>WNFR01014502.1_pt1 | contig 18225 bp, 15 predicted proteins | sample 5400221 | NCBI WGS metagenome assembly WNFR01 (sample SAMN13153357, study PRJNA577476) | soil metagenome | isolation source: 40 cm soil under Madrone tree | place: USA:California | collected 2016-06-14
TACGGTACGCTCTGCGGGAAAATCCGGGACACTCTCGGAATGCGTTGCGTTCTGAACTATGGGCCCGGGGAGGAAGATCTGGTTTCTGCGGTCAAAGCAGCCAGCGGGGAAGCCGCCCCCATCGCATACAATGGTTCGCTCAGCCAACTCATGGCTCTCCTCCGCAACGCGGCCTGCATCGTCGGTGGTGACACGGGACCGCTGCATTTGGCCGTTGCTCTTGGAACGCCAGCTGTCGCCATTTTTGGCCCGACGGACCCTGCACGAAACGGTCCGTATCGCATGGGTGGCCGCCCATGCGGCGATTCTCCCAGCGACATTGTTCTTCGCAGTCCGCAAGCAGTGACCACCTACAAGCGAGGCGGCCAACCCGCTTCTTCCATCCTGGAAATCCACGTCGACACGGTTTTCAACGCCGTCAACCGGCTGGTTGAGGTTCGCCGGTGAGCACGGCCGGTAATTTTTTTGTGCACTGGCGTGTACGTCTGGGATATCCCCTGGCCATAGCCGTGCTTTGGTTTTCCCAGCCCACGCCTGGCTGGATTTTGCTAGGCGCTTTAATAGGCATTGCTGGTCTGCTGGTGCGCGCTTACGCTGCCGGCTATCTTCACAAGCAGGAGATTCTCACCGTCACCGGTCCGTACGCTTACACGCGAAATCCGCTCTACCTAGGCAGCGCCGTCCTGGCTCTGGGCGCCGGAATTGCCATGCGCTCGTGGATCTCCGCTGCAATTCTGATCGTTTACTTCGCGGTGTTTTATTCCATCGTGATGCGGCGCGAAGCGCATGAACTCCACATGCGCCATGGGGCATCTTTCAAGGAATACGCTTGCATGGTCCCGCTTTTTATCCCCCGCCTGACCGCCGCGAAACTCCCTGGCGACTTCGCCGGTTTGTTCTCCTTGGCGCAGTACAGAAAGAACCACGAATGGCAGGCCGCCGTAGGTTTCTTATTCCTTCTTTTCGTTTTGCTGCTGAGGTGGCGCTTCCCCATGCACTAACACTGCCGCTTTTGTCGTAGCTAGGCAGGCAACGAAGCAGGTGATTTCCAGCCGCGTGCCATCTGTCAAAACATGTACCGCCCCGTCTCGATCAGTCCTTAAGACGCGCAATCCCGCATTCTCTAATCGCTCGAGAAGCTCCGGGCTAGGATGCCCATAAGGGTTGTCTTCGCCCGCTGATATCATGCCGAAGCGCGGCTGCACGGCCGCGAGGAATTCCGTTGTCGTGGAGTTCTTGCTGCCGTGGTGGCCGATTTTCAGTACATCGGAATGCATTGCTTTCGCAGAGTTTTCCGAAAGAATTTCTCGTTCCACCTGTTTTTCAGCGTCCCCGGCAGAAGAATGCTTCGGCTGCCAAACTGCAAGTGCACCACCAGCGAATTATTATTCCAGTCGCAAAAGAGCTCGTGAGGAAACTTCCCGCCCGATCCGCCTACATGATCTTGATGTGCGTGCGTCAGCGCAACATGCGGAATCTCGCGCAACCACACCATGCAGCCCGAGTAGGACGCCGCTGGCAAATGTCGCGGCAATCGCAGCGGCCGGTAGTCTCATAACACTTTGCGCAACCTCACAAGCGTTTCGATGTGGAACGTCTGTGGGAACAAATCGAACAAATGCATTTCCGTGATTTCATAGCGGATGCTCGGCCCGGTGATTTCTGTGGGTTTCCTGGATGAACAGGTCAATACCGCCAAATCGCGGGCCAGCGTGGATGGATCACAGGAAAGATACACAATCTCTCTGGCTCCCAGCTCGGCGAGCTTCTCGGCAGCTTGCGCGCCCAATCCTGCTCTCGGCGGGTCCAGAACCACAAACTCCGGTTTTTCGTCAGTCTTCTTCAGGAACTCCTCCGCGTGTTCGTTGTGTGAAACAATGGTGACGCCTGCTATCTCCGCGTTGGCGTAGAGATCGCGTGTCGCGGCAAGATTGGCGTCCACGCTCACCACTCTCTGAAACGACTTCGCCAGCGGCAAAGTGAAGAACCCAACTCCCGAGTACAGATCCAGTGCCAGCGCGCCATGCGCATTTGCCGTGACAGTCTTCAGCAAATCTTCGATCAGGAAGCGATTCACCTGAAAAAAAGAAAGATGGCTGACGCGGAATTTGTATCCGCCCGCTTCGTGCGTCAAGTACCCCGGCCCCGTCAATTCAAACCGGTTCTTCTTTTGGTCCAGCAGCAGCAAACTTTCGATCTGCGGCAATGCTTCTCGAAAAGAGGCTGCCAGCTCCGCGGCTGGCCTGGAAAAGCTCTCGAACGCAATGTTCAGCGCAATTTTGTCGTCAGCCGAATCGGCAAAGGCTTCTATCTCTTGGACACCCTCCGGCAGTCTTCCGGCGCGCGCCATTTCTTGCAATTGCGCGAAGGTGTGTGCGAGGCGTGGCGACAGCACGGGACACTCATCGATCGGCACGATCACGGAACTCCCCGGCAAAAAGTACCCCAGCGCCCGAGGCATTCCGCTGCGCACCGCCCATTGCGCGCGGTTTCGATAGCCATACGGTTCCGCCGCATGCTCCACAATCACGCCATCCCACGAGACGCCGCCCAGTCGCGAAAGAGTTTCCCGCAGAATCCCATTCTTCAGCCTCAACTGCTCGGCCGCGGGGATGTGTTGGTAGTGGCAGCCTCCGCATTTTTGAAAATGAGCGCACTTTGCTTTTCCGCGTTCTTCCGCGGGCGACATAACCTCCAGCAATTCGGCCCAAATCAGCTTTTTCTTTTTCGATTTCGCGTTTGCCCGCACTTCTTCCCCGGGCAAGACATAAGGCACGAAAACGGTATTTCCATCCGCGTGCGCCAAACCGTCACCACCGTATATGAGTTTTTCAATCGATAATATTAACTCATCAGGCATATCATGGTCCTATTCTAAGATAATTCACCAGTCAGGGCGTGAATCTAATTTGAGTGCTCTTGTCTTCGAGCTCCAGGCGAGTTTGACCACCCCGCTACGACAAATAGAAAAGGCTCAGTCGCGGGATTCCAAACTCTTCCAACAGCCGCTTTTGCATGTATTGTTTTTCTACCATCGCCAGTTGCTGCGCCTTCATCTTCCGTCTGTACGTCGACAATTGCCCGTCCACTTCGCGCTGGATCTTGAGCATCAACTCTTCCGGCGCATGGCTCATCAGCAGCGCGTGCAGCTTCTCATCCAGAATCGTCAGCCGGCGCTCCACATCTTCCAGGTCCAGCGTTGCCGGCGTATCTAGCAGCACGATATTAGAGTTGAGGGATTCCGTAATCTCCGTCAGCCGCGCGGCGATCTCCGGCCGTTGCGCCAATTGTTTTTCGGTGGCGGATTTCAAATGCGCAACATTCTTTGCAACATACGCCTTAACTTCATCTCGCGAAAACGCTTCTCTGGCCGCCGCGCGCTCGTCTTTCCGCGCGCTGCCGGCAGCGGCCTCCTGTTGTTCTTCGGCTGCCTCCAGCACCGCATCCGTACAATACGCCAGATTTTTCAGGGGCTTGCCTGCCCCTCGCCGCGACCTCTGATAGCTCTCAAACGCCTTGTCGATCCCTTTCAGCGCCGCCTCCAGCGGCACGCCTGCTTTCTGCCACGCTTCCATGATCGCCCAATCCAGCGGTGACACCAATAGATGCGCCCCGCGTTTCTTCCAAAAATATTCTTCGATTTCCGTAAAATAATTGAAGTAGTTCCAGCCGTCCATTTCGTTGGTGGGAGCGCCCTCTGATGCCTCAGCGCCAGCCTCGATCCTGCCTGCGTCGCTTCCGTCCGCTGCTTAACTCTGTGCCTTTTTTGCCGGTCCCGCTGCCGCGCTTTTGCCATGTTCCGCGGGCTGGTTTTTCTCCCAGATCAATCGCAGGCCCTTCAGTGTGAGAAATTCATCAGTATGTTGGATGTGTTTGGAGCCTTTGGAGACCAGTTTGGCCTGCCCGCCGGTCGCAACCACTTTTGCATCTTCGCCAAGTTCTTTCTTCATGCGCGCGAGCATGCCATCCACCATGTCCACAGCGCCGTAGTACAAGCCCGCTTGCATGTGCGTCACAGTGTTCGTCCCAATTACCTTTCCCGGGTCTTTGATTTCCACGCGCGGCAGTCGCGCAGCCCGCGCAAACAACGCCTCCGACGAAATCCCCAGTCCTGGCGCGATGACTCCGCCGAGATATTCGCCCTTCGCGGAGATAGCGTCAAATGTGATCGCCGTCCCAAAATCCACCACAATGCACGGCCCGCCGTACTGATGGAACGCCGCCACACCATTTACAATCCTGTCCGCTCCCACTTCTGAAGGGTTGTCCACCAGCACGGCCATCCCGGTCTTCACGCCCATTTCCACGAACAGCGCCTTCTTCCCAAAATAGATTCGTGACATCTCCGCAAACGTCCGGTTCACCGGCGGCACCACCGAGCTGATTGCCACACCGGTGATCGCATTCCAATCCAGCCCGGCAAGGGTGAAGAGATTTCTCGTCAGCACGCCGTATTCGTCGATAGTTTGCTCGCGGGCGGTCGTCAGACGCCAATTCGCAATCAGCTCCTCGCCGCGAAAAACGCCCAGCACCGAGTTGGTGTTTCCCACGTCAATGGTCAGCAGCATCTAGCGCGCCTCCGTGACGTCGCCTGAAATTACCGCCGTGATCCGCCCGTCTTCCCGTTCCACTTGAAGCAATCCTTCCGGCCCGAGTCCTGCGGTCGTCCCGGCATAGCTCTCGGTTCCGTTGGTTACGCGCACGCGCTTGCCTTTTGCATAACTCGACACCGATTCAAAGCGCGCAACCACGCTGGCCACCCCTTCCCGCAGAAAACGATTGTAATCGCTCTCGAATTCGCGCAGCAACCGCACCAGCAGCTCCATCCGCGATTGTGGTTTGCCCGTTTCCCCGCGCAGGGAAGTCGCCACAGTGGCAAGCTCTGCGGGAAACTTTTCCTGATTCACGTTCAACCCGATTCCCACAATCACAAAGCGCACTTGATTCGGCTCGGCATGCATCTCCGTCAGAATGCCGCCAATTTTTTTCCCACGAATAAGCAAATCGTTTGGCCACTTCAGGTCCACTTGCAGTCCCGTCACAGCCTGCACGGCGGAATGAGCCGAAAGTCCTGCCATCATGGTCAACAGGGGCGCTTGCACCGGCGCCAGTCTCGGCCGCAGCAGCAAAGTCACATAAATCCCCGCGGCGCGTTCGGAATGCCACTTGTGTCCCGCTCGCCCGCGCCCCGCCGTTTGCTCTTCCGCCAGCACAACTGCGCCTTCTGACTCGCCTGCGTGACCCAATTCCAGCGCCACCCGATTCGTCGAATCCGTCTTGAAAAAATGAAAAATGCGTTTCCCAAAAAGATTGCCCTTCAGTCTCTGCTTCAGCATGTCCGGAGCCAGAATATCGGGGACTTGCTCCAGAAAATATCCAGTGCCTGCGTGGCTCTTCACCTTCACGCCTAATTCGCGCAGCCGTTCCACCCATTGCCACACCATGGATCGCGAGACGCCAACTTCCTTGGCAATTCGCGCTCCGCTGATCACGATGGTGGCATTTTCTGCCAGCAGCGTAAGCAACCCCGCCAGCCGCCGGTCGGTGGTGCCTGGTAAGGATTCTTGAGTCATCGTGATCTCGCCGCGCGCCTCTGTGCCGCCTAAGCTTACGTTTCCTCGATGCTGTCCACAAGCAGGCTGAGGTTCGCGGCAGGCGCCGAGTGTGTGAGCATCCCGGAAGAAAGAAAGTCGGCGCCGGCCTCCGCGTAAGCTCGCGCGTTGTCCATTGTGATGCCCCCGGAGATTTCGATCACGCACTCCGCGCGAATCCCGCGGGCGATCTTCACACACGCTGCCGCACGTTCCGGAGTCATGTTGTCCAGCAGTACTGCTTCCGCCCCAGCCTCGAGCGCTTCCTGCAATTCTTTCTGATCGCGAACTTCGACCTGCACCGGCAGCGGCCCTGGACCGACGACTTCCGGGTCCAGTCCCGCGGCATCGTAGGCGCTTGCGGCGCGCGGCGACGGCAGTTTGGGCGATACATGGGTATGCGCTTTGTCCAGCGCGGCTTTGATTCCTCCGGCCAGCGCGATGTGATTCTCTTTCAAGAGAATGGCGTCATAGAGTCCGAACCGGTGGTTCGCTCCGCCGCCGGTCTTCACCGCGTATTTCTCCAACGCCCTCAAACCTGGCGTGGTTTTTCTGGTATCCCGAATCCGCGTCTTCGTTCCCGCCAGTTGTCCCACGAAGCGCCGCGTCAGCGTGGCAATTCCGCAAAGATGCGCCAGAAAATTCAGCGTTGTCCGCTCGCCGCCGAGGATCGCGCGAGCATTCCCCTTGACTTGCAAAATCTCGGCGCCGGGCTCCACAAAAGAACCATCGTTGTGCGGAAAAACGACTCGCACGTCTGGATCTAGTGCCCGGAAGATCTTTTCGGCGATCGGCAACCCAGCGCAAACGAGTGTCTGCCGAGCCAAGATGTGGGCACGGGCCGACGCTTGTGGTGGCACTACCGCTTCAGTCGTCGCGTCTCCCGTGCCAATATCTTCTTCCAGCGAGCGGCGCACTAGATTCGCAATGTAGGGCGTATTCCAATCCATAGGACCCCGAAGAAACTATGAACCTCCATCGAGTTGCGACAAGCGATCTTGCAATTTCTTCAACTCCGTTCGCTGTTCGGCAAGTGTAGCTTCCAGCCCTTTAATGATTTTCTCTGGCGCGCGGCTGCGAAACGTGTCATCCCCGAGCTGCCTTTCCTTCGACGCGACGGCTTTCTGCAAACCCTCAGTCTCTTTCTTCAGGCGGATTTTTTCCGCCGCCACGTCCACAGTATCGGAGTACGCGATACGCAGTTGTGAAAGCATTCCCAACCGGACGATCCCGTCCTGGCTTCTATTAATCGCATCTCGGGTCAGTCCGTCCCAAACGAATAACTCCGCCGCTACTTTCTTCTTCGGATCGAGTTTCGTGTCTGAACGAATAGTCCTCAGCGCCACAACCACTTCTTGAATGAGCTCGAACTGCATCAGGTATTCGAGGCGCAGATGCTCCTCGCCTGGTTCGGGATACGTGTCCAACGCAATCGACTTCGCGCCAGCCTTTTGCGGAAGTTGGTGCCACAGTTCCTCCGTGAGGAACGGCATGAAGGGATGCAGCAAGCGCAGCGCTGCATCGAACGCAGAAAACAAATTCCGCCAAGCTACCACGGCCCGTTCGCGATCGGGATTTTGAAGCTCGGGCTTGACCCATTCGATATACCAATCGCAGAAGTCCCCCCAAAAAAACTGGTAGATATCATGCGCAGCTTCATGAAAACGGTAATTCTCAAGTGCGCTCTTGACGCCACTGGCCGTTACGGCCAGACGGTTGAACAGCCACCCGTCCACCAGTGGCACTTCGCCCCTATACTTGTACGGCGCCTTCGCACGCACCTCTGGCGCTGCCAACTCTTCCAGTGTCGCACCGGTCTGCTCAAACTTGTCCAGGTTCACGAACAAAAACCGCGCCGCATTCCAGATCTTATTCACAAAGTTCCGCGAGCTTTGAATGCGGTCCTCAGTCCAGATCACGTCGCTTACAGAGGCAGTAACCGCCAGCGTAAAACGCATGGCATCCGTCCCGTATCTTCGGTTGACTTCGACAGGATCGATTCCGGTGCCTTTGGACTTCGACATCTTCTCGCCGTCCGGCGTGCGAACTATTGAATGAAGATAAACGCTGCGGAAAGGAACTTTCCCCGTGAAGTGCAGGCCCAGCATGATCATCCGCGCTACCCAGAAAAACAGAATCTCGTAGCCGGTGATCAGCAAGCTGGTCGGGTAATACGTTTTGTAATCCGCCGTTTCCGCTGGCCAACCCAGCGTGGAAAAAGGCCACAAACCGGAACTGAACCATGTATCCAGCACGTCCGGATCCTGCTCCAGCTTTGCCGATCCGCACTGAGAGCACTTTGCGGGCGCTTCCCGGGCCACGATGATTTCCTTGCAGTTGCCGCAATGCCACGCCGGAATCCGATGCCCCCACCAAAGCTGCCGCGACAGCGTCCAGTCGCGAATGTTCTTCATCCAGTTGAAATATTCCTCGCGCCTGTTATCCGGCACGATCTGAATCTCGCCTCGCTCCACCGCGGCAATCGCCGGCTCCGCCAAGGATTTCATCTTGCAAAACCATTGTGTCGAAGCTCGCGGCTCGACAATCGTCTTGCTTCGTTCGCACAATCCGATGGCGTTCGTGTGCTCGGTGATCTTTTCCAGAAGTCCCAGCGCCTTCAAGTCCTCAACAATCTTTTTCCGCGCCTCGAAACGGTCCATCCCGGCGTAAACGCCCGCCGCCGCGTTCATCTTTCCGTCGTCGTTCATCACGTCAATTTCCGCTAATTTGTGTCGCCGTCCCACCTCGAAATCGTTCGGATCGTGCGCCGGCGTGATTTTCACCGCACCAGTAGCAAACTCGCGGTCCACCATCGCATCTGCAATGATCGGAATCTCCCGATTCATCAGCGGCAGCAGCGCTTTCTTGCCGACCAGATGCGCGTACCGCTCGTCCTCCGGATTCACCGCCACCCCCGTATCGCCCAGCATCGTTTCCGGACGCGTCGTTGCCACTACGAGAAAGTCTTTCGTTCCCGCCACCGGATACTTGATGTACCACAGGTGCCCCAGCCGCTCCTCGTGGAGGACTTCCAGGTCGCTCAGTACCGTCAAGCACACCGGGCACCAGTTCAGCAGCCGGTTCTCTCGGTAAATCAACCCCTCTTCATAAAGCCAAAGCCGCACAAAAACTTCGATCACCACGCGCGACAACTCTGGCGACAGCGTAAACCTCTCCCGCGACCAGTCGCAGCTTTCGCCAATCTGCTTCATCTGCCGGGTGATTATTCCGCCCGACTCTTCTTTCCACTTCCAAACCCGCTTCAGGAATTCTTCGCGGCCCAGTTCGCGGTAATTGATTCCTTGGTCCGCTAATTGCTTCACCACCACCCGTTGCGTCGAGATTGACGCGTGGTCCGTTCCCGGCAAATAAAGCGTGTTGTATCCCCGCATCCGGTGCCAGCGTGTGAGGATGTCGATCTCCGTGTGATCCAGCATGTGCCCGATGTGCAGCGAACCCGTCACATTCGGTGGCGGAATCACGATCGAAAACACCGGCCCCGGTGCATTCGCATCCGCCTTGAACAGTGCTTCCTTTACCCAGAAGTCTGCCCACCGTGGTTCGATCTGCTGCGGTTCATACGCTTTTGCGATCTCGCGAGCCATCCGGTGCGCTTCTCCCTTGTAGTGGCGGGTCTTTAGACCCGTTCTTCGTTACTCCAGGCGGGCCTTGGCCCGTCCGTTCTAAACGCGCTAAAGTCTTTCAGAGTAATCTTCGACTATACGAGGGGAAAAGCAGCTGCGTCAATTCAGCCGGAACAACTTCGCAAACAAATATTCAATTTTGACAATTAAGCGCGTCGATTGGACGACTGAACTTACAGGGCAGGGAACTACGACTTCTTCAACTTCATCTCTTCCTTGACCATCGCTTCCACGACCGGCTTCAGGATTTCTCGTGTAACCGCCTGCAAAACCTCCGGACTCATCCGCGCGAGCACTCTGGCAACCAGGTCGTCCATGCTCGGGGTCGCCTCAGGGGCCGCCGCCGGAGGCTCTATGAGCGCCTCAGGCGCGTAAAAGCTTCTTCCATCGTCAGCGTGTTGTTCAGCACTTTGAGTCGCATCCTCGGCAACTTGTGCCGCTTCTTCGCGGATGGCCTCCACCGCCTCTGCGGGCAAAGCCGCTTCCTCAATCACCTGCTGAGTCGTTTCGCTGACGCCCTCGGCAGCTTTTTCAGTCCCATTGCTTCCCGCAGGAGGAGTGCCTACGGGAGCCGCTGCATCCCACGCCGATGCCAGTTTGTTGGCCTTCTCAATCTCCGCGTTCCAGGGGTTTGACGGCACGGAAAACCACGAGTCTTTGGGAGTTTTCGTTGATGGCTCGGCTTGCTTCACTTCCTGCACGCTGGCAACCACGGGCGCCGGAAGAGGTGCTTCGCTCTGTTTTACTCGCGCTACTTCTTCCACCGCCGTCGCGGTGTCCGTCGAAATCTTATCCGGTGAAACAAGTGAACTTGCCGCCGCCCACGGGTCATTCCCAAATGGAGCAGCCGCAATCGTTCCAGTAACGGGTGATGTTTTTGCAATAACGGCCGGTGCCGCTGGCGCTTCCTTTACAGCGTTGCTCGCTGCGGGGGCCGTCTCAACCAGTTCTGGTTTGTCCTCCACCGGCGTCCACGAATCTACTGGAATCTTTTTTGCCAGGATCTGCTCAAAACTGCCCGCGCGCCAATCCTTTGCTCCGCTGGTGGTTCCGGTATCCTTGTAACTCCCCGCTTCCTCGTGCCGCCATGGTGCAGGTGGTTTTTCTTCTTCAGCTTCCTCTTCCAATTCGTCTGAGTCCGGATCGCGCCAATCGCGCTGCGGCGCCAATTCGGAATTCGTCTGCTGCAGATAACTGAGTTCGTCGTCCTTCTCATCTGTGGGGGTTTCCAGCAGGCTCCCGAATGCTACCGGTTGCGAGCCGCTGTCAATTCGCACTGGCTCTGGACGCTCTGCCACCTCGTCCACGCTCATGGGAAGGCATGGGCAACGGGAAGCTCTCCACCGTCGGCACACTCGCACCGCTTGGAGCGAGCAGATCCGCGGCCTTCAGTACCTCTGGCACTGGAGTCTTTGCTGCACCGGCATTCCCTTGGGCCACTCCCGCGCGTTGCAATGCGGACTTCACCATCGAAATCAGCGGATCCGGCGGAACAAATGGCTTTTTCAGCACCCCATCCGCTCCAACTCGCTGCGCTTCTTGCTCATCGAGCGGATCGAACGCGCCCACCAGCAGAATCACCGGGATATGAGCGAGGGAGGGATCCATCTTCACGTACTGGCAAACTTCGTATCCATTCCGCACAGGCATGAATACATCGGCGAGAACCAGGTCGGGGCGCAAATCGGAGATTTTCCGCACCGCGGCTTCGCCATTGCCCACGGCAACCACGTCAATGCCGTGATCTTTCAGGGCTAGCCCCACCATCTTTTGGATGTTACTGTTGTCGTCCGCAACCAGAATCTTGGCCACCGAACGTCCTCCGACGGTTCTCCGCCCGTTTGGGCCACACTTAGCGCGCAGCCATGCCAAATGACCTGCTTCCATGTATTGGAGCACCCGTTGGCGCGCGCGTCAATCTCAACGGGGTAGGTGTGTGTCGGAAATGAATACTATGGTTTCGGCGCCAGTCAAACGCCAAATACCCCTATAAACTAAGGGGCGCGGCCCCATTTTGCAGCCTCGCCCCACTGTGTTTCTCTTAATTTTCGCCCTACTGTAAAAGCTTACCAGGGGACGATTTTTCTCAGCCCCTTCTTTTTCTTGCTGGTCGATTCTTTCTTATTGTTTCCGTTTGTTCCAGCTTGTGTTGCGTCTTGTGCTGTTGCCCCGTCTGTCTTGGGAGCGTCGGTTGCCTGGCCGGCAGTGGCAGGCGTCGCATCCGTTTTCGGCGCGCCGTCGGCGGTTCCGGCCGCCGCTGCACCATCCGCAGGTTTTTCCGCTGTCGCCGGTGGAGCATTCGGGTCCGGTTGCGCCGTCGCCGGCGCTGCTTCGTTTCCATCCGTTGTCGGAGCAACGTTCTCGGCGCTGCCCGTTGTTGCTCCCGCGCCGCCCGGGATTGGGGTTACCTCCGCCACGATTCCCGTTCCACCCCCACCTACTCGCGCTTGACTCCCGCCTTTCAAAACTTCAATTCCTGTTTCACTCTCCGACTCTGGCGTCATCGTTGGTTTCCCGAATCTCGAAGCCGCCTGCAGCTCTTGCCCTGGGCCTGTCTGAACGATTCGCAGCGGTTTCCTGATGAACGCCTCATGCTGCCGCGGCGCATTCTGTTCCGCGGTCATCCAAGCCACGGCTTGCGGATCCGGTTGCGGGACTGGCACTCCGAGGGCCTTCAATCGGGTCTTGGCGCCGGGAACCAGCGGCGACAACGGATAATTGCGCACGATCCGTGCGTAGTACGGAGCGGCGAGCTCCTTTTTCTCCGTGGATTGCCAGAGGTTCCCGAGCATCCACAGAGCTTGGTCGGACTTGCTATAGAGGGGATAACGGCTCACCACCGCTCGGAGCCGGGATTCCGCGGCCTTCTTGTCTTCTTTCACGAAATAGTAGTAGCCAATGCGGAAGTCACCCTCAGCCAGCAGTTCCTGCACTTCGCGCAGATGCTGTTCCGCCTTCGACGCCAGCTTATCGTTCGGGTACTTTGACAGGAATGTTTGGAACTCCTCCTCGGCCGCTCGCACGTGCGTACGGTCGCGGTCCGGTTTCTCCATCTGCTTGTAGTGCGTCATGGCCACCTGTAACTGCGCGTAGGCCGCTTCCTCCATCATGGGGAAGAAAATCCCGAAATCCTTGTACGCCTGGATAGCCTGGGTCAGATTCGCGGTTCCACCCTCTTTGTAGAATGAATCGGCTATGGCCAGTTTGGCTTTGGCAAGATAGTCGCTGTCCGGATACGTGTTGATGAGCGTTTGCAGATTTAGCCGGCCGACTTCTTGCCGCCCGTGCTTGATGTCATCCATGGCCTTGTCATACAGAATCTTGTCCGGCTCCGCGGTGTTCTCCGCGCTGGTGGACTTATTGACCTTCTTTTTCTTATGGAAGATTTGTGCATCGCTCTGGGTCGCATCCAGCAGAAAAATTCCGGTCATCACGAATAGAGCCAGCGGTCTTACGGCCGCCAAAAATGTCGGCCGTCTTGCGGTCGCTATGAATGAAGCACCGAGCAAACTTCACCTCTCTCTCGAATCTGGGGTTCCTGGCCGCAGTCCACCGAAGCATGGCGACTCTTCCTGACTCCTGCGGTTTGGAACGTCCGATTATACCCTGAACGAAAGGCCAGGCCGAACAACAACTTTGCCCCCTCCCGCTAGGTCCGGCCATTCCCACCTCACTGTGATGCCGGCTTGCTCGGCAAGGGGTTGCCTCAAGAGTTCGCTGCAGCCGTCTAGTCTTGGAGGATTCCGCACCTCCGGATTCTCTCCTGTCTTGATCCCGCCTACTCTTTCAACTTTTTGCTCGCCGTCGCCTGCTTCGCCCTCTGCAATTCGATGATGTCCGCCCCATTTTCTGAGCTCCCCAGCAGCCACTTGCTGAAGAAATCTCCGCGCGCCACGATCACGTAGCTGTTGATGGGCATGTAGCTGTGCCGCATTCCGGGGAACACCAGCATCTCAAAGCGCTTGTTTGCCTTGATCAACGCATCCGCCACCCTCATCGTGTTCACCATGCTCACGTTATCGTCCATGTCCCCCGTCGTCAGCATCAGGTGGCCCTTCAGGTTCTTGGCGATCTCGGAGTTTTTGTCAATCTCGTAGAAAAACTTTTCCGTCCCGTCCTTCTGCGTCTCTGCTCTTACCCCGTGGTACTTCTCGCTCCATGTGTTGCCGTAGACGTTGTTGTCATGGTTCCCCGATTCCGACCATCCCGCCTTGTAAAACTCCGGATACTGCAGCATCGCCGCCGCCGTCATGAACCCGCCGCCCGAGTGACCCCACATCCCCATTCGGCCTAAATCCATATACGGGTGCGTTGCTGCCAACCGCTCCGCCGCCCCCTTCTTGTCCGCCAATCCATAATCCCGCAGATTTCCATATCCATAACTGTCGTACCACTTGTCCCGCTGTGGGCTTCCTCCGCGGTTGCCCACCTCCATCACGACAAACCCCAGTTGCGCCAGCGGCACGTTCGGACTCTTCGGTGAAAACGCCTTGGTCACCTGTTCGACCTGCGGTCCGGGGTACACGTACTCGATCACCGGGTACTTCCGGCTCGCATCAAAATCAAACGGCTTGTAAATCACTCCGTAAAGATCCGTAACGCCGTCATCGGCCTTCACTTTGAATGTCTCCGGATACTTGAATCCCGCTTCCATCAATTGCGACACGTCTGTCGTCTCCAACTCGGCCAGTTGCGTCCCTTGTCCGTCCAGCAGCACGGACTTCGGCGCCGTATCCACCCTCGAGTACGTATCCTCAAAATATTTGCCTGAATCGGGCCAGCTCACCGCGTGCGTGAAGTTCCCACGCGTCAGAAAGTTCAACCCGCTCCCGTCCAGCCCCACGCGGTACAAATGCGTGTAGTAAGGATCCTCTCCGGCTTCGCGTCCGTTCGCCGTGAAGTACAGCGTCCGGGTTTTTTCATCCACCGCGGCGATCTGATCCGTCATGTATTCGCCGCTGGTAATTTGGTTCTTCAGCTTCCCCTGTCCGTCATACAAGTACACGTGCCCCCATCCGTCCCGCTCCGACCACCACAATAATTCTTTTCCGTTTTCCACCAGCCGCACTGGTTTCTGCGACATCCACACATTCGAGCTCTCCTCGATCAGTTTCTGCGCCTTGCCCGTCGCGCTGTCCGCCACTTCCACAATCACGTGCCGGAAATCCCGGCTCCGGCTCGTGAAGTACAACTTGTCCGACGTGTCCGCCACCCACCGCGGGCTAACGCGCGATAGCGGCGTCGGATTCAGCCGGTTCTCCTCCTGCTCCTCGCGCAATTCTTCACGGTCGCGCTCCATCTGCGGAGCGTCGGAAATGGTCGGCACTTCATCCACGAAATTCTTCGGCTGTACCACCGCGCGCTGTTTGCTCGCTACGTCAAAGATGTCGATTTCGCTGACCGGCATATTCGCCTCGCCCGGCAGCGGATAGCTGCGTGCCTCCAGGAGCGGCCGGGGATTTGGCAGCGAATGAATCACCCAATAGTCGCCCACCTTGCGGTTGTCCTCTCGCTCCAGGGCGAATTTCTTCGAATCCTTCGACCAGTGAATCGTCACTGCCGGTGTCCGTGGCCCTGCTTTGTTCGTATCGCCTTTGTTTTCTCTCTTCAGTTGTTCTTCCTGTTCCGGCAGCAGCACTCGCGCATAACTGTATTTCTCCACTCCGTCCGTCGTTACTTGCGTTTCTACCAAGCTCGCGTCGCCGGCCTTTTTCAAAGCCTTGGCATAATTCTCTCCATCCATCTGGTAGAGGTTAAATCCGCGCGCAAACACCACCGTCTTCCCGTCCAGCGACACTGCCGCCCACATCGGCTTTTTCTTTGGCGCTTCAAAGTTGTCTAGCCGCGTCACTTTCCCCGTTGCTATGTCGTATTCAAAATAAATTGTCCGCGTATCTTCCGGTTTTTCCGCCGGCTGTCCCGTTGCTTGCGTCGCCTGCCCTTGCTGCTCCCCCTGCTTTGTCTCTCCTTCCTTGCCTTGCTCTTCAATATCTTCCTGGCTCTTTTCCTTCTTTGGTTCGTTCGGTACCACCGCGTTCTTTCGAATCTCCACCTCAAACCGCATCCGCGTGTCTTTTTCCACCAGCTTCAGCCGCTTAATCGGCAGATGCTGAGCGTCGTAAGGAAAATTCGTCAGCTTCGAGAGTGCCGCCGCCACCTTGGCGTTGTCCCATAGCGGAGTCTTTGACTTTTTCACCGGGTCCACCATGTAGTACCGCGTTCCCTCCGTCGTCTGGTAGCTATACCAGAACCGGTCGGACTCACTGAACCAGTGCGGCGTCACCGCCAGGTCAAACACCAGCTTGCTGACTTGATCCGGCAGAAATCGCTCCTCGAGTGCGTAGTTGGGCGCAACACGCGCTGTGGCCTCTTCAGAAGCAGCGTCCGCTTTCGCTGCCCCGACCGCGCCCTCCGGCCCCGCCCACGCCCGCGCGACAAGAAAGCTCGCCGCCGCCGCTGACGCGTACACCCCAAACCGCACCGCTTGGCCCACTCTGCGAGATAGTCTCCGCCTCAAATCTGCAGCTTTCATCTTCACTTTCCTTTCCACTCCGTCTTCACACGCCCCATGGCCGCACAGTATAGAACGAAGAACATCCATTCTTTAATGTTCCTTAACATTCGCTGCCCGGTTTTCCCCCAACGCTATAGCCTTTAGCAAAGCTGACATGGCAGGCGTTCGCATCGAACTCCAGAGAGGTCAATAACAAGAGGCTGATTGCAGGGACTTCCGGTGTTGCACTTGTTGTCGCGGGTATTGGTCAGACCAAGAAGCAGGTCCAAGATTCAGGCAAATTGCAAAATTGGAATATCTGTGGTGATGGTTCTCTAACGCGAAAAGTACCCTGTCTTCGTCCGTACCTTCACTCCCGCCTGCTTCGTTCGAATCACAATCTTTCGGAACGTTTCATCCTTATCTGAATTCGTCTGGTAATACGCCAACTCGTATGACGTTCTCAATTCCTCCGCGATTTGCCGGAAATAGGTATGTGGATCCGTAGTTGCCGCGTCGATGTGCGCCCCGCCACTCTCCTTCGCCAGGCGCTCCATCACGCTTGTCCCATATTTATTTCGCGCCGTCAGTTTCCCATGTTCTTTTTCCGTATATCGAATCGCATACACCACCACATTTTCGGTCTGAGCCGTCTCGATCGTAGTCATCATGTCGTGCGAACTGGAATTGTCTTCTCCGTCGCTGAACACCAGCAGCGCCCGCCTGCCGCTCTCCCGCGCGAGCTTCTCCGTCACCGCACAGTAGATCGAGTCGTAAAAGGCCGTGCCCAAGTCCCGGCTCTCGGGCGGCCCTAGGTCCGGGAACTCCGCGCGCTTCTTCTTCTCCCTGCCTTTGTCTCGCCCCTTGTACTCCTGCATTCGCTCAATAATTTCCACTCCAGAGGGCGAGAAATCGCTGATCAGCCGGATATGGTTCGCAAACGTCACCAAAAATGCTCGATCTTTGGGCCCGAGCACTTCCTTCAGAAACACCTCCAAGTCGTGCTTGTGCTGCTTCGAAAAGTGGTCCTGGCTTCCGCTGACGTCCACGATCAAGCCCAATGTCAGCGGCACGTCCGTGCTCCTAGCGAAAAAGGAAATCTTCTGCGGAACCGCATCCTCGAGAATCTCAACATCCTCCTTCCCGAGGTTTTCCACCAGCGCCCCCCGTGCATCGCGCACTGAGAACGCCACATTCACTAGGTTGACAGCAACATGAATCGGCTCCTGACTGAACGCCAAGCCGCTGCCTAGGATAACCAGCAGGGAAGTGAGGCAATACCTATGCAAATCGTTCGAGCGCCGGCTGAATAATTTCACAAAACGCCTTCCCGATGTGGATCCTTTAAAGCAAATCAAAGCAGGCCGCAAGCGCGATGTCGCCCGCATGCCCGTCGCGAATATAAGAAAAGCCTTCTTCAGTTTGCCTTCTTCTCCTTATCGTCGCCGTGCGCCTCCACGTACACCAACTGGAAAAGGCTCCCTTGTCCATTCGGTTGAATCGCCACGATGTGCTGCTTCGCCTTTGTCCCCGCCTTGAACACCAGCCCGCCCTTCTCCGGTTTATCGTCGTCGCATTCCAGCCGGTTTGCGGATCCGGCCTTGTCCTTGTCCGCTGCCTGCCGCGAAGGATCCGAGCAATCCAGAACCGTGCCGTATTTCGACAGCGCTTTCCTATAAAACTCCGCGATTTTGTCCGGCGTGTCGTTCGACTCCATCTTCATCACTGCCAGCTTGAACCCGAACGTGCTCCCCCACAGCCCCATCTGCACCGACGGAGAATCTTCCTTCTCATCCTTGTGTAGCTTGGCTCCAGGGTATGCGGGGAGTCCCACCTCTTTGGGTGTTGCCTGTTTGCTGAGTGTTATCCCCGCCCCATCCTTATCTTGCGTGCTCGGGAAGGCGCGCGCACTCGCCGAATTCGATGAAATCACCGCCACCGCGCCAAACAAACAGCAAATCGCTCCAACCAGCGCAAGCCTAGCCCGTCCACCTGGTGCACCGCGGCTCCCCCACCTCTTCTGACTGCTCCCGTATGATTTGTTCACAGGACCTCCCTGGTGCCTTTAGATACGGTGTTTAGCCCCCCGATGTTCCCCCATTCCCTCGCGCAAGATTAGGGAATTTTTTCTGCATTTCCGTGGTATTACTTCCAGGGAGCAGTGTAAGCTCCTGCTGTCTCTCGCAACTTAGCTTCCGTCGGAGGTTCTCTATGAAGCACATGATCGCTCTCGGTCTCCTGGCTGCCGCCGCGCTCTCCGTGGCTCCGCTTATGCCCCAGGCCGAGAAATCGCAAGTCGCCAAGATGACCCTCAAGGTCGGCGACACCGCCCCTGAGTTCACTCTTCTCAGCGACGGATGGAAAACCGTGAAGCTCAGCGACTATCGCGGCAAGAAGAACGTCTTCCTCGCCGTCTACGTTCTGGCCTTCACCGGTGGTTGAACGAAGCAACTTCAGGCGGTCCAGGCTGGAATCGCCTCCGGTAAGATTGACACCT
>WNFR01002759.1_pt1 | contig 18223 bp, 17 predicted proteins | sample 5400221 | NCBI WGS metagenome assembly WNFR01 (sample SAMN13153357, study PRJNA577476) | soil metagenome | isolation source: 40 cm soil under Madrone tree | place: USA:California | collected 2016-06-14
CGGGATGCCGGTTTCCTCGGCGAGGATAAGCTGGGTGTTGCGGGCGATCCGCGCCGAGGCTGGGGTCGGCAGCGCCAGGGCCTCGTCGAACGAGTTGGTGTGCAACGACTGGGTGCCGCCGAGCACCGCAGCGAGCGCCTCCAATGTGGTGCGGATGATGTTGTTGTGCGGGTCTTGCTCGGTGAGGCTGACCCCGGAGGTCTGGCAATGGGTGCGCAGTGCCAGGCTCGCCGGGTTCTGCGGCGCGAACTGTCGCATCAGCTGCGCCCACAGCACCCGCGCCGCGCGCAGTTTCGCGATCTCCATGAAGAAGTTCATGCCGATCCCGAAAAAGAACGACAGGCGCGGCGCGAAATCGTCGATCGCCAAGCCGCGCGACAAGGCCGCCCGTACATAGTCCAGCCCATCGGCGAGGGTGAAAGCGAGCTCCTGGGCCGAGGTCGCCCCAGCCTCCTCCATGTGGTAGCCGGAGATCGAGATCGAGTTGAAGCGAGGCATGTGCCGGGCAGTGTATTCGATGATGTCGGCGACGATCCGCATCGACGGCCCGGGCGGGTAGATATAGGTGTTGCGGACCATGAACTCCTTGAGGATGTCGTTCTGGATCGTGCCCGAGAGCTTGTCCTGGGTGACACCCTGCTCCTCGGCGGCGACGATGTAGCCGGCGAGCACCGGCAATACCGCCCCGTTCATCGTCATCGACACGGTCATGCAGTCGAGCGGGATGCCGTCGAACAGGATCTTCATGTCCTCGACCGAGTCGATCGCGACCCCTGCCTTGCCGACATCGCCGACGACGCGCGGATGGTCGCTGTCGTAGCCGCGATGGGTCGCGAGGTCGAAGGCGATCGACAGCCCCATCTGCCCCGCTGCCAGATTCTCGCGATAAAACCGGTTCGATTCCTCAGCCGTCGAGAACCCGGCATATTGCCGGATCGTCCACGGCCGGTTGGCATACATGGTCGCGCGCGGTCCGCGCAAATAAGGCGGATAGCCCGGCATCATGTCGTGCAATGGGACGCCGGCGCGCTCTAGGGCCGCAAGATCCTCTGCGGTGTAGAGCGGCTTGACCCGGATGCCTTCGGGTGTTTCCCAGTCGAGGCTCTCGACAGGCTTGCCCTTCAGTTCCGCGCTCGCGAGACGCGACCAGTCGTCAAAGGTCTTTGCCGGAAATGCGTCGTCGCCTGCCATCGTCTTCTCCCGCGTCAGACGAAAAATATAGGGTCGCCCGCTGTTCCGCGTCCATGACCGAGGCTCCCCGCAATGCGTGACGCAGGAGGATCGCCGCGGTCAGCAGCAGCACGGCTCCTGCCTGATGCGCCGCGGCAAGCGGGATCGGCACAACGAGTAGGAGGGTCGAGACACCCAGCATCACCTGCAATGCAGTAGCCGCCAACAGGGCGTTCAGTGCGGCGCGAGCTGGTTGTGGCAATGCGGCGCGCAGGCCCGCCGACCACAGCAGCAAAACGCCTCCTGCGGTCGCGGCAGCGAGCGCCCGGTGGTCAAACTGCACGGCCGCTATATTTTCGAACCAATTCAGGAAAAACGGGTGAAGCTCGGCATAGCCCGCAGGCACCAGCCTTCCGTCCATCAGTGGGAAGGTGTTGTAGGTCAGCCCGGCATGCGTGCCGGCGGCGAAGCCACCGGCGAGGATCGTCAGGGCGACGAGGAGCAGCACGGCTTCGGCAGCCCGCCGCCAGCCGGGGCTTGAACCCGACCGGCGATCCGGTAGTGGCGGGCTGCGCACGATGCCGAGCGCCACCCAGAGGATCGCGGCATAGATCGCCAGAGCGAGAGCGAGATGAGCGACGAGGCGGTATTGGCTGACCTCGACCCGGTCGGCGAGACCGCTTTCGACCATGTACCAGCCGAGGACGCCCTGGCCAAAGCCCAGCAGCAATATGCCGGCAAGGGGCGTCGCCAGCCGCCGCGGCAGCCGGCGCCGCGCCAGGAACCAGATAAGCGGTACGGCAAACGCGACCCCGATTAGCCGGCCCAATAACCGGTGGGCATACTCCCAAAAGTAGATGCTCTTGAACTCGTCCAAGGTCATCGCGAAGTGGACGATCCGATATTCGGGGACCTGCTTGTACTTTGCGAATTCAGCGGACCAATCGGCAGCGGAGAGTGGTGGGACAATGCCGATGACCGGCTTCCATTCGGTAATGGAGAGGCCGGAGAGGGCGAGCCGCGTGATGCCCCCGATCACCACCATCAGGGCGATCATTGCACAGCAGCCGAAAAGCCACGCGGCAACCGGCCCAAGCTTGTTCTTTGCGTGCCCCCTTATCGCGTTACCTGGACGCGCTGTGGTGGCCGTCGTGATCGACAAGGCCCGATCCTTCGAAATACCAACATCTGGCAAAGTGAGACCGGCACTGGGCGGTGACAAGTGCGGCGCGGGAGCGCCACCAGTCAGGGATCGCCGGTCCCCCGTAGCGGCCGTTCTCTAATGCAAGAGGAGCGATGCGCTGACGTGGCGAAATCGGGGCCGCCCGGCCAACCTGGCCTGGCCGATTTTCACGGAATGGAGCTTGCCCTCGATGTTGCGGTTCCAGAAGTCGAGAAACCGGCGCAGCTCGGGGAATTCCGGGGCAAGATCGAGCTTCTGCCAGACAAAGCTCTGCAGCAGGTCGGGATGATCGGGAAGATGGTAGATGATCTCTGCCGTGGTCAACCGATACTCACGAATTTCCAGTTTGGCATCGCTCATATTGCTTCTCCTTCGGGTTCGCTCTCCCTGTCCGCGAGGATGCCTCCATGAGCTCGTCCCGGCAACAAAAAAGCAAGTATAAACAAACCGTTAGCAGCATATAACGGAGGCTGCTGCCAAACCGAGGCAAGTGTCTCTCTTGAAGCGATCGCGCGAGGGGTTAGATAGAACGCTACCGGAAACATTCATGCTGGCTGTTGTTTACCGAGATGGGCTTCTGCCAGTTCTAAGGTCTCCACAGCGATGAAGCGGGTCTTGTCAGCGCTCGTTGTATCAGGCGGGATCGCTCTGATGACGGGTACCGTGTGTTCCGCCCTTGCCGGCGCGCCGATCCCCGAAGCGGGCGGCGCGCCGATCCAGAGCTTGGCGCCGGTGGTGAGCCGGATTACACCAGGTGTCGTCGGCATCTCGGTGCGCGGCCGGGTGCGCGAAGACAACCCGTTGCTGCAGGACCCGATGTTCCGGCGTTTCTTCAACCTGCAGCAGCAGCCGATCGAGCGCGAGACCCAGGCGACGGGGTCGGGCGTCATCGTCGATGCCGCCCAGGGTTACGTGATAACGAATGCCCACGTCGTCGAGAACGCGAATAGTATCGAGGTCACGACCAAGGACAACCGGCATTTCAAGGCTAAATTGCTCGGCCGCGATCCCGATACCGACATCGCCGTGCTGCAGATTTCCGACGGCAATTTGACGTCGGTCCCGATCGGCGACTCCGATCACCTGCAGGTCGGCGATTTTGTGCTCGCGATCGGCAACCCGTTTGGTCTCGGCCAGACCGTGACATCGGGGATCATCAGCGCGCTGGGGCGCAGCCCCGGTATCGAAGGCTACGAGGATTTCATTCAGACCGACGCCTCGATCAATCCGGGCAATTCGGGCGGGCCGCTGGTCGATCTGCAAGGCAGGGTCGTCGGGATCAATACGGCGATATTGGCGCCCAGTGGCGGCAATATCGGGATCGGCTTTGCCGTCCCGATCAATATGGCCCGTCAAGTCATGGACCAGCTGGTCCAGTACGGTGAGATCAAGCGTGGCCGCATTGGAGTGGCGATCCAGGACCTGACACCCGATCTCGCTCAGGCTCTCGGCACCAGGCACACCCAAGGCGCGGTGATTGCCCGGGTGGAGCCCGGCTCGCCTGCTGAACGCGCCGGGCTGCGGACCAACGACCTCGTGGTTGCAATCAACGGTGCGCCAATGCGCAGCGGGACCGAGCTGCGCAACCGCGTCGGCCTATCGCGGATCGGCGACGCGGTCGAGCTCACGGTCGAGCGAGGCGGCTCGGAACGCAATTTGACTGTTCGCATCGAACAGGCCACGACCACTGCGCAGCGCCAGCGCCCGAGACAGCGCTAGACCTGGATGGCGACGACGCAAACCCCCTATCAGGTACTCGGCGTCAAACCGGACGCCAGCGCCGACGAGATCCGCAAGGTCTACCGCAAGCTCGCCAAGAAATTTCACCCGGATCTGAACCCAGGAAAGCCCGAAGCGGAAGCGCGGTTCAAATCGATTTCGGCCGCGTACGATCTGCTGTCGGACCCGGAAAAGCGGGCGCGATACGATCGCGGCGAAATAGACGAGAGTGGTGCCGAGCGGCCGCAGCGGAATTATTATCGGGGGTATGCCGAGGGTGCCGAGGGTCGGAGATACCAGCCCGAGGGCGAGATGAATCTCAGCGATCTCGAGGATCTTTTCGCTGCGTTCGGCTCCGCCGGGCGGGGGCGTCGCGGTCAGGGCAGCGAGGGGTTCAGAGCACGCGGCGCAGACCGGCATTTCGCCTTGACAGTCGATTTCGTCACAGCTGCGATCGGCGGTAAGCAGCGTCTATCGCTCGCCCCCGATGAATGGCTCGACGTGACGATACCCCCCGGGATCGAAGACGGGCAGGTGCTGCGGCTGAGGGGCAAGGGCGGCCCCGGTTTTGGCGGCGGCGCGGCCGGCGACGCGCTGATCGAAGTGCATGTCGAAGCACATCCTCTGTTCCGCCGCGAGGGCGACAACATCCTCATCGAGCTGCCGGTCAGCCTCGCCGAGGCGGTGCTCGGGGCCAGGGTCTCTGTGCCGACGGTCACGGGTCCGGTGACGATGTCGATCCCGAAGGGCTCCGACACCGGCAGGCAATTGCGCCTGCGTGGCAAGGGAATTCAGAAGAAAAGGAACCCGGGCGACGAAATCGTGACGCTCAAGGTGTTCATCGGGGACAGCTCCGATCCCGAGCTCGCGGAACTTCTCGAAAAATGGGCGCCGCGACACCCCTCCGATCCGCGGCAGGGAATGCCCTCCGCATGATCGCGCTCGAAGACTTGCTGAGCTATCTCAAGGGCCTCGACCGGCGCGAGCTGACCCGCTGGGTCGAAAACCGCTGGGTGTTGCCGGAGCGGCGCAACGAAACCTGGGTCTTCCACGAGGTGGATGTCGCACGGGTCGAATTGATCCTCGAAATCCGTCACGAATTCGCGATCGACGACGAGGCAATGCCGCTTGTGCTCGGCCTACTCGACCAGGTCTACGACCTGCGCCGGCAATTGCGCCGCATGTGCGACGCGTTGGCGGCGCAACCGCCCGAGGTGCAGGCGGTAATCCGCAGGGCCTTGCCGTCCCTAGCCGGACCCGAAGTGCCACGAGACTGACGCGGGTCAGGGCAGGGTTCGGTCGCCGGCCAACTCTACAGCGTCTGAAACCGCGCCCTGGCGCCTCGCTCGATCGCCAAGGCGATCAGCCGGTCGATGTTGAGGCGATGGCGGATCAGCTCGAGGATTCTCAACTCCTCCTGGGTCGCTTCGCCGTCGGCGGCGACTAGATCGCAGGCGATAGCATAGGCGGTTTCGCGCAGCTTTGCCGGGAGCGCGGTCTTGATTGCCTTCAATGTCTCTTCCAGCCCTTCGTCGCGGCCGATCAGATCGGTGCAGTCGTTGAGCACCCGGGGCAGTTCGCGCCGGTCGAAATCGCGGAAAACCGGGAGGTCCCCGACGATGTCGGCGATGATGCGAAGCTCCGCATCGGGCATGTCGCTGTCGGCCGCCGACACGATGACCATCGTGTAGATCAGCGCGCGATGGTGGTCGAGCATCGAGGTTCCTCTCAGGGTTGGCAGCCTGACAGACCAAAACCGGTGGGCACCTGTCAAGCCCCCTCCCATTCCCTCCCCCGCAAGCGGCAGGGCTGTCCGGGGAACCGAAAGCGGTTGCAACACTACCGCCTTGCTCAATTGATAGTGCTGCCGTCGCCCGGCTTGCGTTCGAGAAAAGCCCCTCTCCGCCCTTCAGGGGGGAGAGGGAGGGGCCCCGGCGCGACAGCGCCGGGGGAGGGTGAGGTGGGCAGCGCCGCAAACCGGCTCGTCGGCCCCCCTCACCCTGCCCTCTCCCCCCGGCCGGCCGGGGGGAGAGGATACAAGAGCGGGTTGTCAGGAGCAAATTTAGCGGCAAAAATTGACCCTCGATTTTTCCCCGGACAGCCCTGCGCAAGCGGGGGAGGGTTAGGGTGGGGGCGTCTCGAGGAAACGGGCCGTTGCTTCGGCCGCGTGAGCCAGCGGCACGCGGGCGATGGCGACGCCGTCCGGAAAGGCGGAAAGCAGGCGCGAGGGCACGGCGCGATCGAGCATGACGAAAACGCCGCGATCATCGGCGCGGCGGATGAGCCGCCCGTAGGCCTGGCGCAGCCGCAGCCGAGCTATGCGATCGGCGTAATCCGCGCCGCCAAACACCGACTTGCGGGCGCGGTGCAGGACGTCGGGGCGCGGCCAGGGAACGCGATCGAAAACGATCAGGCGCAACGATCGACCGGGGATATCGACGCCGTCGCGCACGGCATCGGTACCAAGGAGGCACGAATCCTCCTCCGCTCGAAAGATGTCGACAAGTGTCGCAGTCGACATCGCGTCGACATGCTGGGCCAGCAACAAGAGGCCGCGCGCCTCGAGGGCCGGGGCGACGCGCTGATGCACGGCGCGCAGCCGGGCGATCGCGGTGAACAGGCCCAGCGCGCCCCCGCGCGCCGCCACGAACAGCGCAGCATACGCCGCAGCAACCTGCCCAACATCGTCGCGGGGGATATCGGTAAGCACAAAAATCCGGGTCTGCGCGAGATAATCGAACGGCGAGGCGATACGCGCGGCGGCCGGGCTCGCCGGCAAATGCCGCAAACCGGTCCCGGCTTCGGCGGCGCGCCATGCCAGCTCGGGATCGGCTGCGCCATCGGTCAAGGTCGCCGAAGTTACGACGAGGCCATGCGACGGCTGCGCGACAAGCGCAACAAACCGGATGCCGGGATCGATCCAGTTCCGGTTGACCCCGACATCGGTCTCCAGCCCCTCGATCCGGTCGAGCGCGAGCCACTCGACGGTGTCGGGGCGGGGAGGTTCGCCGAGATCGCGCAGCAGCCGCCCCCAAGCGGCAAGCTGAAGCTCGGCGCGCCGGTCGAGGCTGCGGATAGTCGCGTCTAAACGCTGCCGCAAGCCGGGCTCGGGTGGGTCGTCAGGATCCTCGAGCCGGGTTCGCAGCCCTTCGGACAGCCGTTTCAAGGAGGCAGCGAGGCGTTCGAGACTTTCGGCGAGCAACAACCCCGCTTCCACGAGCCCGTCCACGGGCGGCCGCGCCTCGGCCTGCAAGCCATGGCCGGTGTCGGCCAGAACGGCTCGCGCCACGACCTGCTGGCGGACCAGCACCAGAAATTTTTCGAAGCCTTGATGCCCATGCGCCTCGGCGACGCGTTGCGCCCAGCCGTCGCCGGGGAGAACCCGGGAAGCAGCAAGGACATCGATCAACGCCTTCGCGCCATCTTCGTCGCCTTCGACGAGATCGCCAATGCGGCGCCGCAGACCCCTGGCGCGCGAGCGGCCGCCGGCCTCGGCGCCGACAATCCAACGCCGAAGTTCACGTCCCTCCTGCCCCGACAGGCGCACCGAAAAGGCGCTGTCTGCCGCTTCGAGCAGGTGATGACCTTCGTCGAACACGTAGCGGGTCGGCACGGTTGAATCGTCGAGCCCGCCGAGAGCCGCCTGCGCCATGACCAGGGCATGGTTGGCGACGACGATTCGCGCCTGTCGTGCCTTCCGGATGTTCTTCTCGACAAAGCAACGGCGAAAATGCGGGCAGGCCGAGTGGACGCATTCGCCGCGGCGATCGGCAAGCCAGTTGACCCGGCCTCGGCCAATGAGCTCGGCGAGCCAGCCCGGTAAATCGCCGGCCACCATGTCTCCGGCCTCGCTCGCAACGATCCAGCGCGCGATCAGTCCCAGCTGTCCAGCGGGTCTTCCCGGGCGGGTCATCGCCGCCCCAACCGCCTCTTCGTAGTTCAGCAGACAAAGGAAATTCTCCCGCCCTTTGCGGACGACGACGTGGCGGCGCTTGACCGCGGGATCGGGATAGAGGCGGTCGAGTTCGCTCGCGATCTGAGTCTGCAGGTTGCGCGTAAAGGTTGAGATCCACACCGCGCCCCGGTTCTTCTCAGCCCAGAGACTCGCCGCAGCGATGTACCCAAGGGTTTTTCCGACCCCCGTCCCCGCTTCGGCAAGGACCGCCTGGGGCTGGTCGGGTTGGTCGCGCGCGACAAACGCGGCGGTGACCGCGGCGGCGTAATCGGCTTGCTGCGGCCGTGGCTCGGCACTGTCACCGAGCAACTCGGCGAGGCGCAAGCGCGCCTCTTCCGGCCGCACCGACTCGTTGCCCGGTGCCGGTCCCGGAGCCGGCTCGGACCATTCTTCGAGCCGGATCCACGCACGAAGGCCAGCCGACCGCGGCGCCGCGCCGGGGCTAAATGGGGGCAGTGCGGCAAGCACCGCGGGGGCCCAGAGCCAGCCGCCTCGATCCATCGCTTCTGCTATGGCGCGAACCTCAGGATCGACCTCTTCTCCGAGTTTCTCGAGCAACGCGCGGGCCGCAGTGGCAAGCGTCACACAAGCTTCGGGGGTGCTGCGCGGAGCCAGAAGACCGAGCCCCTCGGCGAGACCACGGGGTGTCGGAACGCAGAAGCGCGCCGGATAAACAAATGCAAACAGTTCGAGCAGATCGAGTGCAGGAAAGCCGGGAATGTCTAGCCGCCGCGCCGTGGCGGGGGCGTGGCACAGCATCGCTGTCTCGCGCTCGACCCGGCTGCGCGCTTCGGCAGGGGCGAGCGCTTCGATTTCGCCATCCGGGCCGAGCCACAGCACTTCCCGAAAACCGGCGACGAGCACCGGAACCCGGGGGACCAGCACCCGCCGGGGGACTCGATCCGGGTAGTCGCCATCGCCTTGAGACATGACGCAGATGATCTACCACATCCGCGCTGAGCCATAGGAGCGAGCGGCAGCGCCTCCACATTTCTCTGCAGATGGCCTCAGACCACTATGCGGTGTAAAAAATCTGGGATCGCGGAGCCCCATGGTGCCTAATTTTTACTCACTGATCCGGCCGGCACTGCGTCTGCTTCCCGCCGAGGCGGCGCGCGATTTGACGGTGCGAGCGCTAGAGGTTGGACTGGGTCGGTTCATGATCGATGGCGCGTCGCGGGAGCCCGACCCACCGATATTGGCGCAGCGCCTCTGGGGTCTCGACTTCTCGAACCCGGTCGGGCTCGCTGCCGGCTACGACAAGGATGCCCGCGTCCCGGAAGCGATGCGACGTTTCGGCTTCGGCTTTGTCGAGATCGGGACCGTGACCCCCCGGCCGCAGCCGGGCAATCCGAAACCTCGGCTGTTCCGCCTCGAACAAGATCAAGCGATCGTCAACCGCATGGGCTTCAACAGCGGCGGGCTCGACGCCATGGTGGATCGACTGACGCGGCGTCCGACGACAGGAATTACCGGGGTCAATCTGGGCAAGAACTTAGATTCCGGCGATGCCGCCTCCGATTACTCGGAGGGCATCCGGCGCACGGCGAGGCTCGCGGATTACCTTGTCGTCAACATCTCGTCGCCGAACACCCAAGGTCTACGGGATTTGCAGCGCCGGGCGAGCCTCGAAGCGTTACTCCACCCGCTCCTTCAAGCGCGCGAGGAAAGCGGGTGCCAGGTGCCCTTGCTGGTCAAAATCGCACCCGACCTAACCTCGGCGGAACGAGAAGACATCGCGTCGGTCGCGCTGGACGCCCAAATCGACGGCCTCATCGTCTCGAACACGACGGTGGACCGGCCGGCTGGGCTCATCAGCCACAATGCGAGAGAAGCCGGCGGGCTCAGCGGCCGCCCGCTCTTCGCCTCCTCGACCGCGCTCTTGGCAGATATGCATCGATTGACACAGGGTCGGTTGCCGCTGATCGGCGTCGGAGGAATCGCAAGCGCCTCAGACGCCTACGCAAAGATTCGGGCGGGGGCGTGTTTGGTGCAGCTCTATACGGCGCTAGTTTTTACCGGTCCTCATCTCGTGAGCGAGATCAAGAAAGGCCTCGCCGATCTGCTCAGCGCCGGTGGCTTTGCGTCAATTGCCGATGCCATTGGAAGCGGCCCGGACGGCGCGGCCGACCAAATTTGCGCAACGTACGGCTAAGGCGAAAGTGCCGTCCTAATTCTGCGGCTCGGTGTCGGCCATAGCCACGTCGCCCCGCCGGGCCGCCTCGACCGACTGCTCGAACCCGGTTCGCGTCTCGCAGACGCGGACATTGCAGCGCGGGTCGCGCTGTGCTTCGGCGATCAGCGCACGTTGGTCATAGCGCGCGGCGTCGAGGCGGAGGTAGCGAAACGAGCTTCTCAGCCCATCCGCCACAGTGAAGGTGTCGTAGCCATACCCGCCGTTGCGCTGGAGCAATGGTCCAACCAACATATCCATCTCGATGACGAGCTCCTCATTTAGCGGAACAAGCTCAGCAATTCCTGTGCCGAACGCTCTCGCAGAGTTCCTATCAAAACAAGCGTCCTTTTCCCGACCCATCTCCGGCCGAGCATTGCCGCAACCCAGCTCCTGTGGCTTTGAGTGGCGGACACTGTCCGCTCGATCTCTGCCGGCAAAACGCGTGCACCGGAGGCATGTTCCGTTAAGATTGGAAACATTCAGTAAACGAGAGATCTTTTAGGTAGCGTCAGTATGTCGCAAGTAAAGGCACGATCGGCAGCACGCCACCATTCCGGCTGTAGTCCGAGACTTCGGTTGCTCGGTCGGTGGCATCGGCCCGCATAGCGTCTCCATTGACACCCGGGGCACCATGGGACTTCAGCTAATCGGCGGCATCCGCGAGGTGGTGCTGCGTTATGACGGGTTCATCCTCGATCTTTGGGGCGTGATCCATGACGGCGGCGCCCCGATGCCCGGTGCCGTCGAATGTCTTCGGTCGCTGCTGGGGAGAGGCAAGCGAATCGCCTTGCTGTCGAACGCGCCGCGCCGCGCCGACGACGTCGTCAGGCGCATCACGCGAATCGGGGTGCCCGCCGAGCTCTACCATCACGTGATGTCGTCAGGCGAAGAGGCCTGGCAGCACCTTTATCGGCGTGACGATCCGTTTTACGCCGGGCTCGGCCAGCGCTGCCTGCACATCGGCTCCGAGCGTGATATGGAAATACGGGAAGGGCTCGCTCTCGAATTCGTCGACACCGCCGAAGAAGCTCAGTTCATCCTCAATACCGGACCGGCGGGATGGGACGATCGTATCGAGGATTATGAGCCCCCTCTACGCGCCGCACTAGACCGCGATTTGCCGATGGTCTGCGCCAACCCCGATCTCGTCGTCATGCACGGCGGCCGGCTCGCGCTCTGCGCCGGGGCATTGGCGAAATGGTACGAGGAGGCCGGCGGTCGTGTGCGCTGGCACGGCAAGCCGTTTCGCTCGGTTTACGATACCTGCATCGGCCTTCTCGCGATCGAGGACCGGTCGCGGATCCTCGCCGTCGGCGACAGTCTGCGCACCGACATTGCCGGGGCTGCCGGAGCCGGGCTCGACAGTCTCCTGATCGCCGGCGGCATTCATGCCGAAGAATTCGGGGCGATCGGCGACCAGGCGCCTGACCTCACGCGAGTCGAAGCCGCAATTCGCGATGGCTCTCATAACCCGGTCGGTGTCGCCTGGAACTTCTGCTGGTGACGAGCCGTCAATGGCCACTCTCATGCAGGATGGTCTCGCGCAACCCCGTTTCGTAGACGAGACCGAGTGGAGTGACGACCGCGCCGCCTGGGTGCACTGAATAGATTAGTCCTTTGCGCTGGAGCGCTACCCACACGGCGGGATTGCGCAACCCGCTGGCGTCGCGGGTGGCGACCACGGCCTCGCCGAGGTGAAAATGATCGCCATGAGGATAGGGCAGGCGGACGACGACACTGCCGGGCTCCTCGCCGGGCCGGGAGTATTCGGGAAGGCGCGCAAGCTCCTGCAGCAAGGTCAGGGTCCTGAGCTGCAGCGCATTAAGGCCAAGCGGATTTTTCTTTGTCGGCATCCGCTTTGATTAGACCGGCGCAAGGCCGGACGCAACGCGGCCGAGCCTATTTGCAGAATCGAAGGGCTGTTTCAAGGGAGAGCGCTTCGATCAAAGGCCTCTTGGAGCCGGTCGCGCTGCGCCGGGTCCGAATGGTGGATTGTTGACCGCTTCCTGGTTAGCGAAGGGTCTTAGCCTGTGACGGGCGCGTTGCGGTCGTTCACGGCGTCGAATATCGCGTGCGCTCCAGGATAAACTGCCGACCAGCGGGAGATGGTCTGAAGCAAGACGGGCGAGGGGGGTATGGTAGACACAAATGTCGCTGAGTACCGCCGGTCCGTCCGCATAAATCCTGTCGAGCGCCAATACCGGCAACCAGGACGGAAAGGTGCGTGCCGCAGCGCTCGGTCCGAGGCGGCGATCGAAAGCCCGGATGGCCCCGCTTCGGCCGCGCCACTCGTTCAAATCGCCCATCAGCAGCACCGCATCGGGCTTGCGCTGGTTTGCCGCCGATCTTTCACCGAGCACGGCCATCAGCCGATTGGCCTGCAACTGGCGTTCTCCGGCATGCAGGCCGAAATGCGTCGCAATAACGCGGAGCACCCGATCGCCGACCAGAAAATCTGCGTCGATCGCACTACGCGGCTCGTAGCCGGCAACACTAAGCTCGATCGAACGAGCAGAGAGCACCGGGAAGCGCGTTAAAATCGCGTTGCCAAAGCGTCTGCGATGATCGCGTATGCCGGCGCCGAGAATGACCCGGCAGCCGGTAGCCTCACCCAAATAGGCCCACTGATCGGCGTGCCTCCCGAGGCTGGGGCGGGCACCCACCTCCTGCAAGCAGGCGATGTCCGCGTCAATTTCGCGCAGCACCGCTACGATCCGTGCCGGATCGTAGCGTCGGTCGACGCCGACGCAGGTATGGATGTTGTAGGTCACGACCCGCACCGAGGGGATCTCCTCGGCAATCGGAATAAGGGAGCGGGCCACAGCGCGACTGTCTTTTATCACCCGCCCCCGACCTTGGGCATCTCGAACTGTTTCCAACACTTTCTAAAAACTCATTTTGGGTAACATGAAGATATAGGCGCCGGCGAGAAGCTCGACACAGCAATACCATTGGACCGTTAAGGTACGGCGAACAAGAGTAACGCACCTGGTTGTCCCCGGATCCGATTCGATGACCATCACGGTTTTGCCGTCCAAAAACTGCCCCTGAGACCCCTAAAGGCTGGATGGCACCGTGTGCGTCAGCCTCGCGCCGCCCGGCGGTTCTCGTGTGTCTGGACGTGACAGACTGCGATTCTCAACACCGGCGCCGGGATACCGAGCGTTCGGGCGCGCCGTAGCATGTCTCCTAAGACGGCCCCGCCCTCGGTGCGCTGACCCGCCTCGATGTCGCGTCGCATCGAGGCGCTGTTGTCGCTGCCGCGCTCGGTCAGCATTGCCCGGCATTGATCTCGGTGTTGTGGGCGCGGGGCATAACCCGAAGCAGCCGCCACCGCTTGGCACTCGGCGAGCAGTTCGAGCATCAAGCTCTCGCCATCCTCGGTGCACATGATTTCGCCGACCGAGCCGCGCATCAGGCAATTCATGCCAGCGAGCGCGGTGATCATTACGAACTTTTCCCACATGTCGAGGAGGATGTTGTCGCTCGCCGGCGCATTGACCCTAGTCGCGGCAAAGGCTCGTGCGATCCCTCGCACCCGGTCGCTGACGCCGCCGGAGCGCTCGCCGAAGGTAATGCCGTGTATCCGGTTGAGATGACGGATGATCCCGTCCGCGGTCAACGTCGCGCCGATATAGGCTACGCCGCCGAGGACGCGCTGCGGCCCGAACGCTGCGTCGAGACGGTCCAAATGGCCGAGGCCGTTGAGAACCGGCAATATCGCTGTGGTCGGTCCGACCGCTCGGGTGATTGCGGCGATTGCCTGATCGAGATCATAGGCTTTCGCGGTCAACAGCACGGTGTCGAAGGTCTCGGCGAGCGTTTCCGCCGTCGCGATCTGAACCGGCAGGCGCAAATTGCCCGTCGGGCTTTCGATAACAAGTCCGTGCTCCTTCAGGATCGCCGCGCGGGCCGGGCGGACAAGAAAGGTCACATCCGCCTTGGCCTCTGCCAGCCGGCCGCCGAAATAGCCGCCGACCGCGCCGGCACCGAGCACGAGAAACCGCAAATTGTCCGTAACCACGTTCATCACCCTGCGCGGCCACTGACCAGTGCTAGGCCGCGCAATACATCTGCGGCCTCGCTCAGTTGCTCGTCACTCGCAGAGCCCATGTCTTCGGTCGCGACAGTGGGGGCGTCGTCCGCCCCCGAGGTTGAGCCGGTCCCCCGGGTAAGTTTAGCACCCGTGTCTTTGCTGCTCGGAGCGATCGGGTCGGTATTCTTCAGCGCGCCCCGCAAATCGGCCTCGCGGCGTCGGTCACCTTGCGCAAGCTTCTCGAGCTTGAGCGGCATCACGATGAGGTCAGGATCGAGACCCTTGCCTTGGATCCTGCGACCGCTCGGCGTCATGAACCGCGCGGTCGTTAGGCGGATGGCGCCGTTCCCCGGCAGTGGAATCAGGCTTTCGATCGAGCTTTCGCCAAAGCTCTTGGTGCCGAGCAGCACCGCCCGTCGATTGTCCTGCAGGCCGCCGGCGACGAGTTCGGCTTCACGCGCCGTGCCGCCATTGATCAGGGCGACGAGCGGCAGACCCTGCGCGTCGTCGCCCGGAGTGGCGCTAATCCGCCTGACACTCGCAGGCTTGCGACCCTTGACGACGACGATGTCACCCTTGTCGATGAAGACATCGGCGACGGCGACCGCCGCGTCAAAGCTGCCTGGGACGTTGCCTCCGGGATTGTTCCGCAAATCGAGGATAAAGCCGATCAGCTTGCTGCCGGCCCGTTGCCGCAGATCCTGCACCGCGCCGGCCACCGCTCCCTGGGTACCGCTGTCGAAGCCGGCGATGCGCAAATAGCCGATATTCCCCGCTTCGATCCGCGCAGTTACGGTCTGGAGCTTGTAGGGCTCGCGCTTGATCTTGACTTTGATCGGCCCCCCGTTACCGCGTCGCAAGGTCAGCTCGACCTCGCTACCGGCGGGGCCCCGCAACTTCTGCTCGGCATCTCCCAAGGTCAAATCGTAGGTCAGCTCCTTGTCGATCGAGAAGATGAGATCCCCGGGCTTGATCCCGGCCTGCGCCGCTGGTGATCCGTCCTGCGGCGAGATCACCTTCAGCTGTCCGTTCTCGATCGTCACCACCAACCCGAGGCTCGTCTTGTCGTCATTGGCGGGCGTCTGCATGGCCTTGAATGCGGCTTCACTGATGTAGCCCGAGCGCGAATCGAGGCCCGACAGCATGCCGGCGATCGCGGCGCCGATCAGCTTCCCCTCGCCGACCGGTTCTACCGCGTCCTGGCGGATCCGATCGTAGGCCTCACTGAACAGGTTCAACTGCTCATAGCCGGCTCCTTTGTTGCTCTTCGCTTGTGCGAGGGCAAAGCCCGAGGCGAGCAAGGTTCCCACCACAACCGCCGTCACCAATTTACGCATTTCGCCGCAATCTCCAACAAAGCGGCCGCACATTAGCCTAGGCGTCGAACGTTGTAATCTTCTCGCAGGTGGGCGACCTTAAGGACTTCGGTTTTCCCGCTCAGCGCTCGACCACCATGCTCGAAAAGAAGCACGTCGCCTTCTCCGGCCACCTTGTCATCGTCGGCTTTGGCAGCATCGGCCAGGGTGTCCTGCCGCTGCTGTTGCGCCATCTCGAGATCAGCCCCGGTCAAATTACCATCATTACCGCGGAGCCGCGTGGCCAGGATGTCGCGGCCGAGTATGGCATCCGCTTTGTCCAAACCGCTCTGACCCGGAGCAATTACCGGACCCTATTGGAGCCGCAACTCGGTGACGGCGATTTTCTCCTCAACGTCTCCGTCGATGTCTCGAGCGTCGCTCTGATCGAGTTCTGTCAGGAAAGAGGCGCGCTGTACCTGGATACCTGCATCGAGCCTTGGCCGGGCGGCTATACCGATTCCAACCTGCCGCCATCGGCGCGTTCGAATTACGCACTGCGCGAGAGCGCGCTCGCGCTTCGCCGCCACTATCCTCACGGGGCGACTGCCGTCCTTACGCACGGCGCCAACCCCGGCCTCGTCTCACATTTCGTCAAGCAGGCGCTGATCGATGTCGCGCAGGGTTCGGATCTCGGCGGTCGGAAACCGACCAACCGCGGCGATTGGGCTCGTCTCGCCGAGCGGCTCGGCGTCAAGGTCATCCACATCGCCGAGCGCGACACGCAAGTATCGCTGATCCCGAAAGAGCCGGGCGAATTCGTCAACACCTGGTCGATCGACGGCTTTGTCAGCGAAGGCTCGCAGCCGGCCGAACTCGGCTGGGGAACGCATGAACGGCATTTCCCCATGGATGGGCGCCGCCACGATTTCGGATCCGGTGCGGCGATCTATCTGTTGCGGCCGGGAGCGGCGACCCGCGTCCGAAGCTGGACACCGCTCGAGGGTCCGTATCACGGGTTTTTGATCACCCATAACGAGTCGATCTCGATCGCCGATTATTTGACTGTCAAGGACGGCGACCATGTCCGCAGCCGTCCGACCTGCCACTACGCCTATCACCCGTGCGACGCTGCGGTCCTGAGCCTGCACGAATTCGCCGGAAAAAATTACCAGCTGCAGAATTGCAAGCGGTTGATGATGGAGGAAATCGCCAAGGGGGTCGACGAGCTCGGGGTGCTGTTGATGGGTGTGCAGAGAGGCGTCTATTGGTTCGGGTCGCGGCTGACGATCGCAGATGCGCGCCGCGTAGCGCCCCACAACAACGCCACCTCACTGCAGGTCACTGCGGCGGTGCTGGCGGGCATTGTCTGGGCGATCGAGCATCCGCGGGAGGGCATCGTCGAACCCGAGGAGATGAATTTCGAGCGCGTCCTTGAAATCGCGTATCCGTATCTCGGCGATGTTGTCGGGGTTTATGGCGATTGGACGCCGCTGGAAGGGCGCGAGCGGCTTTTCCCGGAAGATCTCGATCGCGATGATCCGTGGCAATTCAAAAATATTCGAGTCGGCTGACGAGACTTGAATGCGTCGCCGCGCTTGGCTGATCGGACTGTTGCTCTACGGGCTCGGGGCAGGCATCGATTTCGCCTACCACTTGATCGACGATCTTCGCAGCGGTGACGAGGCGATCGAGTTCTCGGAGGTCGCTGTCGCGTTTTCGGCGGGGCTATTCTGGCCGGTCGACATCGTTGCAATGGCGGTCCTGGCGACGCGGTGAGCGGCCTTATGATTACTCGCAGACCATCGCGGCGATCTCTCCAGCGAGCTGCTGGGGTCGATAAGGCTTCTTCAGCAGACGACCTGCGGGGACTACATCGGCGGCGTAACCGGAGGTAAACAGTACCTTGAGGCCGGGACTTTCCTGACATGCCCGGCGCGCCACCTCGACGCCGTCGAGCCCCGGCATTACAACGTCGGTGAACAGCAAATCGACCTGGGGATGGTCGCGCAGCAGAAGGAGCGCGGTCGCCCCATCGGGTGCCGTCAGTACCGTATAGCCGCACTCGTTCAGCACATTGCTTGCATAGTCGAGGACGCCAAGATCATCATCGACGACGAGGATAATTTTGCGCGCTGAGGTCATTTCGATGCCCGCGCTGCCCGGGAGTTTTCGAATCCGCAGTAAATCTGCGCTATATCGACGACAAGATAACCTCAGCAAGCTATCGACAACCACCCACTCTTTAGGGTCATGCCGGTCAGCTCTCCGGACGACGGCAGCATCTGTCGCCACACAGTCTGCGACAACGTGCCCCCCGGCCCTTAGTGCCGGAAATGGCGCAACCCCGTGAACACCATGGCAATGCCGGCAGCATCCGCAGCCGCGATGACCTCCTCGTCACGCACCGATCCGCCGGGTTGGATGATTGCGGTGGCCCCGGCCGCGATCGCAGCTTCGACGCCGTCGGCGAAGGGGAAGAACGCATCCGAAGCGACGACCGAGCCAAAGCTCGGCGACTGGCGCAGTCCGGCCGCTTTCCCGCCCTCAGCCGCTTTGGCGGCGGCGATCTTGACGCTGTCGACGCGGCTCATCTGACCGGCGCCGATGCCGACCGTCGCCCCGTCACGGGCGAAGACGATCGCGTTGGATTTGACGTGCTTCGCTACCTTGTCGGCGAACAGCAGAT
>WNFR01009879.1_pt1 | contig 18221 bp, 17 predicted proteins | sample 5400221 | NCBI WGS metagenome assembly WNFR01 (sample SAMN13153357, study PRJNA577476) | soil metagenome | isolation source: 40 cm soil under Madrone tree | place: USA:California | collected 2016-06-14
GTCGTCGTCTGCACTCGTGGTGCGCAAACTTACCCTCTTGCGCACGTCGGGTGCGGACGACGACCGCCGCGCGCTCCCGCCGCGACCAGTCGTTCCGTGTCGGAGCGACTGGTGGTGTCCGCCTCGGACGAACGGCGCGCGAGGGAGCGTCGCGTCTCGTCACGTCGCGGGCACCGAATCGTCGTGAACGTCGACGCGCGCGGTGGCATTCGCGTTGCTCTCGTTCGTTCGCACGAGCGGCGGCGTTCCGCCAGGACGCGGGAATTGCCGGTCTCGACCGAGAAGGAGCGTACGAAAATGCCAGTGAAACACGCGTTGCTCGCCCTGCTCGCGCAGCGGGACTTGACGGGGTACGAGCTGAAGCTGCGATTCGAGCGGACGCTGGGCGATTTTTGGCAGCTCAACTCGGGACAGGTGTACTCGACGTTGGAGCGTCTGCGTCGCGAGGGGTGCGTCGCACGGCAGCGGGAGACCGGCACCGTCGAGCGCAGCCGATATACGCTGCTGTCGCGCGGTCGGCGGCAGCTCGCGCGCTGGATCGACGCGCCGACGCCGCGGTTGCGGCCGGTCCGCGACCCGCTCTACGTGAAGCTCGTCTTCACGCCGCCCGAAGAGACGCCGACGCTCCTCGCCTCGTTCAACGCCGAGATGCGCCGCTACGGCGACGCGGTCGAGACGCTCGCGGCGCTCGTCGCGCGTGAGCCGCTGTCGCCGACCGGGCGCGCGCGCTGGCTCGTCGCCGAAGCAGCGCGCCTCCAGTACGAGGCGCAGCTGCGCTGGCTCGCGACCGTGCGGCGGGTGCTCGCGGGCTCGGGCGCGGCAACCACTGCGGCCGACGCCGAGCAGGGCGGCCATCGCGGAACCGTCCGCGCGATCCGGTCGAGCAACGATGACGTGGCCCGCCGATCGTCACGTCGAGCCGCCGCGCGCGTCGCCGCGGTCGCGGAGGGCGCAATCGCGTCGACCGACCCTCGGTGACGGCGGCAGCGCAACGTTGCGAAAACGCGTTTGGGTCTCGCCTCGTCTCGAAGGTCCGCCGGTCGCGATCGCGCAGCACGGGCGCAATCGGCGGCGCAGCGGCACTGACGCGCGCGGCGCGCTGGGCCGTGCTGCGCGCGACTTTTCGCCGTTTCTCGTCGCTCATTTGACAACCCACCGCGAAACCTTTACGGCTAAAACACCTTTTCTGGTGCATCGCCGCCCATGGTCCGTCGCGAGAAGAGTAACTACATCATTCGTTCGGTGTCGCACGCCCTCGACGTGATCGAGCAGTTCTACGGCGAGGCGGACGAGCTCGGCGTGACCGAGCTCTCGAAGCGGTTGAAGCTCCACAAGAACAACATCTTTCGCCTGCTCGCGACGCTCGAGTCGCGCGGCTACATCGAGCAGAACAAAGCGACCGAGAACTACCGCCTCGGCGTTCGCAGCCTGCAGCTCGGGCAAGCGTACGTCGGCCGCATGGGGCTCCTCCGCCAGGCGCGGCCGATCATGGAGGCGCTGGTGAAGCAGTGCCGCGAGAGCGCGTACGTCGCGGTCGCGCGTCGCGGCGGCATGGTGCCGCTCGACAGCGTCGATGCCGATCAGCCGATCCGCCTCGTGTCGCAGATCGGCGAGACGTTGCCGCTCCACTGTACCGCGCCCGGCAAAGCGCATCTCGCGTTCGCCACCGAGGACGAGCTGAAGGCGCGGCTTCCCGACAGCCTCAAGAAGTTCACCGGCAGCACGATCACGGAGCGACAGGCGTTGACGCAGCAGCTGAAAAGCGTGGGTGAGAAGGGCTACGCGGTCGACACCGGCGAATACGTCGACGACATGCGCTCGGTCGCCGTGCCCATCAAAGACTACACGAGCCACGTCGTCGGCACGCTCGCCGTGAGCGGCCCGGCGTATCGGCTCACCAACGAGCGCTTGAAGGAGCTCGCCCCGCTCGTCGTGAAAGCCGGCACCGAGCTGTCGTCACGTCTCGGCTACAACGCCTGACACGAGGCAGCGGGCCGACGCATCACACGACGAATCGTCCCATGAACGACGTTTGCGTCCGCACCTTGACGGATTTTTTCGCAGCGTGTTAGGTGGCGCGTTTCCCACGCCCTAGAAGGAGATCCCCGTGAAAATCCTCGCCACGGTCAAGCGCGTGCCCGACCCGGAGACCAGCATCAAGGTCAAGCCGGACGGCTCCGGCATCGTCACCGACAACATCAAGTGGGTGATCAACCCCTTCGACGAGATCGCGATCGAGGAAGCGCTGCGGATCAAGGAGAAGCACGCCGGCAGCGAGGTCGTGCTCACCTCGATCGGCGCGAAAGTCGTGCAGGAGCAGCTGCGGACGGGGCTCGCGATGGGCGCCGACCGCGCGATCCTCGTCCTCACCGACGACGCGCTCGATCCGCTCGCGGTGGCGCGCGTGCTGGCCAAGATCGTCGAGACCGAGAAGCCGGATCTCATCGTGATGGGCAAGCAAGCGATCGACGACGACAGCAACGCCGCGGGCCAGATGCTCGCCGAGCTCCTCGGCTGGCCGCAGGCGACGTTCGCGTCGAAGGTCGAGCTCGGCGCGGACCAGAAGTCGATGACGGTCACGCGCGAGGTGGACGGCGGCCTCGAGACCATCGGCGCGCCGCTGCCGGCGATCGTCACCGCCGATCTCCGTCTCAACGAGCCGCGCTACGCGTCGCTCCCCGGCATCATGAAGGCGCGCAAGAAAGAGCTGAAGGAGATTCCGATCGCCGACCTCGGCATCGACGTCGCGCCGAGTGCACAAATCGTCAAGATGGACCCGCCGCCGAAGCGCCAGGCTGGCAAGAAGGTCGAGTCTGTCGAGCAGCTCGTCGAGCTGCTGCACACCGAAGCCAAAGTCATCTGAACGGAGACATTCATGGGTGACGTTCTCGTATTCGCCGAGCATCTCCACGGTAAGTTCCCGAAGACGACGCTGGTCGCGTTCGCGGCCGGCAAGGACGCGGCGGCGAAGTTCGGCGGCGCGTGCCATGCGGTCGTCGTCGGCAGCGGCGTCGACGCGCTTGCCAGCGAGGCGGCGACGTACGGGATGAAGACCGTGTTTCAGGTCGACAGCCCGCGTCTCGAGCACTACCTCGCCGACGCGTACACCGCGGCCCTCGCCGAGGTCGTGAAGGCGAAGGGCATCGAGACCGTCATCGCCACTGCGACCGCGACGGGCAAGGATCTCCTGCCGCGCCTCGCCGCCCGGCTCGGCGCCGGGTTCGCCGCCGACATCACCGAGATCCACGCCGACGGCACGGTGCAGCGGCCGATGTACGCCGGCAACGTCTTCGCGACCGTCAAGCTCGTCGGCTCGCCGCGGGTGATCTCGGTCCGCGCCACCGCCTTCGACGCCGCGGCGAAGGACGGCGCCGGCAGCGTCGAGAAGGTCCCCGTCACGCTCGACGACGGCAAGCTCACGATGAAGTTCGTCGGCCTCGAGGAGGTCACGTCCGATCGCCCCGTGCTGACGGAAGCCCGCATCGTCGTCTCCGGCGGCCGCGGCTTGAAGAACGGTGAGAACTTCAAGACGGTCCTCGAGCCGCTGGTCGACGAGCTCGGCGCTGCGATGGGCGCGAGCCGCGCCGCCGTCGACGCCGGCTTCGTCCCGAACGACCTGCAGGTCGGCCAGACCGGCAAGGTCGTCGCCCCCGAGCTCTACATCGCCGTCGGACTCTCCGGCGCCATCCAGCACCTCGCCGGCATGAAAGACTCGAAGGTGATCGTCGCGATCAACAAGGACGCGGAGGCGCCGATCTTCCAAGTCGCCGACTACGGCCTCGTCGCCGATCTCTTCAAGGCCGTGCCGGAGATGAAAGATGCGGTGCACAAGCTGAAGAGCTGAGACTGGGGCGATTTGCGTCGCCATACTTCGTTACTCGGTCGCTCGGATGCTCGGCGTAGCGCTGCTACGCCTGCGCTCCTCGCTTCCCTCGCGCCTCGTCCGGCTCGCAACTCGACCCAGTCCGGTGCACAGCAATGTCGTCTGGCCCGCAACTCGACCCAGTCGGCCGTCGCGAACTGAGTGATTAGCCGCGCGTCGCGTCCGCGTTGCGCTCGCGGGCGTGGGCGGCCAAGCTGACGGGCGTGCACGGTTTCGACATCGCGTCTCGTTGGTGTGCGTACGCTGCGGTCGCGCTCGTGATCGCGTACGGATGCGCAGCGGGCGTCGGCGCGGTCGAGACGCCGCGCAGCGCGGTCGCACCCGGCACGTCACCGCCTGCGGCAGAGGCGGCCGTCACGGCGGCGCCTCGCACCGCGCATGACGTCCCGCCCGACGCGAGCCCGGGTTGCAGCGGCGCGAGCGCGTCCGCGGTCCGCGGCGAGCGGCGGCAGATCACGGTCGCGGGCGAGGAGCGTAGCTATCTGCTCGACGCCCCCGCGAGCGAGAGCGCGGCGCCGCGACCCGTCGTGTTCGCGTTTCACGGCTTCCGCGGCGACGCCGCCGGGCTTCGCCTCGGCACCGGTCTCGCGACGCTCGCCGAACGCGAGCGGGTGATTCTCGTCACCCCCGAAGGGCACGAGGGCGTGCAGCTCCTCGGCACGGTCGGTCGCGGCTGGGACCTCGGCGCCGACGAGACGCGTGACGTCGCGGTCGTGCGCGCGCTGCTCGACGCGCTCGAGCGCGAGCGCTGCGTCGACCGCCGCCACGTCTACGCGACCGGCATGTCGAACGGCGGCTTCTTCGCGAGTCTCGTCGGCTGCACGCTCGCCGACCGCATCGCCGCGATCGCACCGGTCGCCGGCGCGCTGCCGCTCGCGGGATGCACGCCGGCGCGTCCGGTTGCCGTTCTCCTCACCTTCGGCCGTGCCGACAACCTCGTGCCGCCGACCATGATGCGCGCCGGAGGCAGCTGGTGGGCGAAGACCGACGGTTGCGGCACGGGGCACGATCGCGACGGCTGCACGGCGTACGAGCAGTGCACCGCCGACGTCGTCGTCTGCGAGGGCCCGCAGGCGCACACGTGGCCGCCGGGCACGACCGAGCGCATCTGGCGCTTCTTCGTCGCCCACCCGCGTCCGTGATAGACGTCGTGCAGCTGCGATCGTGACGCGCGGCGAGGAGGACGCTCATGGGAAGCAAGACCGGCGACCAGGCACGGTGGAACAAGATGCGGCGGAAGAAGATCGCGCGTCGCCTCGAGATGCGGACGCTGCGGAAGGAGCTGCACGCGAAGGCCGCCACGCCGCTGCCGGCGCGCCCGGCCTGAGCGCCGCACGTCAGCGCGCTCGCCTTCGCGGCGGCCGCTGCCGGATCGAGATCGCGTCGAGGGCGCGCGCGCGGCGGCGATCGCCGCCAGCTCGCGCTCGTGGCGCTCGGCGGTGATCGCCGCGATGATCGCCTCCTTGCTCGCGAAATAGCGGTCGAGTCGATCGCGACGAAAACCCGCGTTACGGCCACTCGACGGCGGAGAGGCCGCCGAGCGCGACGACGAGCGCTTGGATACCGCTCGCGCCGCACCCTTGCGCATCGAGCGCCCGATAGAGCTGCTCGGCGAGCGCGAGGCCGGGGAGCGCGAGACGGAGGCGGCGCGCCTCGGCGAGGGCGATGCCGAGGTCCTTCAAGAAGTGCGTGACGGCGAAGCCGGGCGCGAGGTCGCGGCGGAGGATCCGCGGTGCGTAGTTCGTGAGCGACCACGAGCCGGCCGCGCCGCCGGAGACCGACGTGAGGACGGTCTCGAGATCGAGACCCGCCTTGTGGGCGTAGAGCAACGCCTCGCAGACGCCGATCATGCCGGTCGCGATCAGGATCTGGTTCACCATCTTCGTATGCTGCCCGGCGCCGGCGGGACCCTGATGGACGATCGTTCGGCCGAGGCAGGCAAGGAGCGGCTGCATCCGCTCGAACGCGTCGCGATCGCCGCCGACCATGATCGAGAGCCGCGCCTCGCGCGCGCCGACGTCGCCGCCCGAGACCGGCGCGTCGAGCGCCGCCACGCCGCGCGCGCGTGCCGCGTCGTAGATCTCGCGCGCGAGCGCCGGCTCGCTCGTCGTCATGTCGATCAGCATGCTGCCGAGAGCGGCGCCGGCGAGCACGCCGTCGCGACCGAGCACGACCTCACGCACGTCTCCAGGTGTGCCGACCATCGTGAACACGACGTCGGCCGAGGCGGCGACCGCGCGCGGCGAGTCCGCCCAGACGGCGCCGCGCGTGAGCAGCGTCTCGGCGCGGGCACGCGTGCGCGTGAACACCGTCAGCCGATATCCGCCTGCGAGCAGGTGTCCGCAGAGCGACGTACCCATGAGGCCGGTGCCGATCCACCCTACCCTGCTCGTCTGCGGCGTGATGTGTGGCTGCGTCATGCGGCTCGTTGTCGCGCTCCGACGCGCAGGCGTCAACGCGCAGCGGGCGCGCGCGTTCGCATCCAGGCGCAGGTCACGTCGGCGAGCTCGGCCATCACCTCGTCGACCGTCCGCCCGCGCACCGCATGCGCGTGGTCGGCGTTCTCGATGCGATGGAGCGTCGCCCGCGGCAGCGCCGCGACGGCGCGCTCGAGGAGCGCCCAATCGGCGAACGCATCGCGCGTCCCCTGCAGGAAGAGCATCGGCACCGTGATGCGCACGAGATGGGCGGTGCGCAGCGCGCTCTTGTCGCCCGGCGGGTGCAGCGGGTATGCGAGGAACACGAGGCCGTTGCAGCGCGTACCGTCGGCGACGGCGTGCGACGCCATGCGGCCGCCGTAAGAGCGGCCGCCGAGATACAGACGACGCGCGCGGGAACGGAGATGCGTCGCGACCGCGGCCCAGCATGCCTCGTCGCGTTTCGCCGGCCCGGGCGATTTTCGCCCCGCCTCGACGTACGGCAAGTTGAAGCGCACGACGTCGACGCCGCGCTCCGCCATCGCCGCGGCGAAGCTGCGGAGCGACGGGGTTTCCATCGTGCCGCCGGCACCGTGGGTGAGGGCGAGAAGCGCGTCGCCGTTCGCCTGGTGCCAGGCCGCGGTCACCGTCCCGCCGTCCCATTCGATCCGTTCTTTTTTCATACCGGGGTGCCGTCCCGATTCGATCCGCTCTGTCTTCACGCGGCCATGCTGCCGTCGCTCGCGGTCGCGCTGCCGCGGCGTTGAAGGGCGATCGCAACCACGACCGACAGCGCTGCGGTCACGACGCCGGCGAAGAATGGCGCCGTCGGGTCGAGGCGGGTGTAGAGGACGCCATTCCAGACCGGTCCGACCGTGCGCGCTGCGCCGCCCGCCGACTGCGCGACGCCGAGGATCGCGCCTTGACGCTCGCGGCCGGCGTGCTCGGACGCGATCGTCGCGAGCGTCGGGCTCGTGAGGCCGATGGCGATGCCCGCCAGCGCCACGCCGACGAGGAGGAGCGCCGGCGCGCTCGCTTCGGCGATCGCTCCCATGCCGACACCGAGACACACCGCGCCTGCGACCAGCACGCGCGCGGCACCGAAGCGGCGCGAGAGCCGGCCGACGGCGCCGGCCTGCATGAGCAGCGCCATCAGCCCGTACAGACCGAACACGTGCCCGACCTGGTTCTCGTTCCAGCCGAGACGCATGTTGACGAAGAGCGGCAGGGCGACCTGGATGCTCGACATGCAGAGAAAGGTGAGGAAGTAGAGTCCCATCACGCTGACGATGCTCGGGTCGGCGATCGCCTGCGCGAGCGAGCGCCCATCGCGCGCAGCGACCGCCCCGTCCGTTTGCGCCGCGATGCGCGTCTCCGGCATGAGCAGCGCGACGCCGACGAGATCGACGAGCGCGAGGGCGGCGGCCGCGAGCGGAGGCGCCGTCGGATGAATGCTGCTGAGCGCGCTGCCGAGCACCGGACCGATGACGAGGCCGAGCCCGATCCCGGCGCCGATCCGTCCCATGCCCGCGGCGCGCGACGCGCCGTCGGTGACGTCGGCGACCGCCGCTTGGCAGGCGGCGAGGTTGCCCGCCGTCGCGCCGGCGAGGATGCGCGACACGAAGAGCCACGGCAGCACGCCACGCTCGGCCGCAATCGCGAAGATCACCATCGAGAGCACGTTGCCGGCGAGGCTCGTCACGATCACCCGTCGCCGCCCGTAGCGGTCGGAGAGGCGGCCGAGAATCGGCGTCGCTACCACCTGCGTCAGCGAGAACGACCCGAGCAGCACGCCGACGATCTCCGCCGAGCCGCCCATCGAGCGCACGTAGAACGGCAAGAGCGGGATGACGACACCGAAGCCGATCATGTCCAGGAAGACGGTCAGGAAAACGAAGAGGAGGACGCGTGATCTCATCCGCGGGGCGCCGCCCGCGGCGGCGCGGCGTGTGCTACCACGTTGCGACGACGGCGTGAAACGCGGCTGTCGGACGCCGGATGGCGTCGGATCGTATCAATTCGATCCACCACCCCGAACTCCGACCGCATCGTCTTGCAAGCAAGGTCGCGACCCAACTACGGACGCTTCATGCTGACGGAACGGATTCTGCGCGCGATGTGGCCGAACGGCGATTCGGCCTCACCGGGGTTGCTCGCCGCGGCAGCGGCGGATGCGGCGACGGTGTTTCGAGACAACGGCTTGAGCAGTGATCTTCACGTCGCGCACGCGATGGCGCAATTCCACGTCGAATGCGGCAGCGGCGCCGAGATGACCGAGAACATCAACTACACCCCCGAGCGCGCGTGCCGGGTGTGGCCGACTCGCTTCTCCAATGCCGCCGATTGCCTTCAGAAAGTCGGCTCGTTCACGGGCGATCCGGATTTCAAGATCAAGCTGATCGACAATGTCTACGGTGGCCGGAATGGAAACCGGCCCGGTACGCATGACGGGTCGACCTTCATCGGTCGCGGGCTCAGTCAGGTCACCGGACGCGGCAACTACGAGGCGCTGGCAACGACGCTCGACGATCGACTCGATCTGGTGAATCAACCCGACCTCGTGAACGCGGCCGCCAACGCCCTCGAATGCGGCGTCGCCGACTTCGTGATGTGCGGCTGCCTGCCGCATGCCGCGCAGGACGATCTGTTGGGCGTCTCAGCCTTGCTGAACCTCGGGCACCTCGTGAACGATCCGTCGAAGGTGGTCGGCTTCGCTGCTCGCAAAGGCGCGCTGCATCTCTGGAAGCTCGCCCTCGGCGTCGAGCTTCCGCCGGCGCACAGCGACACGTGGGTGCAGGTCTCGCTCAACAGACTCGGCGCCGATCCAGCACTCGTGCCCGATGGCGTCTTCGCGCAGCGATCACGGGTCGCATTGAAGCTGTTCCAAAGCGCACACGGGCTGACGCCAGACGGCGAGCGAACGCCGGAGACGCTCGCGACACTCGACGCGGCGTTGGCGGCGTTGCCGACGGCTCCGTAGCAGCAGCCGCACCCTGGGCCCGTCGTCCCTGCGCGCGCGACCTCTTTGACTCGACGACGCGCCTGCGGCACACCACGCGGATGGACTTCGGGCTGCAGCTCGCCGGAACGCCGGCAAAGGACATCGTGGCGCTCGCACGCCAGGCCGAGGCGGACGGGTTCTCCGCCGTGTACGTACCGGATCACTGGGCGTACGAGCAGCGCGGCGGCGCCGGGCTCGACGACAAGGCGCTCGCGTGGGAGGGGACGACGATCCTCGGCGCGATCGCGGCGGCGACGACGCGCGTGCGCATCGGCGCGCTCGTGCTCTGCAACTTTCTCGGGCTCGGCGCCGGATGGACGCGCGCCGAGTTCGAGATGATGGGCGTGCCGTTTCCCGACGTGCAGCCGCGCCTGCGCATGCTCGACGAGGCGGTGCGGGTCATCAAAGCGCTCTGGACGTCGGAGCGCGTCAACTTCGACGGCGAGTTCTACCACCTGCGCGACGCGTTCAGCTCACCGACGCCGGTGCAGAAGCCGCGGCCGCCGGTACTGCTCGGCGGGAGCGGCAAGGGCCTGCTGCGCATCGCGGCGCGCGAGGCCGACATCGTCAATGTGATCTCAGATTCGGGCCGCGCGGGCACGATCCTTCCGAGCGAGGTCGCGAAGCTCACCGACGAGGCGTTCCGTCGGAAGGTCGATTTCGTCCGCAGCGAGGCGCGTGCGGCGGGGCGCGATCCGGACGCGGTCGCGCTCTCGTCGACGATCTTCATTCCGATGATCGCCGAGGACGCGGAGGCGGCACGGACGTTCGCGGGCAATCTCGGCGGCTTCTTCGGGCTGGCCGAGGCCGAGGTGCGGCGCATGCCGCTCGCGCTCATCGGCACGCCCGACGAGTGCGCCGCCGAGCTCGGGCGCCGCGCCCGCGAGTGGGGCGTCACGCACTACATCCTCTCCGGCTACGGCGGCGCGGCGAACGCCGCGCGCATCGCCCGCGACGTCCTCGCGCGCGTTCCACGCTGACGGGCACCGCTGCGCGCCGAATCCGATTGCTTGCATCGCGGCGTACCCGCGCGGTACGCCATTCTCCGGATCATCCCCGACGAGAGGAGACTCGCTCCATGAAGATCGTACCCGCAGCCGTCGTCGTCGCCTGTAGCCTCGTCCTCGGCGTATCCGCCGCCGATGCGCAGCTCTTCAACCTGACCGGCCATTGGACCGGCAAGTGGTCGTGCAAAGGCGTCGCCAACGACGGGAAATTCACCATCGCCAACAAGACGAGCACGCTCGATATTACGCAGGCCGGCCAAACCTTCGCCGCCACCGTCGACGCCGCTGACCCGAACGGCAACTTCTCATTCAACCTCTTCGCCGTCCCCGACATCAAGAAACCCGATCAAAAGGGCGAGGTGATCGCGCTCGGGTGCGCGCTCGCCAACACGGTGCCGCCGACCGACGTCGCCGAATTCGCCCGCGCGCAGGTGCAGACGAAGCCGAACAGCTTCAAGGCGAGCTTCAAGGCGTCGTCGATCTTCACCGACATCTTCAACGGCGATCCCGAAGTCGGCAGCTGCAAATACAGCTACAAGCGCATCGACACGAACGACCCCGGCGTGAGCAACTGCCCGTGACGGCGCCGCGCGTGTGATCGCGACGGGGTCGGCGGAGCTCCCCGCGGGCGACTCGCGTTTGTACGATCGTACGTAGACGTGCTACGGGAGGCCGCCGGTGCATTCCGCGCCGGTGTGCCGTCCGCGAAGGAGTGCCCGTGCGTCGCCCCCTTGTCGCAGCCGCGCTCGCGGCAGTCGTCGCGATCGTACCCGTCGCCGCGCGGGCGACGAGCCGCTTCACCGTCTTCGAGACCGGCCAGGTGCGCCCGCTCGCGCAGTCTCCTGATGGAACGCGCCTCTTCGCGGTCAACACGCCGGACAACCGCCTCGAGATCTTCGATGTCGGCAGCGGCACGCTGACCCACGTCGGCTCGGTGCCCGTCGGGCTCGAGCCGATCGCGGTCGCGGCGCGCAGCAACACCGAGGTGTGGGTCGTGAACCACCTCTCCGACAGCGTGAGCGTCGTCGACGTGAGCTCACCCGCGACCGCGCACGTCGTCCGCACGCTCCTCGTCGGCGACGAGCCGCGGGACGTCGTCTTCGCCGGGCCGCGCGCGTGCGCCGGCGGCACGAACGCCAATGCCGCGTGCACCGCCGATGCGCAGTGTCCGGCGAGCACCTGCGCCGCCAAGCGCGCCTTCATCACGACGGCGCACCGCGGGCAGAACACGCCGCTCCAGCCGACGATCGTGAGCGTCCTCACGACACCAGGGACCGGCCGCGCCGACGTGTGGGTCTTCGACGCGACGGGTCTCGGCAGCGGTTTCGGCGGTACGCCGCAGACGGTCATCACGCTCTTCGGCGACACGCCGCGCGCGCTCGCCGCGTCGCCCGACGGCAGCCGCGTCTACGCCGCGATCTTCCACTCCGGCAACCGTACGACGACCGTGAACGCCGCGTTCGTGCCCGACGGCGGCGCCTCGACGAACGGCCCGCAGGACTGCAGCGCTCCGCCGGGCGGCCTGCCGGCGCCGAACACGAACTTCCAGGGCATCGCCCAGCCCGAGGTCGGGTTGATCGTGAAATTCGACGGCAGCCACTGGCGCGACGAGCGCGGCCGCTGCTGGGACAGCGTCGTGCGCTTCTCGCTCCCCGATCGCGACGTCTTCGCGATCGACGCGACGACGAACCCGCCGTCGGCGATCGCCGGCGCCGCCGGGAATTGGCAGAGCGTCGGCACGATCCTCTTCGACATGATCGTGAATCCGGTGAACGGCGACGTCTACGTGTCGAATCTCGAGTCCTTCAACGACGTGCGCTTCGAGGGCCCGGGGACCTTCGCCGCCGGGTTCAAACCGGCCGGCGAGCCGGCGAGCGTGCGCGGCCATCTCGCCGAGAGCCGCATCTCGATCCTGCACGCGGGCGGCGGCGTCGTGCCGCGGCACCTGAACAAGCACATCGACTACTCGACGTGCTGCGCCGCGACGCCCAACACCGAGAACGACACGAGCCTCGCCTTCCCGCTCGGGATGGCGATCTCCGCCGACGGCACGACGCTCTACGTCGCCGCGTTCGGCTCGAGCGCGATCGGCGTCTACAGCACCGCCGCGCTCGCCGACGACAGCTTCGTCCCCGACGCGGCGGATCAACTACCGGTGAGCGGCGGCGGCCCGACCGGGATCGTCCTCGACGAGAGCCGTTCGCAGCTCTACGTGCTGACGCGCTTCGACGACTCGATCTCGGTCGTCGGCACCGCGACCGGCGACGAGAAGACGCACGTCGCGCTCCACGACGCCGAGCCGGCGAGCGTCGTCGACGGCCGGCACTTTCTCTATGACGCGCGCTTCACCTCGAGCCACGGCGATTCCGCGTGCGCCAGCTGTCACATCTTCGCCGACTTCGACAGCCTCGCCTGGGACCTCGGCAACCCGGACGACGTCGTGCTGAACAACCCCGGTCCCTTCCGCGTGGGTCCGTTCATCAACCCCGACTTCCACCCGCTGAAGGGACCGATGACGACGCAGAGCCTGCGCGGCATGGCGAACCACGGGCCGATGCACTGGCGCGGCGACCGCACCGGCGGCAACGACGCCCCGAGCGTGCAGCCGGACAGCGGCACGTTCGACGAGGTCGCCGCGTTCCTCAAGTTCAATCCGGCATTCCAGGGTTTGGTCGGTCGCCACGATCAGCTCACACCGGAGGAGATACGCGCCTTCGCCGATTTCATCTTGCAGGTCACCTACCCGCCGAACCCGATCCGCGCCCTCGACAACTCGCTCAGCGTCGGCCAGCAGGCGGCGCGCGACATGTACTTCAACGAGATCTCGGACACGCTGCAGTCGTGTAACGGCTGTCACCGACTGGCACCGCCGGCGAACGGCTTGGCGGGCGCGGACGCGCCGGGCTTCTTCGGCACCGACGGCGAGTACAGCTTCGAGGGCGAGAGCCAGATCTTCAAGATCCCGCACCTGCGGAACGTCTATCAAAAGGTCGGCATGTTCGGCTTCGCGGCGGCGCCGGGCGGCGGCGCGACGAACACCGGGCCGCAGGTGCGCGGCTTCGGGTTCCTCCACGACGGCTCGGTCGACACTCTCTTCCGCTTCCACTCCGGCCAGGTCTTCACGCGCAGTCAGACGAATCCCGGCGGCTTTCTCGCCGGCGCCGCCGGCGATCCGATGCGGCGCAACATGGAAGCGTTCATGCTCGCCTACGACTCGAATCTGGCGCCGATCGTCGGCCAGCAGATCACTCGCAGCGCCGCGACCGGCACCGCCGAGGACGCGCGCATCGATCTCCTGCTGCAGCGCGCCGACGCGGGCGAGTGCGACGTCGTCGCCAAGGCGCGCGTCGCCGGCGTGGCGCGCGGGTGGGTGTACGTCGGCGGCGGCACGTTCGTGAGCGATCGCGCGAGCGAGCTGCCGATCGCCGACGCCGACCTGCGCGCGCTCGCCGCGACGAGCGGCCAAGAGATGACGTTCACCGCGGTAACGCCGGGCTCGGGCGGGCGCATCGGGATCGATCAGGACGACGACGGCTTCGCGGACGGCGACGAGCTCGACGCCGGCAGCGATCCGGCGGACGCGGCAAGCATCCCGAGCGGCACGCCGATGGCCTGCGACACCAGCGTCCCCGTCACGTTCAAGAGCGCGAAGCTCCGCGACTTCACCGGCGCGTTCTCGCTCACCGCCGAGGTGGCGCTCGGCTCGTACGCGCAAGCGCCGATCGGCGTCGTCGCCGCCGACGGCGACGGTCCGATCTTCAACGCCACGATCGCCGGCGCCGCGATCCTCCCGACGGGCACCGCGTTCCGCTATCACGCCCCGAGCGGCACGACCGGCATCCGCACGATCACCGTCCATGCGAAACACAACACCGCCGGCATCTTCAAGCTGACCATACGCGCGACGCACGCGTGGACGGCGGGCCTCGCCAACGACCCGCTCGGGACGCTCGTCACCTTGAACGTCGGCGGGCAGTGCTTCCGGGGCCCGGCGACGCGCGTGCGCTGACGCGCGCAGATCGTCCCGGCGCCGATACCGGGCGACGCCCCTATTCTCGGTCCGTAGTAGGAAGCACTGACGAGAACAGAACCAGACGCTCGGCGCGGCACTCCGTGCAGTGATCTCAACCCATCCGGTGCAGCGCGCAGAGCTTGTTGCCAGACGGATCCCGCACATAGGCGAGGTACATCTTGCCGAAGCCGCCGTCGCGGACGCCCGGAGGATCCTCGATGGTCGTCCCGCCGTTGGCCACGCCGGCCGCGTGCCATGCGTCGACGCTGGCGGGATCTTTGACGGCGAATCCGATCGTCCCGCCGTTCGCAGCAGTCGCCGAAGCACCGTTGATCGGCTTCGTCACGGCGAAGACGCCGGTAGGTGAAAGGTAGAAGATCCGTCCCTTCTCGTCGGTCACACCGGCCGCGTAGCCGATCGCGCCGAGCACGGCGTCGTAGAACTTCCTCGATGCGTCGATGTCGTTGGCTCCGACCATCACGTGGCTGAACATTCGTGTCTCCTCCTGGTGGACTCGCGTGTGCGGTATCGCAGAACCTACCGAACGCTACGAGCCACGCAACCGGTGCCCGCAGAGCTTCAAAAATTCGACCGATATGCGAATATGGCGACATGCGATCGGATCGTCGTCCGTACCTGCCGTCCTTGGCCATCGTCGTCGCGGCGCTCTTCGTGGCGGCCGCCGGATGCGGTCTCTTTGCGCAGCATCGCGAAACGCCGCCTGCTCCGACGCCCACTCCGACTGCGACCGCGACCCCGGAATCCTATCTTCTGCTGAAGCTGGACGAGCGGCGCCTCTACGTCGTGGAGAACGACGTGAAGTGTCCGCCCGAGGGATACCCAGTCGCCATCGGCCGGCCGAAGTGGCCGACACCGACGGGGCGCTTTCAGATCAACGAGCTGATCGAGGATCCCGATTTCCTCGTGTTCGATTTCAACAATCCGAAGGGGCGCGATCGCGGACGCGTTCCCCCCGGCCTGAACAATCCGCTCGGCCTTCGCTGGATAGGCTTTGCGACTGCGCACGGCTGGCAGGTCGGGTTTCACGGCACCGCGAAGACCTCGGTGCTCGGACAAGCCGTGAGCCACGGGTGTGTCCGCTTGTCGAACCCCGACATCGTCGAGGTCTACAAGCACGTGAAGGTCGGAACCGAGGTAGTCGTCGAGCCGTAGCGAAGCAGGACCAGGCGGCGCTCAGGGGTACACGACGACCGTCGTGCCGAGCTCGACGCTGTCGTAGACGTGAACCACGTCGACGTTCCGCATCCGGATGCACCCCCCGCTGACGGCCTGACCGAGGAGCTCCGGGTGAGGCGTTCCGTGGATGCCTAGCGTCCACCCGTCGCCGTGCGCGAAGCCGATCCAGCGATCACCGAGAGGGTTCTCGGGCCCAGGGGGAATCCGCTTGACGACGTGCCAACGATCGCCCGGGTCGATCTGATCGAAGTCAGGGTACTCGATCATCTCTTCGACCTGGAAGCGGCCGGTCGGCGTCTCGTGACCGGCGCGGCCGACGGCGATCGGAAACGACGCGATCGGCGCCGCGCCGTCGTCTCTCATCAGTTCGAGACGCCGCTCCTTCAATCGGAGCACCAGGTACGTGGACGCCTGCTCACTCGGGGTGGAGGCGTGATCGGCCACCTGCGTCTCGGCGCGGCGATTCGGCTCCGCCACTCGGGTCGCGGTGTCGCAATTCGGCTCCGTCACCCGAGTCGCGGTGTCGCGATTCGGGTTCGGGGCGATCGGCCCGCAGCCGATCAGTCCCGACGCGACGATGAGACTCAGCAGGACGGCAGTGATGATGGGCGGCGAGGAACAGGAATCCTCGCCGCCCATTTGAAACCAAGCTCGGTCGCTTAGCTCATCCACCGCGCCGCTGGGTCGGCGGCGGCGGCGGCGGCGGAGCAGGACGAACAGCCGGCGGCGGTGGCGGCGGCGGTGGCGGCACATACTCGACACGCTCCTCGGGCAGGAACAGGTGGGTGTACGCGAGCCCACCCGAGACCCACTTGCGCTGCGAGTCGCCGGACTCGGGCTCGCCCGTCATGTAGGCGACGTCGTAGCGCCCGAAGACGCCGAGCATGTTCGCGCGGTCGAGATGAAAGTCGACGCCGGAGCGGATGACGTACCCAGGCCCGTCGTCTTTGATCGGCCGATTGAGATCCCAGAACCAGCCGCCCTGACCCCCGACGTAGAACTCCACCGGATCAGCGCCGATGGTGAGCTTCGGTCCGGCGGTCATCGAGCCCACGACCCCGATGTCATCGCTGTCGCCGGGCCCCCTGCAGCAGCCCTCCTCGGTGCCGAAGAACGAGAACTGCGGGTTCCCGAGCACTGACAGCGCGACGTTGTCGGTGAGAAAGAACCGGTACCCGGCATCGATGCCCACCGTCCCGCCGACGCCCTCGACGGTGTGGCTGTAATCCTTCAGAGGCACTGCCACTCCCATGTTCGCACCAAGCTCCGCGGCACCGCCGTCCGCGCGAACTGACACGCTCACACTGCACATCCCGAGCACGAGGCCCGCCACGATCGCTAACGTCCACCTATGCATGAGTTCCTCCTTCCGCATCATCAAAGACGAAAACCCGAAGAGAATCAGCAGGTGATACGGCCTTGCATAATCTATAGCTTCCCGATTGCGCCACGGTAATCAAGACGACATCTTCGGCGGCGTAGCACGAGCGCTCGATGCGGCGCCCGCGTGACTACCGCATCTACGCGATATTCGGCCGATATTCCGCCGCGATCCGGAACTCGTGAGGTTACGAACGAAGCCCGGAAAAGCGCGCGATCATCGACCAGAGCCGTCCGAGCCGCGAGTCGGCATCGCGATCGCTCGCTCGTCGCACGGGCCGAGGCGGTGATCGCGTATCGACGATCAGTCGCCCTTGTCCGTGAACTGACTGGACACGTTCTTCGTCGCCGGCGCGGTGAACGACGTCGTCCAGCACGTGTTGTCGCTGTTGTGGATCTGGATCGTCACCTTCGTGTCTTGGTGGAGCGGCAACCCAGGCACGGGGAGCGTCGGGCCTTTGCCCTTCACCTGGAACTGGGTCTTCCCGGCGACGAGTCCCTGCTTCATCTTCACCTGCTGCAGGCCTTGCTGCGACAGCTGCGAGTCCTTGTATTGGAAGCCGGTCGACGACTCCTTCCAGCACGGCTTGCCTTTGCACGTCCCGCCCGCGGGCGCGTTGAGCGTCATGATGAGGCTCGGCGTCCCGCCGGTCTCGTCGTAGACACAGAAGTGGTAGTCGGTCGTCGTCAGCGGGGCGCCGAACTGGGACTTCATCGTCACGTCGCCGCCCTTCAGCTTCCAGCCGAGCGAGTTGCCGCCCCTGCCGGCGACCGCGGCCTTGATCTTGATGCCGGACTTGCCGGGGATGGTCGTTCCAATGCAACCGTCGAGCGGCTCTGCCGGGCAAGGTTGCGACTGTGATGGCAGCACGTTGTGGCAGGTCGCATCGCAGCTGTCGCCCGCGGTGCCGTTCAGCGCGCCGTGGTCGCATTCCTCGCCGCATCCGCTTTGCACCACGCCGTCGCCGCACGTCTGCGACGTGCCGACGCATGTACCGCCGTTGCACGCGTCGCTGATCGTGCAGCCGTTGCCGTCGTCGCACGGCGTCCCGTCGCCCTTCGGCGGATTCGAGCACAGGCCGCTCGACGGGTCGCAGACGCCGGCATCGTGGCACTGATCGGGCGCCGGGCAGGTGACCGGCGTGCCGGGCGCGCAGCCGCCGTTCGTGCAGATGTCGCCGACGGTGCAACCGTTGCCGTCGTCGCACAGCGCGGAGTTGTTGGTCGTCGTGCAGCCGCCGAACGGATCGCAGCCGTCGTTGGTGCACGGGTTCCCGTCGTCACACGTCGGCGCCAAGCCGCCGACGCACGTCCCGCCGGAGCA
>WNFR01004992.1_pt1 | contig 18213 bp, 16 predicted proteins | sample 5400221 | NCBI WGS metagenome assembly WNFR01 (sample SAMN13153357, study PRJNA577476) | soil metagenome | isolation source: 40 cm soil under Madrone tree | place: USA:California | collected 2016-06-14
GGCCCTTCGCGCGGGCCCGTCACGGCGAGGTACCTCAGCAAAGAAGTCTCTGGAATTGATTACAACGGGACACTTCCCGCCACCGAAGAGGTATTCAATTCCAGGCCGCGCATCGGACGTTTCTTCAGCGACGCTGAAAACGCGCACCGCGCGGATGTGGCGGTGATTGGCGCCGACATTGCAAAGACGCTCTATGCGGACATCGAGCCGCTGGGAAAGCCAATCATGATCGACGGCGTCACCTACGAAGTGATCGGGGTTCTTGAGCCGCGCAAAGGCGGATTCGTCAAGGATCAGTCCGCGGACAAAGCAGTGATGGTGCCGTATCGCAGTTACCACAAGCACATTCCGCAAGATGACAAGCACTTCGTTGGGGCCACGGCCTATCCCGGCCTGATGTCAGAGGCGGAGGACCAAATCCGCGGGGGTTGCGCCGGCGGAGAAACGTGCCTTACAGCAAGCCGGATGATTTCGGCATCTCCAGTGCACAGCAGATCGCCGACGAATTTCGCCAGATCACTTCCTCGGTGGCGCTCTTGATTTCCGTGATTAGCTCGATCGGGCTTCTGGTGGGTGGGGTGGGCGTGATGAACATCATGCTGATGTCGGTGACGCAGCGCACGCCGCCGCGACGTTATATGGCAATTCCTCACGGAAGCAGTTGTGCTGACGGGCGCCGGCGGCGTCATCGGCGTATTGCTGGGCGGCGGCATTAGCCTACTCATAAATGTTCTGGTGCCCAGTCTGCCCTCATCCATTCCGCTCTGGGCGGTCGTGCTTGCTGTGGGCGTCTCCATGAGCGTGGGTCTGTTCTTTGGCATGTATCCGGCCGTCAAAGCAGCGCGGCTGGATCCCGTAGAGGCCCTGCGGTACGAGTAGTGAGAGGCGCAAGGCAGAGCCGATGATGGTCCAACGACGTCGACGTTGGGATATGTCTCCTCGTTTGAAAGTTCCTTTTGCAGCATCTTCATGATGCTCGATTTCGCGCCGCCCCAATCCCCAAAGACTCCGCCGGTGACGGGAACTAGGTTTGGATCGGTGATTACTGAACGAATGTGGCATGAACCCTTGTAGTGAGACAAATTCTTTGGGCACAGTTGCAACTTTTCTCCCGACTGCAAAAAGAAAAGGCCGACTCCGTGCGATTCGGCCTCTTTTTCAGAATCATTGCAATGCGAATTGTACTTTCTTTAAGAGAAGCCGTTCCCGATTGGGTAATCAACGTAGCTTCCAGCGTGGAACCACGAAAGAGGAATCCCGGGCGGTAAGAGGCTTGTCGTTCGACTTCATTGCCCCTAGACCTGGCGTCGCCGCGTACACCGGCACGCTAAGACGGCTCCCTCACTGCTTCCTGCGCTATTCCAGAAACCCTAGAGGATTCACTCAGGTATTTGATAAAGATGACTTCGTTCTGCAATTCGTTGTAGAGCAGCTCGTCGGCCATGGCGCGAATCATGGCAATGCCAAATCCGCCTGGACGTATGCCGAGTTGATCTCGGATGTTCACATGGGCAATGGGTTCGTCCGCACGCTGACCGACGGCAGCGTGCGTCAAGTCTTTGAAGCTGAACCCTGGGCCGGGATCGGCCACGCGATAGAGCAGCATGCGCGAAGAGCGCACATAAGCAATCCGTACTTTGCGGTTCGGATCCAACTTCCCTCCCCACTCGACGGCGTTGAATAGCAACTCTCGGAATGCCAGTCCGATTGTGTTGCGCAAGTCATCCGGAAGATCGGCTTCCAACTTCATTAGAAAGGATTGAATCCGCTGGGCAGCCTCCCGTGTGCACGGAATAAGCAGTTCCACCCATTGGGGTTTGGCGGAAATAACTTCGATCGGCGGAGAAGCATTTTGCTTGAGCGCGCGCTCGGCCACTTCCACAGCCTCCTTCGGTGGAAAAGGCTTACCGAGGTATTCATAGGCCTGCTCCCGTATGGCGCGTAGTACAGTCTCCGGCGTGGCGTCGGACGTCATCATGATGATTTTCGGGTGAGATTCGCCTTCGCGAACCCGAGCAAGCACCTCAAGACCGGTCAGCCCCGGCATCCAGATATCCAGAAATGCCAGGTCAAAAGTTTTTCGCTGAATGTTGCGCAACGCTTCGGCGCCATCCTTCGCGGCAGTCACCGCATAGCCTGCTTTTCTCAGCATGCTGGAAACGGCAAAGCGCGTCGTGCGGTCGTCATCAGCAACAAGGATTTTCTGTCTTAAGATCGAGGCGCGGCTCATGGATGCCAACCTCATGCGGCCAGATTCGAGGAACCCGGTATTTCGTACCGCATGCTACTTCCGCCAGATGCACCGGTCAACCGCAGTCGATCGCCTCAGTCGATCGCGGCGACCGGCGAGAAGCCGGCAAGTTGCGTAGTTTCCCGCTTTGTACCAAAATGAGCGCCTTCGTCCGGTTTTTTGAGCGTTCCCGATCGGGGGAGCCGTGAGCGCGCCAGTACCTTTCAATCCGCAAATCGAAGGCGACCTGCGCGAGTTTATCGATCTCTCTTTAAACCTTCTGTGTATCGCCGGCACGGACGGCTACTTCAAACATGTCAACCCGGCCTGGGAAACGACTTTCGGTTTCAGCAAAGAAGATCTCCTCGCACGTCCCTATCTTGAGTTCGTGCACCCCGATGACCGCGAGGGCACGGCCGCCGAAGCTGCGAAGATTGCCTCCGGCTGCAACACCCTTTCTTTCGAGAATCGCTACCGTTGCAAGGACGGATCCTACAGATGGCTGCTCTGGTCGGCCGTTGTTCGCGCTGAAAGAGGACTAATCTACGCTGTCGCGGCGGATATCACGGAACGAAAACGCGAAGAGGCACGGCTGGCTGCACAGTACGCCGTCACGCGCGTACTCGCCGAGGCCCCAACTCTGGCCTGCGCTACACCGCGAATCCTTGAAGCTATTTGCAAGAGTCTCGACTGGTCGGTCGGCGCCATTTGGCGAGTTGACCAAAAGGAGAAGGTGCTGCGCTGCGTGGAAACCTGGCACATGCCATCGGCGACGGTTAAGGAGTTCGACCAGAGCACGCATTCGCGGACTTTTGCTCCCGGGTTAGGCTTACCTGGCCGAGTCTGGGCGCAAGCCCAGCCCGCCTGGATCGAAGACGTGACTCGCGACGCGAACTTTCCACGCGCATCGATCGCGGCTCAGAAAGGTTTGCACGCAGCGTTTGGCTCCCCAATCCTTCTCGGAGCCCAGGTCCTAGGCGTCCTCGAATTCTTCAGCCACGAGATCCAACAGCCCGACCACCGGCTGCTGGAGATGATGAGCGCGATCGGCAGCCAGGTCGGCCAGTTCATCGAACGGAAGGAGGCGGAAGATGCGCTGCGAGTGTACGCACGAGACCTGGAAACAGCCAGAAAGCGTGCGGAAGAAGCGACACGCGCCAAAAGCGAGTTTCTGGCTAACATCAGTCACGAAATCCGCACACCCATGAACGCCATGATCGGTATGACCGAGCTGGCGCTGGCGACGCGAATAACGCGCGAACAACGAGAATACCTTAATGCGATTCAAAGCTCAGCCGATGGTTTGCTTTCACTTGTCAACGATTTACTCGATTTTTCCAAGATCGAAGCACGCAAACTGCAGCTGGACAGCGTCGGATTTAACCTCCGCGATGCGCTTGAAGACACCATGCGCGTGCTTGCCCCCGGCGCCGATCAGAAAGGCCTTGAGTTGGCGTGCCACATTCATCGTGACATCCCAGACGCGCTGGTGGGAGATCCTCTGCGTCTTCGCCAGGTAGTGATAAATCTTGTGGGCAACGCCATCAAATTCACGGAGCACGGGGAAGTCGTGTTGCACGTGGAGGCTGAATCGCGCGGCGACGGCGACACTCTGCTCCGTTTCTCTGTGACTGATACTGGAATCGGCATTCCACCGGAGAAACAGGCTGTGATCTTTGAGGCGTTCTCCCAAGCCGACAGCTCCACTACGCGGCGTTACGGCGGAACCGGGCTGGGACTGGCCATCTCGGCACAACTGGTGGAACTCATGGGTGGCAGGATCTCGGTGGAAAGCCAACCCGGCCGGGGCAGCACGTTCCAGTTCGCGGCGCGGTTTGAAGTCCAGCAGCCCGGATTGGAGAAACCGCTAGCCCGCTGGCGTACCCTCGCCGATCTGCCGGTGTTAATTGTGGACGACAACGCGACCAACCGCCGCATCCTCGAAGAGGTGTTTGCCAACTGGCGCATGTGTCCGGTTGCTGTCGAAGGCGGCGCATCTGCCCTTGCCACCCTGGAAGAGTCTGTGCACGCGGACCAATCGTTTGCGGTCGTGCTACTAGACGGACATATGCCCGATATGGACGGATTTGCAGTGGCGGAGCGTATCTCTCAGGACCGCCGCTACGCCGACGTCAAGCTGGTCATGCTGACCTCGGCCAGTCAGCCTGAAGACGTTGCGCGCTGCCGCAGGTTGGGCATTTCCGCGTATCTCACCAAGCCGATCAAGCAATCCGAGCTCTTTGACGTGATCATCACGGCTATCAGCCAGCCCGCTGCAGAAAGGCGTCGCGTTCCAAGGCCAGCCAGAGAGGCTCGGCGCCCCCAGCGCAAGCTCCACGTGCTACTGGCGGAGGATAATCAGGTCAACCAGCTGCTAGCCACGCGAATTTTCAAAAAGCTGGGCCACCACGTGACCGTTGTCAGTAATGGCCGCGAGGCGCTTTCAGCGGTCCAGGCCGGCCAGTTCGATCTCGTCGCCATGGACGTGCAGATGCCGGAGATGGATGGGCTGGACGCAACCGCCGCAATTCGCGCTTGGGAGAAGGCAGAGGGTACCCACGTCCCCATCATGGCCATGACCGCGCATGCCGTGAAGGGAGATCGCGAGCGTTGTCTAGCGGCCGGCATGGATGGCTATACCTCCAAGCCGATCCGCATCGGAGAGCTTGAACGCGCCATCACCCAGCTCGTCAGCCCATCGAAACCGGCAGAGCCACCTGTGCCAGAGGAGACCCGAAGAGACCACGGCTTCATTGATCGTGCGGCGTTGTTGGCAGGCGTCGATGGCAATCGTCGACTTGTTCGCGATCTCGTCCGCCTTTTTCTCGCCGATTATCCTCAGCGGCTGGCCGAAATAAAGCAGGCAATCTGCCGCGGCGATGCCGAAGCACTGCGGATAGCGGCACACACGCTGAAGGGCTCGGTTGGTAACTTCGCAGCGAAGCAGGCGTTCGCAGCTGCCCAGCTGCTGGAGATCATGGGCAGAAACGGAGACTTTGATAAAGCAGGCGAAGCATGCAAGGCGCTCGAATCGGAACTCGCGCGTGTCATCGAGGAGCTTAGAAATTTGATCATGAACCCTGCAATACGAAAGACAAAAACGCGCAAGAGTTAGAGGCCAAAAAGGCGGCCGAGGTTGAGGCGAGAATCCACACAGCCAAAGTGAGCCAGCTGATCTGGATCGCCGCAAAAGGCCCGAAGCCCGCGTAATCCATGGATCATCGCTCGGTCACCGTCCTTCCCCAGACCAACCAGCAATCGACGGATGTGCCGATCGCGGTCTTCCGCTGTCTGGCAGCGTCCATCTGTGTGATGGCCAGCAAACGCGGTGCGGTCATTTGAAAGCTCAAGGTGGCCGCTCTTTCTCGCTGGCCTGCTTGCTCGAGTGGCACCCTGAGCGCAATCCTTGGCTAGGCTCGCAGTCGCTTATTTGCTCATCTCTACTTCAGCACAGCAGCTGCGCTTACTTCTTGCGAATGGTTGGGGAGCGGTATAGCTTCGAGCCATAATACGACTGGAAGCCAGCCAGAAGGCTCACCAGAACGTGGCAGCGGCTTAACCGATGCCCGGCGGAGACTCCCATGCCCCTTCGCGTAAGCTTGCGTTCTACAACCACCGCCATTCTGGTGGCAGCCGGACTGACCTGGATGGCATGCCCCCAAGCGAAGGCTGACGAACCGAAGCCCAAGCCGGAAAACACGATCAGCATCCAGCTCGGAGAGCCGGTTCCACCGCAAAAGTTTGAGCATCCGCCCAAATTCTGGATCGCCGATGTGACCGACCGGTCGGGAAATCCGCAGCCGATGATGGTGATGAAAGAGCGAGGCGGCGTCTTCCTGGACAAACAGCCGACAGCGATTGTGAAGGAGGCGATGGAGCAATCGCTGAAAGCGGCGAACTTGCTGGCCCCTGACGCGGGATCGGCGGACCTGGTGTTGCGCGTGTACCTGTTTCACTTCGGTTTGGCCGCGGGGTCGGGGCTCGACTTTTTCGGCAAAGTTGAATTTTCGACGATGGTGAAAAACACGAAGACCGGAGAATCGCAGGAAGTGAAAGCGGCGGGAACCTCCATCGCCAAGGGCGCTGTGCGGAAGAAGAACATGCAAAAAAACGTGGAAGAGGATATTGAAGCAGCGCTGCATGATGCTACACGGAATTTCGTGCGCGGCACGCAACTGAAAGAGGCGGTAGCGGCGTTGTCGAAGGGAACGGAAGTGGTGCCCGCGGGAGCCCCGAGCGCCACGGAAACGCCGAAGCCAGCGTCCAGATAACGGTTCGGATTCTGCAAGAGTTTGAACGAAATCAGGAAGGGAACAGGAGAGGAGACGCAATGCGTATCTTGATGGTGGCACTGGTTGCGGGAATATTCGCGATGGGCACGGTGGCGAAACCCAAGGAGGAAACGTCGCAGTACAAGACAGCGGAAGCCAAACATTTCACGACGGCGGAAGGAGTGGAGCTGACCCCCGCCTTTGTGGACTATTTTTATGCTGAGCTGCGCAGCGAACTGACCAAGGCCAAGCTGGTGAACGAAGTGGTCGGGGAAGGGGAAGCGATGGAGGATGCGGACGCACCGAAATCGCTCGTGATTAGCGGAACGATCACAGAATACAAGAAGGGAAACGTGGTGAAAAGCGCGCTGATCGGCTTCGGGACAGGTATGCGGAGTCTGAAGATGGATGCCGATGTGGTGAGGCGAAGTGACAAGCAAAACCTGTGCGTGTTGCACGTGCACGTGAAGATTGATCCGAGGTGGGACGAAAAAATCATGGCGAAAGGGGCGGCGCACCAGTTGGTGAAGGAAATGAAAAAGGCGCTGGCCGAGGGAACAAAGCCCTCTTGAAGAGTTGGAGAAAAGTTCTCATGTTGAAGACCTTCCTGCGCCGCGCCGTAGCGTACGGATTCACGCCAGCATTGTGTCTCGCCTGTTTGGCTGTTACGGAAACGGCTGCCGTCACAAAGATGAAGCTTCGCGGCTACATGACCGGGCGAGCCGATACGAACACCCTGCTGATTCTAGAAGACCGAATTGAGCTGACTCCTGGAAGCCGCGTCCTAAGCAAGGATGCCGCGGGCGAGCACCCCTTTAATCCCGAGGAACTGTCTCCCGGAATGTTAGTGGAAGCGGAAGGGCAGTGGCTGGACAAACACCGGTTTTTTGCGGAGAAGCTCATGGTGGAGCTTAGAGAGGACGACAAGAAAATTCACGGCTCAGCGTACCTGCAGGAAGAGCCAATGGACGCCCCAAAAATTGCGGCCGGCGAAGCGAGCGAGCTGAAGCTGGATGGCTACTGGCTGAGTCTGGACAACACTACAAAGCGCGCTTGGAGCCCGGCGAAAGCGGCAGAAGGCCTGGCCACTAAGACATCAGGGCAAAATGCCGGGCTCGCCGGGTATCACGTGAAGTATTCGGGCACGCGGCGCAAAGACGGACGAATCGAGGCCGAAGAACTAGAGCTGGGCCCGCCCGCTCCCACCGACGACTACAAGATGCCACACAACCTCGAAGTCGTCCGGGCAAGGGACGCGCAGACGGGAATTGAGGTCCTCGAATTTCGCCAAGGAAATAAGATCCACGGGCGAATGAAGCTGCTGGCGGAGCGAAGTGTTCAAGAATATGTCTCTCTTCTGGGCGATTCATTGATTCCGCCAGGAGCGAAAGGGACCAGGCGGCCCATTGAATTCCGTTTTTTTGTGGTGGAAGATCCGGAAATCAATGCCGCGTCGCTGCCTGACGGAACGCTGCTGATCAATACCGGTTTACTGGGTGCGCTCGAGAACGAAGCGCAGCTCGCGTTCGTGTTGAGCCACGAGATGGCCCACGTGCTGCAAGTGCACTACCGGCGTGAAGTGGAGGAGACACGGGGGTCCCGCGTCGCACTGACGATCGCGGGAGTCGCCGCCGGGGCGTTCATCGGAAACGCCGGAGTCTTTATGGCACAAATCGGAATTGCATCCGTGGTGAACGGTCACCAGCGTGACCTTGAGAATCAGGCGGATCGGCTCGGACTGCAGAACGTGATCGAACACGGATACGATCCGCGTGAGGCGCCAAACTTTTCGCGGATCATCATCAATCGCTACGGCAACCGCACCACGAGCAAACTGTGGTCGAATCACGAATCGAGCGTGATCCGGGGAAGTTTCCTGACCGTGCAATTAATGCGCGAATATCCGGAAGGCCATTGGGATGGAGCGAAGAAAAACACATCCGCCTTTCAGACGATGAAAGACGATCTGGGCCCTGTAAGAATCATGTAATCCGTCCGGTTTCAGGACTCGATTAGCGTTTCCGGCAACAAACAAGTGTCGCACTCCTAGACTAGTGTCCCGTCCCGGAAATACGTTCACATAGTCGTTGGACTTTAGCGAAGATCGAATCCGCGGTGGCGGTCCAGACGAAGGGCTGCGCGTGGTTGTTTGAAGTTTGCACATATTGATCGATTTTCTCGATCAGTTCCTTGACGCTGCGGAATGTCCCGCGACGAATGGCCTGCTGCGTAATCCGGTTGAACCAGATCTCCACTGGATTGAGCCATGAGGCATAGGTCGGAGTGAAGTGCACGTGGAATCGTGGCCGTACTGCGAGCCAGCGTTTTACTCGCGGGTGTTTGTGCGTGGCATAGTTGTCCACGATGATGTGCACCTGCAATTCTTCCGGCACGTTCTTCTCGATCTCTCGTAGGAAACCCAGATATTCCTGATGCCGGTGACGCGGCCGGCATTGCGTCAGCACTTTGCCCTTCGCCGTGTCCAGTGCGGCAAACAGCGTGGTAGTCCCGTGGCGTCGGTAATCGTGGGTCACGCCTTCCACGTAGCCAAGTCCCATCGGTAACATCGGCTGCGTGCGTTCCAGTGCCTGAATCTGGCTCTTTTCATCCACGCACAAAACCACCGCATTTTCCGGGGGATTCAAGTACAGCCCTACAATATCCCGTACTTTCTCTACGAAAAATGGATCGGTCGAGAGCTTGAAATGTTTCTGTCGGTGTGGCTCGAGCCCGAAAGCCTGCCAGATGCGGTGCACCGTTGATTTCGACACCCGCGTCTCTTCGGCGATCTGCCGGATAGCCCAGTGCGTGCCGTCTTTCGGAAAGACGCTGTCCTTTGTCTTTGAAGATAAGCTACGCGACGTGACTTATAAGTCCACGGCGATGAAGCAGTAGCGGTCAGCGACACGGGGCGCGAATGGCCTCGCAACCGTGCTAGCGCTCCAGCTTAAGCGGACGATGTGGAGAACCGAACAGGGATTGCCTAAAACCGAATCATCGGAAGATACAGTTCCAGTTCGGCCAGTGCTGCGGTTGCTACTCGAAAATTATCGGCACCATCTCGAAGGTTCCAAGAAGATGGCAACTTGGGCAGGGAATTGAAACCGCACGACTGGATGTTCGCCGGGGAGAAGCGTGGAACTTCATTATTCTTCCAAACCTGGTGCGCCGTACCATCGTTCCACTTCTGACCAGGTGCTGTGTTTGCGGCGCAGCAAAGCATGTCCACAAAAACAACCATCCGTTTGAATCGGACAGGTCGGTTTCTAAATGGAAGGGCTGGCATAGTTTCAGGCGCCTGCTTGCGACAAATCTGTACACGTTGGGCGTGAAGCCGAAAGTGATACAAGCAATCTTAGCAATCTTGCGGCACAGTGACATCGGCACGACGTTGAGTTATTATGTGGGGACCCGGAGGCTGAAACTCGCGAAGCACTCGACCAGCTTGCGAAATTCATGCAAGCATGAAGCAGAACGCTGTTTGGGTCTCTGTTTTGGTCTCCAACGCCTGTAAGTTATTGAAACGCCGAGGTAGCTCAGTGGTAGAGCAGCCGATTCGTAATCGGCAGGTCGCGAGTTCAACTCTCGCCCTCGGCTCCACTTTCTTTCTTTTTAAATCAATGACTTGCGAACCTCGGTTTGGCAATTTTACCCAATCAGTTGCAAGGTCGTTGCAAGTTAGCTCGCATCGCCGTAGCTCAATATCGGGCTGCAATTGCAACCGTAAGGGTTGCTTTGAGCGCCCGCGGGGTCCCGTTCCCATCCGATCACATGTAAGAGCGAAAGAAGCGACTCGGCTCGTACTGGTCCGCTTCGTCAAATTCTCTAAAGACGTCACCGACATTCCTTGCAAAACTAAGTGTGATTGGCACACCGCAACAAAAGTCAGCTGTATTCCAATTAAGCTTCGTCAGCATCAGCAATTCGGAGCCAATCGTCTTCATGGAAGAGGTCGCTGTACCCAAAACGGAGATGGGATGTGATTGCCAGGATAGGTCTGCAGGTCGGGGCACGAACCCCTTTGTGTAAAGATAGGCGTCGTTCTCGGAGAATTCGTATACCGCACCTCTCGGAACAGTGGCCCCGAAACATTACAAGGTTGAGCTCGAAAATGAGCAAGTGCGCGTGCTCCGAGTAAATTACGGTGCACACGAGAAATCGGAGATGCACTCGCATCCCAACAGCGTAGCGGTTTTTCAGAACGAACACTGCAGGTTTACGTTCCCGGATGGCAAAACGGAAGAGCACCGTTTCCGCGCAGGTGAGACGCTCTTTACGCCCGCCGGAAGCCATTTGCCAGAAAACCTGAGCAATCAGCCCATCGACTTAGACTTAGTCCTCGTCGAGCTGAAGCGGTAGTTCGAAACCGCTAGCGCAGACAAACAGGATGGTGCGCCGGAGTCAGGGTATTTGTGTGCCCGCGCTGCGAGGCGATGGCGTACGACCTTCAAGGTTCCTTAATCGGCGGACAAAAATTTCCGTTCGGCGTCGCGGGTGATGCCCTTGCGACGTCAACGTCGTGCAGACAAGTAAGCGCCGTAGAGCCCCAGCCCCAGGCCGCAAAGGAACAACAATGGGGTCAGGTAGCTTGTTACCAACAAAGGAATCTCGACTGGTAGCTGCATCCCACTGTAACCGGCGGCAAAATAGTGAATGATGGCGGCGAGGAACATGTACAACAGCCCACGCTGTATCTTCGCTCGTCCTTTCGCAGCAAATTGGCGGACAGGAACGCGTCGCTCCGGTATCTCTTCGCGACAGAACGGACAGCGGCTGAGATGCGTTTCCATCGGCTTCCCGCAGAACGCGCACTTTTTCGTGCCAGTCGAGATATTTCGAGACAGGGGGGGCATACGGACTGCGATGCCTCGCAGCTAGGCTAGAGTTCGGTCCATGTGGGCGTCAAGTCCCCGTTCTTCCTGTGAATTCGTCCTCAGCCTATTGATTAACTGGAATAGGTTCCAAAATGTTCGCAGAAAAACTGTTTAATGCGTCTCTTGCACTGATTGCGGGATACCGCTGGGCGCTGCTGGGAGTTCCTGGGACGAAAGAAAGCACACGGTTTGACCTTGGATAACCTTACCATTCATGTGGCATCTGTTCTCGCGGAAGCCGCCCTGTTTCTGCACTTGCTTTGGTGCGGCTGGGTTTTGCTGGGCTGGACAGTGACCCAATGCCGCAGCCTTCTGCGGACACTGCACATCGCTTCGCTTATCTACGCCATCGTCATCGAGTTAGTTCCTTGGCTGACGTGCCCGCTCACCGTGGCAGAAGCCTGGCTTGAAGCTCGTGCAGGCATCGAACCCACACACGGACCGTTTCTGGTGCGTGTTCTCGATGCAGTTGTGTATCCCGACCTGCCGGATTGGCTCGTCGTTGGCTGCGCGGTGCTTGTTTGCACGGTGGTCCTGTCGGTGTATCTACGGCGCTATCATCGCCGGACCGGGCGCGGTCAATGGTGAGGGAGACGCTATTCCAAATCTGATTTCCGCTCAAATTCCTCAGATTGCGCAACTCGCCCCGAACTCGCCCCATTCTCAGGCTCGAAAATCACTGCGCTTGTGCTTGGCTGGGCTGAGGATTGGGTGGTTCGATCCGGTAGCCGAGGCTTCGCAGTTGCCGGATGATTCTCGCCGTGCGCTTTTGCTTCGATTGTTTGGTGACGGCTGGGCCCCGTTCTTCGTAGCGGACTCCCTGGTGCAAGATCAGCCAGATCAGCCGACACTGTCGATGGGCAATGGCTCCGATAGTTTGTTGATGTCCGAGACGCGGTACCGTGCGGCGATAGACAATCTCGAAAATACTTCCTTTGGCTTTTACGGCGGCGTTACCAGCCTGATTGAGTAAGCGCCGCATGTGGCGGTTGCCCTGAGGGGACCGGTGGCTGTAGTTTACGCCTGCGCTCTCGTCGTCGCCGGGGCAGGCACCCACCCACGAGGAGAGACATTTCTCGGAGGGAAAGGTCGCTGCGGTAGGGCCGACTTCTGCAATGATCTGCTGCGCTGAGTCCACTCCCAGGCCGGGCACTTCCGCCAGCCGCTGGACGGCATCCTGGTGCTCACTAAGTAGACTGGCCATCTCCTGGTCCAGTTGGCCGATCTGCTGCTCAAGAAATTGCAACTGCTCCAGTGCCATCTTCAGCAGACGTCGGTACAGGGGCTGGAGATCCGTGCACGCGCCCAGGGCATCACACAATTGTTCCGGCGTGGCTCGCAGCTGCTTATCGGCCAAAGCGGCCAGAGCTGTTGGGTTGGTTTCACCTTCAGCGAGCGCCCTCAACATGCGCCGCGCACTGGCGCCCAGCAGATCCGAGACCAGGCTAGACAACTTAATGTGGGCCTCTTCCAGAAGGGACTCCACTTGATTCTGCAGCCGCACGTGATCGCGCCTCAACTGGTACTTCTTGCGCGTTACCGTCCGCCATAGACGCTGCTCGGCATCAGGAACAAAGCTCAGAGTTAATTCTCGAGCCACCAACCGCTTCACCAGGCGTTCGGCATCTGGAAAATCTCTCTTGCGTCCCCGCCGCCCGCGATTGGATTGTGCCTGCGCCAAATGCAACGTGCCGGACCTCCGCCTTGCCCCTTCTCGCTTCTCGCGTATCGGCTTCCAATACCTTTCCAGTGCTCCCCACACTGGTTTCCAATATTGTGCCGTCGATTCCATGACTACTTCCTCGGCCTCTTGCTCGAGCAGCCAGGCAGCGAGCGATCGCAGTTGTTCGGGGTTGCTGCCAAACATCCGCCGCTCGAACCGGTACTCACCGTCGACTTCCACGTCAGACACAACCACTGCCAACATCTTTTTATGAACATCGATTCCCGCTATTCTGTAGGACATCACTTCCTCCTGGCCGGGAGCGGAGAGCGTGCTGCGGATACCTTAACCAGGCTCGCGGGCTATCGCCGCTCCCCCAGGGGAAAACAACGACGCCCAATTATTCGCTCAATCACGCACGCTCCGGATCAGACAGATTTACAGCCTCGATCTCTCCAATGAGTAGTCGACCTCGCCGCTCCGGGCCGTTGCGATTCTACCTCTAAGTAATTTTCATAAGGTTTCGCGGGCCGACGGCCCTAAAGGACAGATTTGGGGAGAGCCAAAGTGGAGCTATTTGAGCAGATCCGGCGTGAGCATGCATACGGTGTGGGAACGATCCAGGGGGTGGCGAAGAAGCTGGGTGTTCACCGGCGCATGGTGCGCGAAGCACTGGCGGACGCAGTTCCCCGAGAACGAAAGCGTGCTATTCGAGCGAAGCCGAGATTGGAGGCAGTGAGGTCCTTCATCGAGGCGATTCTGGAAGCAGACCAAACGGCGCCACGGAAGCAACGGCACACTGCGCATCGGATTTGGTGCCGCATTCGTGCGGAGATGCCGGAAGTCAACGTCGCCGAGTCATCGATTCGTCGATTCGTTCGGGAGCGGAAGATTCAACTGCGATTGATCGGCCAGGAGACGTTCATTCCGCAGTCCTACGTTTGGGGTGGAGAAGCGCAGGTGGACTGGTATGAAGCTTACGCGGATATCTGCGGAGAGCGAGAGCTGGCCTACGTATTTTGCATGCGCAGCATGGCCAGTGGAGGAGCCTTCCATTGCACCTTCCCGCACGCCAGCCAACAAGCGTTTCTGGAAGCACATGAGAAGGCGTTTGTCTATTTCGGTGGAGTATTCACGACTCTGCGTTACGACAACCTGAAAAGTGTGGTGAAGAAGATTCTGCGGGGGCACCAGCGAGAGGAGAGCATACGATTCATCGCCTTCCGATCTCATTGGGGTTTCGCGGCGGAGTTTTGCACGCCGGGAGAGGGGCACGAAAAGGGCGGCGTGGAAGGTGAGGGCGGCTACTTTCGCCGCAACCACCTGGTGCCGGTGCCGCAGGCCAGCAGCTGGGAAGAACTCAACGATTTCCTGTCGCAAGCTTCGAAGAAAGATGAGCAGCGGATCATTGCCGGACGAACGCAGACGGTGGGCGCGGGAATGCATCTCGAGCGAGAGCATTTGCGCGTCCTGGCCGAGGAAGGATTTGACTTGGCCGCGGTGCACTTTCCGCACGTGAACGCGAGCGGCTGCGTGAGAGTGCTGACCAACTTTTATTCCGTTCCGCTGCCGGTTGGCCTCGAAGTGCAAGTCAAAGTGCACTCGGCGTACGTGGAGATCTGGCATCAGGGAAAATGCGTGGCACAGCACGAACGCTGCTTCCAGCGACAACAGAAAGTCCTCAACCTGGAGCATTACCTGGAAGCGCTGACGAAAAAGCCCGGAGCCTTTGCTGGTTCGACTCCCCTGGAGCAGTGGCGGGCACAAGGGCGCTGGCCGGCTAGCTTCGATCGCTTCTGGGAGGCGCTCAAGCAACGACGAGGTAAGCAGCCGGGAACGCGGGCCATGATCGACGTTCTCCTGTTGGGCCGCCAGTACGGATATCCGTCGCTGAAGGAAGCGCTGGAAAAGGCTCTGGATCTGAGTTGTTTCGACGTCGAGGCCGTGCGCTTGCTGCTCACCGCCGAACGAAGCGGGAAGCGCGAGCCCGGTGAAGCAGTCGAGATCGGTGCCTTGCGAGCCTATGACCGACCGCAACCAACGACGAGGAACTATGACCAGTTGCTGGAGAACTATCCCACCAGTGGGGTGATTCAATGAGTACCGCGACAGTTCCCGTGCAACAGGCGACGATTCGTCAGTATGCCAAGCAACTGCAGTTGACCACGATCGGTGGGCAGTTTACGCAGGTGGCCGAACAAGCGGTCCGCCAGAAGCAAAGTCATCTCAGCTATCTGGAAGCGCTGCTTGGAGCGGAGGTCGAAGAGCGCGATCGCAACGCAGTTGCACGACGCATTAAGGAGTCCCACTTTCCCAAGGTGAAGACATTGGAAGATTTCAAGTTCTCCGATGCGCCGCACCTTCCCGCCGTGCAGATCCGGAACCTGGCCGAGGGCGGCTACTTGAGTCGAAGCGAGCCGATTATTTTTCTTGGAGAAACAGGAACCGGTAAGACGCATTTGGCAACCGGGCTAGCGGTGGCCGCGTGTCGACAGAAGAAGCGGGTGCGTTTCACGACCGCAGCGGAGATGGTGAACGAACTCATCGAAGCCAAGAACCAGAGCGAACTGAATCGCGTCACTCGGCGGTGGACACGATACGAACTGATCGTGATCGACGAGCTAGCGTATGTGGCGATGCCGGAAGCAGCCGCGGAGCTGCTGTTCCAGGTCATCGCAGGAAGAGCCGAGCGAGCGGCAGTGATCGTCACGACGAATCTGCCGTTCTCGGAATGGACCACGATGTTTCCGAACGCTCGGTTATGCAAAGCGATGTTAGACCGGTTGACCGATCAGGCCCACATCATCGAGACCGGCACGGAGTCGTATCGCTTTCGCAGGACGTTGGAGAAGAAAGGCGGCAAGAAATGAACACGAAAGAATGGTATCGCGCGCACCTGAGATGGGCGGTGATGGTGGAGGGAAAGGAAGGTTTGCGCTATTGGCAAGAGTCCATTTACATGTTCCTGAGTTCGAATCACAACACCGCCTTCCAGCAGGCCCTCAAGATCGGCCGGCGCGAGGAAAGCACTCACATGGAAGGGCGCCGGGGCGTCGAAAAACGCTTTGCGGAAGTGGTGCAATTGGACGGCTTGGGGATCGACCTGAAGGAGACACAAGTGTACTGGGGAACACAAAAGGCAGAGAAAGCGCTGCCCTTCCAGCACGTCTTCAAGCCGGAGGAGGCCATACCATTCTCGGTATTTTAGAAAAATTCTCCGTGCCCCGGGCCTACGCTACGTCCTAAACGCGTCGCCCTACGGGCGCCGCAGGACTACGCTGCGGCCCGGGGCACGGAGCTGATTCACCAAGGGGGGGGTGGGCCAAATAGGGTGATCGAAGGTGGGCCAGTCTCGGTTGACGAACCCAACTGAATCGGAACTGAATCAACGAGACTTTGGCGGAAGCGTGTGGGAGTCGAACCCACCACTCGGCTCGCGAAGAGCCGAATCGCCGGCTTTGAAGACCGGGAGGATCACCGGACCCTTTTCGCCTCCGGGAAAAAGTATAGAGGCCGCCTCCGGCGCAAGTACAGCGACTATATTCGCACCGCAGATTTGCAACGCGGACCTGTCCTTTCTCCTCATCCTGTCTGTCCCTCAGTTTACTAGACAACAATTCACCAACCGGTTACTATGCCAGAGTTTTGCGGCGCTTCAGAGTGCCGGGTTTCAGGGTTTGTATTTGCCAAACCCTGAGCAAGAACGGAGCGACTGGACCGCTTTTACCCTGAGCTTTCCGGCGAGGGGATTACCCTTTGGATTTTTCCGCGGAGGGTCCGAATAGCTCTTTGACAACTGAATCTTGTACTCTTGTACGTCTCGCAACCTATTTGTTTACGTTCTTTATAGTATATCTTATAAGTACTCATTCTAAAAACTCTAAGCCGATTAGAATGAATACTTACGAAGTGTGCCACTCTAACTATGTTAGAATGAATACTTACGTAAAAAGGGGAGCGACCTACCCGCTGCGACTATATCCGGCTGGAAACAGATACGGCAGACTGATTGGTGCGGATCAAAGCGGCGACCAGATCGAACAACGCGGGCGCCGTGCAGACCTCGTAGTAGGAATGTTCCGAAGGACTGCCCAGCTTACCGTCCTGCAGCAATTCTCGCGCAGTCCCTTTGCGAAGCACCAGCAGCTCGACCGTTTCGCCCATCGGCACTTCGCCGTAAAACAGCGTCACGGTTTCTTTTCCCCAGGGCAGGTCCAGTTTGGTCTCGATCGAATCCAGCGAGATTTCTTCGGAGAGTTTTTGGAAGCCTTCTTGGTTCAACTCGATTCCGTTGCTATTGTAGCGCACCAGAAATTCGTCCAGCTCCTCGGCCGAGGCTCCCTTCATGGCTTGCAGAAAATGGAACACGGAGAAATTGGATTTCTGGTCGGCGAGCATGCGGCGCGCCAGCTTGGTGCAGCCGGAAAGGCGGTCGGAAAGATTGAGCGCTTTCGAAATCATGATGCGTGAGTCGCCGTCGGTCCAATAGGTTGGCGCATCACCCTGGAACGCTACGCCAAGTCCAAGTTCCAGCGCCGGCAAATTAGATTGCACCGCGCCATCATTGTACGAGTTACAAACGGAGAGAATTTGCCGGGACAGGATGCACGCTTTGGCCACCGGGCGTGCGTACGCGCGGCTCGATTCGGTTTCAAAGATGGCCAGAATGATCGCATCGCCTTCAATGAAAACTTTTTTGGCGGAGTAGCGATCGAGCAATTTCTTTACCGGCTCATGAAGATTGAGGCTGAAATGCGAAGCTGGATTCAACCCGCGCGACAGTAAATCCTGTGTCATGCGCGTGGAACCGCGCACATCGGCTTTGATGATTACGTGCGATACCACGGGGTCGAGTTTTGGTTTGGCTTCTTCGGGAAGGACGCACTCGTACAGACGATTATTCAGCCGGGAGAGATCGCGTGCTTGTTCCGTCGAGACCAGGTTGATGCGCTCCATGCAGGTCGTGAGATGGTCGGCATCGCGCAACTCGCGGCGCAGGCGAAGAAAATCGACTGCAAATCGCAGAACCAAGTCTTCCATTTCGTCGCGCGAATAGCGGCGAATCTTGCGGGAGAGATCTTCGATGGGCTTCGCGGAAAGCTTTTTGGCGTGAACCTGCTTCAGCACCTGCTCGACGCGTTTCAATTCGTCTTTTGAAACCAGCGCCTTGCGAAG
>WNFR01002941.1_pt1 | contig 18202 bp, 19 predicted proteins | sample 5400221 | NCBI WGS metagenome assembly WNFR01 (sample SAMN13153357, study PRJNA577476) | soil metagenome | isolation source: 40 cm soil under Madrone tree | place: USA:California | collected 2016-06-14
CATCAGCAATTAAACCGAATGAGAAAGAATGGAAAACAAAAGCGCCCTGAACTCGCCTGCTTGCTCATGCGTCTTGATCACATTCTCGCTTAATCGAAAATGCGAATCACAGTCTGTTGGGCGGCCGAAAACTTCGCAGGGCCGATTAATATTCCCATTATCGAACTAGTCAGGGACTATCTACGTCCCACAGGAGTTGGTGCTCGTGGAGCAGCCCGGGGCCGTGTTTTCTTTTGTGCCTTTGCTTTTTCTGAACCGACCAACGCATCACGTTGCTGCAGGGCGTATTCGTCGGCGTCCTTAGCTGTCAATTCTGCAAGCTGTGCTTGTGCGGTGTAATCAGACTTAGCGATGCTTGCTGCAATATCCAGGTCATTAGTTAGCTGAGATGCCGGGACATGGAATTGATACCTTCCATCTGTAACTGTATTGGCTGAATCGACTTGGTCTAGTAATGTAACCTTCGTTCCCGGCGCAAAACCAATAACTCCTGAATCAGTAGTCAGAGAGGCCCGCTCGACTAAAAAATACGTTCCTTCAGGTGCCACGGCAGGACGAGCAGGCGTCGGCTTGGCAATATCTTGTTGCGCGAGTTTAGGCGGGGTGGGACGAGCGGGCGCCGACGTGGGAGCACTGCGTTGGGTTGGAGCAGGCCCAACAGCAGGATGTTGCGTTGGAGTTGGCGCAAACCAACGCCATGCCACGTAACCGACGATCACAATAGAAATTACCGCCAATATTATTTTCACGGTGTTTGGTCGGGAATTGAATCGAGCAGAAGGTCTAACTTAAAGGGGAAGAATTCGATCTAAGCTGCGATGTTATCACAGAAAAGGCCGGGCGCGATGGAAAAGTGAACTGTTTGTTCGCGCGTTTCGATCACGTGGCTCCGCTTGATCGGAAAAACGAATTCGCGTCATGCGTCATGTGCGCGGCTGAAAACTTGGCGTAGTCGACTGCATTTGCTGATTGCGTTTGGCTCTCAAGGGTGCACTTCGCAAATGTGTGCCGAATAGTGTAAATCGATCGGCGTCGGGGGGCGGACCTCGATAAGGCGACGCTCGAAGGTTGTTTGAATCTTAACCGCCGGCACGGGTCACAGCTTACATCGCCGTGAAACTTCGCCGGAGTCGCGTGTAAATAGGTCTCAGCGCCTGCCAAAGCGGTGTCGCCGCGAAACTTCTCCGAAGTCGGTTGTAAATGCGCCTAGCCAACGCCTGCCAATGTGATTGCAGTCGGGCTGCGGGCACAGAGGCCACGACTTCGCCGGTTAAGGACCGATGTAACTCGAAAACAAGGTAGCGCGCCGTGTCTCGTCCAGGATTTTTCATATCGTGCATTTCGTGCGCGGGAAAATAAACGACGCCATGGCGTTCAATCTGGCGATCCATCGTTTCTACGCTGCCTGAGAGCAGCACTATCGCTAGGTCATAGGCATCTGAATGGCTCGCGTAGCCAGCGCCGGGTTGCAGGTCGGTCAAGTGCACATGGAGTTTAGCCAGGTAGTGGGTGGGTCCTTCAAAAACGAGTTGAGTCGCGAACGGCGCATTGGCGATTTGCGGGATGTCTTCCATCCTGCTGAGCCTTGTGTCGAGCGGCGCTTCCGTCTCCCGGGGTGGCCCGGTCCATTTAAACATCAGATACGTAATTGGCGTGGCCGTGGCGTTGCGGACGGTGTGGAATTGAAAAGCCGGATAATAAACGAACGATCCGGCACCCAATCGCTCACGGCGCGCATCTAGTCCGCTTTCGCTCTGCGCGATTACGAGCTCAGCCTCCCCATCCAGGACGATCAGAATTTCCTCTTCATGGTGCGCGTGCGGCGCATGCGGCGAATGTCCCGGGCTAAGCACCGAAGTATGCGTGCTTATATGCGAAACGTTTGTGGTCGCGCCGGCGAAAAGATGGTGCGGGCACCAGCGCTTAACGCGATCTTCCAGGAGCGGAAGCTCGAGAGGATGAAATTGACTTGTCAGCGCAGTCACCGCTGGTGCCGGCGGCGGCACTATGTAGTTCGCGCGGGTGGAATCGCTGCCGCTCACGAGCAGAACCGGCACCCGCGAATATTTAAATCGAAAAGGCCATTCGAGTTGACTGAAATTAGGCATCTTCACGGGCGTGCCTGCCGCCGCGTATTGCAATAGTAAAGCGGTCCGTGTGCCTTTGACCCGTGTGTTCCACGAACCGTGCCAAAGGCGGCCATCAAAAAAAAGCGCGTCCCCGTCATTCATGGCGGGCTGAAAGAACTCAGCTGAGGGTACAATTTTGCGGGCCCAATCGAGCACAGTGGCTGCGCATGCCTCGCCTCGTCCGACGCCCTTTTCGTGCGCGACTTGCTGAACTGTCCTTCCGATCGCGTGCGAGCCAGTGATCAGTTGAAGCGCGGATTCGCGGCTAGTGTTTTCGATTCCGATCCAGACCGACACGAAACCGCCGCCTTGGGCGTAACTTTCAATGTCCGAGTGCCACGGATGAATCTCGTTTGGTCCGCGGGTGATTAAACTGGCGCCCCAGAGCAAAATATCGTTTCCGAACAACAACCGCAGGCGTGCGAGCAGCGCCGGTCGAGTTGCAATATCAAAAACCAAACAATCGCTCGCAGCCTGACCTTTCGCCCACTCGAGCGGCGCCGGCGGATTGCCATGACGAAAATGACGCAGAACCAGCTCGCACTGCGCGCGGGTAAAAAGCGGAAGCGGCCCGATGAAGCCGTCACGGCCCCAGGACTCACATGCTCGCTGCATGTTTTTCAAGGTGTTCATCGTTTCTCTCTCACCGTTTCGTTCCGCGGTTGCTCAGGGCAGCGGAAAGTATTCTAAACCTCATGATTATGATCGATTCATGCGTTAGCCACGTCGACATCAAAACGGTGAATGCTTTAGACAATAAGGAGATTGTGCAAAATCGATCGTTTAATGGAGGCACGTTTGATTCGGCGCAGCGTGACATAGCGAACATTTATCTCCAATCGATGTAACCAGCCGCTCTGCTACCGAGCTAACCGCCCTTCTTAGACGGGAGCTACATTTTATACGTTGCTCAATCCTGGGCAATGGCTCATGAATGTAACTTCGCAATCTTATGACGAAAGAGCGCTACTTCGATGATTTGAAAGTAGGCGATCGCTTTAAGTCTGAACTGCTCGAAGTGACAGAAAAACAGGTGATCGAGTTCGCGCACAAGTTTGATCCGCAAATGTTTCATCTCACTCGCAAAAGCGCGGAGCGAACGATTTTCAAAGGCTTGATCGCAAGCGGCTGGCATACGGCGGCAATGACGATGCGGCTTTTTGTGCAAACACTGAACTTCACCGAGGGTGCGATCGGACTAGGTGTCGACGAATTGCGCTGGCCAAACGCGGTGCGGCCGGGTGATGACCTGAAAGTGGAAACGGAGATTCTCGAGCTACGGCGATCCGGCTCCAAGCCAAACTACGGCATCATTCGACTGCGCAATGTGACCACAAATCAGCGAGGCGAAATTGTGCAGACGATGACGGCGAGCGCGATGGTGCCGCGGCGAAGAGTCAACGATTAACCATCGCCATGGCCCATTCAGGATAACGTGGACCGGCGAACACATGCTTTGGCACGACTTCCTCGATGTGCGCGAGATCGGCGCTTGTAAGATCGACATCGAGTGCGCCGACATTTTCTTGCAGATATTTGCGGCGCTTCGTCCCGGGAATTGGAACAATATCTTCGCCTTGAGCGAGTACCCAGGCGAGCGCGAGCTGCGCCGGCGTGCATTTTTTTTCGCGCGCGATCTCCCCGACGCGGGCGACGAGATTGAGGTTGCGCTGGAAATTTTCGCCTTGAAACCGCGGCGAGGTGCGTCGGTAATCATCTTCCGGCAGGTCTTCAGGTTTTTTGATTTGACCGGTCAAAAATCCGCGGCCAAGCGAGCGGTACGACACAAGCCCGATGCCGAGCGCGCGGCAGGCACCGAGAATTTCCTTTTCGGGATCGCGCGTCCAAAGCGAGTATTCCGATTGCAGCGCGGTAATGGATGAACGTCGTGCGCGCGGCGGATTGTTTCGGTGCCCGCTTCTGACAAGTCGAGAAGACGGACTTTGCCTTCGCGCACCAGATCCGCCATCGCGCCGACGTTTCTTCGATCGGCGTGTCAGGATCGACACGATGCTGATAATAGAGATCAATTGTATCGACATCGAGTCGGCGCAGGCTTCCTTCACAGGCCTGGCGCACGTAATCTGGTTTCCCGCTGATTCCGCGAAACTCAGGCTTGGCCGGGTCGCGCAAGATTCCAAATTTCGTCGCTATGATTACCTACTCCCGGTGTCCTTTCAGCGCGCGGCCAAGCAGCTTTTCATTCGAGTGTGGTCCGTACATGTCCGCGGTATCGAAGAACGTGATGCCGAGCTCGAGCGCGCGGCGAATAGTGGCGAGCGACTCTTCGTCATCGCCTCTGCCATAAAAATCCGACATCCCCATGCAACCGAGGCCGATTGCCGAAACGACAGGGCCGCCCCGTCCGAGTTTTCGCTGTTTCATGTTTTGGTTCACCAAGATCCGAAACGCCAATCTAGATTTTCGATTTGTGAAAAACTAGAGCAGCCGCGTCTTATAATTTTCGTTAGGATTCGCGGATCATCTTCATTGCGGTTGTGAAATCGTCGGGTAACGGCGCTTCGAAGCTTTTCGATTCTCCGCTACGTGGATGTCGAAATCCAAGTTTCCAGGCATGCAGCATGTGTCGCGGAAAATTTTTCGCTAAGTGCGCCGCATAAACTTTGTCGCCGAGCACTGGGTGCCCGAGATGATGAAGATGCACTCGAATTTGATGGGTGCGTCCACTATACAACCGGCATTCGACCAAGCTCGCCTGATCCCCTGAGCAAATGACGCGATAATCAGTCTTGGCCGGGCGTCCCCGCGCTGAAGCCACGCTCATTCGTTGTCGATGCACGGGGTGTCGGCCAATTTTTTCTTCGATTACGCCCGCGTCTTTGCGCAATTTTCCAGCGACAAGCGCAAGATAAATCTTTTCGACCGTCCGCTCTCCAAATTGCCTCGACAATTCTCGATGCGCTTCATCGTTTTTCGCTACGACAAGGCATCCGCTTGTCTCTTTGTCGAGACGGTGAACGATTCCGGGCCGTTCTTTGCCGCCGATTCCCGAGAGGGTCGCGCAATGGCTGAGCAATGCGTTGACCAAGGTGTGTTGCCGATGACCCGCGCCCGGATGAACGACGAGCCCCGGCGGCTTATTGATGACAATGATATCTTCGTCTTCGAACAGAACCTCGAGCGGAATCGGCTCCGGTTGATTATCGATCTTTTCCAGCGGCGGCTCGGTTAACTCGATTTTATCCCCGCTCCGCACAAGATGGCGCGGTCGCGTTGTTGCGCCATTGAGCCGGACGAATCCACCCCGGACCAATTGTTGAAGTCGCGAGCGCGAATATTCCGGAAGTTTGTTTGCCAAAAAACGATCAAGACGAACCTTGGTCTCATTTTCGGGTACGACCAATTGGATGTTTGAGCTTTTCGTGGGTGTTTTCAAATGGCTGCCGCCATCTCGTTGCTCTGAAGTTTCTGAATGTTACAGTCGGTTTGGATGGTTGTTGAAGGGAATCCGCGATGACACAAACATGTCCGGCCTGCAGCACGGCGATCGATACAACCGACGCGGAACCACTGGCGCGAGTTGTCTGCCCCAGGTGCGGTGAGAAAATGCGGGTGGAACGGACGTTCGATCATTTTGTACTACTTGAGACGCTTGGCTTTGGTGGGATGGGTACGGTTTACAAGGCGCGTGACACGCTCTTGGACCGTTTGGTGGCGCTGAAATTGCTGCGCAAAGATCTCGCTGGCGATAAGGATCACACCTCCCGATTGCGAGAAGAGGCACGCGTTGCCGCCTCCGTGAACCATCCTAATGTCATACAGGTCTTCTCATCCGGAACCGATCATGGCCAATTTTATGTCGTGATGGAACTAGTCGATCATGGAACTCTCGATGATCTCATCGAGAAGCGAAATCGGCTGCCGGAAGAACAAGTGCTTGAGTCCGGCATTCAAGTCGCGAAGGGACTGCGTGCAGCATATCGGCAGGGCCTTATTCATCGTGACGTGAAGCCAGCCAACATTTTATTTGTCGATGAACAGACAGCAAAGATCAGCGACTTCGGCCTGGCGGGCGCGGCCACGCGAGAATCCAAAAAAAGAGAGGAGATTTGGGGCACGCCATACTATGTCGCGCCAGAGCGATTAAACAATGAGCCGGAGGATTTCCGCAGCGATATCTATAGTCTCGGCGCAACGCTTTTCCATGCTGTCGCGGGCAAAGCACCAATTGAAGGCGATACAAATTCGGCCGTTGTGCTGCTCGAGCTAAAAAGCCGGCCGCTCGATTTGCAGACTGTCGCGCCAGATGTTTCTGCAGCGACAGCCGGCGTTTTTCAGCGTATGATCGTGCCTGATCCCGCGCAACGTTTTTCGTCTTACGACGAGTTGATGTCAGAGATGGAGCGGGCACAGTGCGCGCTCACGGGCTTGGATCATATCGATGTTGCGCGCAGCCGACCGCAGCCGGGGTTTTTGATTTCCGGGGCTTTGCTTATCGCGCTGGTGGCGACAGCGATCTACTTTCTTGCGCGCAGACCCCACGAGAATGCGCCGGCCAAGACGTCACCGGCACCATCGGGTCCGTTAGTCGAACTCAACGGAAAGGAGAAGAGCCCAGCCCGTCGCACGCTAAATCCGCAACCAGCGGGTGTCGCTACCCATGCGGAGAACGGAAGAAAGATTCTTGATCTTGAGACCACTTCGTGGAACGCAGCGCTCGCCAATTACAGAGAGCAGATCGCTCGCTATAATTTTGCGGGAGCGAGTGAGGCAATCAAAAATGTGCAATTGAGCGACGCGTCGCTGAAACAAGCGCAAAACACAGCAGAAAAAAGAGCGCAATGGCTAATCGATTGGAAGAGCAAACTGATCGACGATCTTAACCGGGTCCATTTCTCCGGCGCACTTGCAGATAGCAGCGGCGCCCAATACACGGGTATAGCCGGCGCGACCGACGAAAGTCTCAGTTTGAAGCTTCCGCACGGTATCGCACGGCTTACGTGGCCGGAGCTCGTGTCGAAGACGCTTCTCACGGTTTCCATCTCATTCATCCAACCAAGCGCGCCTGACGCGGCAGATCGACAATGGCGCTGCGCCGCGTTTGCAAGTGAATTCGGCCAGGCAGAAGTTGGTCGACAACTCGCGGAGGCGGCTGGGAAGGCCCAGCCCCAATATCGCGAGCAGATTTTACAGCTGTTTCCAGATATTCCCCAGTCTCGTTAGATAAGAGCCAGCAGCGGAGGTCTTTGACTTCCAAACAGTTCCGTTCAACACCAAGCGTCAATTTTGTTAGCTCGACTTTGTGGATTGAAAGCGATCTCCCCAGCGAACCGAAGATGAACGAATTCCGCGCCCGGAGGGTCAGATTTACACGGACCGTTGCCAGAGTAGATTTTCGCGCGACCTTTTCGATCGCGAGCATGGAACAAAACCCACCACCGCCATTTCCTTCTCCGGAAGAGCTGAAGACGAAGATCGCGGAGTTTATGAAGTCAAACTTCGGAGATCATGTCTCGGTCGCGACTTTTACCCAACCGGAGCCTGCTGCCGCGAGCGAAGAGCCGCCGCCGGCGAAAACGAGCGGTGAAGAGTTTGTTTTTAATTTTCTGCCGCGCGACATCAAAGCGCATCTCGACCGCTTTGTAATTAAACAGGACGAGGCTAAGAAGGTGCTCTCGATTGCGGTTTGCGATCATTATAATCACGCCAATTATCTCCGTCTGCTCGAGAAGGAAGACGCTGCCCGGGCCGAGGAAACCGAATACGCAAAGCAAAATGTGATTTTGGTTGGACCAACCGGTGTCGGGAAAACCTACCTGATCAAGCATATTGCCGAGCTCATCAAAGTTCCATTTGTAAAAGCGGACGCCACCAAGTTTAGCGAGACTGGTTACGTGGGCGGCGATGTGGAGGATCTGGTGCGTGAGCTTGTCCAGAAAGCAGATGGCGACGTCAACCTCGCGCAGTTCGGAATCATCTATATCGACGAGATCGATAAGATTGCGTCGGCGGCAAATTTAATCGGGCGCGATGTGAGCGGGCGCGGTGTTCAGACGACCTTGCTCAAGTTAATGGAAGAAACCGAGGTGCCGGTGCGGAGCATGAATGATCTTCAGGCGCAATTGCAGGCCGCGTTCGAGTTCCAGAAGCGCGGCAAGGCGAAGCGGGAAACGATCAATACACGACATATCCTTTTCGTGGTGAGCGGTGCTTTCGAGCGATTAAAACAGCAGCTCTCGCGGCGCATCTCACAAGGTCAGATCGGATTTAGCGCCGAGCCGGTGAAGGTAATGGACAACGAATTATTTCAATACGTCACAACCCAGGATTTCGTCGAGTACGGGTTTGAACCTGAATTCATCGGCCGGTTGCCGGTGCGCGTGGTCTGCGAAGACCTTGATGCTGATGATCTCTACAAGATCATGAAGTTTTCTGAGGGCAGCTTGCTTCGGCAATATGAGCGCGCATTTCGCGCCTATGGGATTGAGATCAGCTTTGATAATGAAGCCTTGCGCTTGATTGCCGACGCTGCGGCGAAAGAAAAAACCGGTGCCCGCGGGTTGTTGACCGTGTTCGAGAAGTTATTTCGTGATTATAAATATCACCTCGCGGGATCGGGCTTGAGCCAGTTGCGCGTTACGGCCGAGCTTGTGCGCGAGCCGAAGCGGGTGCTTGATCGATTATTGGCCGAGGGACACAAGATCGAGGCGCAAACGCTCGAAGCCGACGTGCGTCAATTCGCTGACAAATTTAAAAACGAGCACCAATTGGAAGTTGTCTTCGATGAAACAGCAGTGCGGCGTCTAGTTGAACGCGCGCAAGCGGAGCGGATGAGCATAACTGACCTTTGCGCCCATTTATTTAAGGACTACCAATTTGGATTGAATCTGATCAAAAAGAACACCGGTCGAAAAGAGTTTGTGCTTAATGCCGAGGCCGTCGATGCCCCGGATAAATTTTTGAGCGAACTGGTGGTGCAATCGTACTATCCAGTTGCAGCGGCGCAAAAAGGCTGATTGTCGATGAAACGGTCGCTGGTCACTACGCTCATAATTGGTTTTTCTGTTTCTGGGATCGTCAGCGTGCTGCATGCGAGCGGCTTGATAGCGCGTCTTGAGTTGGCTGTTACCGGCCTTTTTTCTAATTACGCCAGCGCCGCGAGAGTCATCAGTGAGAGGTGGCAGCCCGGCATTGCCTTACCACTCTCGCTTGGCGTTGCCTGGCTAACCCTGAGCAGTGTGCCGCGGCGCCGCATCCGCTTATTGGTTCTTTTTTTATTGATCGAATTGCTAGGTCTTTCCTGGGTCTGCTCGCTCTATCGCATTTTCTTCCAACCGCTACCCTCCATTCTGGTGGTGGTCATCACATGGCTCGTGGCGGAGGGATGGATTGTCTTTTTGAGGCGGGACCGCGCGCATTTGTCCAGAACGTTCTTCACCGACCGGTTGTCGAACAAAGAACTTCGTCGCCTCCTCGAGGGCGCAATTTCGTTCGATCTGCAGCCGAGAGGACACGAGGTGAGCGTCATCGTCTGCGACGTTGCCAATAAGCACAGCCTTGCTGAAGACTCCGGGCCCACGGTCTTTGCCGAAACTACAGAAAAGTTCATTCGCAACGTGGCTGACCGTCTCCTGGAAGCGGGAGGTTATATCCAAGCCGCCGACGGGGAGGGCGTTGTCGCCATTTTCGGATTTCCCGACGGTAATGCCGAACACGCTGACAAAGCCGTTCACGTTGCGCTCGATTTGGATCGGCATTATCGCGAGTGCCGGCAGAATAACGGAGAAATTCCCGGAAACTGCGATACCCACGTCGGCGTCAGCTCTGGCACGATAATTATTGCACCGGTGAAAGCTGGCAAACGCCCGGCGCTCTTAGCTAGCGGCGAGCCGATCGAGCAGGCGCGCAGATTCTGCGCCGCAAATCGTCTCTATGGATCGCATATCCTGATTGGCACGCGCACTTTTGATCTCGCGAGCAACGGAATTGTCGCCCGACCAATCGATTTTCTTATGGAAACGGATTCGCAAGATCGACATGAAATTTACGAGCCGCTTTGGCTTGCATCTGAAGCCAAGCCGGAGCATATCGCGCGCCGGGACTCTTTCTGGAACGGGATCGTGCTCTATCGAGAAAAACGTTGGGCGGAAGCGTACACAGCATTCCAGAAGGCGCGGGGATCGGATGACGAGGACGATGCTCCGCTGCAGTTCTATTTGCGTCGGCTCGAGCCGCTCGCTTTGAATCTCACGGAGATGTCCTCCGACTAAACCTGCGCACTCGTTTTGAGAAAGACCGAATATCCGGCCGTGCTCCGGAATTTGATTACGCAACTGCGACAAATGCCGGGAGTTGGGCCTCGCTCGGCGGAGCGAATTGCACTTTGGATCGTGCGTGCGCAAAACGATCAGCCGGAGCAGACCGCGCGCGCCATCACTGACACTCGTCAAGCTATTCATCCATGCGAGCTCTGCGGGTTCTTCACCACGGGAGAGATCTGCGAGATTTGCGCGGATTCCTCGCGCTCATTGGAGTTGCTCTGCGTTGTCGAACAGCCCACTGACATTCTTCCCCTGGAGAAGACGAGCGCTTTCCGCGGCCGATACCATTCTCTTGGAGGAAAAATTTCGCCGCTAGATCATATCGGCCCCGAGGATCTGCGGATCAAGGAATTGCTCGAACGTCTGGATCGAGAAAAGATTTCCGAGATCATTTTTGCGCTTCCCTCCGATGTCGAAGGTGAAGCAACGACAAATTACCTTGTCGATCTTTTGAAAGAAAAGCCTTTGACTATGACGCGAATCGCCCGCGGTTTGCCGGCTGGCGGGGGTTTGGAATCCGCTGACGAGCTGACGCTTTATCAAGCGCTATCGGGCCGAACGAAGCTGTAATTGTGGAGCGTGAAGGCGTTAAAGAGATGAAGCGCTCTATCCGCCCGTCGTCTCTTTAACTTTTCAACTCTTTAACGGTGGGTTAACTTTCGCACAATGTCCTGCGCGAAAATCGATCCGACGCTCCACCAGGCACAGAAGCCGCCCTGGATCAAAGTGCGGTTGCCTTCGAACCCGGTTTTTTTTTCAACTAAAGCGCTTATTTCCGATTTGCGGTTGCACACCGTTTGTGAAAGCGCGCAATGCCCGAACCGATGGGAATGCTGGAGCCAGGGCACGGCCACGATGATGATTGCGGGCGATCGATGCACGCGCGCATGCGGCTTTTGCGCGGTGACAACGGCGAAACCATACGCGCTGGAGGAAGACGAACCGCAACGGGTCGCCGAGGCGGTGCGTCGAATGAAATTAAAACACGTCGTGATCACCGCGGTTGCACGCGATGATCTGAAGGACGGCGGCGCCGCTCATTTTGCGCGGACGATCGCCGCGATCCGCGAAATGGATCCATCGGTGATTGTCGAAGTTTTGGTCCCGGATTTTCACGCGCAGGATTGGTGCATTCGAATCGTGCTGAACGCCGAACCAGACATTTACAATCACAACATGGAAACCGTTGAGCGCCTGACGCCGCTCGTGCGCTCGCGTGCCAAATATCGCACCTCGCTGCAAGTTTTGCGGCGCGCGAGAGAATTGTCGCCAAAAGTTGTGACCAAGAGCGGTGTGATGCTCGGCCTCGGCGAGAAGGAGACTGAACTTTTCCAGACGATGGACGATTTGCGTGAAGTCGGCTGCGAAGTTTTAACAATGGGCCAGTATTTGCGCCCGACCCCAAAACATTTGCCGGTCGTGGAGTACATTACGCCCGATCAATTCAATTATTACGGCGACATCGCGCGAAAAAAGGGATTCCTGTATGTCGCCTCAGGTCCACTCGTCCGCAGCTCTTATCATGCGGCCGATTTTCACCCGGTGGTGCGCTGATGACGATAGCGGACCGGGACAGGATCGCACAAATTCGTTTAACGGCTGCTGCGATCATTCCGGCATATCGCGAAGAAAAACATATCAGTGACGTTATTCGTCGAACGCGCGAGCAGCTCGATCACGTGCTCGTTGTCGATGACGGCTCGAGCGACAAAACCGCGCAGTGCGCGCGCGATGCCGGCGCTGAAGTCATCGTTCATAATCAGAACCGCGGAAAGGGTGAAGCGATTAAGACAGGCTTGCGGCACTGGTTGGACCGACAATTCATTTATGTGATCATTCTCGATGCCGACGGTCAGCATCTCCCCGAAGAAATCGAGCGTTTTATCGGAGCAGCGGCCCTGGGGGCGGATCGCAGTGTTTTCCTCGGTAATCGCATGAACAACCTCACTGCAATGCCATTTGTGCGACGCATTGTGAATCGTTACATGAGCAATCGGATCAGCCGCACCTGCGGGCAAGAAATCCCGGACACCCAATGCGGCTTTCGCATGTTAGATCGACAATTGATTCCTGAGTTGCTCGTCGGGGCGCGCCGCTTCGATTACGAAACCGAAATGCTCATCATCGCCAGCCGCAAAGGTTATCGGATCGAATCAGTTCCGATCACTACCGTTTATTCCGACGAAGTGAGCAGCATCCATCCAGTGCGCGACACTCTCCGCTTCTTCAAACTGATGCGTCGATATTCGAAAGGGTGGGGCGATTGACCCCCTTTGCCGCGCAAATTCGTGTAACCAGCGGCGCCGCACTTCCATTCACAATGCGCCGCATACTGACGTGACTACAAATCACGGTTTTTTTGCGGGTAGAGGTTTAGCGCTCTTGAGGATTTCCGCTTCCGATGTGAGTTTGGCCGGTTTGCCGCTAAATATGAGGCGATTTGGTTTTTCAGCGAGCGTTTCGACAAGTGCCTTCGCGTGCGTAGTGACCACTTTCAAATTCAGGAGAACTATGTGCAGTTGCTTCATCTGTTCCTGAAGTTGTTTGTCGGTCGTGCTGATGAATGTGTCAGCCGTTCCCAACACTGTGTCCGCACCTTTGGTCACAGCGTCCAGGTTTTTAACCACGTTCTGTAAATTATCCACGTCGATTTTTAGCGAATCGGCCAGGGGCCCCAGCTTCGGCATAAATTCTCCTAGATTACCTTTCAAATCTGTAACCGTGACGTTGAGGTTATCTAGCAACCTGTTCGCGTTCTCGAACAACGGACCGGCCGCCGCTGTAATCTGTTCGATGCCATAAGCGGGATGGCCTTCGATCGCAGCGTTGTCCGCAAGTGTGTTGCCGTCCGGCGTGCCCGCGGAGAGCGCGACAAATTTCGGCGCGAGTAGCGTGTCTGAGCTAAGCGTCGCCGCCACGTCCGCGGGCAACGGCGGAATCCCGTCGTCAAGGCTAACCGTCACTCGCACTGCGTCTCTTTTGTTTGGTGACAATTCACGCTCCTTTGCAGTCAAATGACGCATCGCAATCACCCGTCCCGCTGGCGCACCGGCATAACGGACTTCGGAATGCACTTTAACACCGGTGACGTCTTCGTAGTTGATCTGCAAAGTGCGGGCCGGTTTTTTCAAGCGATAGCCGGAAAGCGCGATGGTAAGGGCCGCGAGGAGGACCAAACTGGTCAAGATCACCGAGACGGCCACGACGTAGTCGGAGAAATTTCGTTTCATGGAGTCTTATGATGAAAGCGAAACCGCGCGTTCACGAACGGCCGCGGCTTCACGTGTTGATGATGCTCGTGCTCATCCTGCGAAAGATTCAACGGGATCGGCCCGTCTGCTTCGCCGTTGATAAACTGGTGCACCTCAGGATTAGTGCTTGTCCGAATTTCTTCGGGCGTGCCTTGGGCGACGATCGAACCGTGACCGAGCATGATCATCCGCGTCGCAATGCGAAAAGCACTCGTCATATCGTGCGAAACGACCACTGCCGTCACGTGGCTTCCATGAGCCAGTTTAAGTGTTAACTGATCGACAACCGCGGTCATAATCGGATCGAGCCCCGAGGTGGGTTCATCGCTGAAAAGCAGTTCCGGATCGAGCGCGAGTGCGCGCGCCAGACCAACCCGCTTCTTCATTCCGCCGCTGATCTCAGCCGGCTTCAAATCTTCAAAACCGGTCAGCCCGACCATCTGGAGTTTTTGCTCCACGATCTCTTCGATTTCGTCAGGGGACTTGTCAGTGTGTTGAAAGAGTGGCAGCGCCACATTCTCGCCGACAGTGAGCGATGCCAGCAGGGCGCCGGATTGGAACAGCATTCCAAAGCGTTGCCGGACACGTCCGATCTCACGCTCGTTCATGGTTGCGATTTCTTCGCCGAAGATTTTCACAGAGCCGGAAGTCGGTTTCATCGAACCAATCATATGCCGGAGCAGCGTGCTCTTGCCACAACCGCTCCCGCCCATAATCACGAGCGTCTCGCCACGATGGACGTTGAAGGAGATATCGTTGAGCACAGTGCGATCTCCGAATTTCCGGACAAGATCGACAACTTCGATGATGGGCGCTTCGTTGGAATTCATACAGCAAAAAAGAAGACTCCGGTAAGCACCGCGTTCGTGACCAGCATTGCAAGCAAAGCTTGCACGACCGAGGCGGTCGTGGCTTGTCCTACACCTTCCGCGCCACCTTCGACATGCAACCCGGCATTGCACGCGATCGTAATTACAATCCACGCGAAGACGGCGCTTTTGATCATTCCCGAATACAAATCCCAGGTGTCCGCACTTTGTAAGGCGCGCAAGACATAGCCGGCGGTATTAAAATCAAGTGCGAACGTGCACACGGCCCAGCCGCCAAACACTCCGATATAGTTTCCGAAGATTGTGAGCGCCGGCAACATCACGAGCATGGCCAGGAACCGCGGCACAACCAGATACTGGACTGGATTAATCGCCATAACTTCCAGCGCCTCGATCTCCTCGGATACTTTCATGGTTCCCAGCTCCGCCGCCACGGCGGAACCGCTGCGACCGATCACGATCACTGCGATCAGGACCGGCCCCATCTCGCGTAGGAGCGTCACCATCACCAGGTCGGGCACATATATTTCCGCACCGAGTTGTTGGAGAGAATGGGCTGCCTGCATGGCGAGCGTGACGCCCACGCTGAAGGCCGTCAGCGCGACCATCGGCGCCGCGCGCACTCCGATGAATACCATCTGCCGGAAGACCGGCGAGATTTTGAAAAACTGACCAGTAAACGGCGCAATCAAAATCCAGTACAGCAGGCTGATATTAAGTTGGAGATAGTTTTTCAAAATGCGGTACGCGGACGCGCAGAATGACAAGACGCGCGGATCGAAGAAAGCGGAAAGTTTAGCGGCTAGAAGGATGACCAACGCGGAATCGAGGACGGCCCGGCCGTCTCTTGGCATTTTATGCCATCTAACGAGAAAAAATCAGCCGCGGCTGGCGGGAGCGAGCACAAACTGCAATAAGATGTTGAAGTCATATGGATGTTCGCATCAGAACGGCCAGCGGTTGGCTGCGTCGCCCAGTTAGGGGGGTGCGCCCGGTTGTGTAGAGCCGTTGACCACGCTTCGAGACTCTGCGCTGACACGGTGGGATAGCTGCCATACGACACGGTGCCGGTTCGACGATCGACGTGAGTATAGCCGCTCAACATGCCGGCGACTCCCAATCTGATTGGAGCTTCCCAGGTAGTGCCGCGGAGGATTGGAACGTCGACGCCGCCACAACCTTCCGAGAAATAACGCGCGAAGTAGGTCGCGGCCAGCTGATGGGCGCGATCCTGGGTAATCTCACCAGCCGCGAATGCGAACTAACAGGCGAGCACAGCGCAAAGCGTTAGCAGTGTAGCTTTCAAATCAGTCCGCGCTTGCGAAGATCGCCGAAGTTTCCGCCCGCGGAGCGCTCGATCATGTCGATGGTGAATTTGAGCAGGCAAACTTCCCAGGCGTCGTCCACGCCTTGAATAACAGCGCTGAGCGGTTCCTCCGCGTCTTCCACGCGTCGTTTTGTGCGCGTAACGACGGCGTCAACCGAATCGCGGATTGTCTCTTCCGTTACATTCGTTTTACGAAATTGAAATCCGTAACGCAGCACCGCGATGTTGCGCGCATATTCGCGCAATTGATCGGCATAACGCTGCGCTTTCTCGCCGAATCCTTCGAGCAGCAAATGACTGAAATGTTCCGGAGTGAGAATTTGCGGGCGCTCGGCGTGAATTTTTCCGTTCCGAATCCGGACCTGATCGACGCGGTCCATCAACTCGGAGATGAGATAGAAGTGAAAGCTCGTGGTGCCGAACGTTGCGATCTGCTGCTCGGGCGCGAGAATCACCTGCGTGTTCTCAATCGCGTAATCAAAATCGTCTTTTCTCATCATTTAAGCGACAATGTAAGGTAGCGCTCGCTTCTAGCAAAACGAAACGCCGTGACGCGGTTTCTGAGGTCAATCGTGCCTACTGTGTGATCGGCATCGCCATCCCTGGCACCGATCGTCTGCGCCATTGCATAACGGCTTCGCCGGTAAAGATCGCGAGTGCGATCCAAATCAATGCAAAGGTAACGAGATGATTGCGGGTGAATGGTTCGTGGTAAGCAAACACGCCGAGGAAAAATGTGCCGGTCGGTGCGAGGTATTGCAAAAAACCGAGGGTGGTAAGGCGCAAATGCTGCGCAGCGTGCCCGAACCAAACCTGCGGCAAGGCGGTGACAATGCCGGTGCTCAACAACAAGATCGACAGTGAAATGTCCGTCGACCCGAATATTAATTGTCCGTTCGTCTTTAGGAAGATGAGATAGGCGATGGCCAGCGGAACGAGCAAAACCGTTTCGATAAACAAACCAGGAATTGCCGCCGTGCCGGATTTCTTCCGAAGCAAACCATAAAGTCCAAATGTTGTGCACAATGACAACGCCACCCATGGAAAACGTCCATAACCAAGGGTCAGATTCAAAACGCCCAGTGTTCCGAGCAGAACGGAAACCAATTGCCATCGCCTCAGCCGCTCCCGCAGGAAAATCGCGCCAAGCAAAACGTTCATAAGCGGCGTCATGAAATACCCGAGACTCGTCTCGATAACGCGCCCTATGTTCACGGCCCAGATGTACAAAAACCAGGTGATCGCGATCATCGAGCCGCTGGCCAGACAATAGAGTCTCGCGTGCCGCGACCGAACATTGGTTTCCACTTCGGTCCAACGCTGCTGCCAGCTGAGTAGCGCGATTAAGAAGATCGAGGTCCAGACAAAACGGTGGGCGAGAATTTCAGTGGCTGGCACCGCTTTGAGCAGCTTCCAATAGATCGGAACAAGTCCCCACGTCGTGAACGCCGCGATTCCGGCGATAAGCGCGGAAGTCTCGTCCGATTTGCTCGATTGTTTCGACATATTGGCGATTCGATATTGGTTATAGAGGCGCTCGCCGCGGTGAGCGCCTTTCTTTTCTGATTCGGCGGCTGACACCGCCGCCGCTACAACACCCGGACGACGTCAAGGCGACGCTTTAAAATCAATCCCGTCTCGACCGAAAAATGCGTCTCTAAGGCTTCGACTTCGAGAAACGGAGTCGACACAAGTCTAGCGAACTTCGGGTTGTCGCTTACGGCTGATTATTCTGGGATTCGCCCTGTGGGAAGAGCGCCAGATATTCGCCGTAACCTTCTTCTTTCAATTTCTCCACCGGAATGAAACGCAATGCGGCGGAGTTCACGCAGTAACGTTGACCCGTTGGCGCGGGGCCATCCTCAAACAGGTGACCGAGGTGCGAATCGCTCTTGCTCGAACGAACCTCGGTGCGCTCCATTCCATGAGAAGAATCCCTTTTTTCCACCACTTTGTCTTTCGAAATCGGCTTGGTGAAACTGGGCCAGCCCGTGCCGCTGTCGAACTTGTCGAGCGAGCTAAAGAGCGGCTCGCCAGTGACAAGATCGACATAAATTCCGGCCCGGTGATTGTCCCAATAGGCATTTTGAAATGGAGTCTCGGTGCCGCATTCTCGCGTCACGCGGTACTGGTCTTTGGTAAGCTTACTTCGCAGCTCGGCGTCACTGGGAACTGCTTTGTTGGGATTCATCTTCTCGGCTTCTTTTTTCTGCCCTTGAGCATACCCGAACAAAATCGAGCCGACAATCACAACAGTGGCTCCGAGCAAACCGAACCACAGGGTTTTGTGCGACGTTCGCTTATGTATCAATCGCGTGCTGTTCATTCCCAATCTCCAGGGTTTAGATTTAGACCGGTTCCGGCGCGCGCCCGTTCATTTCGG
>WNFR01003954.1_pt1 | contig 18202 bp, 16 predicted proteins | sample 5400221 | NCBI WGS metagenome assembly WNFR01 (sample SAMN13153357, study PRJNA577476) | soil metagenome | isolation source: 40 cm soil under Madrone tree | place: USA:California | collected 2016-06-14
CGACGCGACGTATGGCCGGTCGTTGACGTACTGGTCGAGTGTGCCACCCTCACCCGATGGACCGCGTCTATTGCGCACCAGTGCAACAGGATCAACATCTAGAAGCAGAGCCGCGGTACACCGCTCACTGGTCGCTTCCGGATAGAAGACATGTGCCTGGCCAAACGAAAGCGGAAACGATTGCAGCCTGGACGGGTTCTTGTGGAGCAAATAGCCCAAGTCTGTAGCAGGAGCGTTCGTACTGGTAATCGTCAATAACATCTATCTTAGTCCGGTCTTTTCAGCCATGCGTTGTATCCTTGTTTGAGTCAGCTTAAGGAACCCAGAGATAAAGCAGATGCCCTCGTGGAAATTGCCAAGCTTCGCCAGCTGATTGGTGCCCCCGCAGGGATTCGAACCCCGAACCAACAGATTATGAGACGGTTTGAGGGGCACTGATGAAGTTGGACCAAGCAAGATGTAACAGTATTTACCGAATCCGCAGTCGTCAAAGTTAGTTACATCTTGCTACGTCTCAGCATGCCATCGCGCCATAATCACGTCATCCAAAAAACACATACGTTGGACTCACGCCCGTTGATAGTGCTGAATTCATGTGCCTTCAAGAGCTGGAAGAAATTTCCCACAGATGAAGTTTAGTGGATGAGTTCGGCGTTTCCTGCTGTGAGCGTAATCGTATTTTCTCCGACCCTTAATTCGACGGGTACATCCCATATAAGAGCGCCGTTTGACGCCTTCGCCGAGCAAAAGACGTAGTAAGTCCCCGCGCGAACTTGCGCTGTCAAGACGACCCTACCTGCGCTGTCGAACTTTCCCTTGGCTACGTAGTACGGCTGAATTGCAGGAGTATAGGCGGGGCAACTCCTCGGCGGAAAACAATTTGCAGCATAGGCCTGCACCGCCTTGCCGGGTGTAATGTCCGCCGCAATGGGTGCGCCCACTTTGCGTAACACAACGTCGAAGCGCTCACTCATTAACGTCACGCCCGTTCCTGCCAGTGGGTTCGCTCCACCAGGAAAGGACGAAATGATCGTGAGCTTTATAGTTGCACCGCCTTGGGTTGCTGGAGCAGACGCAGCGCGCGCAGCGGGCGCGGGGGCGGGCGGCGCAGTGGTGACAGAAGTTGTGGCCATCGCACCCGTCTTTGGATTGAACCTGCCGACATCACAAGTTTCGGCGCGCGGCGCAAATGTCACATTGTCTCCGTTCATCCCCGTAACCAGTCGTCCGTTGATGGTGGTGCTGCCCGAACCGATCAAAGAATTGTCCGGCTGCAGAGCGACGGTGAATGGGCCACCGGAGTTTTGGACATGGATCAGCAGCGCGTTGGAAGTATTTTCGACGGTGTAAAGCTGGCGAACATGAGCCTGACCGCAGTCGAGGACAAGCGAGTTCCCCCTGAAGTCGAGCAGCAGATTGCCGCCACCGTACCTGCCAGTCATACGGAGGCCTACTTCCCCGGCATCTGGAACGAATGTGCCGAGCATGCCGGTGAGCATACCTATAGCACTCGCGTCGTTGGCAGACTGCTCAGAAGCAGCGGGGGCGGGCTTGGGATTCGGCGGCTTCACGAGCGAGCCAACGACGCAGCGCCCCATAGCGGGCCGGTAGTCGGGAGTTGAAGTGGTTCCGGTCGCTACACCGTTTTCATAGTGCGTCGAGGTGAAGTAGCCGACGATGATGCGACCTTTGACGTCAATCAAACCAGGGCCAACGAGGCCACCATCGGGCCGCATGGTAAGCACAATGGGATTGGGTTCGTTATCGATAGTGATTCGAACCGAACCGGACCGCTTCTCGATGCTGTAGTTGTGCGAGTCGTCAACGAGCTTGCCGCAGCCATTGATGGAAACGCCGTTTTCATCAAAGTTGAGAGCTGTAACAGTGGCGGCGTTCTTATAAAAGCCTTTGAGGACTACACCGGCTCTCCCCGGTCCCATCAGGGATTCCTCCGCTTCGGCACCGAAGCCGATTAAGTCCTTAAAGCCGGCCGTCAAGCCCTTGCCTACGCAGCCGGCTGAAGAGCCGCCGAGTTCCAGGCAGCGGCGCGTAGCGACGGCAGTTGGATCGTCCGAGAGGCCCTGGTTGCCATTCATTTGTCTGTCGGCGGCCTGCTGTGCCGCTCGGTCCTGCCGATATTGCTGCATCTCCTGTTGGTAACGCCTATCGCCAGCGGCCTTGAGACCCGCCTCCGCATCCTTGTACGCGGACGCGCTTTGCGGTCCCATCAGCCGCTTCGACCAGTCCTGACGAAACGCGCCGTCCATCTCGTAGCGCCCATGAAGCCGCTCGAAGGCATCCGCTTCCGCGGGCGTATGCGTCTTCGCGTACTCCTGCGACATCTGATAAGCAGCGTTTCTATAGGCGTTCCACATCCTCTGTTCGCCGGGCGTGAAATTGCCACGGTAGTTACGGTTCGATTTGATGCGGTCGATGTACGCCTGAAGATACGTGAAAACTGCCACCTGGCGTGCCAGCGAATCGGTCGGGTCCGAACCCTTGATCTCTGCTTTCACGCGTTCGACCGACGGCAGGTCATTGGTGTAGTCGGAACTGGTCGCTTGTGCTAGCACAGGTATGCTGCTGCAAAAGAGGCACAGGAGAACAGCAAGGCGAATGACGGGATCAATTATCTGTCTTAGACGTTTCCGCTTAGTTGGTAGGTAAACAGCAGTGGACAGCGACGTAGATTTCGTTTCCATTTTGTTGAACCCCCATAGACGGGTTAAGGGTTCTCAGAGAACGCAAGTTCTGCCGAGTGTCATCTGGGCTATCAGTGATGACAAGACGGCGCGAATTAAAGCACGCCGACTCCAGAGACGCAAAGTTTTTGCTGTTTAGGTCGATCAATGTGGTACGGAGAAGTAGAAAGAGCTTATTGCTGCTTCGATTAAACCGACCGCCTGCGTTCAAGCGAAACTCCAACGAAGACACATTCATGCACAGGTCGCAAAGGCTCGCGCTGAACAAACCGTCCAGACCTTCCATCCCCAAAGCAAACTCTCGCAAAGCCAACGAACGCTTGGCAGACAATCCTCGTTGGCGGAGGCGTTCCAGATTCTCGAGCGGGCTAAGAAGCCAGGCAAGGTGGTGAATTTGAAAGGAAGACGCAATGAAGTCATCGACGTCTCGCTGTAGCAAAGCGGTGACAGGTCCCCGCACTCCAAGGAGAATCGCGCCATCTTTGCGACATCGTGAGGTTGAGGTCACATCAGCTAAGAACACGATGGCGCAAATGTAAGAACCCTCGCCAGTTGATTGGTGCCCCCGCAGGGATTCGAACCCCGAACCAACAGATTATGAGACGGTTTGAAGGGCATCAACAAGGTGAGACGAAACAAGATAGAGCAGTATTTACCGAAACCGCAGCCGTCACAGTCAGGTACGTCTAGTCCGTAAAATCACGCCATCGCGCCATAATCGCGCCATCGGCGGCCAGGGTCATCGATTGGTGAAACCTATTGCGGCGGAATCGTCGGTGTCGCGGCTTCTAATGTTTGGTCGTGGCGCGCGGGCCACTGAATTGTCGGGTAAGTCCTGCTGCACCGATACATCCATACCGACTAGGGTGTGAGCGCCCACGCGGCGTCCATCACGAATGCTGGAGTTAATGCCCACCCATGCTTCGGCCTCTATTACCGCCTCCCCCGCGATCACCACCGATGAAGTTATGCTTGCGTTTCTTGCAATGAGGACGTTATGACCGACATGCACATGATCATCGATTTTGACGTAGTCCTCAATCGTCGTTGGTACGATTGTTCCACTGGGCACCGTTGTTAACGAGCCAACCTCAACGTGGGATCCGATGATCACGCCTCCGAGATGAGGAATTCTTACTTTATTGCCAAGTTCATCGCGGACGAATCCGAACCCCTGATGGCCTATAACTGCGTTTGCTCCGATGATCGACTGTTCTCCTATTGAAACACGGGAATAAATACGGGCTCCCGATCGGAGAATCGATCCAGAGCCGATGCTAACGTCCGCGTCGACGAAGCAGAACGGCTCAATGACGGCATGGCTACCGATCTCAACGTTGTTCGCAATAACGGCCAATGGTGATATCACGGCGTCTACAGCAACCTTACGAGCAGTGACCCATGGACCATACCGGTGTTGGCCCCTAATGAATTCCAATACAAGCGCGATTGCTGCCCGCGGAGCTAAGGTTTCCAACACGACACAGTCACCGAGTTTACCCATGAGACCTGAATCATTGGGGACGATCACAATGCAACCCTGGCGTGTTGCCAGCGATTCACAAACTTGATCCGTCGCTTTTTTGTTGATGAAATACAGGCAGCGGTCCTCTGCGGCATTCAGCGGCGCTAAACCGTCGACGATGCGATTCCCAATCCCAGGCACGCCGATGGTCCGTCGTATCTCCTCCTCGTGAAGTTTGGCGCGAAGCATACTAAATCCCTTCATGAAGACGTCGTAGATAGTAGTCGCTTAGGGAATCAACAAACGAATCGTAGCGCTCGCTAATCGCTTGAACCTCGCACGACTCGATCTCTCGTATCATCGCTACATAGTCGTTCTGATGATGTAGCCACGAATGGGGGTGAGCTAACAGGCAAAGGTTTCGATTCTCATCCAGGGCCGACTGGAACGTATGACGCCGCCACATCATCGCGCTATCGCTAACGTATAACAGGTTATTATCTTGTATCACTCGGGTGGCGTCGACAACGGGATAGCGATCTCGCGGAAGCGTTACTCGCACAAAGCCGGCATTCACTGGGTCATGCTGCGAAAACGATCGCACAGTATCTCCGACGATCGTAGTCAGTGCTTTCAATCGGAAAGCGACTTCCTCTCCAATATCAGAATAAACAGCAGAGGCAACGGCGAAATGTAAGCCGATTTCATGGCCCAGCGCATTAATCTGACGTATCTGGCGAATAACCTCAGTTTGCAGCGGGTTGTAGAATTGGCCATCCACTAACACGAAGTAGGTCGACTTGATGCCTGCATCGTGCTCCAGCTGGGCCATCTCTAAAGAATAACGGGGAGCAAAATCGATATCATGGCGCAGCACAATATAAGGCTCTTGCGGCGCGCCGGCGTTTAGAAAATCTTTAAACTGGACGAATGAGAAACGGCGTTGACTCGCCTTGTTGAGAAAATCGAGGTAAAGCTCCCTTGATAGTCGGCTGAGCACAAACTGCGAGGGAGTTTTCATTAAACGCGTTCGCTTCAACCTCGCGTCCTCTCTTTCAACTACAATCGCGATCCAATATTAGTCAAGACTTCCGTCCAGATGTCTTAATCGCCCGAATATTTGCTGACAAAAATATTTTGAGAAATACCTCGTGCTGTCTCAAAGTAAGGAGCAGGTCTATGGCCGCTTGCTCGACAGCAATCATTTTCGGCGCATGGCGGCGCGGGCCAGCTTAAGCCCTAACCTGCCAACTAACGGAACTCGCTCAAGATGTTCGCGCAGTCGGATTGCTGCGGCTGTATTGGCATTGAAATCGATCTTCAACTGACGCAAGTAGGCCGCGGCCGCGCGATCTTCCGCCAGCTTTTCACCGTTTTGCTGAAACTCCTGGATCACGTCTTCGTAGAGGCTGATCAGCTCGTCGACGACTCGTTCATGTCCAGCGATTGCACGCACTGTTCGTGAAACACTGGCAGCCTCAGCTGGGTTATAGCGTCTGATTTCCTCTGCGATAACTGCGGCATCCAGCGGCCCATTGAGCGCGCTTCTACCAAAGTTTAATGGTCTGAGCCTGGCAAAGTTTTCCGGAGTCACCATGGGTCCGCTTCCCTCGAAATCGCAAAGGACAACCGCCGCGCCCACCGCCATCGCCTCCAAAGCGCTTCTTGCCTTTGCAAATACCAGATCGTATTCACCGAGAATATGCTCTGGGTACACACTAGCGGTGTTTGTCTCACTTCCAACCACATCGAGCGGGATGCTTACCCGTGCACAGGCCTCGCGCACAGCAGAGAGATGAGTGTCTTCGCTTGCGTAATTGCTGAAAAGTAACGCGCGCTGTGGTGTAGTTGATAACGGCTTGCGACGATACTTAAAGCGGGCCAGGTCAACGAAATTAAACAGTACTCGGATGCGCTTTTCGGGAATCGCGTGTTGCCGCAGCAAATCGCGGCAAGCGTGATCTACGGCGACGTAACGGAGTATTCGTGGAAAGCGGACCGGTTTTTCATACCAACTACTCGAGCTGTGAATGAGCTGAATTGCCGGCAGGCGGGAAAAATGCAGGAGAGCGGTCATTAATTCCATGTGTTGCTGACCATGAATTAGATCCGGCGCTACAGCGAGATTGTTCAAATCATCCACCACCGCGATATTTACCCCTTCCAGCTCGCGCGCAACTTCTCCCAGGATTGGGCTGTAGGCAATTGGAGTATGACCACGTTTCAGGAGTTCCGTCGCAGTGTCGCGCACGTAAAGCTCAGAGCCGCCTCGATGCGCAAGCGTGTTGTTAGTGATCAGAACTCTTAGCCCACTCATCGAATGTCGCCTCTTACCGATGTCGAAATCTACACCACCAACATCTGGCATACAATGGGAAAAGCGTTTAGTCTCTCCTCGAGCTTGAGAATTGTGTTTCAAGGGTTTTTCTCAAGCTGACGCACTCCACCTTTCGGATTAGCCCGGGCGGGCAGGACTTGGTAACTGGCTCTATTGGTCGAAGCGAAAGTATCAATCCAAGTTAGACCAATCAACCTTTGATAAAGCCACGCTCTATCAACTCGCCCACAATCCGCAGAGCATTTTCTTCCGGTTGATGATTTACGATATCCAGTACGATCTCCGCGTTTTGCGGCGTCTCATAATGGTCGGAGATGCCTGTAAAGTTTTCGACCTCTCCCCGTCGCGCTTTTGCGTACACACCTTTTCGTCTCTCTGTTCCCACACCTCAAGCGGCGTGTCTACGAAAACTTCTACGAACCGGCTAGCGCCGTGTTCCTCACGTCGTTGCGCGCGGCCCTGTAAGGACTCACTGCGGCGCAGATGCAGACTCCTCCGTGAGCCGCACGCAGGGATGAGGCGACTCGGCACAAACAATCCCGACTTTTCGCTGAGTAAGCTTTCTTCCATACCAAGCCTGGTTAGAGCCTGAGCCCGATGGTTGCAACTCATACTTCGTAACCTAAATCCCTTAAGAGATCGCCAGCGACAAGCTGAAACCGCCCTCTCTCCTCCGTGCTCATCGACCGCTTCCAGGCGAAGACGCAGGCTGGGTCCGGCGGTTCTGTTGTACGCTTCTGTTGGCGGAGCCTCTGCTCTCGGGTTTGCAGTGGAGTGCCGTCCGGTAGCAAACGTCCCTTGTGTTCTCTGAGCCGCTCCGGGGCGCGCGTGTAATAGCTCAGCATGGACTCTTCGTAACTCAGGCCGACGAACGCGCAGATTCGTTCGAGAGCCACACGGGTGCTGAGGATTAAGTCCTCGTAGCGTACCTCAATGTAGTCCGGACGTCCGAGACCCGCCCGTCGTGCCGAAAGAACGTTCTTGCGCCAGTAAGCCGCTTGAGTCTCGATCTCCCAGCCAGGCGAGAACCACATTTTTCTCAGGGAGAGAGCGCTGTCGCGTCCGTCACGGATGATGTGAATAAAGCGCGCCTCGGGTAGAACTCGTCTGATCGTATCCAGTTCCATGCAATAAAGCGGCGTCTTGTCACCCCATCGCGACTTCCCCAAGCGTGCGGCGTACAGTCGATAGAATGCCCTGAACCCTTCGGGGACGGTGAACGGAACGATCTCGGCCAAGGCCGCCCAGAAAACATTTTCGGGTATCTCGAAATCCGGCCAGGTCGGGATTGGCTGCGGATAGGAGATGAGCGCGCGGAAGAATTTTTTCCGCTGCTTATCACCACTGCCTCTAAACTTCGGAGCGAGCGCGAGGAACCCTGTTTCCGGCGGGATCGTCAGCTCCGGGTGGGAATCCAGCATGAACCGCAACAGAGTCGTCCCAGAGCGAGGTGAGCCGACAATAATGGGCATAGGGGTAAACTGAGACTCGAACGGGCATCGCGTTCGAGAAAACCAGTGAGCTCTTGACCGAAAAAGTCGCATAACTTTCTTCCGCAGTACCCAGCGCTAGATGCGGCTTTCGGCGTAGCACCTGAGTGCCTCAGCAAGCGGCTCTATGTGCTCATGGTAGCGAACTACCCGATGATAGTAACCGGCCGCGACCTGTTTCTCACCATAGGACTCATAGAAGGGAGCTTGATCACAAGTTTGCGTGCCTGAGCTTGGGCCAACCGGACGCAGGCATTCCACTCTTAGTGCAGCAACTGAGGTGCGCTCCTTCGCCGCCTGAACCTCGCCAGCAAGTTCGATATATTCGTTCGCTGCCGCCATTTTTCGCGCAAAGGCAGCGTAGTCCAGCGTGCGGCAAACCCCATCTGCATGGGGTGGTTCGTGACAGACGGTCGGTTGGTTGATAGCAGAAAACTCAAGATTCTCGACGCGATGACCTTTTAAGCGTTGCGCAACAACTACTGCCGCATTGATTACCAGGCGGCAGACGTCATGCATTGGGTTGTAACCTTCAAATGCATCGCCGGCAACGTAATCGATGCGCTCAGCAGCCAGCGCTTCGCAAAGTTCCCTGGCGAGTCCGACAAAAAGATCGAACTCGTGATTGAGGATGGCTGAGTATGCTGCCGCATCGGTGAGGCGTCCATAAATGGGGCCACGCTTCGCGCCAGTCTGGTTAAGTATCTTTGTGGTTGAAGCCAGCCTTGATTGGTTTGACCGCCCCGACCCATCGGTAAATACGAAGACCAGGGGCCGCGTTGCTTCGAGCCAACCGTGAACCAACAACTCGTGACCGGGATGACCTATTACGACAGCAGTGCGCACGCGTGGCAGTGACAAATCGAACGTTTCTGAGAAATCTTCCATCTTCCTGACACCGTCAATATGTGAGAGTTCTGGCACCTTGAATATGAATTCTTAATTAGCTTTTTTTCGGTTGGTGCCGATACTGGGCAGTCGTTCTAGGAGATAAGTTTTATTGAAATGGTCCTCGTCAAAAACCGCTTTCTCTGAAGGAGACTGTACAAATCGGCGTCCTTCTTTCAAGGAATCATACTCGATTTGCTATCCAGGCCCTCGCTTCTGGATTTCCACTTGGCTTTCCGCTCGCGAAAGACTTTCTTCTCTTCGTGTTTTGTGATCCGAACGAATAGTGCTTCAAAAACTTGAAAGGGATTCTGGAAAGCGGACCTAAAACCTTTCTCAACCTTGAATTCCGCTAATCACCGTTGCCCAAACTTCTTACCCTTGAGTTCCGTTTACCGATCATGCCCAAAGTTCTTATGCTGAATTGTCACGTTTGTTTATGACCGACTGCGTTAGCTCAGTTGATTGGTGCCCCCGCAGGGATTCGAACCCCGAACCAACAGATTATGAGTCTGCTGCTCTAACCGTTGAGCTACAGGGGCACAACAACTTACAGGTGGTCGATTTCTAGTGTAGCGGAATTTGTAGCGACTCCCTGTCTTTTCCCACCTTTTCAATCGCCTCTTGGTTCAGATTTGCGAAACGCTCGAAGGCGCGTTCCTGCCCTTCCGGTGTCGGGTGAATGTAGCGTTCTGAGATAGTCACGCTGCTATGACCCGCGACCTTCTTAATTGTGAAGGCATCTGCGCCAGCTTCACCGAACCTCGTCAAAAAGTGTGGCGCAATGAGTGTATCACGCAGTCATTCGGAAGCTGCAAATCGTCCCTGAGCTTCTTGTGAAGGTGATGGTATGAAACAATAGCTTCGCGGTAAAACAGATCGGCAGCCGTCTGATTAACTTCTGCGAACTTGGTCTTTGAGGCCGCATAGCGTTTAAGAAGGTTTGAGTTGGCGCTGCGACTCAGACTTTGAGTTTTTCGCGTGAGCCAGTGCACTAAGGGGTGGGGACGACGAGTGAAAAGGGAGCGGTTGGAGTTACAACCTTCCGCCCCCTCGGAACCCTATGGTTCGCTATTACGGCCGGTCAAGTTTGACTGGGCCTGGGTCCGGGTCCGGAAACGGCCTGATATTGGGCATCAGCTTGTAATAGTCAATCGGCAAACGATAGAACCTGTTTCTTGCCTGCACCCATGCAGCGCCGTACGTAATGTTGTTGCTGTTGTAATCGATCCACATATAGCCCGCCATCCCCCAGCCCGTACCCCACGAGTTCTTGATCAGCCAGGCATGTTGACTATCATTCCAGCCGATCAGTGTGACCCCGTGATTGATTCCATGCGTCGTGTCATGCTCATTGAAGACTCCAGTCGTGTACGCTTGGAAGGCGCCCGTCGCCAGAACCGCGACGGCCAGCGGGCCACGATCGCAGAGCGCCTGCTTCGTCTCCGTGACGGACGGAATGCCGCCGCTAGGAATCACGTAGGCCCAGGCGACGGCACGATAAGGAGCACCGATACTTGTATCGCAAGCGCTGTTGCTCGCCGTATAAGGATAGCTGGCCTCGGTCGCATCGCCGTGGCTGATGAGCCAAGCAAAAACGCCGGCCCACCATCCTCCGCCGCAAGTGCCGGCACCGCTACAACTCAACGGATCCTGCTCTGAAGTGTCTTCGAGAGTGTTGTTACGGATTGCATGACTGCCCTCATAGGCTCCTTCAGCTGCGAAGGCCCAACAACTGCCGCATCCATCCTGGTTCCTGACAGGAGTAACCTTGCCAAGATTTCTCCAGTCGAAGGCGGGAAGATTCGCGGAGCATGTGAGCAGCAACTCAGGGAGGCGGCGGTTGACTTTGAGGTATTGGTCTCTCGCTTCAAGGTCTAGATGCAGCAGCTTGGCGCCAACTTCGTTTTGACGCCTCGCCTGATCCGGCAAGTCGGCTGGTGCTTGCGTCCCGGCTAGCTTGTCGAGGCTTTCGTCCAGAGCAGTCGTGTAGCCCACCTCGAAGGTAAGTTTCCGAGCCTTAATCTCTTGGCGCAGCGTTGCAAGCCGCTGCTTGATCTCTGGCGGAGCTTGTTTTTCGCGCTGAGCGTAATCAACCTGAGCCTGCAATTGCTCGGTTCGACGCTGTGCAGTGGATGGAAAGCTTAACGATCCGGCCGACAACAACGACACAAGCAGGATGGTGAGAAGAAGTCTGTAGCATTTCATATTCGCCTCCTTTAGATGTGAGAATGAAACAGAGTCTGTTTCGTGAGAGATCCATTGTCTACCTTCCCTTGCACAATCGATCAAATTGAGTGCGAATCACTTTGAGTTAGACTCTACCGAATCCGGATTCTGAGTCGAAAGGTCCTTAATGGTCGGGCGTCTTTTTCCCACGGTCGGATATAGCGTAGCTCAAGTAAAGTTGTACCCGAGCGCAAGGCCTTAAAGCGGAAGATCTGGTGCTCGCCTCCACCAGGCAAACCACCCTGAGGATTCTCCTGGTCCGGTGGACCAAGGAGTCCAAGTCGTCGGTTGTCATTTCTTACAACCTGCCAACCGTAACCCGTGCCCAGTTGGCTCTTCAACCGAACTACCAGCGTGTTATTTCTTGTAATGGTGACCGTTTTAGCATCGTCCTGTTCGGTGGCCGTTACTTGGTCGCCTTCGCTTGGCTGCCGCCACGAAAACGCTGCCTCGCCGCTGTAGTAAAATGACATGATCAATATGTTCGCGAGGAGGACGGGATAACTGATTGAGAACATCGTTTCAGAATTCTCCCTTTTGCAAGGAATGACTGGCGAGGTGGGTGCACGGTATTACAAATTGTGCGGAGCGTCAAGAAAACACAGGTAAGATGCAACGAAGGCGTGAAGCCAATACAATAGGCACTCAATACGCACCACTCTCAAGCGAGTCCGCTGCAAGACCCTTTTCGGACGCGGCGTAGATGGTTAGGCAAGCTGCAGTACAAGTTGAAGAGCGTGCTATCTGGTTGGCGACTGATCGCATCGCGGAAGATAGAGCGGAACGGGAGTTCCGCGATGTGATTTGACCCCGCTGATCGCGGTGCGGGTGAGTTTGACGGAGGTCTTCGGAGCCACTTCCTTTCTCTTGGGCTTCGACTTTTGGACAATTACTGCCCCTGCGAATTGAAGTTTTAGTTGAAGTCGCAGTGAAGGCTCGTGAATATCGCTCACCGTTTGATCGGCGCCAAACCAATCCGTCGTGGCAAGCGCCGATAGCGATGGATCGAGTTTCAATTCACCAAGGCTTTCGGGGAACACACCAATCTTTGTGTGTGCCTCTCCAATTGTGGCTTCCAGTCCAAACGCGAAGGGCGGCTTCGTTGGTCGATCGACTTTAGGAGCCGACGAATTGGCGTACCTCGACGCGGCCGATAATATCTCGAACGCTCGACGAGGATCACTCTTCGCCAACATCCCGGTGGCACTCAGCGCCAGTTCGACCTTATGCGGGCTTGGCGACGCGTTATCTAAAGTCTTAAGCGCGTTGCTAATCAACTCAAAGCCAAGAACTCGATCTGTTTTCGCCGCAACGGACGACAGGGCCAGCAACGCCCACGCTCTCATCTCTACAGACGAGATTGAACCCGCAAACTCTTGAGCTTCAATGAACTTCTTCTGTTTCACGAACGCGTCAATTCGAGTAATCGTTAAGAGATCCGTGAAAGCTGATTTGGCGTCAAGATCGCTGAAGCCGCTGATAGCGTCGGAGGCCAGGTCAAATGTCTTCTGAGAGTCTTCTGACTCATTCCGTAAGAGTCCAGAGACAAAACGAACAAGGCGGAGATCGCGCTTTTCAGGAGCAGGATCCTTTAGGATGTCATTGAGCCTCTCTCTTGGATCTGAAAATGTCTCGGGCTGAAATGCCTGTATCTGCGACTTGGTTCCTTCTGGAACCAAAGGGGCAGTCTGATCCAAAATCGAATTAAAGAGTATTAGTTGGTCGGGTGAATACTGCGAAATAATAGGCCGCACAGTTTGTGAGAAGTCAAAAAATCCCTTACCGATATAGTTTGCATCGATCCCTGGCTCTTTAACGACAATGACCCACGCCTGAAGCGAGCCCATAAAGAAAGGTACAAATGCTCCCCTTGCCGCCGGCGGCATATCTTTATCAGCCAGAACGAGATATGAGGCATAAGCGATGCTGGAGAGATCAATCGTAACCTTCCCAGCAAGAGCCCGACCGATGCCCATTTCGATCCGATCGAGAAATGCTCGGTTGCCATTCTGAATCAGCTTTTGAACGATCTCAAACAAGACACCTGAGACAGTTCCTCCCTGAAGGCTCTGAGCGACCAGCGCGAGTGCTCTCTCGGGGTCAGTGTCGACCAGCGCGAGAGCAATCTTGGCAGACTGGTCGGCAAGGGCGCCCCGATCACTTAACTGCTCACCCTTAAGCGAGGTTTCTGAGAAGGTGGACTTCTCTTCGGCCTGAAACTCCTTCTGCAAGGACATAGCTCTTTCTGGATCGACTCGCGCATAAACGGTCAGAACCTCACTACGCAATGTTTTCGCCGTGTATCGCTGGTACCAGCTCGCCTTTTCCTCTGAGCCCCACTCTTTAACGTCGCGCAACGCCACTCCAAGCAGGCGAACCGCGTCATCGTGCTGAGTGGCTGGTAGAATCTTTGCGGCGCTTATCAAAAGTCTGACTCTTTGCGGCACGTCCGGCAGTTTGGCCGCCTCTGCCGCAGAGTCTAGGATTGACGTGATCGCGAGAGAGTAATAGTCGTACTCCGCGGGAGCTGTTCTATTCTGGGCCTCAGACACTGGCACCACCCAGAAAAGCCCTGCTGAAATCAGAACGACCAGAACAATCGTCTCGACAACCCTCAGCACCTGAGTCTTCCCAACCTCTCTTACAATATTTCACTGCAACATCAGAAACAATCTGTCTTAGAGTGAAGCAAATGAAAGAAACAACTGCGCTCAACCGATTCCAATGCGAGCGCTTGTTAGTTTCCGACCGACGTACTACCTGCCAATCTTCGAATCATTGCACAATGATAAATTCTGCTGAGACCTCTTGCCTGTCTTCCTTAAGTTTCAACCGATTGTTTACTCAACCGAGGGTTACCGGGTCTGGCACTGTTGGCTTCAAAGAGTACCGGATAACAATTTTATAACGACCTGGAAAATTCTTTCTCTCAACAAGCTTTTCCTCGCGAGTTCTCAACGGTCGCCACACCAGCGCCGGAATCTGATATCTCTCCCGGGTTTTATACACTCTTCTGACAAAGTTTTCGCATCACGACTCGTAGTGTCATGAAGTCAGTGCCGATGCGTGGTAGCGCCGGGTCGACGGTGCACGCGTCATAGAGTGGGAGTGAAATCAGTATAGCAGCGTCGTAGCGAATGGCCCGTGCTTTAGCTGGCATTGCTTCTGGCATCGGTATTGACCCGACGCTACCGCGTGACGGTACTGACTTCATAACCCGGCTTTCTGGTTACATCAAGAGGCTCAATAGCCGAAAACGATCTTAAATATCTAGAGTTTTCAAATTGACTTGAAGATCAGCGGGGACTTATGCTCCCCTCTCGGCTACGGTAAACGGCTTCGAACTCCCACAGGACGCTTTATCATGGAGCCATCACCACGTCACGTCGGGCGGCAACTCGGTCACTACGAGGTCCTCGCTCTGCTCGGCGAAGGAGGCATAGGGGCAGTTTATGCCGCACGCGACACAAAGCTGGGTCGCAAGGTAGCTCTGAAACTGTTGCCGCGCGACTTCACTGACGACCCAAACCGGCTCCGGCGCTTCGAGCAGGAAGCCCGCGCCGCTTCCGCTCTCAATCATACAAACATCCTCACAATCTATGAAATCGGTGAGACTGACGAGACTCAATTCATAGCTACGGAGAGCGAGGAAGCCCTAAAGTGGCTGCGCGTCACGGTCGTAGAAGACTTTCCTTGCTACCCGCTGTTTGCGCGGGACCAATTTTTGGATCCAATCCGCAAAGATCCGGATGTCATCCGGTTTATGACTGAGATGAAGGAACGTTGGGAAGGCTACCAGCGTGAATTCGGATGAGTTGAGTGTGTGAGGACTCGGGCAACAACCAGCAAAGACTTTGTGTTAGTGAGTGACAAGTGGTTTGTGAATCTTAACGAGCAATGAAAGGAGATCAAAGATGGCACTATGGAAACCCGATCCAACGTTTTATCCCTCCCCTAGCTTAGCGATGAAGGGCCCGCCAGAAACATTAGCTTACGTTGCGGCCTTTAATCCGAACAACGATGGGCGTCCTGATGTGATGACTGTAGTTGATGTAGCTCCCGATTCGCCCGCGTACGGCCAACGCGTCGGGCAAGTCGAGATGCCCCAGGCTGGCGATGAGCTGCACCACTTTGGTTGGAATGCATGCAGCTCCGCTCTGTGCCCATACGCGCCGCATCCGCATGTCGAGCGGCGGTCCAGAGGGCATCTACGTTAGCGCTTTGGGATCACCCGACGGTGAAGGACCGGGCGGCATCTTCCTGCTGGACCACTTTTCCTTCGATATCCTTGGCCAGTGGGAGATGGATCGTGGTCCGCAGTATCTGGCCTATGATTTCTGGTGGCACCTCGGCCATGACACGATGATCACCAGTGAGTGGGGCACGCCGAACATGATCGAGAACGGCCTGGTCCCTGAGCTGCTGCTCAATAGTAAATACGGCCATCGGATCCATGTTTGGGATTTGCGCCGGCGCCGGCATCTACAGGCGCTTGATCTGGGCGAGGAGCAGCAGTTGGTGCTAGAGTTGCGCGCCGCCCACGACCCAACCAAGACTTACGGCTTCGTTGGAGTCGTAGTTTCGCTCAAGGACCTCTCGAGTTCGATCTGGGTATGGCACCGCGATAATGGTAGTTGGAACATACGCAAAGTGATCGAGATTCCGGCTGAGCCGGCAGAGGTTGAGCAACTGCCGCCGTTGTTGCAAGGCTTCAAAGCGGTGCCGCCACTGGTCACGGACATCAATCTGTCGCTCGACGACCGCTTCCTCTATGTTTCCTGCTGGGGCACGGGCGAGATGCGGCAATATGATGTTTCCGATCCATTCAACCCGAAACTGACCGGCTCGGTACATTTAGGAGGCATTGTGCGTCGCACGCCACACCCGACAAAACCTGATCAGCCATTGAACGGAGCGCCGCAAATGGTCGAGGTGAGTCGCGACGGGCGTCGTGTTTACTTTACCAACTCCCTCTACCACGCCTGGGATGAGCAGTTCTATCCGGATGGAATTAGGAGTTGGATGGTCAAGCTTAATGCTGACCCGGCGGGAGGGTTGAGCGTGGATCCTGATTTCTTTGTGGAGTTCGCCGGATACCGCTCACATCAGATCCGCTTAGAGGGCGGCGATTGCTCGTCGGACTCTTACTGCTACGTATGAGCGGCTTTTGGCCCTGGCTGACACTCTTTGGTCTGGGTGCCTATCACGGGATCAACCCCGGTATGGGATGGCTCTTTGCCGTTGCGCTCGGCATGCAGGAGAAGAGTCGGCGGGCCGTGCTGGCAGCCATACCGCCTATCGCGTTGGGGCATGCGCTGTCGATTGGAGCGGTAGTTGGCCTGCTATGGGTGGCACAGCACAGTTTGCCCGAGAGGGGCTTACGTTACGGCGCTGCCGCAACCTTGTTCGGGTTCGGCCTCTACCGACTCTTACGTTCTCGACATTTGGCGTGGGTGGGCATGCGCGTCGGCTTTCGCGATCTCACCGTGTGGTCGTTTCTGATGGCCTCGGCACATGGCGCCGGATTGATGTTGGTGCCGATCTTACTCGGCAAGAATCCAGGAAACCAACTGGACCCTGCCATGCACTTTGAGCATCTCTCGCACGCGGAGCCCACTCAGCATCTGTCTCAGCCGCAGATGTTAAGTTTGGCTAGCCTGCTCCTGTCGTTAGCAGTAGTGGTTGTGCACAGCACAGGATATCTGCTGGTGGCCGCGCTGACTGCGCTCATTGTTTATGAAAAGATTGGATTGGGATTGCTGCACCGGGCGTGGTTCAATCTCGATCTACTCTGGGTGATTGCTTTAATGCTCAGCGGCGTCCTGATCCTCTTCATTTGAAAGAGGGAAATCTTAACTCGTTGTAAATGTTAAATGGTGGTACACACGCCGCAAGAGACGGATCCTCTTCTCAGCGCGTTTTAACTCGTATCTCATCCCCTGTTCGTTTTGGCGTTTGCCTGGGAGTGGCAAAATTCTGTAGGGGTGTCCCTCCGTGGGCACCCCCTTTTTGATCCGGAGCTGAGCGATTTCGAGCCGAAGGGGTGCCCACGGAGGGACACCCCTACAGAATTTTGCCACCAGCGTTTGCCTGGACGGTTGAAACACGAAGGAGGCAGTTGTATCATGATGTAAATCGTTTAAGTTGAAACCCGACCTCTTTGGTTTCGCAGGAACTTGCCATAAGTTCCTCGGAACCTCCAACCATAAGGAGGTAATGATGCCAACAACAAGGGAGTTTTCCCTTAGTATGCAGGATCAGCCAGGCACGCTCGGAAAGATCTGCCAGGCGCTAGCTGATCGCAAAGTCAACATTCTGGCGTTCCAGTCGATGCCCTTTGAGGGAAAGAGCCTGGTTCGCTTCGTAGTGGACAATCCAACAACCGCCAAGTCGGTTCTGGATACCCAGAAAATTCCGTACAAAGAGACGGAAGTTGCTCAAGTCAAATTTCCACATCGTCCAGGTGAGCTAGCCCGTGCGGCTGCACAACTCGGCGAAGCCAAAATCAACATCGACCATGCGTATTGCGGGCTCGACCCCGCCACGAACGCACCATTGTTGATTTTCGGCGTCGCGGAGGCTGGTCGCGCAGCTAAGATCCTGGACAACACTGCCGCAGCCGCTGTGGGATAGAAACTTTTCCTCATTGAGTTGCTAATAGTGGGCAGGGGGCTGGCGTTACATCCAGTCTTCCTGCCCGTTTTTTTTGTCTCAAGGGTCATTGTAAGGAAAGTCCACTACTAACGTTGGAGGGAGCCGAGTGGTAAAGTGAGGACGCAATATTCACACAATGGCGTAGAGCGTGGAGGTAGAGTACTGGAGAACAAAAGTGAAGATACTATCCATTGAAACCACACCTAATCCCAACAGTATGAAATTGAATTTGGACGAGACGCTGACCAAAGGGGTCGCGATTACATATACACACGAAAATACAGGAGATTGCCCAGCCTACATCGAAAAGATACTTGCCATCCCAGGGGTCGCGAGTGTCTTCCGTGTCGCAGACTTTATCGCTATCCAGCGAAAGCCAACTGCGGGATGGGAGGAAATCTTGTCCCAGGCTTGCGTCGTAGTCGAATACGCCAGT
>WNFR01002761.1_pt1 | contig 18198 bp, 11 predicted proteins | sample 5400221 | NCBI WGS metagenome assembly WNFR01 (sample SAMN13153357, study PRJNA577476) | soil metagenome | isolation source: 40 cm soil under Madrone tree | place: USA:California | collected 2016-06-14
CTATATTTTGTTTTCGAAATATAACAATATTATTATAATGATTTTAGTGTCACCAATACAAATGAATAATTTGTAGTTGATCGATCGATTGTATAATATTATGATAATAGTCATAAATGTTAATTAATATGATTGACTATCATGATATTATTAGAGAAATATATTTTTCCAATTAGCTTTGCCACATTTTATCAAGTTCCTACCAATTCATTTTCCGGTAGAACCAAATCCATTATCGCCTCTTTCCGTAGGTGCTCCCAGATTTTCAGTTTCAATCACATCAACATTTGCGTAATATTTTTGAATAATTAATTGAGCTATACGATTTCCTTTCTCGATATAAAAATTATCCTTGGTCGTATTGTGCAATATAACACTGACATTCCCAATATAACCCTCGTCAATGATACCACCCAATACATTTATTCCATTCATGGCCAAACTCGATCTGCTCAAAATGTGACCGAATCTATTCGCCGGTAGTCTCATCGAGAAATCCAAAAAAATTTGTTTCTTACTGTACGGTTTTATTACCACTTTTTCATTAGCGAACAAATCAAACCCCGCATCTGTTTTGTATTGTTTTTGTGGAAGTGTCACCGAACTATCCAATTTTTTCACGAACAAATTAACCCGTTCATCCATCATAATAATAAAATTGTCAAATTTTTTTTAATGTATAATTTGAGAAATTAGATTCTCCTTATATAGTAAAAATTTTACCAATTTTGCGCTAATTATCACATTGATAATACACGAATAGTTATCGAATTCAAAATGCATTAATTAATTATAGCCAAATATGGCAATAATATCTCTCTCAATAATCACCAGTGTATGAGGGGGGGACGAATCTAGCTATAATTAATTATAATCAATTGTTAATAAAATAGCAATGTTTGAGTAGCTACAAATTAATTACCGCATATCAATAATTATTAATAAAGAAACAATAATTCGATAATGTTCTTCAGGCTATATCTAGACAAATAACGCGTAGCTATAATTAATTATCAATCCGATAAATGTTTATAGCTATCAGTTAAGTGACAATTTGGCATGTTATCCAATCCTTTGATAGGTATCTATGACATATTATATACACATAGCTATAGCTTAGCCATAATATACTAAATTAAAAATAATAATTGGATAATGGTCATCAGATCCACCGATTTATCGTAGATATAATATTTATGTGATATCCAGCCGGAAAACTATAGCTAGCTACTAGTTATTTATTGTAGTTGTGAACAATAATGCGCATTAAACCAATTCCGAGATTGACAAATTAATGCGTGCGGGTAATGACTTGATCATCAATGAAATAATTTATCCGGATCAGATTTTGTAGTCAAAATTTTGTAGAATTTTGCTTGGCTAGGTATTTCGTTCTCATTGTAGAGCATTTCAGTTTTTTCCAAAATTATTTTGTTCCTCAATGGTTCAGGTTCGATATTTTCCAATGCCCTAAACACTTGATAAAGTAAATATTCGTAATGAAATTTGGTTTTTTTGTTAAAATATAGTACGATTAGGCAGGGAATGATTATGAATAAAATGATAAACATTTTTTTCTTAATTCAAATTATTATCTCATCACCGAACCAATTTAATCGATGGCTCGTTATTGAGATAAAATAATAAATAGCTAGAATTTGAGTTTTTGATTATATGAAAAAATCGTTTCATATACTTTCCAATTGGAATTTCGGTGTGAAACTATCAACAACTAGTTTGAACCATAATTCAAGATTGCAATGAACCGAATGTATTTCGGTATGAACAACAGTCACGCGTATTTGCAACTTATCGCCCGGTTTGAATATACGATTCATATTTGTGACTTGATTCAATTTCAATTCCTGTTGTGCATTACGAATTTTGTATTGATTTTTGTATAGCGAACACATCACATCTATAGTTTGATCGCTGTGAATATGCAAAAGATCAATTTCCAATCCGATAACACCGTTGATCGGATCGAATTTGGTCACGCAAATGTCCATATTGACCGAACATGGTTTGTAAAATGTAAACGTTTGTCCATTCTCCAAACCAATAATGTCATCAAAATTTAACGAAAATATATTTGCTTTGTTCGTATTCAGTGTTAATATGAATTTTGCCAATTTCAATTCGGGATTTCCTGTCAAACTCTCAGAGTTAGCTATGGATGTGTCAATTAATCCGTTAAAATAACCGATATATGTTGGATTATCAATGGCATTGAGTGTTTGGTCAACATTGGATCGAAATGATGCGAAATTTGTTATTATGTTAATTAATTGTGTGACACATTCTTTAATCGTTTTGGGTACGTTTATATTATCATCGTTCTGATTATTCTCAAAATATGATATTTTGGGTAAATCAATCTCATTTATAATTGATTTGCCAATTTGGTTTCTTTGTTTATTGGTCACTAATCCGATCGATGTTTTTATTTTATCGAATTCATTTTTCAATACCTCAAATTGAGCAACGTGTGTTTCGAATACGTTATTATCACTCGTTACGGTATTGTCCGTGCTATTTTTTTCCGTATTAGCACCCATCAATTCGGTACAATAGTCTTTGACTTTTTTGCATTCATCTTGCAAAGTAATCAGAGTTACCGCATCTTGATCATTGATTGCATTCTGCACGCGCGTCAATCGTTTATTGCGGAAATTTATATTATAATCATTATCCAAAATTAAATCGTAGGAGTGATCACAATCTGCATAGGTTTGGCTAGCCATATCTAGAGGACGGCCGTACGCATTGGGATCAAAGAATTGAGTCATTGTTTTTTTTCTAAATATAGATAATTATTTTTTATTATACGCAAAAAATATTGGGTGATATTTGCAATTTTATAGTTAATAAAATTTATAGCTGCTACATTTTAATGATAAATTAAGCAAAATTAATGTGCAAATTTGGAAATATTTGATTATATTATGCAATAATTATGATATCGGTATCGGAATTTGGAAAATATATATTTTTGCCTATCTGATTATAGCTACATTTTATAGAGGAATAATTCCAATTCAGAACAATGGAGTTTGATAATAATTATTATTCACCTATAAGCTATTATTTTTTTCCCCCTCTGTGACTATAGTACATTCATAATTAGCTAGTTATCACAGGATCATCATAATTAATTAAGAAACACGCACAATGCCGAATAATTTCATTGTTAATGTGTTATCAGAAGGTTCACCACATGATTTGATGAATTGGATAGCAAATATTTCTTATCTGATATTTATAAACATATCATTAATATAGCTGCAACATAACCACCAATTAGACTATGCTATTATTATATTTTGTTAAGATTTCGAGGATAATTTTGTTTGATCGTGAAATAAATTCGATTATCTCATAGAGATTGTGAACACAAAATGTATATAATGTGGATAATAATTTTTCAGGATTAAGAAAAAATAAATAATTTATTTTAGAACCAATTGACACTATTGCTCAAGAGTGCGAAATACAATAGCTACAGCAAAAATGCACGATATTATCAGTAAACAATTATTAACAAACAAATCGCCGGATGGATCATCGGAGAAATTGCGTGTGAAAAACAAAACTGTCAGCGTTGGAATAATTGCGATTACGCCAAATTTGGATATTATATTTCTGAGACGCAAGGCCCCCTATTTTGTTTGTGATCATTTTATGAGAAAAAAATATTTCAACGTATTTGATTATTTGCAAAATACGTTTGACAATGATAAATCGCGATGGCTCCGTCATTATCGAATCACGCCCATGAACAAAGTAGAGGAGATCGAGGTGGATCGTTATTTGAATAATGAAATTTTCGAAGATTCAATTGATTTTCCGCACGGTCGAATTAAGAAAAGAGCATTGAAAAATTTCGTGGAATCGATTGAGTTTGATCAGATTCGTAATCTACCCGAAGAAACATTGATAAAATTATTCACCGAGGCCTACAGGGAATTTGAGGAAGAAACTGGCTACGGTTTTCGGACACCATTCGATCCCAAAAATCATAAAATATTCACCATTGAATTTTTAGGTTTGGACAATAGGACATATCGGCAAATCTATTTCGTGTGTCGAAACGTCTATCTGTACAAGTCAAACAGACGTCGATCATACTACGATACCCAATTCCAGCCCGTGGTACAAAATATAAAAGATGTGTATCGCGAATTTGTCAAACACGATACAATTTATAGAAAACACAAAGCTAATATACTCAAACAACTATTATAGATTGTTAAATTATATAGCTATAGATAATCTCATTAGCTAGAATTTATCAAAATTGAATATTGTTCAGAAATTCGTGGGTATTGTCGTGTTCGTCCTTACTAGGCGGCTTATCTATAGCTATAGGGAGAGTGGATCAACACCACGGTATACCCACGAAATATTATTATCTAATATAGCTATTATTTACGAAACATAGCTATTGAAAATTATTTAATTATATCACGTTATATTGGCTATAGCTATTGTAATAAATGTATTAGTATATTTTCCCCAAATATTTGCATTAATGATTAATTAATATTCATAGCATACGAATATCCGCACATTATTGCTATAATAATTGAGTTTTGAAGTGTCAATGATTGATTTGTAGCAAACAAAAATATTGATTGATAATTATTATGGGATTCTTGCATATTGTCCATGATTATAGCTGATTGATAATTTATGAATATAGCTAATAAATCAATAAATATATTCTGTGTCGCTGATATGATGATAATTAATGCTATAGTATAGTATAGCAATTTATTAAGTGTATGCGCGGAATAAATTTTTTTCATATTTCAATTTGAAATGGATTTCCTCCTGCGGTGATAATTGATGACAGAACATTCTCAAATGTTTGAAACATAACAATTTCAATGTATTGTCCAGACTGAAATAACCATTATTAAATAATTCAATGATCTTGAATGTTGCGTTATTTTTGTTTATTTGCAAAATAATAGTCTTGTCCCTGAATTTGTAGAGCGGATAGCCGTACACGCTGGATTGTTTAATTTTGTAATATTTCAAACTATCATTGATATCGAATAAATAGTCCAATTGGAAATGTTCCTTATCGTATTTGGGAATTATGAATGATGCGTGGCTCGATCGGAGAGAATTTTCGGCCAAAATAATAGTTTTCCTATCGTTGATCTTGTGAAAATATGATTTGTGCACGTTCGGACAAAATATTACGAACAAATCAACAATGCCCATTATGATGTTTGGTAAGTTTGATTGCGGGCAGGAAATTCTTAAATTGTAAATTCTTTGTCGATAATGCAAATCGTATTGCACATTCAGCATTGTACTATTATGGGTGTTGGTGATGAGCTGTTGTTGATCCGCGCTAAATTTCGTTCCAAAATTCAATATTTTCTTTCTGTATGAATTATTAGTTTCGTTTTCGAGAATATTCATAATAATTGTTGAAATATCCTCATCTGCTATGAATATTTCCAAATTAAATTGGGCGTGCAGATTATGATATTCTTTGTCAGTGACATAATAAATGCTATAATTAATCGTCACGAAATTCTTTCTGTATAATGTGCTCACAAACGAATCGGTCAATGAAATGTAAGAATTCGCCTTGACTCTGACCAGAAATGGAAATAATATATTTGCGCTATTGTGATTAAAAAAATAATTATCATCACGACCAAGTCGAATTGGTGTTAATATATTGATAAATCTAAAATGTTCCAAACGTAGCGAAATGAAAATATTGTTCTCAACATACACATCCATCTGACTAAAAACGTTGAAATTCAAATTGATTACGTACACATTGTCATCACATTTGATCAAATACTTATCGGATATGCCAAATAGAATGCATATTATATCACTCACTGTTGTTGTGACTTTTGCGAAAAATATGTGTTCCCTAATTTCAATGGTAAAAACTAATTTGCTCGCCAAACAAAAAATTGTTATTTTATTAATAATATCACTGCTATTTTTCAATGATGATTTGATGAATAATTTTAATTGTTCGTGCTTGATCGTGTCCCAATGTAATTGATCGTCATATTTAATTGCGCAATTATTATCGATCGATTTGATTAATGGTTTTTCAGCGGAACCAATTTTGTTATCACGATTATATTTTTTCACTGGTTTGACGTTCTTATTTCCCATATTAATATATTTTATTTAATGCGGAAATCTAATTTTTGCAATTTAATGATTTATATAGCTAATTATTGGCTATATTATGCCACTAGCTACAATTATTTATTATTAATAACTATATATTTAATTTGTTTTCGTCAAGATAGATTGGGTGATTATAGCTATATTTATCCCCTCTGATAGATAGATAGTTATGTTATTTGTTTTTGCTATATTTATCCCCTCTGATAGATAGATAGTTATGTTATTTGTTTTTGCTATATTTATCCCCTCTGATAGATAGATAGTTATGTTATTTGTTTTTGTCAAGATAGATTGGGTGATTATAGCTATATTTATCCCTCCTGATAGATAGTTATGTTATTTGTATCACTATAATGTTTGTTTTAGTTATTGATGTGATGTGTACATTTTTTTAATGCATTGATTCGAAATGCATTTTATTAACGATTATCTGATCCAAATAATTGCCAATTATTTTGTTTGTTTTTAATAATTCAATGTAATGATTCGTGTACTGTACGAATGTGTCAATTTGTTCATTGAAATTGAGTGCGTGAATATCCGTTACCAAACTATTGAGAATATTAATTAATAATTCGATCAGATAGAGTGGATAAGAATCCGATTTGTTTATACCGATTAGTTTATCGGTAATTATAGTTTTATTAGCTATTATTTTCTCATTTGCAATTACGGAAGATGATAATTCATTCGTCAAATTTGCATTGGTTCTGGTCACAAACTCATTCTCCCTCATAATATCTATGCCGTGTTTGTCGACCATTGACGAGTGTTGCACCCTGAACAATTCCGATTTATCGAATTCTGACCACATATTATTCAAATTGATCAAGATCGAATTCTGCGATTCTCCATATAGACTGGTGATGAGGTTTTGGAAAATATTATTGACTGAATCAGATAAGATATCAGGTTTTGAGCTTACCAATATTTTGGCCAAATGTTGAAAATTAATTTTTGTACCATTCTGTGTGGAATCTTTACCGAACAATCTGGCGGCGTATGTCTCATTCTCATCGAATAGTGATTTGTTATTCGCGTTCAAACGATCAATCTCCCCCAACTGTGCGGCTATCTTTAATCGTGCTTGATCCATTTCTTTGTGATTGACATTGATTTTTTGAATCTCCTCTCTCAGACTCGTTACTAAATTGTCATTGATCTTGTTCGAATTTGACAATTCATTTTCCAGATTTTTTATTCCTTGTCTGGCAATTGTCAACTCGTGTTCCAATTGACCGATCGTGGTTCGCGAATCGTTCAGATTAGCCGTGTCAGTGCGGTGTTTATTCTTTAATGATGAATTATCAAATTGTAATTTCTCGACAATCTTGTGCAAATTCTCAATGGAAAATGTGTGATCAAATTGTTTGGCAAAATAATTTCTCAATTTGTACACGGTATCAATGAAATCTATAATGTTGTGTTTAGCAAGCGCAGTTCTCACTTCGTTCACATTTCTCAAATTGATCAAATCATGAGCGAAATCATTGAGTATGAATTTTTTGTTTATACTCGGTTGAATGTAGCTATTCACCTGATTTTTATAGAAATCTCGTTCACTCTTGACACTATCCACCGCGTCCAAAATGCTATTCTGAATGAAATCGGCCTCTCGATCGATAAATTGCAAATCAGTTTTGGAGAATGTCGCATCATTCAAAATAAATTTCAGTATGAGCGTGTTGTTCAATTTGAAATTCGTATTCTCACCAATTTGTTTAGTCAATTCGTCTATTTGCGATTGTCGAATATCTAGCAACTTTTCATTTTCAGTCAAAACAATTCGTTGTGATTCGACAGTGTGCTCAGCTCGGCTCAATTCGGCCATTAATTCATCAATTCTCTTTCTCAGCGGATGAATCAAATTCTCACTCACGTTTTTCTCTTGCCTATTGAATTCACCATCCACTGTTTCACGCAATTCAGAAATGATTCGCCTATTGTGCTCATTCTCCAATCTCAACGAATCCAATTCGCGATTATTCATGCTCGTCATTGTTTGCTCCGAAACCGTATTCAATTTGTTCAATTCCTCGTTCATATCGCGCAATTTACCCACCCTTCGATCTAGGAACAGTCCGATCCACGGTTTGGCGGCATTCACATATGCCGTTGTAGTTTCTGGATTTTTCATTATGAATTCATTCTTTAAAATGTTCAATTTGTCCTGCAAGTTCACATTCTTGGTATGGATTTTGTTCACGCGATTTGTTAGGCTATTTATCTTGTAGTTGTAATCATCAATATTTGTTTCGTGGAACTTGTCACGCTCATATTTGCGCAACTCGCACATTCGCATTTGATTCTCATAGAATGACAGTTTGGCCAATAGATTATCATATTCCATTTTATATTTTTCATTTGTTAATTCTCGATCGTTGTGCAATTGGGCATGATTCAGTTTGAAAGCATAGATATTTCTTTCATAATCGTTCAGTAATTTATTCAATCTGACCAATTCATCAGCTTTTGATATGTAATCATTTTTCAAATTTGAAATGTCCATTGTTAGCGTGACAATTTTCTGATCTGATTCGAATTTTTCAGAGGCAATTTTTTTCAACGCATCCTTTTGCAATCGAATCTTATCAGTTTGATTCTGTAAATGTGCGCGCATTTCTACAATTTCGCCATTCATTGTTCGTTCACGTTCCTCATACATTGATTTATTACTCTCGATTGTTTGTTGCAAATTCGTCAATTCTATCTCGCTAGTTTCAAAATCCGCAATTGACAGACACTTGTTGGGAATTATATTTTTGAAATCTAATTCGTTATTGTTCAGTTTAATCATCACTCTCAGTATGAATGAGACAAAATTCTCAGACGATTCGTACTCGGTCGTGAACAATTTTATTATGCGCGATGAATTGCGATATGCCTCGTTCAAATCGTTCAGAAAATATTCCACATTGCGTGTTGTTGGAATATTATTCGGTGTGATTTTGTGATCCAAAATATCATTTATATTGTTCACAAAAATTGATAACATTGTGTTATATATTTTTTTGTTTAAATTTAAAAAATTAATGCAGTAATGTTGATCGAAATTACCAGACACTATTTGGAGAATTTGAATGGCAGAGCAAACAAATTACCAGAAAATATTTATTTAAAAACTCTAAAGATCGAACTCGTTCGATGTTATAACATGAGCGATCCGTTGTTCAGAGCATTTCCAAAAACGCTAGACAAATCGGATAATTACGTTTCGTTTCTTTTGCAATTGGAGCGCGATTACAATCCCTATAGTGACATTGATTTGGACACTGATTTTTTGCATTTCAAAGATAAACATAACAAAGACGACGATCATCATCATCATCGACACCATTCATCGGCCACATCATCATCATCGCCGCTGATTAATCACCCGGATATTATCGATTGTTATTGTGATGAGCATGCTATTTATCATGATGATTGTTTGGCATGTTTGCGGAAAAAATTCAAAAAATGTGAATTGGAGAAACAAACATTAACGGATGAGAATCGTACAAAATCAATTCAAATTCAATCGAATGATGCAGAAATAAAAAAATTGACAATAGCACTGAACAGATGCAATGAGGATAGAAATAATAACGTGATAAAAATCAATGACCTAACGAGCGAAAATGAGTATTTAAAACTTCGCGGACATGTGATTTCATCCGTTGATACTGATCCCTCATTGATTCATCTATCTTGCGATAGGAAATTAGATGCTGCTAGAAATCAAATAACGAGTTTGATTAGTGAACGTGATGGATTGCAATACGAATTAAGAAAATGTCAAGATATGAATAAGAATATTATCATTTATGAAAATCTCATAGAGATTATCAAGAGTATATTGAAAAATCCAATTGATAGCCTATTATATGATTTGAAAAATATACCACTGCATTCAGACTATTTGAGCAAATTCAGAGATCAATTGATCATATTCTTTAATAAATATATTGATTGTGTCGAGATCAATCGAGATATCATTTATCCAATGAATTTGAACATGTTCTCCCATTTCCGCTATAAATTGATCAACGCAACCAATGAGGAGGCTATTGGTAGAGTTTTGGATGAATTTAATTTGCCACGATTTTTCAATCAAATAGCTCGTATCAATGAAATTATTAAATCCAAAATCAATATTGATATGTCAAATGAGAATTTTGTCGATGATTTTGATAAATTTATTGATAAATATGATAAAGATAAACATGAACGTTACGAATTGGACGCGAGAATAAATGTGCTCAATTCGCAAATTCAGAGTTATGAGCACACAATGCGTGAGAAAGAAAATGCGCTAAAAAATTTGCAGGATCATATCAATAGAATGACACTTGCCCATAATGACTTAATGAAAAATATTGTTGAATTGGAATTGGAACGAGAAATTGTTCGGAAACTCAGAGAACAATTGAACCAGACAGAAAAAATGTTAAATGATAGCAATAATGAACATAAAAAATTAACCAATGAATTTGGAGACACGATGAACGAATTGACAAAATTGAGACAAGAAATTGATACGAAGAATCCTCAAAATATTGATATTCAGAGACATAAAAGAGAAATGATCGATCTACTCGGGAAAATGATTACATCAGAAAATACCATACCGGCAATAATGGATTATCTAACCAAATTGAAAATAGCCTATCAACAATCGCCAATGGATAATGTCAGACTCGAATTGAATGAAATATTGAAACAATTTCTGAAATTGCAAATATCAATGAATAAATTGACTGATGATATGGTGCGCGATAAGAAATTATCAATCGAAAAAATTGAAATGCTAGAGAAATCAATCACCGAAGTTAAGAACGAAATTGATAAGAACAGTGTGTCATTTCTAAATGAGAAGAGGGATTTGACTTTGAAAATTGAGCAGCTCGAAACGGATAAACGAAACGAGCAAAATAGCAAAATACTCATTCAAGAAGAACTCAAGAGGATAAATGAGAATGTGGCAGATAAAGACAGAAATATACAACATCTGACTCAACAGATTCAAGATATAGATAAAATACGTGCAATAGCGCAGGGAACAATTGATGAATTAAATAACAAAATTCGTGAGTACGAATTATCAGGCGGTCAATGTGCTAGCAACATAACCGAATTGATTAATGCAAAAACAAAAATAGAATTTGAACTCGATAAGCTACAAATTGATTACGAAATGATGAGAGAGGAATTAAATAGCAAAATTGAAACTCAAAATGCGATAATAGAAAGAAATATTGGTGTGAATAAAGAATTGGCCATCAAAAATGATCAACTCGATCGTCATAATTCAGAATTGCAAACAGATTGTGCTATCTTAACTCAAAGGAAAAATATTTTGGAAAATGAAAATGCCCAATTGAGAGAGCAAAATATATCAAATGTATCTGAATTAACCAGACAAAAACAATCGCTGATTGATTTGGACCTTGTTGATAAAAAATTGGGAGAATGTGGGACAAAAATAGCCGTGATCGAGGGGGAAAAAACAAATCTAGAGAATGAAACAAATTCAATGCGAAAGACCATAGAACAGTTGAGAGAAGATTCGGGCGCAATTGAATTGAATTACGGCAACTTAATGGATGGTCTAAACGATATTAGGGATTACATAAAAAAATTATCCAATGAAATTGATAATCAAATTTTTAAGGATTTTTTGCTAAATCTGTACAACATTGACCAGCTAGAAATAGACAAAAACAAATTCGAGATATTTATAAGATTATTTTTGAATAATGAAAGGCGATTGATAGACAATGCGAACGAATTGGAAGAACAATCGCTAACAATCGATCGATTAGAAGATATGAATAAAAAATTGCGCCATTTGGAAAAATCAGAAATCAAATATTATAGCAGTTTAGATGTTAAAGATACGGATGAACATATTGAATGTAGAGAAACGGAGAATAAATTGAGAATTGATCTCGACGAAGCTATGAACACGATTCATCAGAATCGAAAGTATATGATCCGAGAGATTGAAACAAAACATGCGAATGAAATGGCCAATATCAAATCAAATCTATTGGACATAATGAACATTAGCAAATTGGCGAATGTTAGCATCAATTTGCGAGATCAATTGAAAACATTTATAGAAATATTCGACGAGAATTCATTGACCGTATTGTTGAATTTGATTGTGCACGAATTCAAAAACTTGACTGTCTATGGTTCGAAAATAGCGCGATTGAAATCAAATTACAAATACATTCTCAAGAGAAATAGACATATGAATTATAGTTGGGACCAGATGATGAATAAGAAACAATTGATGATTGATTGCATAAATGTGATTCAATCAAATGATAAATACGTTGAGGGTGGCAGAATCAATTTGAATATATTGCATTCTTTCATCGAGAATTTGATCGATGTTGAGCAGGGTGAGAAATTTCTAAAGAATTTGAGCAGATTATTAAGCGCATTAATTATCAAAAACGAATCGACCGTGATTGATTTGATAAAACCCAAAATCAACATTGTTTATAATATTGACAAATTTGATTTTGCCGATACTAGCGATATTTTGGAATCTGATATGATTGTCGCCGTTGAATTATCAGAGAAACGACGACACCACGAGCAGAGATTAGCTAAATCAATAATTCCAGTATTGAAAGACTATTTCGAATTGTATGCAGATATAGTGTCGGGAACTGATGAGATGATGCGTGAAAATATTGATTTGAGAAACGCAATACAAATTGAGATAATGGACATTGATTCTAGTACAAAAATCACATTATTCATTGACAAAAATGAAAATCTGCCAAACACTGACAATGTCAAACTCATCCAGAAATTGTTGACATTTTATTTAGGAATTTCCAACGATACCTTGACCATTAATACGAAATTTGTGCGCACTGAAAATATCATATCATTCATATATTTGCTAGATTATGATTTGTTAAAATTGATAAATGATTTCGAATATGCAAAGAATCGATTGAATTGTTTCAAAATCGATTTGCAATCGCAAAAAATCATGACATTTAATGAGTCTTATGATTTGTTCTCCTTGATGAATGATAATGGTGGTTATTATGCTCTGATCATTTCCAATTTGGAAAAAATTAATAACATAATGTCGCTAAATTTTAATTATAATAATGAGAAATCAATAGGGGATGAATCGGTTATTCCTCATTTGATAAAATTTGAAACACAATTTATTCGTAATGGACACCTGCCGGCAAAACGACAATTGCCAGTGCGATTGGAAACTGAACAATTGCAGAGCAAAAAATCAATTTGTGAAATGTTTATTAAATATTTCGCAACTGATGTCAATATCAAATCAGAATTCGAAGATAATTTGCATTTTTATAGCGATGCCCTGACAAAACAAATTCAAATACGAATCAGAATTGAAACTGTTGAACTAACACATAATTTGAATATTTCTAATTTGAATGGTGTCGATGTGTTAATGGGATTTATCAATTTGCTAATTATTCTGTTGCCGAATATTTATAGCGCAGATTTGTTTTACAATGATAGCGCTGAGATACACATCAGATTCAATGTTGATGTGTTTAACACGTCACACAAAATGCTAAAATATTCTGATATAGCGAAATTTTTTTCCAATTATGAATTCCAGACGTACAAGTTTCTACAACCCGCGTATGATATGAATAATCATTTACGAACGTATAAATTCGAATTGAATGAGCAAACAATTATTGGTTATTCTGTTTATAGCAATAAATTGTACAATTTCTTCTTGCAATCAAACAGAATCACAAATAATTACAAAGTCATACGTTTGAGCAAATGCGGATATTTCAAATCTGATTTGATAGCGCGCAAATTATGCATGAAAGAAATTATGAATTTTTTGTATCGAAATGCAAAGAAAATTGAAATGATTCACGAAACACTCATAGGGAAACAATTGAGAGGTCATCAACCAAAAAGAATGCGAACCATTGATAATGACGATCAATCATTTCAACATTGGGCGATGGTAAGCTAGGTAGCTACTAGAAATTTATTTATCAACTATGATGAGATGCTATTTAATGTTGAATATAGCTATGGATTATGATGAGATGCCATATTTTAATGTTGAATATAGCTATGGATTATGATGATGTGATGTTATTTAATGTTGAATGTAGCTATGGATTATGATGAGATGCTATTTATGTTGAATGTAGCTATGGATTATGATGAGATGCTATTTATGTTGAATGTAGCTATGGATTATGATGATGTGTTTGTTGAGTAGCTATTTTTCGTGATTTGTGTAGATTTAGCTATTTTTCGTGATTTGTGTAGATTTAGCTATTTTTCGTGATTTGTGTAGCTTTAGCTATTTTTCGTAGCTATTAATTGTCATTATTTTCTCTTGTCACAATATTCTAATTTGAATTTAATTTAGTTTCGTTCTCATGGTCAGAGTTTGAATCATCCGAGAATAGGTCTTCACTGTCTGTAATTTCGCTTATGTCGGACGATGATATATCATCATTATCACTATGCTTATTATCATTGTTATTATCTCCATTATCGGATAATTCCGATGAAACATTCAAATTCACATCTTCCATTATGCTATTATTTTCAATTTGGACAATATTATCATTCGCTGTAATTAATTGCTCCTCATTATCAATAATAATTGGATAATTTATGATATCGATAGAATCTTTTGATTTATCATTCACTGCTATTAATTGCTCCTCATTATCAATAATAATTGGATAATTTATGATATCGATAGAATCTTTTGATTTATCATTCGAAATCTCATTGTCCGAAATATCCGCCGAACTAATATTATGATCATTTTGTTTCGATTTTTTTGTTTTGGGAAAAAATGATTTTTTCTGTTGTCGTTTCATCCTGAACAATGATGATTGTTTCCAAATAATAATTTTTTAATAATAGAATTTTTTCATTTTCCTACCTTTTATAGTATTGTCTCCAACCCCCCAATTCGTATGTCTCGAATTCCTAGAATTGATATGTTTACGTTTGCGTCGATATCGCACATATTCCAAGACGGTTTCGATCGTCGTCGGTGATAACAATTTGCTCGGATGTACGTAATCGATCGGTGAGTCGAATATGATTTTGTCATTCTTGTAGATTTTGTGATCATAACCGACGATACAATTTTGCAGAGAATTTGTCAACTTGTAGGTCATGTAACCCGGTCTGGATATTTCCATAAACGTAACCAACAGATCATCCGTACCAGCTTGAGTGTGCAAAATGTACTGCGACGGTGTTAGGCCCGAGTAGAAACTCTCTGTCATCGACACATCGGTCAGGTATTTGTTGGGTTCGGCAAAAATTGTCGTTTGTGAACCGAGCGCGTGAGTCAATTGATACAGGTGGAAATAGGTACCCTTAACCCCGCAAATAGCCTGCGAAATGAGGAAATCGTTCTCGATTTTGTTAGCGATCGATTTGAATTGTTTCTCTATGTAACTCGAGGTTATGTTAACATCCGGCTGCCATGGCATATTGTGCAACGAATCTAATTCGTCCGTCGAGATTGAGAATGAGATAATTTCCGCAACTTGCGTGTAAAAATGTTTCAAATTGCAAAATGTTTGGAAACAAATTTCCGAATTGTACATCTCGTAGACGGTTCTCATAATTTCACTCAAAAATTGTTTGTGATTATCGGTTACGCTGATTGATTTCTCACCAATTTCGTAGAAATTCATTTTGCACACCATCATTTTGGGGAAACATTTTCTCAAACACCTGTTCAAATCGATGCGATTATTGTCAATGTTCATTCGACATCGTGTATAATATGCGGCACCAGTCGGATCAGATTCAAAACTAGCCAAATTAAACGAGGGATAGGGATTGATTGCGTAATATTCGTTCAGATTTTTCTCAGTAAACACATCGAGTTCGGTCGAATTGAAAAACCACGGTTTGATTCGATTCGGCATTTTGTGCAGCATATTGGCGAACAAATTGCTTATCCAATTACTGCCCGGACGGTGGCCACGACATTTTGTCGTTGCATAGTAAACGGCTAGAACACAATCCGTATTAACTTCCAATTTCAAACAGTTTGACATTGTGAATGAGCGCATATTGTACCGAGGATTCATGACAAATGCCAATTCGGCCACCGAGTCGATATTGTCAACTGGCCACAAGTTAATCTCATCGCCGTCAAAATCGCCGTTGTGTCCCTCCAGTATCTCGCACGGAATGCCGATGCACGAGTGTTGCCACACACGATCGACGCGGTGGGCCGTGAAATTCTCCGGTAACAGCGTCGGCATTCGATTTATTATCACCCACTCTGGCCTGTTCAATTTGATCCACATACACCGCGGTAGGACAATCTCATTCGGTTTCAGTGACGGTTCGGGCACGATCATTCCACGGCCAGTGAATTTTGAACGCTTACCAATTGCATTCAATCGATAAATCGAACTATTACCCTGGTGTCGCGTGTTCAAATCGCAATAGTACAAATTTGTCGTTAGAAATTCTCTTTTCTGCTTTTTCAAAATATTATTAACAATTTTGTTCGTATACCTCCCATTCCGCAATTGATCGGACAAATACGACAGTTTCTTCAATAATTTCTCGTAGAAAAACACCGAGTTCAATTGCCAATAGATTGGATTGGGCAGAACCACATATTTGGAATTAATTTTGTTCAATAATTTCGAATTGTTTTGATAGAAACCGTAATTCACATCCGTTCTTACAACCAGTGGCGAATCGTAACAATTGACTCGGCAATCAAACTCGGGAAACATTTTGACAATTTTCATCCACGTGGTTTGCATCTCTTCAGTCAGGATTTTACGTTTAAGTTGGCGCTGCTGTGTTCGAATAGACACGTTCGTCGCTAACGATTTTTCCCATTCGCACAAGTAGAATTTCTTGCAACAAGTATAGAACAAAACTGGTTTACAAATTAAGAAATTCTCGATCGTTGAGTAAAACACTTGCAAATCATATTTCGTAATTAGTTTCCCACAACAGGAACTCACCGTCACGTAATTGTCAAATTTGGCAATTTTGCGGTAATTCATTCGCTCATCATTGCTCCTAGATTCTCGTTTCAAATAACAATATTTCCAAACTTTTAAACATTCCAGAACGAATTCAATACTGAGTGCCGATTGCGGTCTGAACAATTCGAAACCGTATTCGGAAATTAACATTTGTGATAGCTTAATAATTACCGCGCGATTTTTTCTTTCCAATTAATTCGAACTGAATTGACACATGCTTTTATAATCGACATTGTGCAATTTCATCAAGTGTTTGAATTTGAATTCCACAATTTTTCTTATCGATTCGCAAATGTACACTGTGAATGGAGATGCGGGATTGCTAGATTCGTACATTCTGTGAAAATCAATCAGGAAATTCTCAATATTCAATTTCATAATTCTCGAATTGATCAATTTGATTGCCGGACCCAACGCATTACGACCATATAATTTATCCTTGGAGAATAGTGTTCCGTACAAGAGTATAGCTCGTTTCTTTGACCACAAATCTTCCAACAGATTGTACCTAATGCCGAATAGAGATCTCATATCCTTGCACACATTGAACGTCGCGTAGTTGAGCGGTATGAATATAACGGTTTTGGGTAAGCCATCCGCTGCACAGAAATTAATATTTTTCAACACAAGATATTTTTGAATTGAATACATAACATTTCTTTTATCGATCAATGTTTCATAATGAATCAAATAATTTATCAATAATTTATCCATTTCTAAATTATTTTATTTTTTGTAGCTATATTTGATTTGTAAATATATATTTATATAATTATGAATTATGATTTTCCATTTACGAATTTACGAATAAATGATTCGAAAATTTGATTTGTTGGCATAGTTATTAATTATAGCTAGATAATATAGCTAGGAAACATTATAGTTGCTAATAAGTGATTTAGAAATATGATTAATTAGCATAGTTATTAATTATAGCTAGCTAGATATAGCTAGGAAACATTATAGTTGCTAATAAGTGATTTAGAAATATGATTAATTA
>WNFR01002762.1_pt1 | contig 18198 bp, 20 predicted proteins | sample 5400221 | NCBI WGS metagenome assembly WNFR01 (sample SAMN13153357, study PRJNA577476) | soil metagenome | isolation source: 40 cm soil under Madrone tree | place: USA:California | collected 2016-06-14
GACGTGCCGATCTATGTCCATCCGCACCTGCCGCCCGAGCCCGTGCGACAAGCCTATTTCTCCGATCTGCCGCCAGGTCCCGCGCGCGTTCTCGAGAGTGCCGGCTGGGGCTGGCATTCGGAGACCGCGATCCACGTCCTTCGCATGGTGGTTGCCGGAACGCTCGATCGCCATCCGCGGCTCAAGCTGATCATCGGCCATATGGGCGAAATGCTGCCGATGATGCTGGCGCGCGCCGATGAGGTCTTCGCCCTCGACATCGACCACCTCAAGCGGCCGGTGAGTCGCGCCGTCCTCGATCAAGTGTGGCTCACCACGAGCGGGATTTTCAGCGAACCGCCGTTCCTGGCCGCGCTCCAGACCTTCGGCATCGACCGCATCATGTTCTCGGTCGACTACCCATATGCGGCGAACGCAAAGGGGCGCGCGTTCCTTGACCGCATCGCGCTGGCGCCGGCCGACATGGCCAAGCTCACCCACGCAAACGCCGATGCGTTGCTAAGGCTGAAGGTCGCGTAGGGTGGGCAAAGCTTGTCATCGGGCCGGCCGGAGGCCGGACCCGTTGGTCGCCTCCCGCAGCTGATGACATCGCGCACTGACCTCGCGCGACTTTGCCGCCCCCTCCCTACCCTCCCCCGCATGCGGGGGAGGGTAGGGAGGGGGCGGCGAGGTCGGACCGCGTGGGCAAAGGCGCAGGACGGTCCGTGCCAACAAACCTGCGCTGCGCCATGCGCCTTTGCCCACCCTACGGGGCGACGCGTGATTCCCTACGCGTGATTGCCCTCGATTGAAATCGGATCGAACGCATGGACGGCTGGGCCGTCTGTGGTCGGCAGTTGATCCCAATCGGCTTCCTCCTGGGCGAGTTGCACCCATCCCCGCGCGATCTGAACCAAATCTCCTCGGTATTGCTTGTCGAGATGTTCCGCCATGTCGAGACACTTGGCCGCACGATCAAGGTAGAAGTCGCATTCCGATTTCATGTCTCACCTTCTGGAACCTGTGGCCTTAACCTCAAACTGGAATTCGGCTCGACCAACACCGAGGCTCCAAGTTCAAAGGTTCAAAGATGAATGGCCGCGCCGGTTGGCAAGGCCAAGCTTGGGAAGAAGCATCGACAACCTGTCGACCTTGCCTTTGGACATGAAATTCTCGGCGGAAATGCGTAAGGCATCCGCCCAAGGTCCGCCTCAATTAGCGGGTTGCGGAACCGGGCGGAGTGGCTTTGTGCGTTTAAGGCTGAGAAGATCGATCCGACGCTCGGCGACGGGATTTGGCGACGGGATTTCTGCGTCCGCGCGTCCCGCGTTCGGCGGTCCTTGCAATGTGGCGCCGCAAAGGCCTTTAATCGTAGCGGCGCCCCCACCCTACCCTCCCCCGCAAGCCGGGAGGTTAGGGTGGGGGCAGCGGCCGCGCTCGAACCACGCTTACAAGATAGGCAATGACGCAACGGGAGGATTCTTTCATGTTCACAAAAGCCGGCTTGTTCGTGGCAGGCGCCATCGCGCTCGTGCCCTGCGCTGCGAACGCCCAGGTCCAGATGCAGCGCGACATCACGTGGAAACTAGGCCTCGCCATCGCGGAGGGCGCCATCGAGGAATGCGCGAAGACAAATGTCGCCATCTCGGTTGCGGTGGTCGACCGCGCCGGCCGCGTGCGCATCTTCATTGCATCCGACAACCCCTCCCCGCACAATTTCGAATTGGCCCGGCGCAAGGCCTATACGGCCCGCACGTTCCGCAGGCCATCGCTCGAATGGGCGCAGCAGACCAAGGACGGGGCGGATCTCGCTGCGCAACGCCAGCTCGCCGACGTGATCGCGCTGGGCGGCGGTGTTCCGATCAATGTCGGCAACGACACCATCGGCGCCGTCGGCGTCAGCGGCTCGAGCCAGACCGGCGATGAGGCCTGCGCCAAGGCCGGCGTTGCCAAGGTTGCCGAGCAACTCAAGACGAATTGATTTGCCCTCGCTTTGCTGTCATCGCCCGGCTTGACCGGGCGATCCAGTAACCACCGACCGGGGATACTGGATTGCATCGAAATCGGATGTTTCCGATTTCGGCAATTTAATGCCGAAGTTGGGCAGGCCCGACTTCGGGTCAAGCCGGGCAATGACATGCTGGGATGTGAGACGCGGAAAACGCCCTACCTACTGCCTCCTATCCCGCAACGCCGGATAAAATTGAACCCAGACATTATCGATGCTGGCATGACGCTGATGGCAATTCGCGCAGGCTTGATCGGGAAACGCAGGCGCCGACGGGAGCGCTTTGGTGCGGTCTGACGGGTCGGTGAAGTTGTAATAGGCCCAGGGCGTCGTTTTGCCGTCCGGGCGAGATGCGTTCTTCACGGCGACCTCAAGGCCGACCCTGCGGCCGTTGAACACGCCGCTCGCCAATACGTCCTTCGGCTCCTTGTCGGCAGCCTCGAAAACCTGCATCACCAGAACCGTCCTGTCGGGAAACCGGTCATTTGCCAGGAAATAATCGTATGCGGCCTTGTTGATGGATACGTTGTGAAATTGCTGCCGTCCCGCGCGTGGAGGCGGCGTAGAAGCCGCCGCCGCGGCATCGGGCGTGTAAGACAATCCAAGATTGGAGCCGACGAAAACCCACGTTTCGAATCCGTGCGGCAGCAACAGCTCGCCGCTCGGCGCATACCGCGGCTCGTCGGCGAGTTGCGCCTGAGCGTGCGGCGACGAAGCTGCGAGGGTGAAGCAAAATGCTGCCGCAGCGGTGATGAGGCCGCTTCGGCGGCTCAGCTTGCCAAGAATGTGAACCATTCGTCACCTCCTTGTTTGCCACCACATTACTTCTTCGGCGGCAATGGCATCGGGCCCAGCAAATATCCGGGCGGATCATTGGGCAGGATGAACTGGGTCTGGCCGTTGATGATCGGACTATGCTGGGTCTCGGTGCAGGCCGCATCGCCGACGAAAGTATCGGACGGGATGCGCCGATAGCGGCGGTTGACATGCCACGGCGTCGTGAACGCGACCGGATCCTCGATCGTCATGGCATTCTCGAAGGTGTCCTTGTCGACGAGGCGCATGCGCTCGATCAGGTGCACCTTGTCGCTGTGGGGCGCGCCGGTGCGGTCATAAGGGGTGTCGCCCCGCATGCTCACGGTGTCGATCACCAACGTCTCGCCCTCCCAATGGCCGATCGAGTGCCCGGTCCAGGAATCGAAACGTTCCTCGACCGGCAGGTGGTCGCGGCCGTCGGTATAGATGCGGCGCAGCTGCGGCCCGTATTCCCAGATGATGAAGGTGATTTCCGGCGTTACGACGAACTCAAGCGGCCCCGGAATTCCGCCCATCAGGCGCGGCATGCCATGGGGCAGGCAATTGGTGATGGGGTCGGTGAAGTAGCCGGCGAGCGTGTGATCGAGCTTGGCCTTGTAGATCGCCTCCCATTCGGCGTTGTAGGGCGGATGCTCGCGGTCGCCCGGCTGCTGCGCGCTGTTGCCCTTGGGGTCTGCGGTGCTGGGGTCGAAGATCAGTCCGCCCACCGGGTTCCACAGGCCCGACCAGTTTGGCAAGGCCGCGGCCGCCTTGGCACGTTCTGGCTGAGACAGGCCGAACGGCGTGACGCCCTTCTGCTGAGAGAGGGCAGGCGAGCTCAAGCATGCCGTCAGCACGGCCGCCAAGAGCGGCAGCGCGGTCCTCCCGTGTCCGTTCGTCGCCTTCGCGATCATCGAATCCTCCCAGGTATTGCTGATCAAATCCCCGCGATTGCTGCGGCCAAAACGCACAAGGTTCAGGTATTTTCGTTTAGCTCACAACCCACTCTGCTGTCATCGCCCGGCTTGACCGGGCGATCCAGTAACGACCGGCCGGGGGATACTGGATTGCCCGGTCAAGCCGGGCAATGACACTGAAGGCTCAGCATGACGGCAAAACGCTTCACCGCTCGTCACGGCGCGTCAGTTCGCGGGCGCCGATGCCGGAATCGGGCCGGGGCGCGGATTGAGCACGGAGCCATCCGATTTGGTGACCGAGACCCAGGCGCCGGCCGGCCGGCCGTCGCGCAACGGACGCGTGCGCACCGTGATCTGGTCGCCGGGCCGCAGCGCGTTCGCCTTGATGCCCGCGCGCATCAGCGCACTCGGGCCTTCGGCCTCGATGCCCCACAAGGTCTCGCTCCCTTTGTCGTCGCGCACGATGACGTAAAGCCAGGAATGCGGATTGGTATATTCGAATTCCTTCACGGTGCCTTCGAGCGTCACGACCTTTTCCGGTTCGAACATTGCGCCCGAATGATGAGACCATGCCGGCGGCGCGCCGAGCGCCAGGCCGACGACGCAGATGGCAGCGAAAATGGATGTTTTCATCGCGCTTGTCCCTTGTTGGCGTTTTCCCTTGTTGGCGTTTCCGGTTTGGGCGCCGTCTCGGTTTCGCACGGCGGCGGCTGCTCGCCCGGGCTATTCAACCATAGTGGGCCGGCCATTTCCATGATGAATGCTCTTGACGTAGCGCATGATGGTGTCGATCACGATTTCGCGCCGGCGCGCAAGGGCGTCCGGGGTTGCCATCTCGCGTTTGAAGATGCGCGAGAAGGTCGCGCGGTTGGAGACGTTGAAGAAGCACAGCGCGCTGATCGACATGTGCAGGTCGACCTCGTCGATCCCATCGCGGAACGCGCCCGCGGCCCGGCCGCGCCGGTAGATGTCGCGCAGGGTCGTAATGGCCGAAAAGTTCAGCTCTTCGATGCTTCTCGACCGGGCGAGATGAACGCCGTTGTGGATATTCTCGATCATCACCAGGCGAATGAAGCGCTCATTGGCATTCTGGTAGTCGAACGTGAATCCGACCAGCGCCCGCAGGGCCGATTCCGGCTCGATCTGATCGAGTTCGAGCGATGCCTCGATCTGGCGGATGCGGCTGTAGGCCTCTTCGAGCACGGCGGCAAAGAGCCGCTCCTTGTCGCCAAAATAGTAGTAGATCATCCGCTTGCTGGTGTTGGTGCGCGCCGCAATGTCGTCGACGCGCGCGCCGCTGAAGCCCTTGTTGGCGAACTCATCCGTGGCGATTTCCAGAATGTTCCTTCTGGTGCCATCGCGGTCTTGGGTCCGCCGCTCGGTGTGCGCAAGTCGAGCCGTCTTTCGACCATGACCGCCAGACCGCAACCTTTTCTCTGAACGCCGGGCGTTCATCGGTCTCATCAGCAATCTCCGCCGTGGCGCATCGGCTTTTTATCTCAACTGAACTACTCAGTCCATCCCGCGATGTTCGGTGCATTCCGCTTTTGTCTTATAAAACATAGCATTGACACGAAGATCGCCAGAATCTGTCGGTTTTTGTTTGCATAAACTAACTAAGTGGTACATTGTATCAGAATTAAAACTGGAGCGGGCGGAACTCGTGGGGTTCCGGGGCGAGCGATGCAGATTGCCGACGTGTCGATCGAAGCGCCCGCGAGGGTCGCGGTGTCGAGGGCGGCCGTCCTTCCGGGCTCGGACCGGACGACCTTGGTCGGGCTCATTGGCATGGGCATCCAGCCCTCGCGCATGCCGGCACTGCATGAGCGCGAAGGCGCCGCGCTGGGCCTCGCTTATATCTACCGGCTCGTCGATCTTGAGGTTCTCCGCCTCGGAGTTGAGGCCCTGCCTGAGCTCCTCGTGGCGGCCCGCCGCTTCGCCTTCACCGGGCTCAACGTCACCCATCCGTGTAAACAGGCGATCATTCCGCTCCTCGACGAGCTGTCGCCCCCTGCACGAGCGCTCGGGGCCGTGAATACCGTCGTCTTCGCGGCCGATGGCCGCCTGGTCGGGCACAACACCGACTGGTCGGGCTTCGCCGAGAGCTTCAGGCGTGAACTCGCCGACGTGCCGCGACAGCGGGTGGTGCTGCTCGGCGCCGGGGGGGCCGGGGCAGCGGTTGCCCACGCGTTGCTCACGCTTGGGGTTGGCGCGCTCTCGATCATCGACACGGAGGGGGCGCGCGCCGACCGGCTCGCCGCGGGCCTGCGCGACCGCTTCGGCGAGGGTCGCGCCATCGCGGCTCGCGATTTGGCCGCGGCGGTCGATGCGGCCGACGGCATCGTCAACGCCACTCCGGTCGGCATGGCGAACCACGCCGGGATGCCGGTCGCTCGCGAACTTCTGCGGCCGGACCTGTGGGTTGCGGAGATCATCTATTTTCCGCCCGAGACCAAGTTCCTTCACACCGCCCGTGAGCTTGGCTGCCGCACCATGGCGGGCGGCGGCATGGCGGTGTTCCAGGCCGCAGAGGCGTTCCGTCTGTTCACCGGGCGCGAACCCGATAGGGAGCGCATGATCAGGCACTTCGCGACCATGGAGGCACTGCGCTAAGGTCTCAAGGAACGCCATGGCCGGAAGAGGAAGACATCGTTGCAGACTGCCATCGCCACCGTTTGCCTGAGCGGCCCGCTCAATGAGAAGCTCGAAGCGATCGCCGCCGCGCGCTTCAAGGGGGTGGAGATTTTCGAGAACGACCTGTTGTCGTTCGACGGCACCCCGGCGCAGGTCGGACGCCGGATCAAGGATCTCGGCCTTGCGGCGGTCACCTTCCAGCCGTTTCGCGACTTTGAGGGAATGCCGGAACCGCTGCGTGCAAAAGCGTTCTCCCGCGCCGAGCGCAAGTTCGATCTGATGGACGAGCTCGGTTGCGACCTCCTGATGATCTGCAGCAATGTGTCGCCCGATTCCCTGGGCGGCATTGACCGCGCGGCGGCCGACTTGCGCGAGCTTGGCGAACGGGCGGCGCGGCGAGGCCTTCGTATTGCGTTCGAGGCGCTCGCGTGGGGAAGGCACATCAACGACTATCGCGACGCTTGGGAGGTGGTGCGCCGGGCCGACCATCCGGCTGTCGGGCTGGTGCTCGACAGCTTCCACGTGCTCGCGCGTGGCACCGATCTCAATGCGATGTGCGCTATTCCGAAGGACCGCATCTTCCTGGTCCAGGTCGCCGACGCGCCGAAGCTCAACATGGACTACCTGTCCTGGAGCCGTCATTACCGCTGCTTTCCGGGGCAAGGCGAGCTTGCCGTCGACGCCTTCATGGACGCCCTGCAAGTCACTGGATTCGACGGGCTCGTTTCACTGGAAATCTTCAACGACAGCTTCAGGGCCGGATCGGCGCGTTACGTTGCCATCGACGGTCAGCGTTCGCTCCTGGTGATGCTTGACGAGCTGCGCCAGCGGAGCGGCGTGCCGGTGAGGGGCTGGCCGCAGCTGCCGCCGCGCGCCCATTGCGGCGGTATCGATTTCGTCGAGTTCGCGTTGGACGAAGCAGCTGCCGCAACGTTCGAGACGGCGCTTGGCGCACTCGGCTTCGTCAAGGCTGGCGTCCACAAATCCAAGGCGGTCACGCGCTGGCGGCAAGGCGACATCAATCTCGTGGTCAACTGCGACAAGGAGGGGTTCGCCCACTCCTTCAACATCACCCATGGCTCCGCGGTCTGCGCCGTGGCGCTGAAGGTTGATGACGCGGCCGTGACGCTCGGCCGCGCCGCGGAGCTCCTCGACCTGCCGTTCCGGCAGGTGGTGCGGACCGGCGAGATCGACATTCCGGCCGTGCGTGGGCTCGGCGGCAGCCTGGTCTATCTCGTCGACGACAAGACCGACCTCGGCCGTCATTGGGAGATCGACTTTGACACGCCGCCCCAAGGCGATGGCGGCCCTGATGCGGGGCTCATCGCCTTCGACCACGTCTCGCAGTCGATGCAGCACGAGGAGATGCTCACCTGGCTCCTGTTCTACACCTCGCTCCTCAAGGTGCGGAAGACGCCGGTCCAGGACGTGCTCGACCCGGGCGGGATCGTGCACAGCCAGGTCGTCGAAACCACCGACGGCGCATTTCGGCTGGTGCTCAATGCCTCGCAGAGCCGCCAGACCCTGTCGTCACGCTTCCTCACCGACCTGTTCGGCTCCGGCGTCCAGCATATCGCTTTTGCGACGAGCGACATCTTTGCGACGGCCAAGCGGCTGCGCGCGAGAGGGGTCGAACTGCTGGCAATCCCGGAAAACTACTACGACGATCTCGAGGCCCGTATCGACTTGCAGCCGGGGGCGCTCGACCGGTTGCGCGCCAACAACGTACTCTACGACCGTCAAGGCACGGGAGAATATTTCCAGATCTACACCAAGACCTTCGACGGCGGATTTTTCTTTGAGCTCGTCGAGCGGCGCGCCTACACAGGCTTCGGCGCCGCGAATGCCCCGATCCGCCTCGCCGCGCAGACCCGCCTTGTGCGTGATCCGCTGAGTTTGGGGCGTTGAATGCAATGAGAGGTCTAAATCCACGAGAACAGCTGCCCTCAAGCCCGAGAAAAAGGCGGCAGCTCGTTGGAGTTCACAAGGGAGGAACAAGATGTCCATTTCAATCGCTGCTCTGTTTCGCATAGGACTGGCCTCGGCGATTTTGGCAGGCCTCGGCTTGACGAGCCCTGTCCTTGCACAATCGACCGTCTACATCCCGGCGATCCTCGAACTATCCGGCGCCGGCGCAGTGTCCGGCACCAATTTTCGCGACGGCATGCTGCTGGCGATCGACGAGATCAACGCCAAGGGGGGAATCCTCGGCCGCAAGATCGATACGCCGCTCCTCGACACCCAGAGCGACGCCGGTATCTCCCGCGCCCAGGTCCAAAAAGTACTCGACAATAACCCCTACGTTATTCTCGGCCCCGTATTCTCCGGTTCAGTGCTGGTGGATATGGCCCTCACCCAGCAGGCCGAAATTCCGGAAATCGTCGGCGGCGAGGCCGCGGCGATCACCCAGAAGGGCGACCCTTACGTCTTCCGACCTCGTTCGGCCAGCAATTCAGCATGCCGAAAATCGCCAACTATATTCGCGACAGCGTCAAGGCGAAGTCCGTCGCGGTGCTGTGGGTGAACAACGATTTCGGCAAGGGCGGGCGCGATACGTTCGTCAAGGAAATGGCCGCACGTAACATCAAGGTCACGGCCGACATTTCCACCGAGTCCGGCCAGGCCGATTTCTCCGCCGACGTGGTCAAGATCAAAGCCGCCAATGCCGACGCGATCTTCGTCTATGTCAACGAAGAAGAGAGCGCGCGATTCCTCCGCGAGGCCAAGAAGCAAGGCGTCAAGACCCCGCTGATCGGCGAGACCACCTTGCTTGGTCAGAAGGTCATCGATCTTGCCCAGGGTGCAGCCGAAGGCGTGCGCGGCCACGTCGGCCTCACGGTCGATGCCCCCATCCCGGCCATGAAGGAGTTCGCCGAACGCTTCAAGAAGCGCTTCAACTATGTGTGCGATCACAACGGCATCAAGGGCTACACCGCGGTCTACTTTATCAAGCACGTCACCGAGAAAATCGGCAAGTTCGACAGCAAGCTGTTTGCGCAGACCCTGCACGGCATGACGATCACGCCGAAGGACGAGCCCGGCGTCCTGATGGAAGCGACGTTCGACAAGAATGGCGATATTGACCGGGAAAGCTTCCTGGGCGAGGTCGTGAACGGCAATCAAAAGATCGTGGAGATATTGCCCAAGCTCGGGAAATAGAACGCTTCTGTCAGTTTTTCGCCCGACGCAAACCCGTCTGGTGGAACGATTCGATGAAATCGATCATTTGCGCGACTTGGTCATTCCGGGGCGCCACCGAAGGTGGCGAGCCCGGAATCCATAGCCCCCGGCCGATGGTTATGGATTCCGGGCTCGCCGCTTCGCGGCGCCCCGGAATGACACGGCACATGATTGGAATTTCGAAATCGCTCAACTGATAGACCGAAACATTGAAACCAAACGGCCCGCCAATGGCATCTTTCATCCAGCTCTTGGTATCCGGCCTTGCGACGGGAGCGATTTATGCCCTCGTGGCCGTCGGATTTACGTTGCTGTGGCAGACGTCGCAGACGATCAATTTCGCCCAGGGCGAATTCGTCATGCTGCCCGCGTTCTTCATCCTCGCCGCCATGAATGCCGGCGCGCCGTTCTGGCTTGCGGCGCTGATCGGCCTCGCGCTCGCCGTCGTTATTCTCGGGGCTCTGTTCAAGATCGTCATCGTCGATCCCATGCTCAGATACGGCGTGTTGCCGCTCGTCATTTCGACAATCGCATTGTCGCTGTTTCTCAAGGAGAGCGTCAAAGATTTCTACAGCTCGCAGGCGCAGCCGTTTCCGGCCCTCGTGGCCGCGACGGATATGCAATTTTTCGGCGCCGTGATTTCAACGCAAAGCCTCGTTGTTCTTGCCGTTGCCATCGTCACGATCGTCATGTTGCATGTGCTGCTCAACAAGACCCGGCTCGGCCGGGCGATGCAAGCGACCGCGCAAAATCCGACGCTGGCGCTCATTCTCGGCGTCCCGGTGCGGCGGATGGTGCTCTACACGTTTCTCATCAACGCCGCCCTCGTCGCCATCGCGTCGATCCTGATCAGCCCGATTTATCTGGCGAAATTCACCAATGGCGAGACGCTGGGCATGGCGGCGTTCACCGCCGCCATCATCGGCGCCTTCAATCAGGTGCGCGGCGCGATTGTCGGCGGCGTGCTCCTCGGCGTCCTCGATAATCTTTCGGCGGCTTACCTTTCGTCCCAGTATCGGGGCGCGTTTCCGCTGCTGATCCTTGTCGCCGTGATCCTGCTGCGTCCGCAGGGCTTGCTCGGCCGTTTCGAGGAGCGCACCGTATGAGCCGACTCGGTGCGGCCGCGACCGCCGCGGCCGCGGCTTTCGCGATCGCCGCCCCGTTCTTTCTCAAGCCGTTCGGCATCTTCCTGATCTCGATGTGGGCGGTGCTGACCGTAGCCGCGATGGGGCTCAACCTGACGCTCGGCTATGCCGGCCAGGTGTCGCTCGCGCAAGGCGCGTTTGTCGGCATCGGCGCCTATACGGTGGCGCTGCTGACGCAGGCCGGCTGCCCGTTCGCGCTGGCGTTCGTCGCCGCCGGGGGGCTGTGTTTCGCGGTCGGCTGGATTCTCGGCTATCCGGCGCTGCGCGTTGCGCATCATTACCTCGCCTTCGTCACGCTCGCGTTCACGACTTTGGTGTTCCTCGTGCTGCGCAACGAGCAATGGCTGACCAACGGCATTTACGGCCTCAACGACATCGCCCGTCCGGCCTTCTTCGGCTGGTCGACCCGCGGAGCGCTCAATTTTTACTTTTTCTGCCTTGGCACGCTCGCCGTGCTGGCGCTGGCGACGTGGTGGATGCTGCGTTCGCCGTGGGGCCGCGCATTCGTGGCGCTGCGCGAAAATCCGATCCGCGCGATGTCGCTCGGCCTCGACACCCGGCGCTACACGTTGATGGCCTTCGCCATCGGCTCGAGTCTCGGCGGGTTCGCCGGCGGACTCTACGCGCCGCTCGTCCAGTTCATCGAGCCGGGCTCGTTTGCGCTCGGCATGTCGTTCAATCTGCTGCTGATGGTGATCGTCGGCGGCGGCGGATATTTCTTTGGCCCGTTTGTCGGCGCTCTCGTCGCGGTGCTGCTGCCGGAATGGATGCGGATTACGCAGGGCTATTACCTCATCGTCTATGCCGCATTGGTCATGGCGATGATGGCATTCTGCCCGTCCGGCATTCTGGGATTGATCGACCGCGCGTTGAAAGCGGCTTCCCGCACCGGCCGGACCGCGCCGGCGCTGGGCGCCGAGGAGATCGCGCCAGGGACCGTCCCAAGGATCGTCCCAAGGATCGTTCCATGAGCGCGGTCCTTGAAGTTTCGAATTTGCGGAAATCCTTCGGCGGCATCACGGCCGTCGACGGCGTGTCGTTTACGGTCCGCGAAGGCGAGATTTTGGGGATCATCGGACCGAATGGTTCGGGAAAGTCCACGCTGTTCAATTGCGTGCTGGGCCAGTTGCTGCCGAATGGCGGCGAAGTCCGCATCGATGGCAAGCTGACCACCGGGATGCGTCCCTGCGATCTCAATCGCCTCGGCGTAAGCCGGACCTTTCAGCTGCTGCAGGTGTTTCCTCAGCTTTCGGTGCGCGACAACCTCATCCTCGCCGGCCAGGAACATCAAGGGTCGATGGTGTCGCGCCTGGTCGGCCGCGCCGATGCCGGGCTTGGCGGAGCAGCCGATCGGATGATGGAATTTTTTGCGCTTTCGCATCTCGCCGACGAGCCGGCGGGCGCGCTGAGCTACGGGCAACAAAAGCTGCTCGATGCCGCAATGGCCTTCATGGCCGGGCCGCGGCTCGTTCTGCTCGACGAGCCGGCCGGCGGCGTCAACTTGACAATGCTCGCGCATTTACGCGAACGGCTTCAAGCCTATCATACCGAGCGCAAAGCCACATTCGTCGTCATCGAGCACCAGATGGAATTCGTCATGGCGCTGTGCACGCGCGTGCTGGTGCTGGCAGAAGGACGCATCATCGCCGCAGGCGCACCGAACGATATTCGCCGCAACCCCATCGTGATCGACGCGTATCTGGGGCACACAGGATGACCGCTGCCGAACCGCTGCTCGTCCTCGATCGCGTTGTTGCCGGCTACGGCAAGATGACTATTCTCAACGGGACGACCGTGCGCGTCAGGCGCCGCGCCATCACCACCGTGATCGGACCGAACGGCGCCGGCAAATCCACCATGTTCAAGGCCATCTTCGGCCTGCTGCCGGTGCGTTCCGGCATGGTTGCGGTCGATGGGCGCAACATCACCAATTTCTCGCCGCGCCAGCTTCTCGACTTGGGCGTGGTGTATATCCCGCAAGGCAGGAACATCTTCCCCGAGCTGAGCGTGCGTCACAATCTTGAGCTCGGTGGCGTGGCCACGCCCGACCAGGCGGGCCTCGCCGGCCGCCTCGACGCGATCATGCAGCGGTTTGCGATGCTGAGGGAGAAAGCGGACGCGCAGGCGTCGACGCTGTCGGGCGGCCAGCAAAAAATTCTCGAAGTGGCGCGCGGGCTTCTGCTCGACCCGAAACTCATCCTGATCGACGAGCCGTCGATCGGCCTGTCGCCGCTGATGGTGCAGGAGGTGTTCGCAATCCTGGAACGTCTGCGCGACAACGGCGTCACCATTCTGCTCATCGAGCAGAATGCCAAGCAGGCCTTGCAGATCTCCGACTACGGGCTGGTGCTGGAACAGGGCCAGACCCGCATCGAAGACACGGCGCCGAATATCCTCGCCGATCCGCGCATCGCGCAACTCTTTCTCGGCGGCGGCCTCGCTGCGCCGGAGCACGTATCGTAAAGCTGGTCATTCCGGGGCGCCGGAGCGAAGCGGAGGCGAGCCCGGAATCCATACTCCTGACCTGTGGTTATGGATTCCGGGCTCTCGGCCTGCGGCCGAGCCCCGGAATGACTGGACGGTTTTGCCCGAACATGCCTCGTCGGTCGGAGGCGAAGCCTCCTTAGCCCCTTGCCTCGCGTGACGCCGCGTGAAACCTGAGCCCATTTTCCGGCATTGCATGTTATGGTGATGCCATGTGCGGACGATTCACGCAGCGCTACACCTGGGACGAAATTCAGGAGCTCTACAGCCTCATGGGCGCTGCAAGCAATCTGCAGGCCCACTACAACATCGCGCCAACCGATACGGTCGACGTCGTGAAGCCTGCCCACGACGGCGCCAACGGCCTGGTGCCGATGCGGTGGGGACTCATTCCATCCTGGTGGAAGAAGACCATCAAGGAGGTGCCGGCCACCTTCAACGCCCGCGCGGAGACGGTTGCCGACAAACCCATGTTCCGCGATGTGTTCGGACGCCATAGATGCATCATTCCGGCGTCTGGGTATTACGAATGGCTAAAGGCGCCTGACGGCAAGCAACCCTATTATTTCAGCGCCGCCGATGGCGGCGTGCTGAGCATCGCCGGCCTGTGGGACAGATGGTCCAATCCCGAGACCGGCGAACCGGTGATATCTTGCACGATGGTCATCACGGACGCGAATGCCTTTGTCCGCCCCATTCATGATCGCATGCCGGTCCTCTTGGAGCCGGGCGATTTCGGAACCTGGCTCGGGGGCGCCGGCGGCATCGAGTTGCTTCGACCCGCGGCGGACAACACGTTACGCATGTGGCCCGTGTCACGGCGGGTCAACCGCACCGGCAGCGGCGACGACGATCCGACGCTCCCTGATGAAGTGGCTGCCTGACCCCCTCCCTACCCTCCCCCCGCTATGCGGGGGGAGGGTAGGGAGGGGGCGAACCTGAACGCCGATCGCCGGGCGTTGGACTGTGGACGACAATGGAACTGTTGACGGCAATTACCGAAATCATCCGCGACCTCCTCATCTTCGTTGCCGTGATGACGGCGTTGCTCATCGCCCTCATCGTGATCGTCTCGAAGATGCCCGACAGCAATCCGCTCAAGCGCCTGCTCGTGGCCCTGACTTACCGGGTCGGGGCGACCGCGGCGGCAGGCGCCGCTGCGATTCCGATCGAACCGATCCCCGGCATCGATGCCCTTTACGATTTTGTCGTCCCGGTTCTGCTGGTCTGGTACTGGTGGACATTCTTTCGGGACGCGGGCCGTATGACGCCCGACGCATCCCCGCCGCGGAATCAAGAGCAGATCGGCCGTGACGGCCGCTGACCGCCCCTGGCCTCCCGTGGCAATTGCAGATGGCAATGGCGCGGCCCGGAAACCGGACGGCATTGATTTCGTTGGGAATTCCAAAATTAGTTCGTTTCCACAAAATCCGCCCCAACAGTCCTAGATGGTATTTTTATACCTTATTAGGCCACCGCCGGCGCGCGCGAGTCGAACACGCGAGAGCGTGCGCTTGTCAGCTCATCCGTGAGTTGCATACCTCCCCCGCCTGCGGGGGAGGGTAGGGGGCGGCTAAGCCTTTCTGCACCGTCGGAAAAAGGAACCGTTAGGGCCGCCCCCGGGTTGCAGTTTCATCGCAATCGCTGAGCTTTTAGTGGAGTCCTTCATGACCGCACGGATTTGGCGCTTACGTGCTCCCGCGTTTGTTGCTGTTCTTTGTCTCACCTTATCGGGCTGCGGCTACAACATCATTCCGACCCAAGAGGAGCAGGCGAAGGCGAAGTGGGCGGACGTTCAAAACAATTACCAGCGCCGCGCCGACCTCATCCCCAATCTCGTCGCTACCGTGCAGGGCTATGCCAAGCAGGAAAAGAGCGTTCTCACCGAGGTGATCGAGGCCCGCGCCAAGGCCACGCAGATCAAGCTTGACGCCTCGCAACTGACCGATCCCGAAAAGGTGAAGCAGTTTCAGGAGGCGCAGGCTCAGCTGACCGGCGCGCTCGGCCGGCTCCTCGCCGTCAGCGAGAACTATCCCGATCTCAAATCGAACCAGAACTTCCTGGCGCTGCAGTCGCAGCTCGAGGGCACCGAGAATCGCATAGCGGTGTCGCGCCGCGATTACATCGAAGCGGTACGAACATACAATACGACTCTCAAGACATTCCCGGGCCTGTTGTGGGCCGCCACTCTGTTCCGCAACAACAAGCCTATGGCCGAGTTCACGGCCGGCGAAGCAGCACAGATGCCGCCGCAAGTGAAGTTCTGACGCGCCCGCGCAATTGCCATGCGAGGGCGCCCAGTGTGCGTTCCGATGAAATCGAATCATCTCTCCACCGTCATGCCCCCGCAGAGACACCCCGCCGCGTCACGCGGCGGGGACCCCGTCTTCGCGGGCATCCACGTCTGCCCCCTCCCTACCCTCCCCCGCATGCGGGGGAGGGTAGGGAGGGGGCAGCGAGCAAGACATGGATGGCCGGGACAAGCCCGGCCATGACTCCGGAGAAGTGCTTCAACCCGACCGGAATCTCATCTAAATGACCGCAGGCCGCGTCCCCTCTTTCTTGGCGCGAAGGTCGGCTCAGGCGCTTGTCGTTCTCGTTGTGCTGCTCTGCGCGGCGCTTGCGGTCGGCGCCGTTACGTTCCCCCCGCTCACCGATCGCGTCGACGACGACGCCCATATCCTCTCCGCGCGGGAGCGCGACGCGCTGTCCTCGAAACTTGCGGAACTCGAAACCAAATCCGGCATCCAGCTCGTCGTTGCCACCGTCAACTCGCTCCAAGGCCAGGAGATAGAGCCCTATGCCAACGAGCTGTTCCGCACCTGGAAGCTCGGCGAGAAGACGAAGAACAACGGCGTGCTGTTGCTCGTCGCGCCAAACGAGCACCGCGTGCGCATCGAGGTCGGCTACGGTCTTGAGGGCACGCTGACCGATGCGCTCTCGAAGATCATCATCGCGAACGCCATCGCGCCACGTTTTAAGATGGGCGACTTTGACGGCGGGGTCTCGCGCGGCGTCGACGACATCATCGCGGTGCTCACGACCGATGCTGCGGAATGGCAGAAGCGACCTTCGCTTCGCCTCGACCATCAGCCGCCCCCCGATTGGCTGAACTGGCTCCTGATGGCGATTGCCATCGCCCTGATGACGCTGTTCATCGTATCGCCCGGGTTCCGCTGGTTCTTCCTCAACGTCGTGCTCAATCTCCTCCTCAATTCCGGTGGCCCGCGTGGCGGCGCGTACCCGCGCGGCGGGGGGTTCCCGGGCGGCGGCGGGTTCGGCGGCGGCGGCGGCTCGTCGGGTGGGGGCGGAGCATCGGGGAGCTGGTAATGAGCATTTCAGGACAGGATCACCGGCGGATATCGGCCGCCATCCACGCCGCCGAGGCAAAGACCTCAGGCGAAATCGTCTGCGTTCTGGCGCAGGCGTCCTGTGACGCCACCGCGCTGCCGATCCTGATCGCGGCGCTGGCGGCGCTGGCGTTACCTTGGCTGCTGGTCGCCTTTACGGCGATGCCGGTTAACCTGATCCTGTTGCTGCAGCTCGTCGTATTCTTCGCGCTTGCTGTCCTGCTCTGTCTGCCGCGCGTGCGCATCGCGCTGGTGCCGCGCGCGGCACGCCGCGCCATTGCGCATCGCGTCGCCATGGAGCAGTTCATGATCCGCGGCGTCGGGCATAAGAAAGATCGCACCGGCATCCTGATTTTCGTCTCGCTCGCGGAGCACTATGCGCGCATCATCGCCGACCAGGGGATAGCGACACGGGTGCCGCAATCGCAATGGCAGGGAGCTGTCGACGCACTCATCGCCCACACGAGGAGCGGCCACGTCGCCGATGGCTTCATCGCGGCGGTCGACCTGTGCGGAAAAGTGCTCGAGCAGCACTTTCCGCGGTCCGAATCGAGCCGCGACGAGCTGCCGGACCGAATCTACGTGATTTGAGGCCGGGTCCGTAGCCCGGATGGACCGCCCAAAATTGCCAAGCCATCGCCAACGTGACAGAACGCCACCATGCGCGAGCGCAATTCCGATCACCGCCAACCCGGCAGGCGCGCCCGGCGCGACGAGCGCAGACCTTTCGGCGACAAGCCCAGCCACCGTTCCGGCAAACCCAAGGCCGCGCCCTGGCGCGGCGCGCCACGCGACCGCGACGGCACCGCGGTTCTTTACGGCTGGCACACCGTCAAGGCCGCGCTGGAAAACCCGCAGCGCCGTTTCCATCGCTTGCTCGCGACCGAGAACGCGGTGCGGCGGTTGACCGAAGATAAGGTCACATTTCCGATCGCGCCCACGCTGGTGCACCCAGAGGACATTGCGGCGATTGCCGGGGCGACGGCCGTGCACCAGGGCCTTTATGCCGAGGCCGATCCGCTGGCGCCGCCGGAGTTGGAGGACGTCGCCACCGACGGCATCGTGGTGGTGCTCGATCAGATCACCGACCCGCACAATTTCGGTGCGATCCTGCGCTCGGCGGCGGCGTTTGCCGTCACGGCGGTGGTGACGACGGAGCGCCACAGTCCGCAAGCGTCCGGCGTGCTCGCCAAGGCGGCGTCGGGCGCGCTCGAATACGTGCCGATCGTGACGGTGGTCAATCTCGCCCGCGCACTCGATGAGCTGCGCGAGCTCAATACGTTTCTGATCGGCCTCGACAGCGGCGGCGATGCCGATCTCGCGGCCATGCCCCTGTCCGCGCCCCTCGCCCTCGTGATCGGCGCCGAAGGCAAAGGCCTGCGCCATCTCACCCGGGTCCATTGCGACGCGATCGCACGGCTCGCGCTGCCGGGCCGGATCACGAGTCTCAATGTCTCCAACGCAACTGCGTTGGCGCTTTACGTCGCGAACAGCAAACTCGTCGCTCCAGCGTGAGGCGTCACCTCCTTCCTATCCTCCCTGCAAGCGAGCGTGTGAAGGAATCAACGACCTCATCCTCTTATGTCCCATGTCAAGCTCGGAGGCGCAACAACCCGGCTCTCCACCAGATCTGGAGAGATGTCGATGCGAATGATCGTGCAACGGTGGGAGCGAAGCCCAGAGACGTCGGTTAACATCCTCTTATT
>WNFR01002763.1_pt1 | contig 18197 bp, 12 predicted proteins | sample 5400221 | NCBI WGS metagenome assembly WNFR01 (sample SAMN13153357, study PRJNA577476) | soil metagenome | isolation source: 40 cm soil under Madrone tree | place: USA:California | collected 2016-06-14
TGCATCAACTCATGTCTGCCACTCTCGACTCAGTTTTGGTCGACATCCAGACAATTCAAAGAGAGGCGCGCCAGAATGGATTCAAGCAACGCCCACAGTGGCCGATGATCGTTCTGCGCACTCCAAAAGGCTGGACCGGGCCAAAGATTGTAGATGGCAAACAAGTCGAGGGCACGTTTCGCGCACATCAAGTGCCGCTTTCGGAACTGGCGGAGAAGCCTGACCACCTGCGAGCGCTTGAGGAGTGGATGAAGAGTTATCACCAAGAAGAACTTTTTGATGATAAAGGAAGACTGCGACCAGAACTCGCAGAGCTGGCACCCGAGGGCAATCGTCGCATGGGCGCGAATCCACATGCCAACGGAGGTTTGCTGCTTAAAGAACTAATAGTTCCCGACTATCGCGAATATGCGGTCAATGTGCCAAAGCCTGGTACCGTTGACGCTGAAGCAACTCGTGTTATGGGACGCTTTCTGCGTGATGTGATGAAGCTCAATGCCGGCGAACACAACTTTCGGCTAATGGGTCCGGATGAGACTTCGTCGAACCGGCTCGACGCAGTCTTCGAGGTTACCGATCGAGTTTGGATAGAGAGACTCCTTCCTTCTGATGAGCACGAATCGCCCGAGGGTCGCGTGATGGAAGTGTTAAGTGAGCACATGTGCCAGGGTTGGCTCGAAGGATATCTATTGACCGGCAGGCACGGTTTCTTCTCCTGTTACGAGGCTTTCATTCACATCGTTGACTCTATGTTCAATCAACACGCTAAGTGGTTGAAAGTTACGCGCGACATTCCGTGGCGCCGGCCAATTGCTTCGCTTAACTATCTGCTGACTTCACACGTCTGGCGGCAGGATCACAATGGCTTTAGTCATCAAGATCCTGGTTTCATCGATCTTGTAGTGAATAAGAAAGCTGAGATCATCAGAGTGTATCTTCCGCCCGATGCAAACACCTTGCTCTCGGTCACTGACCATTGTCTGCGCAGCCGCCACTACATCAATGTGATCGTCGCCGGCAAACAGCCGGCGTTGCAGTATCTCGACATGGAAGCAGCCATCAAACATTGTTCAGAGGGGATTGGTATCTGGGATTGGGCCAGCACGGACAAGGGAAGCGATCCAGATGTAGTGATGGCCTGTGCCGGAGACGTTCCAACCCTCGAGACTCTGGCTGCCGTCGACATTCTGCGCCAGCGCTTCCCCGAACTGAAAATTCGTGTCATCAACACTGTCGACCTGATGACTCTTCAGCCGCAAAGTGAACATCCGCACGGTCTTTCAGACAAGGAGTTTGACACGCTTTTCACCACGGATAAGCCGATCATTTTCGCGTTCCATGGTTACCCCTGGTTAATTCATCGGTTGACGTACCGGCGCGCGAATCACAAGAATTTGCACGTCCGCGGCTATAAAGAGGAGGGAACCACAACTACGCCGTTCGATATGGTTGTGTTGAATGACCTGGACCGCTTTCATCTTGTGATGGATGTTATCGAGCGAGTGCCGAATCTAAGGGCTACCGGCGCGCATGTGCTTCAGGAAATGCTCGATAGGTTAATCGGACATAAGCAGTACATCGTTGAGCATGGAGACGACATGCCGGAAATCCGCAACTGGAAGTGGTCGTCCTAATTCATGTAGGGGCGTCCCTCCGAGGGCGCCCCGAGTCGCGCGGAAAGGGGCGCCCACGGAGGGACGCCTCTACATATATAGCTCTTTCGCAAGCAGGATGGCGCCGAGCACACCGGAGTTATTACCCAGCCGGGGCGGCACAACAAACTTGTCGAGTTCTTCGATCATGGTGCGTTTGGGAATGTAGTCATTCAACAGGTCTCTGAGTTGTTGCCGAATCATTGGGAAGAGGAAATCTCGTTGCATGACACCACCGCCAATAACGATCCGTTTTGGGGAAAGCGTGTAGACCCAGGTAGCAGCAGCAAGTGCCAGGTAATGAGCTTCCAGGACCCATGCCGAATGATCCGCCGGCAAATCGTGCGCAGACTCTCCCCACCGTTGTCTAATCGCCGACCCTGAAGCCAGACCCTCCAGGCAATCATTGTGATAAGGGCAGTCACCGGCGAACGGATCCTGGGCGAAATCGTGAGGCAAGCGGATATGCCCCATCTCAGGGTGCATCAGGCCATGGACCAATTGGCCGTTAACGACCGCACCGCCTCCAATGCCAGTACCAACTGTGAGATAAATGAAATCCCCAACATCTTGCGAAGCGCCCCAACGCGCTTCAGCAAGCGCTGCCGCGTTCACGTCGGTATCGAAGGCAACTGGTACGTCTAAGATTCGCGCAATGGTCCCTGCAAAATCGTAATTCTGCCATGCACGCTTAGGGGTCGATGTGATGTAGCCGTACGTTTCAGATCTTCGATCGAGGTCTAGTGGACCAAAAGAGCCGACTCCTACCGAACTCAACCTCGTGCCCGCACGTTCCCTGATGTATTGCGCGGCCTTTCTGACTGTAGTGTCTGGAGATGAAGTTGGGAAAGAAGTAACCTCGACATCCTCCGGGCTCGTACCAACACCGCACAGAAACTTTGTGCCTCCTGCTTCAATGCCACCGAAGACTTCCATAACCTCTACTGTAGGGCAACGGTTACGATTCTGTCATGATAGATCGTCTCATAAAGTCAAAACGATCCTCGTTACGTCCAATTGATCCGTAAGATTGGGTTGCAACCGTGATTCAATCTATTGGATTGCAATTGACACGTTCCCTCCGCAAGCGTAGATTCAACCCGATCGTAGGATTCAATAGGTCTCGGTATTCGCCCAACCGGTTTGTCGTCCTTACTCAATCAGCTGGTCAACTAACGGGAGCGTCCTCAATATGATCAAATCTTCATCCTTTCAACAGTCCGCTTTCGCGTTAATTTTGTTTTCTTTTATGACATTTCCGACCGTGGCCGCAGCCGATGGATTCGTGAAACTGCAACTACAAAGGAACTCTCAACCAGACCCGCAAAGTCAATCACCAGATGTCCAGACTTTGATGCGTCAGGGTCAGGAATATCTCCGCACACGACAGTTCAGCGAAGCAATTGAAGTTTCAAGACGCGCTATTCAGATTCAACCGAACCTGGCGGCCGCGCACACCTTACTCGGGTCAGCGCTTCTGGAGATTGGACGACGCGATGAAGCACTTGTGGAAACGAAACGGGCGGTCGAATTAGATCCGAATGACGCGCGCGCCTATGTGGGACTCGGTATTGTTGACGGAGCAATGCGACGCTATACGGAAGCTATTAAGGCCTACAAACAAGCGGTCAACCTCGATCCCGGTTATCTTGCGGCCTATATCAATCTTGGAGTTGCTTACGGCACGATTGTTCGGTTTACCGAGTCGGCTGAAGCGTTTCAACAGGCCCTGAAAATAGATCCAGACAATGTGACCGCGTTGAATGGATTGGGAATTGCTCAATTCCGTTTGGGCCAACACGATGAAGGCATTGAAAGCGTGCGGCGGGCCGTGCGTCTTAACCCGAGATTTGTCAATGGCCACTTGAACCTGGCGCGCTGGTACAACGGTTTGGGACGCTACGAAGAAGCCGTCGATGCTTTTACGGAGGTGACGCGCATCGTACCGAAGTGGCCGCAGACCTACTTTGAACGAAGCGTATTGTATCTCTTCCTGGGTAAGAGCGAAGCAGCCGCGTCCGATGCTCGCATGCTATTGGAACTGACGGACTGGCACTCGGATCGAGCTGAGTATATGGTGATCATTTCCACAATAGGTTATCGCCAGGCAGGTAAACCCGTCGATGCCAAACAAATCCTTGACCTTTCAGCCAAACGTTCGAATACCGCAGCCTGGCCTTATCCAGTGATTGCTTATCTGCGCGGTGATCTGACGGCGGATGCGCTTTTGGGTTTGGCGGTTAACAACAACGATCGCCTGACCGAGGCACACGGTTATCTGGGAATGGATCTGCTTTTGAAGGATCAAAAGGACGCGGCCTTACCACATTTCAACTGGGTAAGAGAGCACGGTAACAAGAACTTCGTCGAGTACACACTGGCTTTGATCGAGCTTAGTCGTCTTGAGAACGGCGCCCTCTCAAAACCGTAATATCTCATCTGTTGTTTACGCCAGTCACATAGATGTATCGGCATCGTTCATTGTGCCCTCCTTTGAGTTAATACCGAACAGGATATCATTCGCGCGGCGACTTAATCTTTCACGGTCCCGCTCACGACAACGCTTTCACAAGGTTATTGTAAGTTGCGAGTAACCACACAACCTCCTGCCCTGTTACTAATACTCCATACGTGCCGTAACCAGTCGAGCACACAGCGGAAGGCGGCTGGAGGAAGCACTTGATGCTAACAAAGGGGGTAACTATTTTCGTGGAAAAACTTGCAAAAGGAATCGGAGCAGCGTTGCTCTGTGCGGGGTTGCTTCTCTCGGTGGGACTGGTGACGGGAACTACAGCTGCCACCCCGCAGGAAACTCAGAAGAAGGAGAAAACCAAACCAAATCCCGATCAGGAAAAAGCTCCTGCGCCGGGCGATACTGTGACGGTGAGCGGGAAGGTCGCGGCGATTAGTGACGCAAAGGTAACGATCGTAAATGACCAGAAAGCTGAACTCACGGTTTCATTGACTCCCGAAACCAAAATAACAAAAGGCGGCAAGGAGGTTACGGTGTCTGACCTAAAGGCGGACGACTTGGTGACAATCCTGGTCAGAAAGGGGGATGGCAATTCGTTAATGGCCGTCAGTATAGTAGTGACCTAACGTGGGTCTCCTGGCGGTTAAATAGCGGCCTCGGTAAGCGCCGGGTTCGCGCTTTATCATCAATTCAAGCTTCAACCAAAGGGGAGGAGTGGGAAGTTTAGTGTTTCCACTCCTCTCGTCTTAAGTGTGCAATTGGATTGGCGTTCTTCATTGTGCCAAGATCTCAATGAACTGAATGGAACAAAGCACTATTATCGACCACATATCATGTTCACAAACTAAGGGACGGCTCAACGTCAGAACCGAGGAGCGGTAGCGACCGAGTCAATTTCATCGCCTCTCTCCCTCAAGTTCTTGCGTCAGCGGAGTGCGCCATTGGCCACACTCGCAGCAGGCTTTCCACGCGGGGAGCACTTAAGCAGGGCGGCCGGCGAGGCGAGCGATCATTGCTACCAACTGGCCTGAGCTAACGGGCTTTGCAATATGCATCTGATAACCGGCAGCGAGAGCGCGATTGCGATCCTCTTCTCGGGCATAAGCGGTAAAAGCGGCAGCGGGTGTTTGGCCTCCACGCTCAGCCGGAAGTGACCTCACTTTATTGATGAGGCTATAGCCGTCTTCCCCGGGCATGCCGATGTCGCTCATTAAGACATCAGGCCGCCATTCTTCCAACGTCTGCAGCGCTTCGTGAGCGGATTCACATGTTCTTACTTCCGCTCCGGTCTGCGCAATTACAGTGCTGATGATCTGAAGCGCATCGGCCTCGTCATCAACTATCAGCACGCGCAATCCGTTGAGCTTGGGCGCGCCATAGCGTCGGTGCTCACCGGTTTGAGGAAGTGCAGGTTCAATGCGGCCTGTGAGAATAGGAAACGTTACTGAAAAACTCGCACCCTGCCCGGCACCGTTACTCTCGGCTTGAACCGTGCCGCCATGTAGTTCTACCAGGTGGCGGACGATCGCCAAACCCAGTCCCAATCCGCGATAGTCTCGAGTAGAGGTACTATCAGCTTGCCTAAAGCGATCAAAGACACGAGGTAAAAACTCAGGACTGATTCCTTGACCTGTGTCGCTGACTGTAAGTTTGGCGTGAGCGTTTATTCGCTGCAGTAGCACCTCTATGCCACCGCCTTCGGGTGTGAATTTGACCGCGTTGGACAGCAGATTCCAAAAGATCTGCTGAAGACGCGCCGAATCAGCAGAGACAGCTCCGATGCCTGGCTCATACATGGAGGTCAGTCGAATAGACTTAGCATCAGCGGCGGGACGCACTACCGTGATGGCAGCTTCAATCACTGAAGACAGTTCAACGGGCCGGACATCCAAGTGTAGCTTTCCGGATACGATACGCGAAACGTCCAACAGATCATCGATCAGTTGGGTCTGAACTCTGGCGTTGCGTTCAATAGCTTCGAGTCCCTTATCCAGCATTTGCCCATCGATTGGAGTTCCGCGCAGCAAACCTGCCCAACCCAACATGGAGGTTAGAGGCGTCCGAAGCTCGTGTGAGAGGGTCGCCAAAAACTCATCCTTGACTCGATTGGCGGCTTCCGCCTCGGACCGAGCGCGCTGCTCGCCGAGCAATAACTGATTGCGCACCTCTTCCAGGCGTTTGAGCTCAGCAACATATCCCGAAAGCTCCTCGACGTGGCGCTGGGCCACTTCTGCCTGCGCCTCTGAAGCTTCAATATTCTTTACATAGGACCAGTACGTGAAGAAGATAATTAAAATGATGGGTACTGCGGCGATGACCGCATAAAAACCGAAGGTACCAACCAAGCGCGCAACGATGCCCGCGGCCGATGCACCAGCGAAATAAGTTATCGACGTCCAGAGATAATACTTTTTCCACGTTTGCCAGACTGACTCATTGATCTTGTACGACTTCTCCACGGCTATTAAACCGGTGTTGGCGACGTATTGAACAAGCGCCATGACGCAAATGGCAACCAGAAAATTCGGGGAATACCCCGTGGCAACAATTTCCGAAGGCGCTCCAAAAGCCAGGCTGAGGACCGACGCCGTAATGAAAGTTGAGATCGCCAACACAGCCGAATTCAAGAGAATAGTGCGAGGCTTCTTACTGATCAGTAGGGTGCTACATACACCTTCAAGAGCTGACATGACGACTGCCGCTGGTCCTCCATAGAGCAACATCGTGAGAAAGATAAACGTATCGGCGACAGTAATTCGTCCGCTTACGCGAGGGATCCGTACGGCGACCAGCGAACTGGCGGCAACCAGCAAAGCAAGTAGCAGGAAGCGAAGATTGAGTTGCTTAAAAGGTAGTTGAGAAATGGCGAGAAGCGTGATCCCTGAACCGAAAGTCACAATCGACCACATGTACAGTTTGCCGAAACGCTGTTGCTCCATGGTTCCCCCCCAACTTTCGTCTAGTACATTTCCGATATCGGACGATTTTCGAAACAACTGTTTAAGGCAGGTCGCACGATGTGCTAATCCGATTTGGCCTAGCCGTTTGGCTGCTTAAAGAAAAAACTTTCGTGGGCGGCTAACTAATTGCTGTCGGTTCCTGAACCGATCGCAGGAATATTGCGAGCTCGTTAATTGATTTCGGAACGCTAAGAAGTTAAATCTCGGACACGTCGTGAGTTGCGCGGCCAAAGCCGCAGGCTGCGAGAACGGAAACAATCATCAATAGTCAAGACAATCAATTTCGTCGTCGTCTACCTCAACCGACACTGCGCGTGTGTAATCTCCTTTGATGGCAGCGGACTGTGCTCGCAGGTATAAATCACCGGTGATGACTCCGTCTCCGGTAATAACTCCGTCTCCGGTAATAACTCCGTCTCGCAGGTAGTAACCGTCCGCAAGCAGTATCGAATCACCGAAGAGAGTGCTGACGGCAAGAAATGGCGCACCGTCTCCTGTGGTGACCCCATAGCTGGTCATGATTTGATCTCCAGTGATAACTCCATCAGAGATCATTGTCGTATCGCCTGTGATGACGCCATCTCCAGTAATGACGCCCTCATTGAGCAGGCGTCCGATGTCATAGATCCTCTGATACTGTGTGACGAGACTAATGCCGGTCGCATACGTGTGGTTGAGAATGATCCCGCGGGACCAGCTGAAGGTGGAGCCGGCAATGGTAGTTTGTGGAGCCGGAAGTTCATTCGTCCTAAGTAGCGGATCTCCCAGGGGCGTAGCCGCTGTCAAATCTGTGCGCACCAGTCCGGCAAGGTCGACTGCGCCCCGGATGTTGATCTGTCCGGCACCCTGCTCGAACATGTTGAATCCCGAGAGGGGCTGCGCTGTGTAAGTCAACAAAGCCTTAACCATGTTAGGGGTCAGGCTTGGATTAGCTTGCAGCATGAGCGCCGCGGCCCCGGCTACGACCGGAGTTGCCACCGACGTGCCGCTCAAGTACATCATCTTTCGAGCAGCGTTGCGGCTAACCCCCGCGTCCAACTCGGGGTTCTCAGTGACGAGAGCGTTACCTGCCGCTTCAGCGTCAATCAATCTGTTGCCGGGCGCCACCAAATCCGGCTTTATTAAATTGTCGTAGTGTTTGTTGCCGGATGCGTCCATCCAATAGCTTCGTGTCGGACCACGTGAACTATAAGTAGTAATTCGATCGTCGTCACGCGAGTCCGTTCCGAATGTATTCGAAGCACCAACAGTAATCGCCGCAGGCTCGTTGCCGGGAGAGTGAATGTGCCCGTAGACTTTGTTCCCGTCGCTATCCGTGCCGTTGTTGCCAGCCGCTGCAACGACAACAATTCCGGCGTTGACCAGTTCGCGCACTGCCAGACAGATAGGATCGTTCCGATATGACTCCACGGCCGCCATGCCGAGACTCATGTTTACAACGCGGATGTTGTAGGTGTTCCTGTTGTTGAGCACCCAGTCTAGCGCGCTGAGTACGCCGGACGTTGTACCTACACCGAAGGAATTCAGCACACGCAGATTGATGATGCTGGCGTTCGGAGCGATGCCGATATACCGAGCATTCGCGATACGACCATTCCCAGCTGCAATTGAGGCGACATGAGTGCCATGACCGTAGGGATCGTCCGTGCGATCCTCGCCGGTAAAATCCTCGCTCACAACTATGCGCAGTTGATTGGTTCTATCCAGGAATGATCTGTGCTGTGCATCTATGCCTGAATCCAAAACGGCGATGCCAATACCTGTGCCGTCGATTCGATTGCCTGATATGCCGTTGCCGGACCGGACTGTGTCGGCTCCCGTCGTCTTCGAGAGGTGACCAAGAACTCTGACTTCCCGATCGAGGGAGACATGAGAGATTTCGTCATGCGAAGCCAAAGTCAGAGCGGCATCCGCCGACATAGTCGCTACCCGAAGATGGAAGTTCTGGAATTGACGGACATCGCTGCCGCCTGAATCCCGAACGCTGGCTGCGACTATCCCTTCGCCCTCGGTTTTGGATTGAATGATAACCCGCACCAAATCACTGCCGTGTCCCTTGCCTATCTTCTCAGTCAGATCAGCCGACGTTTTGTGGACTTGATCGGGGATCGAGGAAGATTGGGCACGTGTGAGGCTTGCTCGAGGGGTTAGACCCTGATAGCAGGGAAGAAATAAGCCTGCCACCAAAAGTGCGGCGAGCAGAGTTCGTTTCATTCGGTACTCCAGCGAACTGTGGGGGGCAGTCCATGATGACGTTTTATCTTAGGGAAAAGGGCCTTCCAGTGGTCGGTTTTGTCTGTCTCCCGCTTTGGCAGCGACAAGTAGGCGCATTTTAGCAAAGAGCAAAAACTGTTTCAACCATTTATGCTCAAGAATGCGCCGGAAGCGGTTTTAAAGTGCCGAAATCACCGCTTGGCGCTCACAATAGACTGAAACAAACACAAAACAGCAGACCGGCTAGCGACATTTTTCAAACCACCGATGACTAAGTAGCAGAAGGAGTGTTGGGTTATGAGGGTACGTCGGACGGTTATGAGGGTACGTCGGACATTCTCTTCACGACTTCCGCACGACAGTATCACTGGCGACAGAAAATAAATCTGGATGGTCGAGTGTGTAATGCAGACCACGTGATTCCTTGCGCAGGAAAGCGCTTTCAATGATCAGTTCGGCTACCAGCGCGAGGTTGCGAAGTTCAATAAGGTCCGGCGTAACTTTATAGTCCCAATAAAAGCGATTGATCTCTTGCTGCAAGTTTTGTATGCGAGTGCGTGCTCGCAGCAGCCGCTTGTCTGTGCGGACGATGCCGACATAGTCCCACATGCAGCGTCGAATCTCGTCCCAGTTGTGCGTCACCACGACTAGTTCATCCGCATCAGCCGCGTTACCTTTCTCCCAGGGTGGTAACTTGGAAACTCGAGAGTTGGAAGTGAACTCCTGAGAGCTGGCTTTTTGTGCGGCGCGGTGCGCTACCACCAGTGCTTCCAGCAACGAATTACTGGCGAGACGATTGGCTCCATGCAATCCTGTGCATCCTACCTCGCCCGCAGCGTACAAACCGTCAATCTCTGTTTCACCATCAACGTTTGTTACTACCCCACCACATTGATAATGCGCTGCCGGTACAACGGGAATTGGTTCGCGCGTCATGTCGATGCCAAACTCCAGGCACGTCGCATAGATGTTGGGGAAGCGGCTCTTGATGAATTCGGCATCCTTGTGAGTGATGTCCAGCCACACGCATTCAGCGCCGGTCTTTTTCATCTCTGCATCGATCGCGCGAGCCACGATATCACGAGGAGCCAAGTCGGCTTGCTCATGATATCTGCGCATGAAGGCTTCGCCATCCGCTGCGCGCAACACACCGCCTTCGCCGCGCACGGCCTCGCTGATCAGAAATGACTTGGCCTTCGGACTATAGAGACAGGTGGGATGGAACTGGATGAACTCCATGTTGGCGATTCTCGCACCGGCTCGATAAGCCATTGCCACGCCATCACCGCTCGCGATATCGGGATTGCTGGTGTACAGATACACTTTGCCCGAGCCCCCGCTGGCGAGCAACATAACCTTCGCGGCAAAGATCTCAACCTCGGTTGTCTCGGTCCGAAACGCATAGCAGCCTAGACAGCGATTTGATCCACCCATCCCGATTTTTTCCGATGTGATGAGATCGATGGCCAGCGCGTTTTCAAATACGGTGATGTTCTTCTCGTTAGCAACGGCCGCGAGCAAGGCGCGCTCAATCTCGCGTCCCGTAATATCGACTGCGTGCAGCACGCGTCGCCGCGTGTGCCCGCCCTCGCGTCCGAGATCGTACTGGCCCGGTGCGCTTTCGCTAAACCGCACCCCCAATTCGATGAGTTCGCGCACCAGCGCCGGACCTTCGCCGACGATCGTGCGCACAACATCTTCTTTGCATAATCCCGCGCCTGCTTGAAGCGTGTCGCGTACGTGCAGGTCAAACGAATCGTCACTGCCGGTGACAGCAGCTATGCCGCCTTGCGCATAGTTGGTGTTGCTCTCAGCGCGATCCTTTTTGGTAATGATCGCAACCGAGCCCATCTTCGCCACCTTCAAGGCAAAAGTCAGCCCGGCGATGCCGCTGCCGATAACCAGAAAATCAAAGTTGTGCTCCCTGGACATATGAATTACGCAATTGACTAAAAACCGTAACTATTGCCCGGCCGCCCTCATAGCGGAACGACTAATTTCAGGTTGCCCTCTTACTTTGGGCGGCGGGGTACCACGAGGTTCCCGATGGTGACCTGAACGGCCTCGTCGTTCTGGTTGAGTGTTGTGGTCCGCACCTTGATCAATCCCTGATCTGGACGCGACTTCGATGGCCGTACTTCAAGGACCTCGCTCTCGACACGCAACTCATCCCCGGGTCGCACGGGCCGTGGCCAGCGGAATTCGTCGAAGCCGGCGCCCACGATGCCGCCCGAGGGTTTGAGGTCGCTCTCGACCAGCAGCCGCATGGTGACCGCGGCGGTGTGCCAACCGCTGGCGGCCAGCCCGCCAAATATCGTGTCGCGCGCGGCTTCGTCGTCGAGATGGAACGGCTGCGGATCAAACTCGGCGCCAAAAGTCTTGATTCGCTCCTTGTCGATCCTTAGGCGGCCGGAGCGAAAGGTCTGCCCGACGGCAAAGTCTTCGAGAAATCGGCCAGTTGTCTCCATTGAGAAATACCCTCATCGTCTTTTGGATCTCTTTTTTTTGCTCTGTTCGCTGTAGGCGTCAATAATTGCCCGGATCATGCCGCCAAAGCGTTGCTTCAACTCCTCGCAACGCGTGGTGTTGTGCAACTCGACGCCTTTGCGTTCGCTACGGATAAGCCCGGCCTCGCGTAAAATTTTAAAATGCTGGGACAGGGTCGATTTCGGGAGCGTGCGATTACCGAGCATTAAAAAATTCGAACAGATTTGCGAACACGCAGAGCGCTCGATTTCAGCGTATATCTGCACACGTACGGGATCAGAGAAAGCATGAAGAATGCCTTCCACAGAGATGTCGCTGACCGCAGGATGATAAAGAGGCTTCATGGTTTCTTATAACATGCACTTGACAACTTGTCCATTAGTTCATAACTTGCGAACTATAGTTCAGTAGTTGTGAACTGTGGAACAGCCCATCTTATCGAAAGGAATTTGACCAATGAGTAAACTACAGAACAAAGTCGCCGTTATCACGGGTGCGACATCGGGAATGCCCCTCGCTACAGCGAAGCTTTTCGTTGAGGAGGACGCGTATGTTTTTATTATGGGCCGGCGGCAGGACAAGCTGGACGAGGCCGTAAAAGCGATCGGCAGGAACGTGACCGGTGTACAGGGTGACGCTTCGAATCTTGCCGACCTTGACCGGCTTTACGAAACGGTGAAGAAGGAGAAGGGTAAGATCGACATCCTCTTCGCGAGTGCAGGCTATGGGGAGTTCGCATCCATCGACAGCACCACCGAAGAGCATTTTGACAAGATCTTCGATTTGAATGTCCGACGAACGGTATTCACAGTGCAGAAGGCCCTACCGCTCTTCAGCAAGGGAGGGTCGATCATTATGAACGGCTCAATCGCCAGCGTGAAGGGCTTTCGCAACTTGGGTGCCTACAGCGCAAGCAAGGCTTCCCTCCGCTCATTTGCCAGGACCTGGACGGTGGACCTTAAGGATCGTGACATCCGCGTCAACGTGCTCAGCCCGGGCACTATCGACACACCGATCCTGGAGGGCGTTCCTAAAGAGATGCTTGACGAGATGGTTGCTCTCATCCCGCGGGGCACCATGGGGCGGCCAGAAGAAATTGCGACGGCTGCTCTATTCCTCGCTTCCAGCGATTCCAGCTTCGTCACGGGCAGTGAGCTGTTCGTTGACGGTGGAACCGCGCAGATCTAATCTAAATAGAGACTGATGTACGAAATGATTATCGTGGGAGCTGGCCCAGCGGGGATCAGTATGGCGGCTGAGGCACGCTCTGTCGGCATCCCGTCTGAACAAATTCTGGTGCTCGAGAAAGGTGAGACGCATTCCTGGGCCATTCGCAAGTTTTACCCGGCCGCGAAAGTTGTCCTGGCAAACTATAAGGGAATCGAAGCGGTCTGTAGTGGCGTGATGTGTATTTCAGACATGTCCAAGGAGGAGACGCTCACCTATATCGACCGGACAATCGAGCAGTACGAACTGTCCGTAGGCTACAACGAAACCGTCCACAGCATAAGGCCTTTGCCGGGCGGAGGATTCGCCGTAGAAACCTCAAAAAGTATCTACGAAGCCCGACGCTGTGTGATAGCCATCGGTATCCTCGATAAACCAAATAAGCCTGGATACAGGATCCCTGTCAGTCTTAATAAGCGCATCCATTACGATCTGACCTCTGCACCTCTTGAGAATTATGAGTGCCTTGTTGTCGGCGGTGGTGATACAGCCAGCGAATACTGTCAATACCTCGTTGAGCACGGTAACCGCGTCACGCTCTCATACCGGCAGACCGAGTTCTCACGTCTGAATCGCGTCAACTACGAAAGTCTGATGGCGATGGAGCAACGCGGACAAATTACGATTTTGCGAGGCAGCAATATCAAACAGGTCGAAGAGGATACCGGCCACGCACGCGTCCTATTCGAAGAGACGACATTCCCACCACAGAATTTCGAGCACATCGTCTATGCGCTGGGTGGAACAACGCCGACGAACTTCCTCAAAGCGATAGGGATCGCTTTTGACGGCAGCGCGCCAGTTATTAAAGAGGGCTACGAAACCAGCGTACCCGGACTGTATCTGATCGGAGATTTGAGTGCGGGTAAAAAGGGTGGCTCAATTAATCTGGCCTTCAACATGGCTTCTGAAGCAATGCAGAGTATTTGCGGCCGTAGCCCGGAGTCCTGCGAGGGTCCAAACACAAGCGGTGTTGCGAGCGGCTGAAGGGTTCTTGAATTGTTAGTGGCAGATTTTTTGGGAACTGACTGGTATCGCCGGCTTTGCACAAAAAGTCTAATCCCACCCACGGCAGTGGGTGGATGCTTCAGATCCTCTCTAGAATGAGTCACGTGTACGAAGTTCTTAAATCCCACCAACGGGAGTTGGTGGATGGTTCAGATCCTTCTACATAGAATCACTTTTGCACTTGAAATTCTTAACTGCGTGTATTTTTGACTTATAGGGGAGCAGTTGAAGAGAGGATCTGAACAATCCGCCAACTTCCGTTGGTGGGATTCAGCAAGTTCACAGCGGTTCATTCATTGTAGAGAGGATCTGAATCATCCACCCACTGCCGTGGGTGGGATTAGACTCTTTGTGCAAAGCTGGTATTGCCTGCTTTTTAATTGTCCTAAAGCTCGTTTACCCACTAGCGGGTGAGCGTGATATAAAATCCCTATGTCCAAAATTTGTAGACATCCGGATCACAATCGATCCGTAAGATTGCTTTTTCTATGGATTCATCAATATGGCTAAACCGGTATTGCTCACGGTGGATGATGATTGGGAAGTGTTGCGTGCAATTGAGCGTGACCTGCGACGCAAGTATGCGAGCGACTATCGCGTGCTGCGAGCGGAATCAGGGGAAGCGGCAATGGAAATTGTCCGGGACTTGAAGGTCAGGGACAATGCCATTGCTCTCTTCCTTATAGATCAGAGAATGCCCGGATTATCCGGCGTCGAGTTTTTGCAGCAAGCCATCTCGCTCTATCCCGATGCGAAGCGCGTGCTCTTGACAGCTTACGCGGACACTGACGCGGCCATCGCTGCTATCAACGAAGCGGGGATTAATTACTATCTGCTGAAGCCCTGGGACCCCCCTGAAGAAAATCTCTATCCTGTATTAGACGAACTGCTCGAGGATTGGCAAGCGGCGGTTCCGCCTCAGTTTGAAGGCATCCGTGTTTTGGGTAATCGCTGGTCACCCGTTTCGCACAACATCAAAGATTTCCTTGCGCGTAATCATGTCCCGTATAAATGGCTCGATATCGAGACTGCAGCAGCAGACTCAGAGGTGCGCGGCCTCGTGGAGTTGCTCGAGAAGGAAGAAACAGAATCCCTGCCGCTTGTCATCTTACCTAATGGTCTGCGTCTGCGACAGCCAACGCTAGCGCAGCTTGCCGAAAATGTTGGGCTCAAAACTCGGGCGGCTGAGGCGTTCTATGATCTCGCAATTGTGGGTGGCGGTCCGGCAGGACTCGCGGCAGCAGTCTACGGAGCCAGCGAAGGCTTGCGAACGGTAATGATTGAGCGCGAAGCTCCGGGTGGTCAGGCCGGCATGTCCAGTCGCATCGAGAACTACCTGGGTTTTCCCAGCGGACTCAGTGGCGGCGACCTTGCGCGACGAGCCGTCGTTCAAGCCAGGCGGTTCGGCGTTGAGATCCTTTCGGCTGAGGCTACCGCCGTACGTCTGGATGGTCCCTACCGCTTTCTAACACTTGGAGATGGAGCGGAACTCAGTTGTCACGCCCTGTTGGTTGCGACGGGCGTACAGTGGCGTAAGCTGGAGGCTCCGGGCGTCGAGCGTCTCACTGGCGCAGGAATCTACTACGGCGCAGCGATGACCGAAGCAATATCTACCAGAGACGAAGTTGTGTTCGTCGTCGGTGGCGCAAATAGCGCGGGCCAGGCCGCCATGTACTTCTCGAAGTATGCGCAACGAGTGGAAGTGCTGGTACGAGGTTCATCGCTCGCATTGTCAATGTCGCAATACTTGATCAACCAGCTAAAAGAAACCCCGAACGTCCAAATCGAATTCAACTCGTCGGTTGTAGAGGCGCATGGTGAAGATCATCTTGAAGCAATATCCGTCCATTGCACTACAAGCAACGAGGTCAACAAAGTACCAGCCAACTCGCTGTTCATCTTGATCGGAGCGGCTCCAAACACAAAGTGGCTTGCTGATGTCGTAGACCGTGATGAGCGTGGCTTTATTCTCTCCGGCCCCGACCTAATGCGCGACGGGAAGCGACCTAAAGGATGGCAGTTGGACCGAGATCCAGGGCTTTTGGAGACAAACGTGCCGGGTATCTTTGTGGTCGGCGACGTGCGACATGGTTCGGTTAAGCGGGTCGCCTCGGGCGTTGGCGAAGGCTCCGTCGCGATCTCATTCGTGCATCAATATCTCAGCAAGGTGGTATGACCGATGGAAGACGCAAAAATAGAAGGCGTGGGCGTACCGGTGCCAGTGTCCGGGGCAATTGAGTACGTCAGTTCAACCAGCAACTCACCTGAGGACAAAGTTGAGGCGCTGCGACGCGTCCGTGTGTTTGCTGATCTGCCGGAAGATCAATTGAAGTGGTTTGCTGACAACGTCCAGGACGAGCGCTTTGCGGCTGGCGACATTCTATTCCGCAAAGGCGACCCACCTGATTGGATGGCAGTCTTCCTGGAAGGAGAAATGCACGCTTACCGCGACGATAATGCGCACGACGGATATGTCTATATTTCGAGAGCAGGTGATCCGGCGAGCGAAGTAACCGGAGTGCTGCCTTTCTCGCGCATGACAGAATTCACTGTCACCGGCCGGGCCGTAACGGCGAGTCGCATACTGCGCTTTCCTGTCGGTCTGTTTCCCGAGTTGCTGCAACGGATGCCGACTCTCGCCAAACGTCTAGTCGGTATCATGAGTGATCGTGTGCGCGAAATGACCACTGTCGATCAGCAACAGGATAAGCTGATGGCCCTGGGCAAACTTTCAGCCGGACTCGCTCACGAGTTGAATAATCCGGCGGCCGGGGCGACACGCGCTGCGAACGATCTTATCGTCACCCTGGCGGAGTTGCGTGCAGCTGACCTCCGGCTGTGCCGGCATGACCTGACAACCGAACAAGAGGACGCGATTCGTGCCTTCGAAGACGTCGCACTTGAACACACCGCTACAACCGCGCATATGAATTCAATGGAGCAAAGCGACCGGGAAGATCTAGTTGCTACCTGGCTTGAGGACAACGGTGTTGGTGATCCCTGGAAACTCTCCGGCAACCTCGTTGAAGCCGGGATTGATGCTGCGGGCCTGCAGCGAATTTCAGATGTCCTGGAGCAGGGAACAATTCTCGATGTGCTTGCCCGAGTCAATGCACAACTCGCAGCGGCGAAACTTGCGGGTGAAATCAAGGCCAGTACCGCACGCATCTCAGAACTTGTCGGAGCGATTAAAGAATACAGTTATATGGATCAGGCGTCGGTGCAGGAAGTGGATGTGCATAAGGCGCTGGAAAGCACTCTGCTCATCCTAAAGTACAAGTTAAGGAAAAAGAGCATTGAGCTGACGCGTGAGTACGCCGAAGCGTTGCCTCAGATTAAGGCCTACGGCAGTGAACTTAACCAGGTTTGGACTAATCTGATTGTTAATGCTGTGGATGCCATGTCCGAAGGCGGAAGGCTAAAGGTGCGTACAAAGAGAGAGCCGACTGACATCCTTATAGAAATCCGGGATAACGGCTCGGGCATACCGTCAAACCTGAGATCGCGCATCTTCGAGCCGTTCTTTACGACCAAACCTGTCGGCGAGGGAACCGGACTTGGGTTGGACACAGTCGCCCGCATCGTTCGAAAACATCGCGGCAATATCCGTTTTGAATCGAAACCAGGCGATACATGTTTTCAAGTTCGTCTACCTCTCGAATAGTTAGAATATTTTCGAGGCTGAGGAATTTTCTAATGAGAAAAGCGGCAACGTACGTCATCAGTTTGGTATTTGTGGGAGCGTCGGTGATAGCTTTCGCGCAGGTTCGCGCGCCGCAAACGGCTCCGGGACAACAGAGCACAGTGCGGCAAGCGCCGAGCGTCGCTGGCCAGCAGCCGGCGCCGAGTCCGAACCCGAATTCTCAATATCGGCTGGGACCCGACTCGACGCCACAGGAAGGCGTCCCCAAAGGAGAGATCCGTGGGCCATATACGTTACCCAGCAACGTCTATCCCGGGACTCAGCACACATATTGGGTGTACGTGCCGGCGCAATACGATCCGACGGTTCCGGCTGCGCTGATGGTTTATCAGGACGGTCAAGCATTCAAAGATGAGAACGGAGATATTCGAGCACAGAATGTGATGGACAATCTGATCTACCGGCGCGAGATTCCGGTGATGATCGCAGTGTTCATCAATCCGGGCCGCACGCCCGAGCAGCCCGAGCCAAAC
>WNFR01002764.1_pt1 | contig 18193 bp, 26 predicted proteins | sample 5400221 | NCBI WGS metagenome assembly WNFR01 (sample SAMN13153357, study PRJNA577476) | soil metagenome | isolation source: 40 cm soil under Madrone tree | place: USA:California | collected 2016-06-14
AATACAGTGGATTACGCTGTCGTTTTCGACGGCGAGATATGGCTCGAACTGGATCAGGGAAAAACCGTTCATCTCACGAAGGGCGATGTCGTCGTCCAGAATGGTACTCGGCACGCATGGCGAAACCAAGGAACAACGCCGGTGACGATGTTGTTTTTTCTAAACGGAGCGAAAAATTGAGCAAGGCGGCTTTCGGTCTAGGCTCGCAGGCGGAGACGAGGAGGTACAGCGGCTCGGAAAATATTGTTTTATGAGGTGGGGCCAGCGGAAGTCTTCAAGATCGTGGAGGTCCCCACACCGGAACCGGGAGCCGGGGAAATCAGAATTCGGGTGAAGGCCATCGGGCTCAATCGCGCGGCGATCAACTTCCGATCCTCCGCCTGCCTTTCCCGCACAACTCGGTTTGGAGGCTTCCGGTGAGATTGATGCCGTCGGCAGCTGTGTAAGGCGATCTCGTTCTTGCTCCCGCGCGGTCCGTCGTCAAGCATCCAGCCAACCTGTCATGGGAAGAAGCGGCCGCGAGCTGGATGCCGTTCACGACGGCTTGGACCGGTCTGATCGACCTTGCGAAGCTGACCTCAAAGGATACGGTCCTGATTACGGCTGCGTCGGGCAGCGTCGGTCTCGCGGCGATTCAGGTGACACGGCGGGAAGGCGCCATTCCTATCGCGTTGACGCGCCCCCGGAACGCGCATGCCCTGTTGCAAGCGGGCGCGGCGCAAGTGATCGCCACGGAAGAGAAGGACCTGGAAGAAGAAGTAGAGCGGCTTACCGACGGCAGAGGAGCAAGGGTTATTTTCGACGCGGTGGGCGGTCCGTCATTCGCGAAGCTGGTCTCCTCGACATCGATGGACGGTCTGGTCCTAACGTACGGGGTGCTCAGCAAAGAAATGAACTCGTTCGGCGATTCAAGTGTTGCGGCGGCATTTGACCATCCGTGGTTTTGCAGCGAACAGCGTGCTCGACGATGACGCCCGCCTCGAGGCTCTCAAAGAGCTACATCCTTCCGGGACTCGCGTCCGGTGCATTCAAGCCCAGGATCGCGAAGACGTTTCCCTTCGACCGCATCGTGGACGCTCACCGCTATCTCGAGTCAAACGAACAGTTCGGGAAAGTTGTGGTCACCGTTTAGGTTTCATGTGATGAAGAAATGCACATGCCATTCTAGTTCGGGTTGTACTGAACTGTTCAGTTCAGAAAAGTAACGAGCCTTGCTCCTTGATCGTAGCCGGCTTCCGGTTGACTGTTAGAATCCCGCACTGTCACGGCCGCGTGTCCGGGAGGACCTTTAATCACAACAGTTCCATTAATCATCCATTTCCCTTCCCCTCTCTGGCCTTACCGTGGCGCGGGGCGATTTTTCGTCGACTGATTCTCGCTTCTTTCGTGAAATGAAGCATGGCGTTCCGCAGCAGCCAATTCGCTTTGGTTTGATAACCACGACCATCGGCTTTGAGCCAGGCAATGACGTCGGAATCCAGCCGCATAGTTACGGGTTTCTTCTTTTGCCGATAGAACTTGCCGATTTCGGCTCCACTCCAATCGAGAACTCGGGGCACGTCGGAAAAATCAATGTCCGCGTCTCTTTTTGTGGCGATGACGCGGATGTCTCGCTTCTGCTCCTTTGTGAGCTTTCTCATAGGCTCTCCTTTCATGCGACTCAGCAGCACGAGCCGAAGTGATCCGGATGATTTCTTCACCTTGATTCTCATAGAAACTATGCACGACCAGTAGAACCGAACCGGGCCCTATGGCTCCGACCGTTATCCATCGCTCCTCATCTTCAGAAGTGAAGTCGCCTTGCGTGAGAGCGTACGGATCATCGAAAACGAGCATGGCCGTTTCAAAACGAACATCGTGCTTGCGAAGGTTTTGCCGATTCTTCTGTTCATCCCATTCAAATCGCATAGGCTGGTCGCGACGAAAACAGAATATAGTCTTTATTTGATGTTGTCAATACAGTTGTATGTACAGTCACCGGCTGCGGGCAGCATTGCAAGACACGGGAGGTATGAAAACCCTACGCTGTCGCAGCCGAGGCGGTGCTCGACATCATATTTGCCCGCCCTGCGTGTGAACTCCGCCCTTGGCAACGGAAGTTGGGCCCGACGGTGCCGATGCGGCGTAGCTCAGTCTTGCCAATGGTTGGCAGGCGGGGCGATGCCCAGCCTCTTCATCTTGTAGAAGAGTGTAGTGCGTTTCAGGCCGAGTCTCGCGGCGGCTCCTCGCGGACCTCCGAGCTTCCAGTTGGCACGCTGACAGGCAACAAGAATTTCCTGACGGACTTTGTCTTCTAGCGTGGGGTTTGCAACTTCGACGGGTTCCGGCTCGCACCGTTCCGGTGGCATCGATTCGAACACGCCGTCATTCGAAAGAATGACGCCCCGCGCAACGTAATTTTGCAGTTCGCGGATGTTGCCGGGCCAGGGATGGCGAACGATCGACCGCATGGTTTCCTCGGGGACATCTTCGATCACCTTGTCCATCGAGAAGGCGAACTGCTGGATGAAGTACTGAACGAACTCCGGAATGTCGGCTTTGCGTTCGCGAAGCGGCGGCAGAAAGATCGGAAAAGCATTCAGCCGATAATAAAGGTCTTCGCGGAATTCACGGTCCCGGACCATTTGCCGCAGGTCGCGGTTGGTGGCCGCGACGACACGAACATCGACACGCGTCGTGCGCGTGCTGCCCACTGCCTCGAATTCCCGTTCCTGGAGCACGCGAAGAAGTTTTGGCTGAAGCTCCAGCGGCATATCTCCAATTTCGTCGAGAAACAGCGTGCCGCGGTCGGCCAAGGCAAAACGGCCGACGTGTGAATTCACTGCGCCGGTGAAGGCTCCGCGTTCGTGTCCGAAGAGCTCACTTTCGAGAAGGCCGGCAGGCATGGCGGCGCAGTTCACTTTGACCAATTTTTGGTTTCGGCGTGGGCTGAGTTCGTGAATCGCGCGAGCGATGACCTCCTTGCCCGTGCCTGTCTCCCCGGTAATCATGACGGTGGTATTGGTGGGAGCTACCGCTTCCACCTGGCTGAGGACCGGCCGCAGGCTACCGCGCCACCCTACGATCGTGCCCAAGAACGAGGATTCCGTGTGTTCCGGCTTGCCCGCCGCCCGTTCATAACCACGATAGAGAGGTGTATTTATCGGCGCACTTTCCGGATATGGACTATGCTGCATGACCGAGTTTGATGCTGTACTCATGTTCTGCTCCTGTTTCTGATCGTTATGCCCCCGGGCATCTCCAGCGGGAGTGGTGGTCTCGCTTTAAACTCCAGCTTCCGGAATCATCAGCTGTCCTGAGTCCGGTGCGGATCCGACTGTGCGATAACATCAGAAGCGCGGAGGCGAAACAATTGGACGAAGGTAAGTGGAAATGTGGGAATACTTTGGTATCAGACGATCTGATTGACGGTAACGATTTCGGATTGGATGCTCGAACAGCGATTCAAGCGAACGAGACTCCAGGCAGAAGCACGGATTGAGCTCATCGGTCAGCATTGCGTTCAAGCGCCAAGTGCATCCACCGTGAGATCCCAAATCTGTCTAGCGCGCCAGCCAGAGCGCATATCGAACAGCTTGAAAAAAAGTAAACGCGTAACGAGCCCTTAGAATGTGATACCAACCGAGAAATGAAGGCATCTCCATTGTCTTGCCCTCCTTTCGATGATCTGGGCGGATTATGGCTCTGCCGGAATCCTGTCGTCTTGAACAAACTTGGTGTGTTTGGAATGTTTCCGGTGAATCGTGATCTAGATCACAATTTCGCTGCGTCTCGGGGGTTGAAGAGGTTCCGGAGAGACGTTTCTGGATTGATCAGCGATCTTACTCCGCTAATTCTCTTCGATTTCCGCAGTCCCTGACCGGTCCTCGCACCGTACTTGCTGCCGAGAACCTCTTTCTCCGCAAGCAATTAGCCTTCTTTGAGGAATTCGGAATGGAATTCTCCAGGCCATAGGCGGCCGCTCCGGTTATTGCCGCAGGAGTGACGACGACATGAATCGGGATGCGCCCCATGAGTTCCGCGAAACGCCCTTTGCGCTTAAAACGTTGCATAAAGCCGGGCCCCTCGATGACTCGCAAGGTGTGGACAACAACTCCACCGGCCAAGTAGACACCTCCCGTGGCGAGGGCCTTCACCGCGAGATTGCCAGCCTCGCCCGCTAAGATCGAGACGAAGAGGTCGACCGTTGCCGCACACAACTTGCTCGGGTTCACAGGATCTATGGCCTGATTGATAGTCACAACAGACGCATCGGCCGTCGAATCGATCAACTTCGCTACATCCGGTTTTTCTTCCAGATGTTCCACATCGCGAAGATACCTATAGAGATACGGAATCCCAATTCCCGAACAGACGTGCTCGAAGCTCACGTGGTCGAACGACTTCAGCATGTATTCGAGCAAGCGATCTGCCGCATATCGGTCGGTGCAAAATCAGAATGTCCCCCCTCGGAACTGTGCGCCACATAACCGGAATCATCCCAAGTCAGGAATGACTCGCCCAAACCGGTGCCCGGAGCAATTACAGCGATGGTGCCTTGTACAACGGCTTCGCCGGCATTGAGATGTGATGAATGACACCTGACCTGCGTTCGATCATGCCGGGTAGGAATGCTCGGTCGAGACGAACGGATGCCAGTAAGTTGACGTTGAGTGCCTTCTGCCAGTCGTCGTCAGAGAGGGCTTCATAATCCGCCGTTCGGAGCATCTGATCCCCCCACATTGTTCACTCTAGGATGTCGAGTCCACCCCATTCCTGCTGAATGCGGCTGATTGCTTCTTGCACGCCCGCAGCCGTACCGATATCCGTCTGCACGAATAGAGCAACCGCCTGCCGATGTTGACGCCACAAGGCTCCGGGAGTAGCCTCGGCGATACTCTGTTCGCACTTCACAAATCGCCTTAAGGTGCGTCTATGCCGAAAACGTTGGGTGCCATTCTGGCTCTTCTCCTTGTTTTCCTCTCTCCCCCGACTGGCCAGGTCAAAAAGAAAGAGCCACAATCCTCTTCCAGAGCTGCTGCCGCTCCGCAGAAACCTGCTCTCGACGGCCTGGATGACTTCATCACGCAGGCAATGAAGGACTGGAAGGTGCCGGGGCTGGCCATTACCGTAGTGCAAGACGGCAAAGTTATCCTGACGAAGGGATACGGCTACCGCGACTCCGAAAAGAAACTTCCAGTCACGCCCAATACTTTGTTCTGCATCGCCTCGATGACCAAATCGTTCGTCGTCACGGAACTGGGCACGCTGGTGGACGAAGGCAAGCTCGACTGGGACAAGCCGGTGTACGACTACCTCCAAGATTTCCGCATGTACGATTCGGTAGTGACGGAAAGGCTGACCCCTCGCGACCTGGTGACTCATCGCTCGGGCTTGCCACGACACGATCTGACCTGGTACAGCAACGCCGACATCACCCGGAAAGAGATGGTTGAGCGGCTGCGGTACCTCCAGCCGAGCAGGGATTTGCGCGAGCGTTTCCAGTACAACAATCTGATGTACATGACTGCAGGCTACCTGGGAGGTGTGTTGAACGGCACGGATTGGGAGACGGCAGTGCGGCAGCGCGTGCTGACGCCCCTGGGCATGACCAATACAAACTTTTCCGTGTTGGACTCGCAGAAAAGCTCTGACTTTGCGCAACCCTATCGCAAAGCGAAAGAAGAGGTGAAGCTGATTCCCTTCTACGTACAGGGCGCAGTGGGACCGGCCGGCGAGATCAATACCACCGCCGAAGAGATCAGCCACTATCTTTTGTTTCAGTTGAACAAAGGAAAGTACGGCGACAAGCAGATCCTTTCCGAAAGCAACGCCGTCCAGATGCAATCGCCCCAAATGGTGATCCAGGGCACTCCCCAGTTCGCCGAGCTGGGGGAAAACAGCTACGGCATGGGCTTTGGAGTGACGCAGTACCGCGGACACAAGATGGTGAGCCACGGGGGCGCCATTGACGGGTTTCGCTCCGAACTCGCCTTTCTGCCGAACGAGAAAATCGGCATAGTCGTGTTTGTCAATCTGGATGGCACGTCGATGCCGAATGTCATCGTGTACAACGTGCTCGACCGGTTGCTCGGGCTCGATCTGGTGCCGTGGAACCAACGGTTCCTCGAAATTGAGAAGAAATCCGAGCAATCCAAGGAGGAGGCCAAGAAACGAGGCTTCACCGCGCCGACGCCCGACACTCACCCGTCCCATGATTTAAAGGACTACGTGGCAGAGTATGAAAATCCGGGCTACGGACGCGTCACCATCGAAGCGCAAGGTGAAGGCTTTCTGATGAAGATCAACCGACTGAGCTCCCCGTTGAAGCATTTTCACTACGATGTGTTTTCCGTTCCGGAGGACCCGCTCAATCCGCTGGAAAACCAGAAGGTCATCTTTCACACGGATGTGAACGGAACAATCAGCAGCCTCTCGATGACAGCGGAGTCGAATGTCTCCGACATCTTTTTCCAGCGGGTGGCGGAAGCGAGGATGCGCGAGAAGAGCTTCCTCGAACCGTTCACTGGGCAATACGAGTTACCTGGTACGGTACTCAATGTCGTGACGAGGGGAGACCACACGCTGGTGGCAACTACGCCTGGACAGCCGGCGCGAGAATTGATCCCGCGTCATGGCATGCTCTTCGATTTGCAGGGGCTCAGCGGTGTCAGCATCGAATTCAAGACCGATGCCTCTGGGAAGGTCGTCGAGGCCGTCTTCTATCAAGGCGGAAGCGCGCTGGTTATCAAAAAGAAGTGAGCAGGACAGCCTCACGACCGAATCACAAGGTAGCAAGGTATCTTCTCTTGTCAGTAGGAATTAACGCGTTTGAACATCCTGCCCAATTTACGCTTCGGTGAGAACGCGCGTCCGATCAATCACTACCGTTTACCGGAATCCAGCTTGCTCCCCAGTCCGCTTCGCGGACATCACCAGTGATCTCCCTAAACCACGTTACATGGGAGCCTCTGCAGTTCGGGATTACATCGCTCGAAGGTCTGCGTACCGGCTGTTGTGGTCTGGTACTATCAAGCCGTGGAAGCCATGGCGGTGAAATGGTCTTATATAAATAGCTCACCCCCGCTCGCCTCGACGTCCTCGAACACCGCAGGATCCGGTTCACTCAACCGGCTGCATTCAACGACCCGTTTGAATTCAAGCCATATATCGAATCCGCTGTCTCGCAGGAGCACCTCCGCGAGTACGTAGAACAGAACTTTGATGAGATTCTACGGCGGGAGTTGAAAGAGTATCCGATATTGAGCAAACTCCTGCCAGGAGAGAGCGCTGTTGACCTGCTGCGTCCATTCAAATCGTCCATTCCCGGCCTCTTTCAGCTGCTGGAGCCCCACTTCCTGCCTGGTGTCTCGGCGGCGATCCACTCAGCGCTCAACGCAAACGTCGGAGTACTTTGTCTTAGCGAAATTCGCGACTCACTTCTGATGTGGGGACACTACACAGACAACCACGAAGGGTTCGTGATCGGGTTTGACCGGGTGAACGAAACACACCTTCTCCCGGCATAACGGCGGCCACGCTGTTCACCGTTTTCCCCCCGGCTGCTCGCTGCGCCGCCAAAGGATAGGCTCGCGAGGAAAGGATCATTGCCTTCTAATACGCAAATCATTAGTTGAAAGCTGAACGTTATTGGTCGCCCAACTACATCCAACATAGCGCTCATATCCCGCCTGGTCGCGATGGCTTGTTCAATCTCATTAAGCGCCTTCCGGCGACGCTTAGGTATGGGTCAGGAACGGTTATGGCCGAAAGGGACTTTGTCATCTTGCACGGGCGATTTTCGGACTTCGGACTGCCCGTGAACTGGATTGTGGCGGACATATCGCCGAGCACGCGGCGGACGACGCGATCACGACGCGCGAGCTCGACGTCCTTCATGGGGTGGCAAACGGCAGTTCCAACAAGGTCATCGCGTCGAATCTCAACATTTCGGAACACACGGTTAAGAATCACCTCAAAAGCATTCTTTGCAAACTTGATGCGAACGATCGCACCCATGCGGTAACAATTGCGATGAAGCGTGGGATCTTGGAACTGTAGGGTATTTAGACGGTTGCCATTAGACCGTTTGCGCGGTGATTTTCGACCTACGCTCAGACGGTACGACGAAATACGTGCTCTGCTTCATTGGAAATCCAAGAGGATCTTGCCGCCGCGCTCGGCATGTTCGACCGCGTCTCTAATTTGAGAGGGTTTGTATGTTGCGGTGATTGGCAAACTCAATTTGCCAGAAGCGACCACTTTTGTAGCCTCAGTCAGTGCCGCCCGCATTTTGGGCAGAAACTCTTCGTAGTACATCCAGAAGCCGTGGATGTTTAGCTTCTTGATGATGAGATCGCCTTGCGGAACCTGAATCGGCAAACCACTCAGCCACGCATAGCTCACGAGATGGGCCCCTGATGAAAGCACGCTTGCCATCGTCGCCGTCGCCGGACCACCTATAGCATCGAGACCCAGAGAAATCGGCATTCCGCCGGTCGCAATCTGAATTTGCTTTGAGAGATCCGGCGACTCCACGCCAACGAAATCAACACCCAGCTTTTCAATTTGTGGGACAAGTTCGGGCCTTCTCACGATACCTACAACGTTGAGAGCGCGCGATTTTGCAATCGCGATCAGGCATCGCGCGATCTGGGAATTCGCTGCGTTTAATACAATCCAGTCTTTCGGCTTTAGCGTTACAAATTCGTTCAAGAGAAGAACTGCGGTCGTAGGATTGATATTTAACATCGAGGCCGTTTTGGCATCGATTGAGGGAGGAACGACGAAAAGGCCCTGGGCCGGAGCAAGGACTTTTTCAGACCAGGTGAATGTTCGAAAAGGGATCGTAACGCGATCGCCTACCTTTACGCTGGTGACTCCCGGCCCGATCGCTTCGACAATTCCTGCGCCTTCCCCTCCAACGACTGACGGAAGCTTTGGCTTCAACAAGTACACTCCGTTCGCCAAAAGGAGATCGCTATAAGCAATTGGCGCATACTCCATGCGCACCAGAGCCTCGTTCGCAGACGGGGCGTTTGGCTCCGAGACTTCGAGCATCTTTAGGTTCTGAGCCGGATTTCCGTACGCAGTGAGGTGGATGGCTTTCATTCGGAGTATTGTCCTCGCTCGAAGAAATCCCGGCCCGCGAGAGGACCACCGGCTTGCTGGATTAGCCCTCCGTCGCGAAGATTTCCAAGATCAACGACTGCATAGCCAAAAGTTCTTAGCAGGGTTTCAACCCGCTTCTTCGCGCCGGCATCGTCGGCCGAAATAAACGCAACTCGTCTCGCCCCATTTAGGACGGGGTCCGCCTCCAGGTTAGGAACGATCATGTTGTTCAGCGCTTTCACCACTTGTGCTCCGGGCGCCAGTGCCGCAACGAACTGGCTAGTGGATAGGTTTCCAACATTTGCCAGGGTGAAATTTCCCGCCTGGCCGTGAAAAGGATTGGTCCCATCAATCAGTATCTGATTTTTCCATTTCGGAAGACTTGCAAGTGTTTGAGGCACGTTGTCCCAGGGCACAGCAAGCAGTACCATTTCGCAAGCTGCAGCCTCTTCCTTGGTGGCAGCCATTGCTCCGGGACCAAGTTGATTGACAACTTGCCGCAGGTTCTCGGGACCTCGGCTATTGCTAAGCTTAACCTTGTGGCCCACCTTCAATGCGCGTTTCGCGAAAGCTTGTGCGAACGCCCCGGCTCCGATAGTTCCGATTTCCATACGCGATCCTTCCTAAGCTCAACTTTTCAGCAGTACAACTCCCGTCTTTCCCGAGCGAGAGACGTGTTGAATGGCTCTTTGAAAATCGTTGAACTCGTATTCATGGGCGACTTCAAAGAGCCGAGGGTGATTTGTAGCGAGGTTCAACGCAAGCTCGAAATCTTGCCGCTTCTCCTCCTCTGGCAGGCGAAACCAACTCATGATCGAGACACTCTTGAGCGCGAGGTTGTTGGGAGCGAGCGCATAGATATTCGTGCCCGCATTGCTCTCCAATGAACCGAAGTTGATGATGGTCCCCCCCTCATCCAACAGCTCCGCGAGATCATCGATCGCTCTTCCGCCCACGGCGTCGAACGCCACGGCGAGTTTGTGTCCTCCCAAGGCTTCGCGAACCTCTCTTTTCCAATCGCTGTCGCTTGTTGAAAAGACCGGCGGGCCCGGTAGAACCGATTGGAGTTTTTCGGCAGATTGATTCGATCTCACCAGACGAATGGGGCGCACGCCCCGATCCAAAGCAACTTGAGTCAGCAACCGCCCAACGCCAGATGCCGCCGCATTCTGAAGGATGTAGACAGGTGGGGTAATCGGAGCCTTGAGTGAATTGTGACCGGCTTTGATGAGCACGGATGCGGTGATCGTATTTATGAGCATCTGCGCCGCGATGGGATCAGGAACGCCGTCGGGAACTGACAGGAGAAAGTTGTGTGGAACCGATACGTATTCTGCCCAAGAGCCCATAGCAGGGAAGAATGCGACGCGCTGACCTTCGCTCAACGTTTTCGCCAAGCTAAGATTTGTTCCAAGCCGAGCGACTGTGCCGACACCCTCGAACCCGGGTACTCTCGAGGTTCCCTCCGGAATGGGTTGAACGAGTCCTCCTTGAGGGAGGGCCGAAAGAATTTGGATATCGCCGGGATGGACCGGCCGTACACGGACCTTTACGAGGACGTCGTCAGGTCCGAGATCTTCATTCTTGAATCGACGCGTGACGATTCTCAGGACGCTCTCCGGAGCGCCGTACTCGCTTTGTGCGATTGCCTTGAATTCAATTTGCATTGCGAATCTCACGCAGAATTTCGCGATAACGAAAACAATCGACAAGGTGATCGTTCACCATTCCTATCGCTTGCATAAAGGCGTAAGCGACGGTCGGGCCGACGAAACTAAATCCGCGGCGCTTGAGATCTTTGCTGAAAGACTCAGACTCCGGTGTCATTGCCGGAATTCGCCGGGTGGCCTTCCATTCGTTGCGTTTGGGCAGTCCTCCGACGAAACGCCAACAGTAGGAGTCAAAATTCCCGAACTCGTCTTGGACTTTGAGAAATGCGCGGGCGTTACGTATCGCGGCTTCGATCTTCATCCGGTTACGGATGATTTCGGGATCAGACAGGAGGGCTTGGATTTTCGTTTTCGAGTAGCGGGCGACTTTCTCAGGATCGAAGTTGTGGAACGCGCGCTGGAAGCCTTCCCGTTTTTTCAGCACGAGCGACCAGTTCAGTCCGGCTTGTGCGCCGGAGAGTATGAGGACCTCGAAGTGCTTGCGGTCACGATGAACGGGGACACCCCATTCGCGATCATGATATTCGAGCAACAACGCGTCATCCGCGTTGACCCAGGAGCATCGTTTCTTAACTGCACCGCCCATTCGAAGGCCTTCACCGACTGCAGAACTGAAAAGCTGCGGCCCGCAGCCGGAATTCGGCCGCGGACCAGACGAAACAGAAGCGTGATCTTGCTTTTGGACTTTACTTCTTTCCTGCTGTTGCGTCCTCTATGACCTTTGCGACTTCTTTAGCATGGGACAACATGGCCACATGGCTCGATGGCAGAACCGTAGTTGTCGCGTTGATCTGCTTGGCCATGCTTTTTTCGTGTTCAGGGGCAATCATGTTGTCATTGCTTGCCACGATGTACCACGAGGGTTTCGAACGCCAGGCTGCTGCGGTAGGTTTTGCGCCGAAGATGGAACCTGACGTTTGCGGCTGGACCGCAACGAGAAGAGACTTTTCTTCTTTCGTTAGGTCCTGGGCAAAAGCTGTCTCAACACCTTCCGGGGTCAAGAGCAGGAATCCGTCCGAGAGCGGCTTGAGTTTTGAGAGCCCGAGGGGCGGCGGGAACGGTTTGCTGATCTCCTCGATGGTCTGATTCGCATCCGGAGCGAACGCGGCAACGTAAACCAGACCCACGACTTTCGGATCATTTCCCGCCTCGGTGATGACCAGACCACCATAAGAGTGTCCCACAAGAATTACTGACCCTTCTTCGGCAGCGATAGCTCGCTTCGTCGCCGCCACGTCGTCGGCGAAAGAGGTTAACGGAATTCCTACGGATCGCACATGGAAGCCTTTGGATTGAAGCAACGGAATGACCTTCGACCAGCTTGAGCCGTCGGCGAAGGCTCCGTGCACGAGGATGACGTTCTTGACGGGCGTGCTTTGTGCCGCGAGAGAGGCTCCGGTAATGAGAACCGCAAATGAAACGACCGCCAGCAACTTTTTCAGAAAACCGAGCATGCGATCTCCTCCACCAGTAAGAGCCTAGGCGAGTTGCGAATTGGCATCTTGCTCGTTTCGACCAGTTTTGTCGTTTGTTGCGCCAAGAATGAAGGGCAGGTTTTTTTCGGCGCGCGGAGAGCGCGGTTCTAGCGTTTCTTGATCACAAACGGGTCGAGTGCGAACTGCTGCAGGAGCCTCATCGGACGTTCGCTTCGGTCGGTCTTAGAGCGAAAGATCGCACCATACAGTGAATTCAATATGAATCGCGACAGGTCCAGCGTTCGCACGGCGGGATCCAATTCGCCCGCTTCTTGAGCCTGCGATACTACGACGGCGATTCGGCGCGTCGCTTCGTCGAGAAGTTCAGAAACACGTTTCTTGAGCGCTGGCGTCGCGTTGGTAATTTCTGAAGCGAAGTTGCCGACCAGACATCCGCGAACATACCCATACCTTTGCATTTCTTTCAGTGTCCGCCGCAAGTACTTGCGAAGCCGGATGACTGGCGACGATGTGTTTTCCAGCTGCAAAAACTCGAGGGCATAGGGGTAGAAAACGTCCGAGGCAGCGATGGCCAACTCTTCTTTGCTCCTAAAGTGGTTGTAGAAGGAGCCTTTGGGGATTTTGGCCGCACTCACAATATCCTGCACACTGGTACCGTTATAGCCAAACTCGTGAAACAAGCCTATGGCCGCTTTCAAGAGCTTTTCTCGAGTTGCGTCTCCTCGCGGCATTCCACCTCGTCACCGTTCAAAAGAATAGGAAACAGACACCATGCCGTCAGATTTTTCGCAAGAAGTACGCCGAAAGCTACTTGGGCTGATGTTCGCGTCTCCAGTATCCCGGGCTCGTTCCCACAACGCGATGAAAGGTTCGGGTGAACGCAGGTTGATCCCCGAATCCGGCTTGCGCCGCCACATCACTAAGAGGAAGTTTAGTTTGAACGAGAAGTTCCTTCGCACGATTGATGCGCTGGTGAATCAGCCACTGGTGGCTCGAAACCCCAAAGACGGCTTTGAATGAGCGAGCAAAGTGGCTAACCGAAAGTCCGCACTCTTTTGCCAGGTCGCTGAGCCGAACGCTGCCATCCAGATTCTCGCGAAGAAGTTCCAGCGCCCGCTGCTTTTGCCACTTCGCAAGTCCGCCTATTGTTGGGGGATGGACCGTCGCAATTCCTCCGTATCTCTGAACCAAGTGAGCCCCCAGAACCAGTTGGAAATGATCCAAGGCGAGTGAACAAGGCTTTTTCTCTTGGCTGATCGAAGGAACGATATTTCTTGTCATCTGTGCGAGAACGAGATCCTGCTCAATCAACGATTGCCGGTATTCCGAGACCGGGCCGAACCCCAAATCTTCCGCGATATCGTCGAGAGTTTCCCGGGGGACGTGATAGTGGACGAAATCAAATGGTTGGTCTGCCCAGCAGGCGGGAGCGGCGTCGAAGTCGATTACGTTGGAACGAAACGCAGGCACGTAGGAGGTTGGCAGCTGTTTCGAGTCCGCCCAGAGCAGGTATCCGCCGAGAGAAATGGAGCGGAGGCTCACAGAAACAAGGAGAGCCTTCACCGGCGACGCCTTCATGATCCGCTTATTCAGCGCGAAGAAACTCTGAAGCCTTGTAATGCTGAAATTACTCCCGTTCTTCCATATGGCAGGTACCTTCGACCGGGAGAGTTCCGTTAATTGAAAAAACGAAACAGAAGGGGCGTGTGGCGCCGCAGGAGATCGGACGCCGCCGGCATGGTCCGGAGGCACGCCACGTTTGATCATTGGCTTTAAGACGACTGGTCATCTTATACATGGGATGGGCCAGAGTTCAAGAGAGGAGCCCCAGACTGTGTTGGTCGAATTCAAGTGTGCGTACCGATTGATGCACCGCGATTTGGATTGCTTCCGGAGCCCGACGACAATCGTGGATTGGACCTCTGCCGAATCTCCGGTAAACACTAGCCTAAGACTTCCCATTACCAATCCGCGCAAACTTCCCATAACCCATTTCTGGATAACTTCCGGGTTCGACAATTCGCTGGGCTCACCACTCGGGTTGCCATGCCGGAGTTCAGTGGACTGTCTCGATTGCGTAGTAGCCAATCTACTCTTGATGCATGGGCGCGACCGTTCCGTCGGACCACGTTGCAACTATGACTGCAAACACAAGAATCTGCGGCAGCCCTCGTGCCTGGGACGGTTCCTTCGACGATAAGAACCACCAGTCAGCACCGGCAACAACTGGCGAGCCCGATGCGCCAGCCCCCCAATCCTTACCGTCCTTGAGCGCGGTAAAGAACATCAGATGTGGTCCGTTGTGATCGCCTGCATCGTATAAATATGCCGACTTCGACATCATATACACCATATTACCGTTTTCGAAATCTGGAAGTTGTTTATTGTCGAACCCCGCCTTCAGGGCCGACACGATTTCCGCCTTAGAGTGCCCGGCCATCACCATCCTCGTCCGCAGCTCAGCGAGCGGCAATAGCGATCGCGCAGCTTGGCGATTCAGGCATTCGGCACCTCTTATCTTCGGGTTCCAGAACTCGGGCGAGTCAAACTGCGCCATCCAGCTTCTTTCCACCATACAGACAAAGCCGTTCTTTCCTCGGACAGCTGTTTCATAGCCTTGCCGTCCCAAGATCAAGACCGTCGCGTCGCTGGATATGGAATCCGGAGCCGCGCTCCGCGCCAGCACAATCTCAGCATTTCTTTCCATCAAGTATTGGTCGACAGGCGCCATTTTCGGATATTTATCCGATTGTGCCGCCGCCTTCGGCACAAGGAAACCGATGTTGATTACCAGCACCAAGATAATCGTGACCATGATCCTGATCATTTTCCCCTCGTGGCTGCCCTCATCGCGGGGTATCCTTTCGGCGCCGCTCCTCGCTCTGCTTTATGATTTGGGTCAAATCCGCAACCGGGCGTATCTCAACCGGTCCAAGTCCATACTTAAAACCTGGAAGTTGTGAGACAAGCTGAATGGCATGATTGAGGTCTCGCGCCTCAAGGATTTGAAGGCCGCCGAGCTGTTCCTTGGTTTCCGCATAGGGGCCGTCGGTGGTCGCGACTTTGCCGTTTTTCCAGTACAGGGTCACCGCGGTCTCCGGAGCCTGAAGGGGTACTTCGGCAACAAGATATCCGTTGGCGCGCAGATGGTCATTGTGCTCAAAGCATTCGTCGAACACTGCGTTTCGCTCGTCCTCGGTCATCCCTTCAAATTTTCCTGGCTGGAGGTATCCCAAACAGAGGTATTTCATCGTTCTTCTCCTCGTTCTTCGCCTATGGGCGGGATCCAGCAGCCCAGCTTTGCGCACTGGATCGTTCATCTTATAGTCGTCGGGCACAGAAGAATTCGACAGCAAGTTCTGTGCTAATGACCTTTGCGAGCTACAAATGCCTTGCGCAGCGCAGACCTCCAACTCGCGCTGAATTGTTTGGAGGCTTCAGCGTCCGGCGCGAGGAGGTCGAATCCGTGGAAGGCACCACGCACGACCAGGAGTTCCGTTGCGACGCCGGCATGGACGAGCCGGCGCGCATACTCCATGTCTTCTTCGGCGAACAGGTCAATAGAACCGACGCCGATCCAGGCAGGCGGTAGGCCGGCGACGCTAGCTACCCGGGCGGGTACGGCAGCTACCGGCACCTTGGACGAACCCGCTGGAACACCGAGCAGCGAGCTCCAGGCAAAACGATTGGCACTCGCAGTCCACATAAAGTGGCCAATGGCGGGCGGCGCTGGACGGGTGCTGCCCGTTCGGTCGTCCAGCTGGGGGTAGATGAGCAACTGGAAGACGATGGGGACTTCGTTGCGGTCGCGCGCGTGAATCGCAAGGCTCGCTGCGTGGCCGCCGCCCGCGCTCTCACCGCCCACGGCAATTTTGGAGCGATCAATGCCGAGCTCCGCTGCATGGGCGTGAACCCATTTCAGCGCGGCGTAATTGTCCTCAAGCGAACCGGGAGATCGCGTCTCCGGAGCCAGCCGGTAGTCGACCGAGACGACGACGCAGTGGCAATCTGTCGCGATCCCTTGCAGCCGGGGGAGCAACATGGGGTCGCGCATCATCAAGCCGCCGCCATGCATGTGAAGCAACACCGGCTTGCCCTCCTCCGACGGCGCGGGATCAACGACCCAGAGACGAACCTTGGGTGCCCCAGGCGGCCCGGGAACATGCCGCTCCACGGGCTGCGGCGCGGGATCAGGCAATGGGGGCATGGCAGGCAATTGCCGGAACTTGACGACCATCTCCGCTGAAAAGTCAAAGGCGGGAAACTGCTCGAGTGCAGGAAGAAGTTCGGGATCGACGAGGGAATATGGGTCCGCAACCGCCGGCGAAGTTTCTGAGCGCGAGGCTTGCTCAGCCTCCGCCAGCGTAGCTGCGGGTGTGAGTCCCATAGCCAAACCAAAGCCGGCCGTGTGGATAGCGAAGTCGCGACGAGTAAGTTGATTGCTCATCGGAGTAGAAGGCGACTCGCGCCGCCAGCCGTCAGGCCGGCACCAAAAATGGGCGAACCTCGACCGACGCCCGGCAAGCGATGACAGCCTTGCGCCCCCACGCCAGTGCCTCGTCCATGTCAGCAGCTTCCAGTATCCAAAAACCGCCTACGTGCTCCTTGGTTTCCAGGTACGGCCCGTCGGTGATGACCACTTCACCCTTCGGCTGCCGTCGCAGCGACTTCGCGCTGCTGGGCGCGCTGAGGCCGCCGGCGAAAAACCTGGCGCCACCAGCTTCCATCTCTTCGTTGAGCACGTCGATATCGCGAATCATCGCTTCGTCTTCTTTGGACGGGTCGTAGTTGTCGGGGTGGTGAATCGCAACCAAATACTGCGCCATAATTTCTCCTTTTCCTTTAACTGCCTACGAACCGGGCGGTTGCCCTGCCTTCACTACATAGTCGAACGGGGGACTGGAATTCGACAAATCCTTCAAAAAAATTTGCCTCTTACTCATGGGAGCCCTGCCCGCCAAGGTCTGGTGGGCGTGTAGGTGCTAATGATGATGCTCGGCGACGGAGCCTTCGCGATATTCCGTTCCGTCTGACCAGCGTTGCACAAGAACCACGAACGAAGTCAGGTGCTCCACGGTGTCGGTCACACCCAAGACAGGAGAACCCGGCAGGTTCGCTCCCCAGATTGCAGGGTCGGTGTCCGAATAGAAAAACATGAGGTGGGAAGGCCAGTGGGGGAGGGTCGCGCCGCCGTATCCTTCCTTCGACATCATGTAGCACATCGCCCCGGGTTCCATCGGCGGCAGTTCCTTTTTGTCGATGGCAGCGGCGATGGCCGCGGTCATCTCAGCTTGCGTGCGTCCCGCCAGAATCAACTCGGTAATTCTTGTGAATCGTAGAAGGTAGGAGTGCGCGGCTGCTGCATTCACGCACATCGGGACCCGCACTTTCGGATCCCAAAAGTCAGCATCCGCTGCGGAGGTCCACGAACGTCCCACGATACACACGAAACCGTTCTTGCCCTTGACCGCTGTTTCGAAACCATGACGTCCGAGAACCAGTACCTCGGCATCGCGTGAAATGGACTCAGGCGCTGAACTTCGCGCGAGGGCTATTTCCGCATCCCGATCCGTCATGAGGTACTGTTCGATCAGGGCCATCTTCGGATAAGACGTCGCGACATCCTGTGGCATCGCTCGGTACGTCGTACCGAGCACAACCAGCAGAGCCAAGCCATTGATTGCAATCGCACTAACCTTTGTTAGTCGCATAGTTTCTCCCTTTTGAGAATGTGCCTTTTTTCCGTGAGACCGCCCTTCAGCGCGAAGCGTTCTGTCGCCGTCGCGGCTCGCATGCCCTCATTCCTTCGTTCAAGTCCGCCGCTCAGCTGCTAGTCGGTTGCCGGATTGAAAAAGATTTCTCGCACCTCGACCTGCCCCCGAGTGGCGGCGACGCCTTTGCGCGCCCATGCCACCGCCTCGTCCATGTCAGCGCATTCCAATATCCAAAAACCGCCGATGTGTTCCTTGGTCTCAAGGTACGGCCCGTCGGTGATGA
>WNFR01005351.1_pt1 | contig 18191 bp, 13 predicted proteins | sample 5400221 | NCBI WGS metagenome assembly WNFR01 (sample SAMN13153357, study PRJNA577476) | soil metagenome | isolation source: 40 cm soil under Madrone tree | place: USA:California | collected 2016-06-14
CATTCTCCGGTGCTACAGGTGAAGCTTTTATTAACGTTGCAAACCAGCAGGGCGCGTCTCGCGGGATGCGACTGGTCTACACCCGCAGGTTGAGCCGGGTTTGGACCGCATCGGCGGGTTACTCGTTTGGTCGCGGTCAGCGGTTAGCTTCGGGCGACATCTCAAAACCGGCAGACATGTTTGAAAACTCTTTCTTCCAGACAGCTGCGTTTCAGCTGGGCGCCGGATTCGATACCGGCACTAACGTGCGTACAGTGCTGCGCTTCTCGCCGAACGCGACAGTTTTTGCAATCGATCCTTTCGCGGGACGCCTTGGCGTTTATGATCCGTCGCTTAGCATTCAGGTAACGCAGGAACTTCCCAGCTTCGGTTTGCCCATCCGGGCTGAGGCAGTTCTCGACGGGCGAAATTTGCTCGATGTACAACCCACAACCGACAACGGAGAGGTACTTACTCAACTGACCACGGGCCGCCGTTCTGTTCGAGGAGGAATCTCGCTGAGATTTTAGAAGAACAGAGGGAGAGAAGCGTGCGCGCAGTTTCCCCGGCGCAGTTATTGTTTGGTCCAGATTTGCCCATCCAGAAAGTTCTCCAAAATCTCGGAAAAGTCCGAAAACTTGGATAGTAGTCCAGTTCGGAAGCAAATAGCCAATTGATCTACTGAGACAACATGGCACACTCCTGAGCAAGGCGAATGTATGCTGGAGTTACTGCCGGAGGACGGCTTGAACGGCAGCGCGCGCCAGGCGAGATTGAAAAGTGACCGGGGAACAAACCTTGCGTTTTGACAACCGGATCGGGAGCGCAGGAAGCGGCTCGGGAATTTGACGCAGTGAAAAGATCAGTCTTTACAACTGGAACCTGGTTGGTATTCGTTACCTCGGCCCTGCTGGTGACGGTGGGCGTGCTTAACTTTGCCCAGCGCCTGCGTCACGAGACACCTCCGTGGGATGGCGTGACCTGGAATGAAACCAGGGAGGGCATTGTCGCCGATAAAGTTGAAGCTGACTCATCCGGCGCTCGGGCACAGATTCTGCCGGGCGACCATTTGATTGCGATCAGCCTTGACGACAATCATTACGATGAAGTTGGCCACGCAAAGGACGTCCAGATTTATTTGGATCACTCCAGTGTCGGCGGAAAGATTCATTACCTAATCGAGCGACCTTCATATCCGGAGGAAAGCCGTTACTACTATGCGGACCTCGATCATCTCAACGCCATTCACAAATGGACGCCGCGCGATCTTTACATCAACCTCATTGGCGTCATTTACCTTCTGGTTGGTTTCTTCGTACTTTTCAAACAGGGCGGGAGGGCGCCTTTCTCGTTACACTTTGCGACGTTGTGCCTGGCCGCGTTTGTTTTTCATTTCTATACACCGATTGGTAGTTATCGCGATCTCGATCTGGCGGTTGCATTTTTCAAGAACGCTGCCTTCATTTTGTTTGCGCCGCTCTTTCTGCATTTTTGTCTTGTCTATCCCCAGCGCCAACAGCTTTTTGAAACGAAACGATGGCGGGCTGCGTTGCTGTATTTGCCGGCAACGTTATTGCTGATCCTCGCGAGTTTTGTTTTTCTCCGTGGCGCCCTGACGCCAGTGCTGCCCGGGCTGCGCAACCTTCCCAGCTTTTCCGAATCATTCGTCGGACTGTTTTATCGTTTGACCTTTGCCCACTTTGTGGTGGCGCTGGTTGCCAGCGTCTTTTTCCTGATTCGTACCTGGATTAAGGCCAAGACTGCGGTGATTCGCCAGCAGATGAAATGGGTGATCTGGGGATCGCTGCTGGCGGTGGCGCCGTTTACGTTGCTTTACGGCATCGGATTTTTGTTGGGGGCACAAACCGATCCCTGGCTGATCGACGCGGCGGTGTTGCCGTTGATTCTGATTCCGCTGGCCTTCGGTTATTCAGTGGTGCGCTACCGGTTGATGGATGTCGAGCTTGTCGTTCGTCGTGTTTTTGTTTATGTGCTGACTACATTATCGATTGCGCTGATGGTGGGCTCGGTGGTTTATCTCGCCGGACTCTATGCGCTTGGTGAAAGTGGACCATCAAGCTCGGGCGAAATTACTTTGCGCGTGGTGCTGGCAATCGTCGCTATGGCGGCGATTGTAATGATTGCCGCGCCGGTAAAAAACTTTCTTCAGGAACAAATCGATCGCTTGTTTTATGGCGAGCGCTATGACATGCGCCACAGCCTGCTGGATTTTGGCCGCACGCTTTCAGCAACCACAGCCCTTGATCCGTTGCTGGACTCGCTCGTCAGCCGTTTACAGGAAGTGATGAACGTAGGCCGGGTGGCGATTTTCATCGAAGACAAGCATGAGCCTGCCGGTTACCGCGTGGCGCGCGCCGCCGGGCTAACTGGAGAAATGGTTGTGCCGCCCGACTTTCGCGAAATGATTCGCATTCGCTCGGCTGAAAGTGGCGTGGTGCGCACCGACGATCTTGATCTCGTTCCCGAGACTACTGGTTTTGTGCGCCGCGCGCTGCATTATTACGTGCCCTGCGTGGTTCGCGGTCGCATGGTCGCGGTCATTGGTCTGGGCCGCTCGGCCGATGGCGCACTGCTCTCTTCCGAGGACGTTGATATTTTGCTGACAGTGTCGGGTTATGTGGCGGTCGCAATCGAAAACAGTTTGCTGTATCAGGAACAACAAGAGCGCGCTGCGGAACTGAAGCTTTTGAAGGAATTCAACGAGTCGATCATCGAATCGATTAATGTCGGATTGTTAGCAGTGGATCTCGATGGCCGCGTCACGCGCCTTAACTCCGCCCTGGAAGAAATTCTCGAAGTAACGCGGGCAGCAGCCACTGGCAAGCGGGTTGAAGAACTCTTCTCGGAAGACTTTACCGACACGCTGCATCAGGTCCTCGGCAACGATCGCTGGCGCCTGCGCGAGACGCGGAACATCTACAAGATACACACTGCTACCTCAGCCGGCCGCACGCTCGTGCTAAACATTGCTATCGCGCCGCTACAGGATTCGCAGGAACAGACCGGCGCCCTGGTGGTGCTGGAAGATGTAACTTCGCGGGTCAGGCTTGAGGAACAGTTGCAACAGCGCGAGAAACTCTCGTCGATTGGTCTGCTGGCTGCGGGCGTGGCGCACGAGGTGAACACGCCGTTAACAGGCGTTTCGTCCTACACGCAAATGCTGCTGGGGATGCTTCACGAGACTGACCCGAAACACGCGCTGTTACAGAAAGTGCGGCGCCAGGCTGAACGCGCTACAAACATCGTTAACAACCTGCTGAACTTTTCGCGTACCGGCAGTGCTACGGAATTCAGCGAGATCGACATTAGCCGCGTGCTTGACGACACCCTGCAACTGCTTGAACCGCAGTTGCGTGGTAATCAAATTGAGATCATTCGTGAGTACGACGCCCATGCACCACGCATAATCGGCAACAGTGGTCAGCTTCAGCAAGTGTTCACCAATCTGCTACTGAATGCGCGAGATGCTATTCCTATCGGCGGTTCAATTAGGATTGCGACTATTCCTTCGGAAGATCATTCGCTGATAGTCGAAGTGTCCGACACCGGTCTGGGAATCGCGCCGGAAAATGTCGCCAAGATTTACGACCCGTTTTACACAACGAAGGGAGTTGGTCGGGGCACCGGCCTCGGCCTGGCAGTTTCTTACGGCATCGTTCAGGAGCATTCGGGTCATATCAGCGTGGAAAGCACACCCGGCCGCGGCACAACTTTTCGCATCACATTGCCGACGGCCCACGCGCGCGCTCGATTGCAGTCGGTGGGCGACTAGAGCAAAAACAGAGGTCAGAAGTCAGAGGTCAGAAGTCAGAGAACAGAGATCGCAGATTCGAACCTAAAAGTTTTGTTCGACTGGTGACTTCTGTTTCTGACTTCTGACCTCTGTTCTCTGACCTCTGATCTGTTTACAGGCTCTTGCCTTTTTTTTTGCCCCAATCTCCCCTAAACTGACTGCTCCAAACTGAGGACCACTAACTTTGGCGCTTAAGACAGAAAGACGCATCGCTAAAAAAGGATCAGTGCTCATCGTTGACGATGAGGAGATCATGCGTGAAGTTTTGGAAACGCTGCTCTCGTCGGAAGGCTATCGGGTTGATCTTGCGAAGACCGGTGAAGAAGGACTTGAAGCCTACGGCCGCCGCGCTTATGACGTCGTGCTGCTCGATGTCTCGATGCCGGGCATCGGCGGTCTGCGCGCGCTCGAAGAGTTTTTGAAAATAGATTCAGATGCTGTGGTTGTCATGATTACGGCCTACGCCACGTTTGATACGGCCATTGCCGCATGGGAACACGGTGCCTTTGGCTGCATCAGAAAACCGTTTCAGAACGAACAAATCACCGGAACAGTAGCTGGCGGAATTAAGCGCCGGCGCAAAGAAGAAGAGCGGCGCACCCTGCGGCGCGCGATGAGCCGGGCAGTCGATCGCGGCGCCATTGTCGGCCGCTCGGACATCATGCAGGAAGTTTTCCGGTTGGTGGAACAGGTGGCGCCCGCACGTTCGACCGTTTTGATCACTGGCGAAAGCGGCACCGGAAAAGAGCTAATTGCGAAAGCGATTCACGAATCCAGCATGCGCGCGGGCAAACCGTTTGTCACCGTGAACAGCTCGAATATTCCTTCGGAGTTGCTCGAGTCGGAACTGTTCGGACATACGCGCGGCGCTTTTACCGGAGCGGTCGCGGCGAAAAAGGGTCTGTTTGAAGTTGCAGATGGTGGCTCTATTTTTCTCGATGAGATTGGCGACATTCCTCCTGAAACACAGGTGCGCCTACTGCGTGTAATCCAGGAGCGCGAGTTCACTCCGCTGGGCGATACCTCGCCACGTCGCGTCGATGTGCGCATCATTGCGGCTACTAACATTGATTTGAAAGAAGCAGTCAAACAAGGCGCGTTTCGCGAGGATCTTTATTACCGCCTGGCGGTGGTGCCGATCGAATTACCGCCATTGCGCGATAGACGCGAAGACATTTTGCCGCTGGCCCAACACTTCATCGAGAAATATAACGAAGAGAATGCGCGACACGTTTCGCAGCAGATTGCACCTGAAGTTCTTGCCCTGCTGGAAGCCTATTCCTGGCCCGGCAACGTGCGCGAGCTGGAAAATGCGATTGAGCGCGCGGTAGTGATTGCTCCGGCAGACGAAGTTACGCGCGAGTGCCTGCGTCCGGAAATCAGCGACCCGCAATCGGTGGCGGCTGCGTCCGAAGCAGGTGCGAGTCTGGCGGCGGTGCATGACCTTGGAGGCGGCATCAATTTTTACGACCAGGTGCGGCGCTTTGAGATCGATCTCATTCGCCGTGCACTGGAGCAAACCGGCGGCCATCAATCGCGTGCGGCGCGTTTGCTGGGAATGAACGCAACGACGCTCAACTCAAAAATCAAGACTTACAGGATTAGCCTGCGGCCTTAAGAATGTTGAATGGGGCACTGGAGGCTGTACCCTTTGCTGGTTAGTGATTGTCTGCGGTTGCGGGAGCTGGCTTTTTCGCTGCGGGTTTGCGTTTTGCAGGTTTCAGTTCAACCAGAATTATTTCCATATCCCCGTCAGTAAGATTTTCTGGAAGATGTCTGACGGCTGGTGTGAAAAGCGCCGTGCCCGCCTTCATGTCTCGCTCTTCGGTTTTACCGCCCGGGTAGGTAAACTTGACGCGACCGTCTGTCAGAAAGATTGCAACTAAGTCCGGGTGGCTGTGCATGACCGACTTTTCATGTGGGCCATACTTTGCGCGCACCACGCGTACCCGCGAGTTTTCAGACTCGACTTTGTAGTGGTTCGGATCGACTTTTGTCGCATCCTGAGCCAAGGCAGAGGGAACGGTCAGCGCCAGGACAAACAGCGCCAGGAACAATATGCGATGCATAGGAATATCCTCCTGTGAATTTAAACGGTAAATCGGTTGTACGAGCGTGGCGTATTCTTATAGGTGACCAGCACACAAGTCAATAGTTAGCAGGGACAAAAGCGAACACGCGTCTGTTGAGCTAAGAGAGGCTGGGTTTGCAGTATGCTTGCTGCAAATTCTTTGCCAACTTTGTGGTTGATCCTTTTCCTAAGATATGACTGAGGCAATGGAACAGATGGCCATTCAAAAACTTGCGCTTGACGAAGCGCAAGCGCAACTCGGTGCATCCATGAGCGAGCGCGATGGTTGGTCAGTACCCATCTCTTATGGCGACGTCTCGATCGAATATGCAGCGGTGCGCGAAGATGGCGCCGGTCTGATTGATCTTTCTCCGCGCGGTCGCATGCTTGTCAGCGGATCAGAGGCAGTTCAGTTTCTCAACGGGCTGATCACGAACGACATGAAGACGCTCGAGATGGGACAGTGGATGCCGGCAGCGTTTCCGAATGTGCAGGGAAGGCTAGTTGCCGCCATTCGAGTGCTTCGTTTGCAGGACCAAGGCACAGACAACGGGACAGACATGAATATCTGTCCTACTTTTCTGATCGACACCGAGGCGGCGACGCATCAAACGGTGCTGAAAACTATCGAACGGTTCACGCTTGCCGGAGACTTCCACGTCAACGACATGACGAGCCAGACTGCGATGTTGTCGCTGCAGGGCAAGAAAGCGGCGAGCGTCGTTGGCTCGGTGCTCGGCGAAGCAGCTGCAGTTTCAGCGCCAAACGCAGTGCGGCAAATCACTTGGCAACAAGACGGCGGGACAGCGGAAGTGACCGGTGTTCATGCTTCACATACTGGTGAAGACGGATTTGATCTAATTGTTGAGAACGATCGCGCCACCAGTTTGTGGAATGCCTTGCAACGAGCGGGCGCGCGACCCGTTGGTTACGACGCGCTCGAGATCCTGCGCATCGAAGCGGGGGTGCCGCGCTATGGCATCGATATGGATGAAACGAACATCGTCACTGAAACGAACCTGGACGACGCGGTCAGTTACACGAAAGGCTGTTACATCGGTCAGGAGATTATTGCCCGCATCAAGTACCGCGGGCATGTCGCGAAAAAGTTGACAGGTGTGGTATTCGATGGGGCAGTCGAGCTCAATGCCGGCTCTCTTATTAATTCAGTGGATGGAAAAGAGATTGGCCGCATAACTTCAGTGACGTATTCACCGAAACTGAACCGCACCATCGCGCTTGTTTATTTGAAATACGACTACCTAACCCCGGGTACTGAAGTAAAGGCAGGCAGCGGGAATCATGAATTTTCCGGCACAGTTATAGAGCTTCCTTTTGTCCGCTCTACAGCTCCGTAGGAGCCTAATATAAACTAATTATTACCTGCTTCGCTCTAAGAACCGCAGAAGTCTCGTTATCGAGGTTCGAATCGATGGAAGAGTTGGATCCTTCATCAGAAGAAAAACGCGCACCCGATCTCGATTACCAACAAGCGCGCCTCGCCTATTCCATCATCCAATCACTCCTGGAACACACACGCGTGGTCGGTGACCTGATTGCGCTGATGGCCCAGACGCTTGACGAAGACACGACCAAAGCGCTGACGCAGACGCCCGTTTGGACAGCTTATCTTGATAGCCGCCGGGCCATGGAACGCACCCGCGCAGACGTGGAGAAGTTAGCAGAAGTGATGAAGCAGCTTGGCGAGGATTAGTGTCCGAATCTCTCAGGCGATGAGGTTCTGAAGATTTCCCATCTCACCCTGGGCTGGAAGTCCTTAAATGAAAAATGATAAATGAAAAATGATGAATGGAAAATCTTAATCAGTTGATTCCTGAATGATGTCAACGTTCGAAGGGACAGGCAGGAATGCCTGTCCTACTGCTGCACCATCATGATCACTTGCCGCTCGCGTCCACCGTCGAACTCACACAGAAAGATTCCCTGCCAGCGTCCCAGTAAAAGCTTTCCATCTTTGAACGGAACCGTCACAGAAGAACCCACCAGCGTGGCTTTGATATGTGCGTCGGAATTCTCTTCGCCGTGACGAAAGCCCATGCCGTGTTGGGGAATTAGAGTGCGAAGCAGGTGAAGCATATCGCGCGGCACGTCCGGGTCGGCATTCTCGTTCACCGTTAGTCCGGCAGTTGTGTGTTGCACATAGAGCGTGACCACACCTTCCTTCGCCCCAGACTCTCTCAGCTTATTCTGGACTTCGCTGGTGAACTCGACGAGTTCTTCACGCTGATGTGAACGCACTTTGATTGTAAACATTTCAAATGAAAGGAATCATGCCTGGAAGAAAACGGCAAGCAAAAAGTCTTAGGATTTGTTTGAAGCTTTGCGCTTGAGCAGATGCCAGCCGGAAGGAAGGATTGCCGCGGCAAGCAAGATCTTTACAAGATCGCCAATCAGGAAAGGAGCGACGCTGAGCTTGAAAGCGACGCCGGGCGCAGTGTGAGTTACAAATGAAAACCATGCCCAACCAGCAACGATAATGATTGCTGAACCGGCGGCCATTGCGGCGACTGCTGTTAGAAAGCGTTTGTCCCAGCCGTTTTCCGCGAACGCGCCGGTGACAAAAGCAGCGGCGGGAAACGCAACGAGGTAGCCGCCTGTTGGTCCAAACAGATGAGTGATGCCGCCATGCCCGCCGTAAAAGAAAGGCAACCCGCTTGCTCCTTCGAGCAAATAAACAATCATTGCCATCGCTCCAAGTCGCGATCCCAACAGCGCTCCCGTCAATAGCACAGCGAAAGTCTGCGCCGTGATCGGAACCAGGCCAATGGGAATCACGATTTGTGCGGCCAGCGCAGTCAGCAGACTAAACACAAAAACCAGCGATACCGACCGCGTCCAATCCAGCGGGGCCAGTGCAGCGCCGAGCAGCGTGTCTGCTTCCGGATATGAATGAACGTGCGAGCTCATAGTTTTCAGAGTTTAGGGTTTCGGGTTCAGAGTTTCAAGTTGCGCTGTGTAATCTCTGTGTTCGCCATATCTTTGTAGCGAGCCCTTATCAGCGGACTTGCTCACCACAGAGACACAGAGAACACGGAGGACGCACAGAGATGATCTTAGTCAGCGGCTTTTTTGGCGGCAAGCACTTCAGCAGCAGACTCATCGACGAGTGTACCGATGCGCATGCCGTGGAACGAGCGCCATACAAAGAAAACAGAAACCAAAAAGAAGCCCAGCGCCAAAATGTGCGTCAAGGTTGTGTCCCCGTTATTTCTGGCCGTCAAGCTAACAGCCAGTTCTACAGCCAACAGCCCGAACAGCGTCGTAAACTTGATTACCGGATTCAACGCCACCGACGAAGTGTCCTTAAACGGATCGCCCACGGTGTCGCCAACTACGGTGGCGTCGTGCAAGGCGGTGCCTTTCATTTTCAGATCAACTTCGACGACTTTCTTGGCGTTGTCCCAGGCGCCGCCGGCATTGGCCATGAAGATGGCCTGATACAAACCAAAGATGGCGATCGAGATCAGATAACCGATAAAGAAGAATGGTTCGACGAAAGCGAAAGCAAGCGTTGAGAAGAACACAGTCAGGAAAATATTGAACATGCCTTTCTGCGCGTACTGCGTGCAAATCTCCACGACCTTCTTGCTGTCTTCAACCGAGGCTTTTTCAACTCCCTCGAGCCGAATATTTGCCTTGATGAATTCCACCGCGCGATAAGCGCCAGTGGTTACGGCCTGGATCGAAGCGCCGGTAAACCAGTAGATGACCGCGCCGCCGGTGACCAGTCCCAACACAAAGGGAGCGTGCAACAACGAAAGACTGGTCGTGTTTGTAGTCAGACCATTGGTAAGTGCCATGATGATGGAAAAAATCATGGTGGTGGCGCCGACTACCGCCGTTCCAATCAAGACTGGTTTCGCAGTTGCTTTGAAGGTGTTGCCCGCGCCATCGTTCTCTTCCAGCAAATGTTTCGCGCGCTCGAAATTGATGTCGATGTTGTGATCGCGTTTCATGTCGCTCGCGAGGTTAGGCACTTGCTCGATCAGTGATAACTCATAAACCGATTGCGCGTTGTCGGTAACTGGTCCATAGGAATCCACCGCGATAGTTACCGGGCCCATGCCCAGAAAACCAAAAGCCACTAAACCAAAACCGAATACCGGAGCGGCAACGGGATCAACCATCAGCGAGCCCAGCCCGAGGCCCAGGTCTAAGCCGAGCGTGGCGAAGTAATAAGCGATCGACATCAAGGCCACGATGCTGATACCGAGCCAGTAGGCAGAATAATTTCCGGCTACGAGTCCGGAAAGAATATTCAACGAAGCGCCGCCCTCGCGCGAGGAAGTTACGACTTCGCTGACATGCCGCGACTTGGTCGAGGTAAACACTTTTACCAGCTCGGGAATAATCGCGCCGGCGAGTGTGCCGCAGGAAATAATGATTCCCAATTTCCACCAGAGAGTGTCGTTGCCGCCAAGCACAGGAATTGTCAGTCTCGAAACAACAAAGGTCAGCACCACCGAAACGATCGAGGTGATCCAAACGAGAGATGTCAGCGGACTTTCAAAGGGCATCTGGTCCGCCGTTTTGTAGCGTGCCTTGGCGATTAGGTCGTTCGCGAAGTAAGAGGTGCCACTGGCAATGATCATCATTACGCGCATCACGAAAATCCAAACCAGCAGTTGCACCTGCACGCGCGGATTCGGCACACCTAAAAGAATAAAAGTGATCAGCGCAACCCCGGTGACACCGTAAGTCTCAAAACCATCAGCGCTCGGTCCGACTGAGTCGCCGGCGTTATCGCCGGTGCAGTCAGCAATCACACCCGGATTGCGCGCATCGTCTTCCTTGATCTTAAAGACAATCTTCATCAGGTCAGCCCCGATGTCCGCAATCTTGGTAAAGATGCCGCCGGCGATACGCAGAGCCGCCGCGCCCAGCGACTCACCAATCGCGAAACCAATGAAACATGGGCCGGCGTAATCACCGGGAATGAAAAGCAGAATGCAGAGCATGATCAGCAGTTCCACGCTGATAAGCATCATGCCAATGCTCATGCCGGCCTTCAGCGGAATCGCATAAAGCGGGAAAGGTTTGCCCTCGAGACTGGCGTAAGCAGTGCGCGAGTTCGCGAATGTATTGACGCGGATACCAAACCAGGCCACACCGTAACTGCCGGCGATCCCCACCAAACTGAAGGCGAGAATGATTGCCACGCGCAACGGCTCCATCTGCGACAGCACGCCGAAGTAAAGAATAATGACGACGGCGATAAAAGCTTCGAGGATGAGGATGAACTTGCCCTGCGTGATCAGGTAAGTTTTGCAAGTCTCATAGATCAGTTCAGAGATCTCGCGCATCGCCCGATGGACCGGAAGCTTTTTCAAGTTCATGTACATCGCCATGCCAAAGCCGAGGCCCAGCAAACAAATCACGATGCCACCGAGCAGCAGCCGATGGCCATCGAGGCCGCCGAAGAAGGTCACGTCAGACAAGTCAGGCAACTTAAGGTTCGCTTCGCCGCCCTCGCGCGGTTGCGCAAAAGTTGGCACGGCATAAAAGGCGATGCCCGCCAGCGTCGCGGCCAGCGTCAAACTAAGCCGCGCGGCGCGCGAGGAGCTTAATGAACGGCGCACGATGCCCCCATTGACGACTTTCTTTTCCATAGCAAAAACTGCCAGACAAACCGACAGCAAGCTGATAAATGAGATCAGCAAAATTTCCACGATTTGTGATCCTTTCCCCTCGTTTAGTAAGTGGCGTGAACTGCAAACTCTCACCGTTTTTGGCGCGGAACGCTTCCATTCGGACGCGAAGTCTTCGCTCGTTATGTCAGCACCGGAAAACGGTCGATTGAAAAGCGGATATTATTGCCGATTAGAAGGGGAACTGTCCAATGGAGCACATAAATCGGATTGCTCGTTTTGCGGCCAAGCCGCAGCGACAATCAGACGAGCGATTCGGCTTCGGTTAAGGCGGGAATCAATTCTGGTCGCTTGCCAAAGCCGAACCAGCGTCGAATCGAATCAACTAAAATGATAACGGCAGCGACCATGATGATCGCAGTCAGTCCGGTATTGATGTAACCCTGCATCGACGTTTCTGGTTTTTGTGCCAGCGGCCAGAAGATGTCGGTGATCGATTCCCAACCAGCAACGAGGGTTGTTGTGGCAACGAAGCTCAGCGGCAGGATTGTTACCCAAGAATATTTTGCTTTTCCCGAATTGATGATGATCGTGGTGGCAACGCAAAGCGCCACCGCTGCCAATAATTGATTAGCAATTCCAAACATGGGCCAGATCGTTGAAATGGATCCAGACCAGATGAAGGCACCCCAGGCGGCGACCACCAGCGCCGACGTGACCACAGAACCTGGCAGCCAATTCGGCTGCTCGAGTTTTTTATAAAATCGCCCGCCAAATTCGCCTACCAGAAAACGCGCGACGCGCGTGCCGGTATCGATCGTTGTCAATATGAACAAGGCTTCAAACATGATTGCAAAGTGATACCAGTACTTCATCAGTCCGCGCAGACCAGGAATACCGTCGAAGATTTTGGCGATGCCCAGCGCCAACGTTACGCCGCCGCCAGTACGCCCGCGCAAATTCTTTTCTCCCGATTCCTGTTCCAATCAGTCAATTTCGGCCGGCTGCAAATTAAAGCCCTGGGCACTGTGTTCATCGACCATGCGAACGTACGCCGCTTTTTGCGCGTCCGTTTTCTGCGCGGTGTTGATGGCAAAATAGTCGCCGGGGAAAAGTGAGGTCGCGGCAATCAACGCCACCACGCCCACTACGCCTTCCATCAACATCGATCCGTAACCAATCATGCGCGCATCAGTTTCTTTGGCAATCATCTTTGGCGTCGTGCCGGAAGAAATCAGCGAGTGAAAACCAGAAATTGCGCCGCAGGCGATAGTGATGAAAACAAATGGATAAAGTTTTCCCGGAATCACCGGACCACCGCCGTGCGTGAACGGAGTAAGCGCCGGCATGTTCAAGTTTGGATGCACCAGTATCACGCCGATGATCAGGAGAGTGATCGTGCCAACTTTTAAGTATGAAGAAAGGTAATCGCGTGGGCATAAGAGCATCCAGACCGGCAACACTGAGGCTATGAAGCCGTAAGCGGCCATGAGCATTACTACCGTGTTGCGCGAAAGCGTGAAGCTCCGGGCCCAGGTTGAATCAGCAATGCGTCCGCCGAGGTAAACTGCTGCCAGCAATCCCACCACTCCGATCACGCTCGCCTCAACGATTTTGCCTTTGCGAAAGCGATACATGTAGAGGCGCGCGAGCGGAATTGTGAAGCCGACAGTGAACGTGCCCCAGGGCGATTCCGCCAGCGCATTCACCACCACCAGACCCAATCCGGCCAGGGCTATGACGACAATGAAAAGAATCGCGACGCCGGCAACGAAACCTGACAATGGACTAATCTCGGTGCGTGCCATCTCGGCAAGCGATTTTCCTCTACGACGAATACTGCCCGCCAGAATAATGAAGTCGTGGACGGCGCCGCCAAGGCACACGCCAATTACCAGCCACAGGAGTCCAGGCAGAAAGCCAAACTGCGCCGCCAGCACTGGGCCAATCAATGGACCAGCACCGGAGATCGCGGCGAAGTGGTGCCCAAACAAAACCCACTTGTTTGTTGGATAATAATTGTGCCCGTCGTACATCGTTTGCGAAGGCACCGGGCGCGAATCGTCAAGCGTCAGGACCTTCGCCGCAATGAAAGCAGAGTAGTAGCGATAGGCAATCGCCATCACGCAAAGCGAGCCGATTATTATGGGAAGTGCATTCATGACGAGAATCCTAAAACCATATTACTCAGACTTGGCTGCCTCTCCCTTAGATACCCCCATGAGGAAGCCAATAAGCATGCAGGCCAAGCCGATGGCAATGGCCCCGAGCGCGATTATCGTTCGCTTGCCTTCACCCATGCCACTCATCACTTTTGCGTAAAGCTCGCTCGGGGTGGAACTGTGCGGCACGGTCAAAATACCAACCGCTATTAGCAATGAGCCAAGGCCCATCAACGACAGCCAGCCCGGCGTGATCCGCGATCGTCCCGACTTACCGCCTAACTCACTGCGCGCATATCCATACGAGAGATAAATCGAAAGACCGATCATTAACCATGCGATAAAACGCCACCAAGATGTGGGCGGCAGGTAATACATTAGGAAAACGCACGACACAGCGCCGAGCATCGGCAAAAACCAGGCGCCAAGCGGCACTCTAAACGGCCGATGTCTTCCCGGATCTTTGTAGCGCAAAATGGTGATGCCAATACACACCAACACAAACGCAAACAACGTCCCAATGTTCGTCAGGTCGACCATCTCGTCGATGCTCATCACCGCGGCAAAGAGCCCGACAATTACGCCGGTCAGGATCGTAGTCACATGCGGCGTCTTGAATTTCGGATGCACTTTTGCGAACACGGGCGGCAGCAAGCCATCGCGGGCCATCGAGAAAAATATGCGCGGCTGTCCGAGCTGAAAGACGAGCAACACAGCCGTGTGCGCTACCACCGATCCAAAGTCAACCAGTCCGGTGGCCCAACGCGCATCTGGCGCGACGTACCTGAGCGCCATCGTTAGTGGCTCGGCTTGTTCAGTTGCGAGTTTGTTTACCAGTACCGGATAAGGCATGACGCCGGTAAAGACCGCGGCCACAACAACGTAAAAGATGGTGCAGATAACCAGCGATGCGATGATGCCGATAGGCAGATCGCGTGCCGGATTCTTAGTTTCCTCCGCCACTGTGGAAACCGCGTCAAAACCGATGTAGGCAAAGAAAACGACCGCAGCGCCGGCAAGTGTTCCGCCCCAGCCGGCCGGTTGAAACGGGTGCCAGTTCGTTGCCATCTTTGCCGGCGTCACCATGTAAAGCAGGAAGCCGATGAAAAACGTCAGCACTATGATCTTCACGCCCACCATCACCGCATTAAACTCGGATGACTCTTTGATGCCCCACACGAGTACGATTGTGATCAGGGCGACGATTCCGAAGGCGAGCAAATTGAAAACAATCGGTATGCCGAAGATGTGAGGTGCGCTTTCAATCAGTCCCGGAATTTTTCGGGCCGTGCGAAAATCCGTTGATAACCACTGCGGGATATCCACTCTCAGAGCATCGTGCATAAACGATCTGAAATAGTTGGCCCAACTAATGGCCACAGCGACATTGCCGATCGCGTATTCGAGAATTAGGTCCCAGCCAATAATCCAGGCGACCAACTCACCAAGCGTTGCATAGGAATAGGTATAAGCCGAGCCGGAGATTGGGACCATCGCCGCCATTTCTGCATAACACAGCGCCGTGAAGGCGCAGACAACGGCGGTAATCGCAAAGGAAAGCATCAACGATGGACCAGCGCCGGGCCGCGAAGCATCGCCGGCGGCGGCGGTCCCGACAGTGGCAAAAATGCCGGCACCGATAATCGCGCCGATTCCCAGCATGGTGATACTAAGCGGACCGAGACTTCGTTTCAGTTGATGCGTCTCATCGCCCAACGCCGCCAGAATGTCGTTGAGGTTCTTGGTGCGAAAAATTCCTTTAAGCAAGAGGTTCGCCTCCGAAAGTGAATTGTATTTCGCTCGTTCGTCGCTGTCTCGGATCTGAAGGAAGCTTGCGGAGTTTGGCATGGAACACCGATGAAAATCCAGTCTTAAAACAAACTAATGACTTTCAATTCTTAGCGTGTTGTTGGCAAGTAACAGTCGGATCGTGTATAGATTGCCGAAAAGAAATCAAAATTGCGAGAGCCGAATTCCGAGATTCGAAATTCGTTATGTATCCGTTCCGAAACATTTTATTCCCAACCGACTTTACGTCGCATGCGCGCGCGGCGCTGAAGTATGCCGCAGCATTTGCGCGCCAGGGAGGTGGGCGCGTGGTGCTGTTTAGCGTGCAAAGCGCCAGCGTCCCTGCAAATCTATTGACGTTGCCCGAACGTATTTTTGAGGAAGAGCAGAATCGCTGGTTGCTGCAGATACGCTCCCAAGTCCGCAATCTACTCGCTGATCCTATGTTTGACGGCATTGAGGTTGAGCCGGTCATCGTGGAAGGCGAGCCCGCGCCGGAAATTGCAAAAGCCGTGCGCCATTACAATATTGATCTGGTGACGGTCGTTACACACGGTCGCAAAGGATTGTCGCGTGCGCTTTGGGGTTCTACTGCTGAAGAAATTATTGCTGAAGCACCCTGCCCGGTGCTCACCATTCGTCCGCCACAACATGATTTCGTCGAGCATAAAGGCGATCGTAGCGAGGTGCGCCTCAACCGCGTACTGCTGGCCACAAACTTTCGGCCGTCGTCGGCAGCCGCCACGCAAGTAGCGGCGCAACTCGCCAATCAAGCAGGCGCTGAACTGCATGCCGTTTATGTTATCGGCGACTACCTCGAGCAAATTTCCGTGATGTTTCCCGAAGGTGGTCTGAATGCGATTTCGCGCCTGCGCAATTACGTGCAGGAGCGCATGACACAGCTCTCGCGCGGCGACGGCGCACGCGCGGTAACGCACATCGCTGAAGGACGCCCGTATGCAGAGATCGTTCGCATCGCTTCGGAAACCGATGCGGATCTGATCGTCATCGGCACCAACGTCCATGCCTCGCTTTTTGGCGGCACGCCGGTGCTCGGATCTGAAATTGAGCGCGTGGTAAGAAATGCGCCCTGTCCTGTTCTCTGCGTGCCGGCGGCGCGAGTTGTGACCCCACTTCCGGCACTTGTCACGCAACCAGTCAGTTAGTTCAGAGTCCAAGCTTTAGCTTGCGGTCTTGTCATTCAGATAACAAAAAAAGCGAGGCGGAAATTCCGTCTCGCTTTCTTTATTAATCGGTTGCTCGGCCGTTACTGCGTGATCAGTTGCAGTCGTCCATCCGGCAGGCGCACCGCAAACACGGTGCGTTCATACATATTCAGTGGCGTCGGAGCTTTACTCTGCGCCAGCGCGAGTTGTCCACTCGAGAGGCTGTTTGCTGAACGCGCAGCCATTGGATCGCGAATCAAGTTATACCGCCGGCTAATGCGTCGCACATACTCCTGCGTCTCACTATAAGGAGGAATGCGGTTGCCATATTTCATCACGGCGCCTTCGCCCGCATTGTATCCAGCCAATGCCAATTGTACATCGCCTTCAAACTGATCCAGCAGGAAACGAATGTAACGCGCGCCGCCTTCGATGTTCTGCCGCGGATCCCAAATGCTGCTGACGCCAAAACGCAAAGCCGTCCCCGGCATCAGTTGCATCAAGCCGCGCGCGCCCTTATTCGACATAGCGCGCGTTTTGAAGGTGGACTCCTGATGCATGATTGCGTAGAGCAGCAGTGGATCAACTGCGTTGCGATGACCCGAGTCAACAATGTAGCTATCGATGTTTGCGTCGCCAGTTGTAAACCCGCTCAACGAAGACACGTTCATGCTTGTCGTTCGCATGAGAGGTAAGTTCGACGGAGCGTAGTCAAAGTTACTGGCGGTCACCAGTCGTTTTCCGCGCTGCTTCACTAAAGGTTTAGCGGCCGGCGGCGGCGCTTCGATCTTCACCGCGTTCGCGAAATCAAAATTGTCGACGCGGTACGTTCCGCTCTGAGCGAAGACAGAGAAGGCCGAAAGAAGAAGCGTAGCGAATGCCAGGGGAAAATTTTTCATGAAGGAGAATTCGAGTAGCTGTTTTTCAGGATCAGGTCGAGAGAGATTGCGGTGAGATTGTCGCGGGCAAATTCAGATAAGTGCAATAGCCTTAATTAAGACCGCAGCCATGATAGCATAGTGCGTTAAACGATTACCAACATTGCTGAAACAGACGAAATCTCCCAGCCTTTTGGCTGTATTTGGAGAGTATTTGCGAGTCGGTTTTTGGATGGGTGCGCGCGGCGCGCAGATTTCCGCAGGGGGGCAATCGGGGCTTGAGGTTCATCGGACGACCTGAACACCTGGCGCCAATTCCTCAAGTGCAAGAGGTCTTGCAAAGATTTGAGATCGAGGTTTTTCCGCACGCCCTCGACATCATCGACGGCGATAGTATGATACGCGCGCTCTTACCAAATTTCGTCAGTGAAGCCGCGCGCTTGTCGCGCCTCACAAAGAGGAACAAATGAAAAAAATACTTTCGATGATTTTGTCGCTGATTGTTGTCTCGGCAATCGCGACTGCGGCGCAAAACACCAACAAGTCAACAACGACAAATACTTCCACCAAAACTGCCAGGAAGCGTGGTCCGATCTTTCGCGCCAATAAAGATCAGATCAAACAAGCCCAGGCGATCCTGAAGACGCGAGGCTTTTATGCGGGCGAGCAGACCGGCAAGCTGGATGCTGACCCGCGTGCCGGCTTGAAAAAATATCAAGCGGCG
>WNFR01002765.1_pt1 | contig 18186 bp, 15 predicted proteins | sample 5400221 | NCBI WGS metagenome assembly WNFR01 (sample SAMN13153357, study PRJNA577476) | soil metagenome | isolation source: 40 cm soil under Madrone tree | place: USA:California | collected 2016-06-14
GGCGAGTAAACCATGCGCGCGCCATCCGGAGCATAGTCGCCGGAACCGGCCTCAGGCATGGGCAAAGCTTCGGTTGGACCGCCGTCTACGGACACGCTGTAGAGTCGCGCGATGGGCAGCGCCCACGAATCACGCAATGAGCGGAAAAAGACTCGCTTGCCGTCTTTGCTCCAACCGTAAACCTGGTTGTCCCAACCCCAGCGCGGCGTCAAAGGGCCTTTGGCAGGGTAGAACGTCAGTTGTCGCGGCACGCCGCCGGAAGAGGGGATGACATATACCTGCTCGTCGCCGTCGTACTGGCCCGTGAATGCGATCCAGTTGCCGTCCGGAGAGAACCTGGCAAAGACTTCAACGCCCGGATGCGCAGTCAGACGAATTGCGGAGCCGCCGGTTGTCGGTGCCGTCCAGATGTCTCCACCATAGGTAAAGGCAACGCGATCACCATGAATGTCGGGAAAGCGCAGCAGCTTGGTTTGGGCAAAGACTGCACTGGACGCGAGCAAGAAAAAAGCGACCGCAGTCGCTGTGACCAAAAGACGAGCAAAGAGATTTTTCTGGATCAAGGGGAATCCTCCTTCGGACAAATCCGGGAATTTAGATTCTAGTTTATTAAATTGGAATTGATGTTTCCGGTGCCAACAAGTCCGAAATGTTCTTACGCGTGATTAAGGCGGTTAGTTTCAATGTAAGACCGGGAGCGGTTGCGACCGGTCGAGGGCTCGACGTTCTGTAGGCCGCTAAAGTTGATCCGAGCAAAACTTGAGTGGCGGAGCTGTTCACTACCGCTGCCGGTTCTGTACCCGCCTCACCATTTGATCGATCCTTCTTTCGTTGTGTCGATCTGTGCGAGTTCCGTGGAGCCGTAGAAAAAGCCTTTCATATTGTCCATCAGAAATCCCTGGGCGTCAGGGTTCATCAGGTCGAGGCCGTAGTGATTGATGATGCGGGTTTGTGCCTGCAACCATTCTGCCCAGCAGGGCTGACAAACTTCGGTGGCGATTTTCTGGCCGAGTTCGGTAGGGAGCGGCGAAAAGCCGAGCGGCGGACGCTTCTGCCCGCAGCGGGCGCATTTGATTACATCAGACATTAGTTCACCTCGCGAGGATTATAGCGGAGTTTGAGAAAATTTGGAGTTGCGGCGACAAGTCGCCGCTTAACCAAGCCGCTGACAAGTCAGCGCCCTCCAAAATCAATTTTGCGCCTTCCCAATCGCTGCAATGACGTCGTCATCTTTGGGCCGAAACAGTCCCAGTGGTCGCACATCACGGTGACGAATGATTCCTTTTGCATCGATGACGAAAACCGAACGCGCAACCTTGCCGGGGATTAGAGACTGCGCACCATAGAGATCCGCAATCTTTCGATCGATATCAGCGAGTAGTCGCAGCGGTAGATCGTGATGCTCGGCAAAACTCTTATGTGAATCAACGCTATTGGTCGAGACCCCGACGACTTCGGCGCCCGTCGCCGCATAGTCCTCCCAACGGTCGCGTAGGGAACACATCTGACGCGTGCAGATAGGCGTTTCGTCGCCGGGATAAAACAGCAGGACCACCACCTTGCCTCGCTGATCAGACAGACGCCATTCATCACCTCCGCCGTCTCGCAGAACAAAGTCCGGGGCTGTTTGTCCTTCCCGTGGCTTGCTGGAGTTCGCCAAAGTTATTTTATGACCGAAGCCAGATTTGCCGCCGCGACCTGAGTCCTGATTTCGACCTCAGTGCCTCGCGTAGTGATTTTCAGATTGTCGAGAGCGCTTTGCGCTAAAGCTCTTCGCGCCGGCGCCATTCGCCCAATAAAGAGTCCGCCGAGTTGCTTCAAGCCGGTGATTGTATCGTTCAAATTATTTGCCGATTCGGCGGAATCGGTGCGCGCTACCAGCATTACCGAAACATCGGTCTCAGTTGATCCGATGGATCCATAAACTTGTCTAATCGAATTTGCGTCTTTGGCAATCGTATCATTCCCCACGTTCAAACTGGCCATCAACTCTTTCGGGATATTCGCGCCAAAGCCGATTACCGCTTTCGGATCACGACTGGCAAGCGCTGCCAGATCGGCGCCGCCACGGCCTTTAAGTCCCGCTTCAATGGCTGCGCGCACATTCGGTACGGTCCCGATTGCCAGTGAATGTGGATCGACCGCGCACACTGCGAGTTCGTTGATCCGCATGTCCCAGACACCAAATAGCTTCATCTGATCTTTCACAGTAATGATCAGAATCGTCGCGCCACGATATTTTTCTTCGCGGTATTTTCCGTTCGCGGCAATTCGTGCGGCAGCGGCCAACGCTCTGGCGTCGAATGTTCCGCGCGCGATTGCCACCGTCTCGAGCTTTGTGACCCCGGGCGTTGGGTACGTGTAGCGTATTCCCAGGACGACGCGATCAAAAGAACGCGGGTCAATGCCCGTGCGCGTTTTGAACTTTTCGATTTCCGCGTTAGCGACCACGAGCTTTGCTGGATCCCCGGCCATGATGCGCGGCAGAGTCTCGTTCATCAAACGCCGCACGTCGATTAAGGCGATGCCATCCGAAGGCGGTAGATAACTCAGAACGTCCGCGGACGGCCCGGGCCTGGCGGCGGGCTTGCGTTGCCCCAACCCCGAACTGACCCCAGAGCACAGGGCGGCTAAAACGAATGCTAATGCGATTGACGATCCCAGAACCTTCTTAATCACCATCAAACCCCTTTTCTAATGACTCTTTACGTAACTCCCCAATATATGACGGCGCGGGAGTCCGATGCGTTAGCAGCCCGGCATGGTTGGCCAACACGCCGATGTTATGAATTCCGACTTTAGTCGGTTGTAACCTGATTCGGCCTCAGTACCTCGGGCTCCGGATCCGCAAGCCGGCAACATGCGCTGCACCGGCTAAACGCGCTCCACCAGCAAAGCTATGCCCATACCGCCGCTAATACAAAGCGTCGCCAGTCCGCGTTTTGATCGTTGCTTCTTCATTTCGTGCAGCAATGTAGTGGTAATGCGAACGCCCGTACAACCAATCGGATGGCCCAACGCGATCGCGCCGCCATTGATGTTCAATGTTTCCGGATCGAATTGTAAATCTCGATCGCAGGCAATCACCTGAGCGGCAAACGCTTCGTTAACCTCGATCAGATCGATGTCGGCGAGTGATAGGTCCTGCCTGGCGAGAATCGCACGCACAGCCGGTACCGGACCAATGCCCATAATCTCAGGCGGCACGCCCACGATCTCGTAATCGACGATTCGCGCGAGCGGCTCAACCTTAGATTCCTGCAATGCCGCCTCGCTTAATACCATGATCGCCGCGGCACCGTCGGTAATTCCCGAAGAGTTACCGGCAGTCACTGTTCCATCTTTCGCGAATGCCGGAGCTAGCTTTTGCAGGTCTTCGATCGATGTCTTTGCGCGCACGTGCTCGTCGGTAGCAAACATCGTAAGGTTGCCTTTTCGATCTTTTAGTTCCAGCGGTAAGCATTCGGCTTCAAACCGGCCGGCAGCGATGGCGGCGGCCGCTCGCTGTTGAGAACGCAGGGCAAACTCGTCCTGCTCGTCGCGCGAAATTTCATAATGGCGGGCCAGCACTTCGGCCGTCTCGCCCATTACTAATTCCGAAAGTGGATCATTGAAGCCGTCGCGATACATTCCATCGACCAGCTCGGTATGGCCCATGCGCATCCCGAAGCGCGCGCCTTCGGCAAAGTAGGGCACGCGCGACATACTTTCGGTGCCTCCCGCAAGAACAATCTCGGCGCGGCCAAGCATGATCTGTTCAGCAGCCAGAATGATCGCGCGCAGTCCCGAGCCGCAGGCCTGGTTGACGGTAAACGCCGGCACGCGATCGGGCACACCGGCGCGAAAAGTAATTTGTCGCGCGACGTTCGGCCCGCCGCCCGCCTGGCGGGCACAACCCCAGATTGAATCATCGACCTGGTCTGGCTGAATCCGAGCGCGGCGCAAACTCTCCCGTGCGACGGCGGTCCCAAGATCCGCCGCGGTCCAACCAGCGAGCGACCCGCCAAAGCGTCCAATCGGAGTGCGCACTGCACCTGCAAGAAAGATCGGTTTCATTTCATTGATAAAAATCTTTACTTTTCGGAAAGCTTGTTTGGCTGTTAAGCTCCGCGCGACTGATGTCCGACAAACTTCAGTTCGTCGTCAGTGACAAAGGCTTCAACCGATACAGACCTGTCCGACGAAGAAAACGACAGACTAAAAAGTTTGTCGGACACTCGATGTTAGCATAAGGGCTGATGACTCCCGCAAATGCTGCTACAACTCAATCAGGCCGCGGCTGTCGATAACGCTAAGCGCTCAATTGATGAGTTGCTCGGCGCGCACAATGAATGGTTCCTGACGCACGACGGCGGCGCGCCGCTCGCGCTCAACTCGTCTGAATTTGATTTTTCCATTGACCATCGGCGGTTGATTTTTTCCAGTTGGACCGAAACTGGTTCCCGATCCTGGCGGGTTACCGCCTGGAATTGGACCGGCGAAAAGCTTGTGATGGAAGCAAGCCGGCGCATGGGTGCCGAAAAGGCCGTGCTCGAATTGGTGCCGCGTGCGTCTGCCAGAGCGATCGTGGCCGGCATCGCCGCGGCGCGCCATGCTCGATGTGTAATGCTCGCGGAAATTGCAAACGAGGCCTTGTCGAATTCCAGGCTCGAAAGCGTGGCGTTAAGCCCGGGCATGCGGCGCGATCAGCCGGGTCGTTACGCGCGCATCATTCTGAGCCGGCCGCATGAACGCATTGCTTTGACGGCCACCGTCGCAACCAGCGACACACGGAATGTCGACTCGCTGTTTTCCTCCTCGCTCCTCTGGTTCAATCGACTGCAATCGCGCCCAAAGCGACCTCCGATCGAAAAGCTTTTAATTGCAGTCGAACACAACGTGTTGGAATCCGTTCGGCAGCGCCACATCCTCCTGCGCGAACCGCTGCGACAGCGGATCGAACTGTTCGAGATTGACGAAGCATGGCAGCAGATCGAGCCGGCGCGTCCCTGGGAAAGACGGAATCTGTGGCGTAAGCGGCTAAAACAGTTTCCGGCGATTGTTGAAGACCAGACCATCGAGCGGGTGAAGGAAATCATCGCGCTGCGGCCGCGGGCGATCGATGTGGTCAATTCTCGTCATGGCCAGACCCTTCGCTATTGCGGACTGCCATTCGCCCGCGTGCGCCGGGTGATGGATCAGGATCGCATCTGGTTTGGCATTGAAGGCTCGCGCCGGCGCTTGCTCGACGACTATCACGAGCAGGATTGGCTGAAGCTTTGGGAGGATTTGGAAAACCATCGTAACGGGGATTGTCGAGATAAAAGCCACTGGTTCTATCGCGCGGCCGGAGAGGCCTGGCTGGAATCAATCCTCCGCCGCGACATATCAAAACTCGATCCCGGTCTGATCGTTGCGCCGCTGCACGCACAATTCCGCACGTCGCACGGCGGTTCTATCGGGATCGGCGGCGCGCGGCCAATCGATCTCCTCGCGCTGCGTCACGATGGCCGGCTGGCTGTGATCGAATTAAAGGTCAATGAAGATCGCGAACACGTCTTTCAGGGAGTTGATTACTGGCGCCGCGTCGAAGCCCATCGACGCCGCGGCCACCTTAGCACCGCCAAACTTTTCGGTGAACGCAACCTAAGCGACGAGTCGCCACTGGTCTATCTGGTCGCACCCACCCTTCGCTTTCATCCATCATTCGCCACCCTCGCCCGAACGATAGCGCCGGACATCGAAGTTTATCGGTTTGATATTAACGAAGACTGGCGTGGCGGGGTGCGGGTGGTACGGCGAGAACGAGTCAACGCGTGAGTGCATTCCCCGCCAAATTACGGGAGACCGAATTTATGGAGCCGTGCGGGTGAGAAGAAGATCGCGCTGGAGTGACGCTTTGAATCTCCGGCAAACCTCACCAGCACTTGGCTTGGTGCAATTTGACGAGCAAACACTCTTGCCAACCGATCAAAGTCGAACAGTCTGTTAGGTACTTTTACCGCCTGAAGCAAGCCTGTAATGTTCCCAATAAATGAATCTCGATACGCCGGAGCAAGAAAACGTTCGATATCTTTTCGTACAGCTTTCAGTAGTTCTGAATGTGACGCGTACGCGCGAGAGTAGCTTGCATCAGCAGCGCCAAATTCAACTTCCACCGCCTCGCCGAAACATGAATCGGCAGCGTCTAACCAGAGATCAATACGAGGAGAGGCGATCCTCATTCTACTCAGATAGAGTGCAATACAATTTCCGATGCCGATCGCGATGTCCTCGTTCTTGTACGGCAAAGTTCTCAAACTGTCCCATAACCATTGCAAGGACTGCAGTAGAAATCCGCTTCGCGAGGAGTCGCGGTTCTTGTTTTCCGGAAAGGTCCATGAAACCAGCTTACTTCTCACGCCCGACGTTTCATCCAACCGGCGCTTCACGTCCTCTGCGATTTTCTGTCCTATAACAGCAGGATCAACATTGTCCTCAATCTCAAATTGCCATGTCACATCCGTCACGGCGGTTGAAAACTGTTCGACGGTTGGAGTCAGCCACAACTTGAGTTTAGTAGCATCCCAGGAACTCTCCATGGGAACACTATCGCCCACAATCAAATCAGGATCATAGTCTGTTGCTTCGACATGGATAGTTCTTATGTTTTTCATAATAGACTCTGCCCTGTGTGTGCCTTCAAGGAGGGTCTCATTCATAAAGAACTGGTCAAGAAGCAACTCCAAATTGCTTTTCCGACGCGGGTATATTTCTTCTACACTTGGTTTGGAGACTGGCCCGGTATAAGGGAAGACTATGCGGTCAAGATCATAGATGTGTTCAAATTTGTCGTAAAGGCAATAGAGGAAGGTGCCGAACTGAGCCTCAAGACGCCAAAGATTTGGCACATGAAGCCTTAAGAATTCGGGCGGCGGATACTTCGCAGGCATGACCCTCCAAAAATCTTTCAGGTCAGCGGTGTTGAGGCAGATGATACAGCTTTCTTTTCCTTCCGTGGGTTGACCGTATGAGGCGAAGAACCCTGCCACTCGTGGTTCGGTGCTAAAGTCCACGAAAGGCGTGGGCATGCCATAATGCTGTGCCACACCGATGGTTGCGTCCGTATTGCCAGCCAGGTCTTCCAAACCGGGCGTCATTCCTAGCCAATTCTCAAAACGGCCCATTTTCTGTAGGGCTTCGTCTCTCATCTCTGGTTTCAGACGCACAACGGTGGAAGCGAGCGGCCAATTGCTGATCTGGCCACGAAACCAGTCGTGTGTTCCTTGTCGTTTCCAGTCATCAGCCAATGCAACGGCTTCATTAACATCATTGACTCTGTGGATATCCATTGTGGTTCTCTGTGTTGGGAATGAGTCAAACTCTCTCGCGACCAAATCCTTACGACCAGGGCAAAACTCCTTTCAAAGTCCTAATTCTCTGATTAGCGTTTGCCATTTCTCCGGGTCACGACGCTGATGAACCACTGTTACGATCGTTACTGTGTCTTGTTGTGCCGAATAAATGATGTTGTAAGGAAAGCGCCGCAGAGAGCAACGGCGGGATCTTTTCGAAAGCGGTGACCACGCATTCGGGAATTGAAGGACGAACGCAATCGCGTGGTTCAGCTCTTCGACAAATTGGAAACCAAGTCCAGTCTCTTGAGTCTCGTAATAATCGGCGGCGGCTTCAATTTCCCTTTCAGCAACAATCGAGAACTTGAGGTTCATGAATACCGTCGTCTAAGGCGGGCAAGTACCTCTTCTCCTGGTACTGTTTCAAGTTCCCCACGCTCAATTGCATCAAGGCGCGATTCCGTCTCAGCCGCCCACCGCTCCAATCTTTCTTTATCCGGCGCTTCCCCAAGACTATCGAGAACTCGCTCCACCAATTCGACCCGTTCCTGAACCGGAAGCGCGAGAACCTCATTCAAAATCCGAGAACCCTCTGTCGACATAAAACCTCCTGGTCAAAGTCGGGATTATACCGCGAAGCGCGCAAAGATGCATGATATTTCTACGTCGTCAGTCGCCGATAAATTCCCGGCAACCGCTCAGGTAACGACAGCACATCATCGATGATCGTGTAGCCCACCTCGCCATAGAGATCGCGCAGCTCGCTTTCAGATTCGCGATCTATCGTGATGCAAAAAGGCGTGATGCCCTGGGTCTTGGCCTGGCGCAGAGCTTCGCGCGTGTCTTCGCGTGCGTAACGGGCGTCACCGTAATCATGATCGTAGGGTCGGCCGTCCGACAAAACGATGAGCAGACGAGTGTGCGCGTCCTGCTTGCTCAACTTTGCCGCTGCGTGGCGAATTGCGGCGCCCAGGCGCGTGTTGTTCTGATAGGTGATGCCGCCAATCCGCCGCATCACTTCGTCCGAATAATGCTCACCAAAATCCTTGAGCACGTAAAACTTTACGTTGCGCCGGCCCTCGGAAGTGAAGCCGTTGATCGAGTACGCATCGCCGACAGCCTCCAGCGCTTCGCTCATCAAGACCAACCCTTCCTTTTCAATCTCGATGATGCGCCGGCCGGGATGGGTATAGGGTTGCAGAGGATGGCGCCCGATCGTGCGCGCGGTCGATGACGATTGATCCAAAAGGAATGACACGGCGACATCGCGACGACGTCGCAGGCGCCGCGTATAGATGCGCTCTGACTGGTGTCCATCGGCGCGGCGATCGATGAAGTAATCAACGACAGCGTTCAGATCGTAATCGTCGCCGTCAATTTCGTTCGTGACGCGCGCCAGGTCCTCGGGCTTCATCAACTGAAACTGATGTCGAATTGACGAGACTACGCCTTTATATCGTTCGCGCGTGTCGTCGACAAAGGCGCGTTCGCCGCGCTTAACTTTCTTTTCGATCACGCGGCACCAGCCGACGCGGTGATCTATCAGCTCGCGGTCCCACTCGTCATAGTTAAAAGCAACTTCGCCGGCTTCCAGATCTTGTTCCGGAGCTTCGCCTTCGCTCCACGCTTCGCTGCCTTCCAACTCGTCGAATTCACCGTCCGCTTCGGTGTTCCAGGCATTGAATAGCTCGCGCGCATCACGCCGTTGTGGCTGCCGGTTGGCATCGCGCTCAGCCAACATCTCTTCGGCCGTCTTGCCCTCGTCTTCCTGATCCAACTCGTCGGGTACTTCGATTTGCTGCTCTGTGTCTTCCATCGAGATCGATTGGAATAGCGAGTAGACGCGGCTTGTCGCCATCAAAGTGTCGGCCACCGTCGCCAGCGGGTTCGATAAATACTCAGCCACTATCGTTTCGAGTTCGGAAACTATCTGGCCATAGAACTGTCGGGCATCGTCGCGCGCGCCGGCCAGCAAAGTAATTTGAAAGAGGAGCTCAAACGGCACCAGCGCCGCCGGCAGATCGACTATAGATGGACGGCGATTGCGCAAATGGTCGCGGATCAAATCGAGGTCGCGCGCCAAACCGCGATACGTTGTGCGCAGACGCCGATCGATGCGTCCGTTCTCGAGCGTGCCGAAGATCCTGCGCGCCAGCGGCGGGATCGGAAACCGGTTAAGTACATGACGATAGTCAATCATCGCCGGGAGCGCAGGCGTCCCTGCCTGCGGTTCACCGGAGTCCCTGGCGGGAGTGTTTTCGATGTAGCCATCGAGCGCGAACGAATCTCTCGCATCCTTATTCTCCGGATCGTAGAACTCGCTCAGGGCCGCGTGTGCCGCGCGCAGGTCATCGGTGTCGCATGCGTAGGTCTCAAACTCAATCTGTCCGGCGGCGTGCGCCGCCAGCACTTTGTAAAGTCGAAAATCCAGCTCTTCGTCGCCGAATTCGGTGACTACCGCAGGCAGATGAATCGTGCGACCGTCGCCGATGCGCGACTCAACCGGCACCGCGGCCAGCGGGGCAATCTCGACGGCGCGCCCGGTCAGGCCCTCGACATAGAGTCTTAACAAGAGCTGCACCGATTCCAGCGCCACGCCCGCGCCGCCTTCGCGCAGCGCTTCGTTGCTGCTACGCGTTTCCAGCGCGTAATAACTGCGCCGGGCGCGTGTGTCTCCGGCGATCAAACCGGCGCGCGCCCAGCTCTCAAATTGTTCGATTGAAACCGTCTGCAGGGCCTTAGCGCTCGAACGCAAGCAGGCCAGTGCCGCTTCCGAATCGATCCTGGCCACTTCCCGCGTCAGATCGATCACGCGGTGCGCCAGAATGCTGGCGCGCAGATGATCTTTCTGCGCCGCTATGGTTTGAAAGAACGCGGGGCTGGAACGAATAAACGCGACCAACCCCGCGTTGCCGTGCGAGGCCACCGCCCAAAGCAGATCGATCCACTCGTCAAAGCATTCCGGCAGGGCGCGGAGGATCTCGCCGCCAGCGATTAGAAAATGAAGTGCGGCCGCGCCCCCGCGCTCCAGAAAGCTCGCCGCACGTCGCATCAATCTCAGCGCCGATTCTGGCTCAAGCCGATCGATCGCATCTGGAAGGGCTGCCCATGCATCAGCGGCAATGCCACCCGCGCGTTCGGCGAAGGCCGCCGCCAAATCGATCGCCGCGCGCGTCGTGCTGAACTCAGCACCACCAGCGTCCGCATTCTCGAGTTTAAGTAATCGTTCAATAACCACCGGCGCAGCATTCAAAAAATCCGCGCTGTGCTTTGCCGATCGCCGCGAAATCTCTGCAGCCACTTCATACACAGATCGAAGTAACTCGCCCGCTTTGATCTTTTCGGCGAGCAGAGGTGCATGGCGAAATGTTTCCGCCGCCGTCGCCGCCGAAAGAATCATTTGTCGGGCACATACCTGGAAGACAAACGGACGCGCGCCCGTTGGTACATTGATGAAATCGCCGGCACCGGCAGTAAAGAAGCTGACCCCGTTTTCTACGTCGCCCATCGTCAAACGCCGGCCGAGCTCGCCCCAGGCCCGGAGTTCCGTTGGTTCGAGCACTTGTGCGACACCGGGCGCCGCCCGCAGGAATTCAATGCTGGCGCGCAAAGATACTCCGGCGATGGCTGCGCTCGTTTCCAGCGCGGCGCGAGTCTGCTCGAGCGGCAGATGACTAATCTCGCGCAGCAGACCGGCAATAGTGCGCCGCTCTGAGGGACTCTTGACCGAACGCAGCCGTTCATCGAGGTCTTCGCCGAAGGATTCGTCTGGATTGTCGTGTTGGATTTCGTCAGACACTTCAAATCACCGTCGTCACGATCTCGCGAATACTTCTCTGTAAATCTCGATCGTCGGTGATGGGTGAGCACATCGCTACTTCGGCGGCTCGGGTGGGCGGGATGCCGAGGGCGATCAGTTGGGCGGCATAAATCAGCAGGCGCGTCGAAACCCCTTCTTCCAAACCATGACCGCGCAGGTTACGCACCTTTTGTCCAATCAAAACCAGATCACGCGCCGTACCTTCGTCGATGCCGCCTTCGCGCGCCACGATCGCGGTTTCCAACTCGGGCGGCGGATAATCAAAGTCGATCGCCACGAAACGTTGGCGAGTTGATTGCTTCAAATCCTTCAGGATTGATTGATAGCCGGGATTGTAGGAAACCACCAGCATGAAATCGGCGGGCGCCTCGAGTATCGTTCCCCGCTTTTCAATAGGAAGCCGGCGGCGGTGATCAGTAAGCGGGTGAATGATCACGACGGTGTCTTTGCGCGCCTCGACAATTTCGTCGAGATAGCAAATCGCGCCGTGACGAACGGCCGAGGTCAGCGGCCCGTCATGCCAGACAGTCTCCTCACCTTCGATTAGAAAGCGTCCGACCAGGTCCGTAGCGGAAAGGTCTTCATGGCAGGCGACGGTGATCAGCGGCCGTTCCAGCCGCCACGCCATGTGTTCGACAAACCGTGTCTTGCCACAACCGGTCGGGCCTTTCAGGATTACCGGCAGGTGCGCGGCGTGTGCCGCCGCGAACAGGTCGACCTCATGATCGACGGGCAGGTAATACGGCTCGTCGGCGATTCGGTATTCTTCGATGGCGCGTTCAGGCATATTATGTCTTTGAGCTCTTCGATTCGAATTTTATCGACTTGATTATTCGCTCAAACAACTCGTGCTCTTCCGGTTTGTAGAGCACTTTCGAAATGTGAAAGTCGACCCAGAATCCGTCCACCACGAATTCAGCATACAAGTTCTGCTGCTGAATCGGCTGGCCGCGAAATGACGGGAGCAGGAACTCAAAAATACTAACTTCGCCGATCTGAGATAAGACAAGGTTTCGTGGATTCACCCATGCGGGATTACCCAGTTTCCACACCATGTCACGACAGGATTTACTGTCTTTGCAATCTCCAACCGGCTCAATAAACATCGAGGCGTTGAGATGCTTTGAGTCATCAGTCATCGAAAAGTACCCGTAGCGACCGTCTGGTTTGATTTGTTTTTGCCCAACTACAAAGTCGTCGGCCGGCAAGGTCAACGTCCACGGAGCCGCGGGAACAGTAAAGCCAATCCGCTTGTCCTCTACAATCGCGCAAATCCCAGCGATCTGACACAGCGCCAACACACTAAAAATGCGGAAAGCTCGAATCAGCAATTTGGTCATTTTGATCTCTTAATCAGCGCGGGCTTCACATCTCGAGTCTCAAGTATGTGATCGGAATCTTAACACTCGCCAGGAAAGGCGACCAAACCTGGCAACATTCGTAATAAGCGTCGTCTCGACTTGAAACTTTAAACCTGAAACCTGAAACTGGGATCTGATGAAAATCGCAGTAGCCATGTCCGGCGGCGTCGATTCCTCGGCAGCGGCAGCAATTCTGAAAGAGCAGGGCCATGAACTGGTCGGCTTTACGATGCAGCTGTGGAATCAGAACCGCGGCATCAGTGTGGATGAAAACGGGGAATCGCTGCCTTCGCGTTGCTGTTCGCTCGACGATGTTTACGATGCGCGCCGGGTGGCCGAAGAGCTGGGCTTTCCATTCTATGTGCTCAATCTAGAGCGCGAGTTTGAGCGCGACGTGGTGCAGCCCTTTGTTACCAGTTATCTGAATGGCGAGACGCCGATCCCCTGCGTGGCCTGCAACAGCCGTCTGAAGTTTGCGTCGCTGGATCGTCTGGCCCTCAGCCTGGGGTGCGAAAAGGTTGCGACCGGGCACTACGCGCGAGTTGAATTCGATTCGGTGACCGGCCGCTACCAGCTCTTGCGCGGACGCGATCCGCAAAAAGATCAGTCTTACTTTCTTTGGGAGTTAACGCAGGATCAGCTTTCGCGTTCGATGTTTCCGCTGGGTGAGATGTCCAAGCCAGATGCGCGAGCGGCCGCGCGTCGCAACGAACTCGCTGTGGCTGAGAAGTCTGAGTCGCAGGAGATTTGTTTTGTTCCCGATGGCGACTATGCGGGATTCATCGACCGCTATCTTGCCGCCGGCGATCAAACTGAACGCCTGCCGGGCGCGGGTGAAATTGTAAGCGCGAGCGGTGAAGTGGTGGGAAGGCATGCCGGCATCCATCACTACACAATCGGCCAGCGCCGGGGTATTGGTATTTCCGGCGCGCAGCCGCTTTACGTTACGGGAATCGACTCGGACAGCAATCGCATCGTCGTCGGCGGCCAGGAAGAATTATCACGCGATGAATTCACGGCGGCCGGTGTTAACTGGATCGCTTTCGCTAATCCGGCCGAACCCGTTCGCGCCGAAGTGCGCGTTCGCTACCGTCATACCGCCGAGCCGGCCACGATTACTCCTTTGCCCGACGCCCGTGTGCAGGTGAAGTTTGACGAGCCGCAGCGCGCGATTACCCCGGGGCAGGCGACTGTCTTTTATCGCGGGGATGAGGTTGTTGGCGGCGGATGGATTGTGAAGAAAATAGGACCTGCTTGACCTATAGGACCTATATTGAAACTCAAGAGATCGCTGGCTACTTAAAACCTTTTCGGCCCTCTGCTCGTACTCACAATCAGTCAGAATTCTTAGAGAAATAACAGGAAAACCGCTTATGGCAATGTCAACCACTCGCAAAGTCGTGCTCACCGTTGGAGGCCTTCTGCTCGGTCTCATACTAATCTGCGTCGTCGGAATCGCGATCATCGTTTCCGTGGTGCGCGGGAGTCGGCCATCGATTCGGGACAACAGCGTGCTCGCACTCAAAATCTCGGGCGCGCTACCTGACTATGTTCCTGACGATCCGTTTCGACGGCTCTTCGGCGGTCAGCCGCAATCTCTCAGCAGCCTCATGACACAATTCCGCAAAGCGAAAGCCGACAAGCGCATCTCGGCCGTGTTGCTGGACATCGACATGTCAGAAGCGGGCTGGGCCAAGTCGGAAGAGATTCGCGGGGCGATTGAAGATTTTCGGACCTCCGGCAAACCCGTCTACGCCTATATGGAGACTGGCCTCAACAAGGACTATTACATTGCCACCGCATGCGACAAGATTTTTGTGCCGCCGCCGGGCGAACTATTCACGATTGGTCTGGCCGCCGACGTGATGTTTTTCCGTGGCTCGCTCGACAAGCTGGGCATCTATCCCGACATTTACCAGATTGGGAAATACAAGAGCGCGGCGGACATGTTCACCCAAAAACAGATGACTCCCGCCCATCGCGAGTTCATTAACTCTCTGCTCGACGATTTGTATGGCCGCTATATCGAAGGGATCGCCAAGGCCCGTTCGAAAACGCCGGACGCCATGAAGGCGCTCATCGATAACGCGCCGTACACTGCGGCGCAAGCGAAAGAAGCCGGATTAATCGACGGCACTCTGTATCGCGACGAGGTCGAGAAAGAGTTGAAGAAGCGGCTCGGCTACAAAGACAGTGACGACCTGGCCATTGCCAAAGCCGGAGACTATCGGCAGATTTCACAGGAGTCTTTGGGTTTGAATAAGGGCGAGCGAGTCGCGGTTGTTTATGCCTCCGGCGACATTGTTTCCGGCCGATCCACTTTCGGCGGCTCAGGTGAAGAGACGATCGGATCGGATTCACTGGTGAAGACGATCAGCGAAGCTCGCGATGACAAGAGCATTAAGGCGATCGTCCTGCGGATAGACAGTCCGGGTGGATCGGGCCTGGCCTCCGATATCATCTGGCGCGCGATTGAGTCAGCCAAAGCGAAAAAGCCGGTCGTGGTTTCGATGGCCGATGTGGCCGCTTCGGGCGGTTACTACATCGCTTGTAATGCAAACAAGATCGTGGCTGAGCCTTCAACGATCACCGGATCGATAGGTGTCCTGGGCGGCAAGCCGGTGGTCAAAGGATTCTATGACTGGATTGGAGTGACCAACGAATATGTGCTGCGCGGCAAGAACGCCGGCATGTTCCGCGAGACTGAGAAATTCAGCGACACCGAGCGCGAGAAGTGGCAAGGGTTTCTCGGTTCAACGTATGACGACTTCATTTCAAAGGTAGGGAAGGGCCGCGGCAAAGAGAAAAGCTACATCGATTCGATCGGCCAGGGCCGTGTCTGGACCGGCAGTCAGGGGAAAGAGAGAGGACTGGTTGATGAATACGGCGGACTTGATAAGGCCATTGAGGTCGCCAAGCAACTTGCCAGGATTCCGGCCGACCAGAGCATCCAGCGAGTGATCATGCCAAAGCCCCCTGGCTTCTTTGAACAACTAAGGAACAGTGGTGACGAAGGCGACAGCGACTCGACCAGTGCGCAAGCTAAGCAACAGGCCGCGATTCTTGCCGCGATGCCGGTTGATGTCCGGCGCGCGGTGCGGTACGCCCAGTTGCTTGACCGCTCCCGGAGTGGCGAGGCGATTTATATGCTGCCGTTCGATCTGCGGATCAGGTAAACAAGATGTCCGACAAACTGAACAGTTTGTCGAACGTCACCCTTACGAAGTAGATCGACAAACTGTTTAGTTTGTCGGACACTCTAATCAATTGCGAATCCTACTGGTAGAAGACGAGCCGCGCATGGCGCAAGTTGTCGCGAAAGGTTTGCGCGAGCACTCCTACGCAGTCGATATTGCCGTCGACGGCAATGCGGCGCTCTATCAAACCGAAATTAACGATTACGATCTAATCCTGCTCGATGTGCTCCTGCCCGGGCGGGATGGATTTGAGGTCTGTCGCGAGTTGCGCGCCCGCGGTGATGCCACGCCTGTCCTGATGCTGACAGCCCGCGCGACGATAGACGATCGAATTACCGGACTTGATGCCGGCGCGGACGATTATTTAACGAAGCCGTTCGCTTTCCGCGAGCTGCTGGCGCGGGTCAGGGCTTTGCTCAGGCGCGAACCGCAACTTCATCAGGATCTGGTGCAACTCGAGGACCTGCTGCTTGATGGGGCCAGTCATCGAGTCTCTCGCGCTGCGCGTGAAATCGAACTCACCGCGAAAGAATATGCTTTGCTCGAGTATCTGGCGCGGCGCGCCGGACAGTTGGTTTCACGGGCCGAAATCGCGGCACACGTCTGGGACGAATCGTTCGATCCTTTCTCAAATACCATCGAGGTTTACGTCAACCGGCTGCGCAAAAAGATCGACGAGCAGCATTCCGTCAAACTAATCCACACCCGCCGCGGTGAAGGTTATATCCTCGGGCCGCGCTGATAAATCAGCAGCCGTAATAATGTCAGTACCGGGAGCGGTAGCGACCGGGTTGTTGGCTTATCAAACCCAACCTGCCCGGAATCGAGACCCGGTCGCTACCGCTCTCGGTACTGACTGCATCACGGCGATAGCCGCAAACTAAGGCACACGACCTGGATTTCTCTTTAATATTGATTGCCAGTACCATTGCGCAAATCGAGGAGGGCGGAGGCAAGAATAATGTCTCGTGATGAACAAACTGATTCGGTGCCGGACAAAGGCGCCCCGGTCATTCCTCACTCCGATCCTGCCGGCGGCACTGGCTCCCTGGAAGCGGCCATGATGCTGGAACGAAATCCGATCAGACGCTTTCTGAAGGTGCTGGGGCCAGGACTAATCACCGGCGCGTCCGACGATGATCCTTCAGGGATAGGGACGTACGCGGTGGCCGGAGCGTCTTTAGGCTTTACTACCCTTTGGACCGCCCTGTTCACCTGGCCATTGATGGCTTCGGTACAACTCACTTGCGCGAGAATTGGAATGGTCAGCGGGGCCGGCCTGGCTTCGGTGTTGCGACGGCACTATGCGAGAAACCTGCTCTATCTCACTGTTTTCGGATTGGTCATCGCGAATACTATCAACGCCGGAGCGGACATCGGGGCCATCGCTGCGGCGATCAATCTTCTGGTACCGATTCCTATCGTTGTGTTGGTCTTGCCGATCGCCCTAATCATTCTGGCTCTTCAAATTTGGGGCTCGTACCGGCTAATCGCCAGGACATTCAAGTGGCTGACGCTCGCCTTGTTCGCTTACATTGGCTCGGCATTTTTCGCAAAGCCCGCCGCGGTTTCTGTGCTGAAGGCGACGTTTATTCCAACGTTAAGGTTCGATGCGACTTTCCTGGCTACATTGGTGGCGATCCTCGGCACAACCATCTCTCCTTATCTCTTCTTCTGGCAAGCGGATCAGGAAGTCGAAGAAGAAATCAGTTTCGGCCGCGTGACTCGATCGCAGCGCCGGGGCGCCACCAGAGCAGAGATGAAATACGCCGCCTGGGATGTCAGTCTGGGAATGCTCTTCTCCAACGTCGTGATGTATTTCATAATTCTTGCGACGGCCGCTACGCTGTTCAAAGCCGGTAAGACGAGTATCCAGTCCGCCACTGACGCGGCACAGGCGCTCAAACCACTGGCGGGTGAGGGCGCCTCACTCTTGCTGGCGTTGGGTTTGATTGGCAGTGGCTTTCTGGCAGTACCAATCCTGACCGGATCCAGCGCCTACGCTGTGAGTCAGGCGTTTGGCAGCCGATGTGGGTTCAATCAAAAACCACATCAGGCCAAACTCTTTTATGGGGTGATCGTCCTCTCCACTCTTGTGGGAATGTTAATCAACTTCGTTGGCCTTAACCCGATCAGGGCACTCTTCCTCGCTGCGGTCATAAACGGCTTTCTAGCTCCGCCGCTCTTAGTCGTTATTATGCTGGTTGCCAACAACCGGAAGGTCATGAAGGACCACGTTAACGGAGTTTGGACCAACATTCTGGGCTGGACCGCTACTGTGGTAATGTTTGCCGCCGCTGTCGCACTGGTTTTGACCTGGAGCTAGGCATCATTGAAGAAGGAAAACATTTTCATGGTTCGTGAAAGAAGATCGGCGGCCGTCTTGTTGGCCACTTTCGCTCGCACGACATTTCTGATTCTTGCCCTTTGCTTTTCCAGTCACGCCACTTTAAGTCAATCCGGCACAGCCAAACCGCAGCCCTCACCAAGTCCCC
>WNFR01008953.1_pt1 | contig 18185 bp, 19 predicted proteins | sample 5400221 | NCBI WGS metagenome assembly WNFR01 (sample SAMN13153357, study PRJNA577476) | soil metagenome | isolation source: 40 cm soil under Madrone tree | place: USA:California | collected 2016-06-14
CCTCCGGGCTGCTGAAAACACGTAAATCGTTCATACGCCTTGGTAGACAAGCGCAATAAATGCACTTGGGGTCATGAACAGGTTGCCCCATTCCGCGTCATAGCGTGCACTGGGTTTGGCTGCGACAACTTCGTCCAACGACTTACCCTGCTTCTTGAGAGCCGCGACTTTGTCGCGGATGTCGACCAACACGTCTCGGAACAGAATCAGGTCGGCCCTGCCACCCACAGCTCCGTGCCCCGGAATGACGATCATCTTGTCAGTTACTTTTGCGATATTCGCTTCTGCCGCGCGTATGGTTCCGTCGATGCTGCCCCCGGTCGAATAGTCGATGAATGGGTAATCGCGATTCCAAAAAGTATCCCCAGTATGAAAAATGTCCGCCTCCGCAAAGTGCACGTAGATGTCGGAGTCAGTGTGGGCGGGTAAGTAGTGATGAAGAATCAAAGTTGTGTTGTTGGCGTGCAGAGTATGGTCATCCTTGAAAACGCTTGAAGGGATCGCCCCCGCCGGCGCAGCTGTGAAAGTGTGTTTCCAGCCTTCGACGTAAGTGTCTTCGGAGAGATGCTTGCGAGTGTTCTCCTGCGCCAGAATGTTGCCTCCGGCATTGTGAAGCCACTCGTTGCCCCCGGTATGATCGAAATGCCAGTGCGTGTTTATCAATTGCTTGATGGGGTCGGCATTGATGCTTTTTAGAGCTTCATTAATGTGCGGACGCGCGGTGACGATTTCCGCATCCACAAGCAGCTTTCCGTCCGGGCCGGTAAGTGACTTTTGCTGTTGCGGCAGCCTTTAGCGCACCTGGAACAAGCACGTCGTCCGACTGAGCGTACAAAGCCTTCGGAGCAAGCCAGACTATCGCAGCTGTGAGGCCCGCTGAGACGAGAAACTGACGGCGGGAAGCTTCGGGTGACGCTGTGGTGACCATTGTATTGCTCCTTGTTCACAGATACTTGATCTCTTGCCAACTTCAACTTCTCAGGCCTAAATCAACCCAGAGTCGCTAGTTCTTTTCACAATCCAAGGTCGCTCAATCCAAGATGTTCGTCCGGTCGCCGACCGCGAGCGGCCAATGAAAAAGTCTGTCTTTTTCTTTGATCCGAAGATCGTTGATGCTGGCGTGCCGGAATTTCATGAGCCCTGAGAGTGCGAACTCCCAGTTTTCGTTTCCGCATGAGCGGTGCCACTGACCAGAGTCGTCGTGAGACTCGTAGGCAAAGCGCACGGCAATCCGGTTGCCCTCGAACGCCCAAATCTCCTTGATGAGCCGGTAATCCAGTTCCTGGTTCCACTTTCTCGTGAGGAAGGAGAGAACCTCTGCCCGGCCCGTGAAGAAACTCAGAACGGTCGCGCCATTCTTGCGGAGATATCCTTTGCGTCTTTCGAAATGCTGACTCTTTAGGACTCCGACATCTTCACGAAGCCTTCTTGAACGAGCTGTGTTGTTCTCGCCATAGCGTCGGTGTTGATTTTTATTCCGGGGATTAAGTCTGCATTTCCCCAGCCGTGGACCCTTGCTGTTGCACCACAGAGTTCAACCTGCACACGCTTATCCATAAGATCGGTGACCAGTTTTTTGTATGGATTGCCCGTCGAAATATTGCGATCAGTGTTGTACGCGGCGTCGTGTAGTGTCACATGTCCGGCGTTCGTATGAAATACCGCGATCACCTGAGACTTTGCCTTCCAGTCAGCGACGTCACCTACTACGAGTCCCATGTGAAATATAGACGCCGGCAGATCGCCTTCGAACGACAGCGACGCGATGCTGAATACGATCTTGACTTCATTCAGCTTGACAGGAATATCGATGCTGAGTGCCTTCTCTTGAGTGGACATTTAAACTCAAACTAGCCACCAGCCCGGCCCAATAACAATTCGTCAGTTGAGGCAGTCACGAATAAAGACGAAAGACTAAGGCAGGACCCAACGTTTCGAATAGGGAAGCGTAGGACTGAAGTTGTATATCTCTCTACCGGTTTGCAGGGAGCCACGGATTCGTACTAATTCGCAGGTTCAGCCGAGACAGGGGAGGGAGCATTTTGCCGTCCGTATACACTACCCCCCCTATCGTTTGACGGGATAGTGTGTATGTGTTGTAGAGATGTACACACTTGAAGGTGTGAATGAATTGGGGGCTGCTGTGCTGCTGCTGATGCTGCTGGAGCTGGGAGCTGATGCTGCGCTGACGTTGTCGCGCCGTGGAGTAATAGTTATGGCGGAGTTGGCTTGGTGCGGGCGTGGATCTGAAATGAGGTCAATAAGTGATATGGAGATTTTACGCCAGCTAGATGTTGTCCTAGCGATGCGCGATTGCGGGGAGGAAGCTCACTCGCAGACACAAGAACTGGAGCAATGCCACAGCCACGAACACTCCCGCCTTACTGACCTTTGACAACGAGGAGTGGATCTTGACAGACGTGCCGATGCCGATGATACACATTACCCCTACGACAATCGTCATCGAGATTTCCCAAGCCGTAAAGTTTCCGCTTAGCAGATGCGAAACACCAAGCAAATACAGCCAAATCAATGACATCAGAACCAGCCAAAAGACGAAGACTGGAAGGGCGAACCATCCGGTTACTCGCGAACGCTTGACACCGAGAATAACAACGCCCCACGCGGGCAACGTCTGCATAATGTGCCGCAGCTCCATGTGATTTGGGATTCCGACTCCAAGGATCAGTGCGGCCAGCACCGCGAGGCTGCAGACGACGATAATCATCGACTCGGCTGTCGTACCAGCCTCCGGGGCCCTCGTAGCAGCGATAGCCGAACTCGAACCGTGTGCTTGCATTTTCGCCTCCGGCGTCGGGCGCTATTTTACGCTGCGCACCGATCAGGCAAGTACCCACAACCAGATGTCTCCACACTCAATACGGCCCATATCTCTGGGTTGCGTACATGCAGTGCCTCGGCAACAATTGCCATCCCATCGCTCGACAGAGCCATCGCCGAACCTTGAAATGCAAGTGTAGACATACTTACCTCCTGGGGACTTCATCAAACCTGTAGCGTCACTTTGCTTGCCAAATACTCTATGACAGAAACTCTCAATCGAGGGACGAGCACGCTATGCATGACGCATATAAGTGTGATTCCCGCACTCCAAACTACTTAATGTCCGGTCATTTTCCCCACAATCTTCAACGTATCGTGCTCAGAACCTTTACGATTGTCCCGCCCAGCGCCGAGATGTTGCGGATGAGCGCGGCCACCTTCTCATTGAACTCAACAATCGTGGCCGCCTTGGTCTCCAGCAGGCATTCCATCATCAGCTTGCCACCAGCATCCATCACGGCAACCGAAATGGTGGCCTGATGAACGTCCATGCCGATATACTTTTCTTGAACCATAAAGGCGCTCCTTCTCGCTAGGTTGGCGATGCGAACAATCTCAACCTACCGCAAAAGTGGGCGCCTTTTCATATTGCGTGCAATCGCCGGTTTACATCAACTATCATTGCCGTGATGACCTTGGAAGAAGCCCGGCTATTGATTGTCGAAGGCATCAACTACGCTACCTACAGAGAGGCGGACTCCTGTTTCTTGAAGTGCCTGCTCGACTAGCCCTTGCTTATCGAGAGCCAGCCCTAGGATATTGTGGGCCGCGGCAGACTGCGCGTTGAGCTTGATTGCCTGTTTGGCTTTGCGAAGCTCAACAATGCCTTCTGCCCCGTGTCCTCGTCCCTTGCTCGGGAGCACCTGCCCAAGCTGATGCTGAGCCATGACAAGGCATTCGCTATCATTGAGTTCTTTCAATTTCGCCGGCACAACCGCGGCGCCATATTCCTGGATGGCTTGACGGAGATGCCCCTGCCTCGACAGTACGAGACCGAGCTGACAGTGAGCTGCACCGTAGCCGGGCTTGAGCCGGATGGCTTCCCGATAAGCCGAGGCTGCGCCAGAATAATTACCTAGGTCTCGCAGCTCATTGCCCAGCCATTGATTGGCAAAAATCTGCGAATACCCCCTTTCCAGATCAGAAGCGCTGAGCCTTGCGACTCTGTTGTATTCCTCGAATGCCTCCAATCGACGGCCTTCGTGAACCAGCGCGTGAGCCAGTTTGAGGTGAGCCTCGACGTAATTCGGCCGCAGTTCAGTTGCCCTCCGGAACTGATTTCTCGCACGTCGCCAGTCGCCTTTTTTCTCGAGTAACAATCCGAGCTGCAGAAGGGCAAACGGTGCAGAATCCGCGTTTCGATTTTCATCCACCACACTCTGGAGTTGGGCGATGCCAGCGTCCAAATCTACCGCCTCGCCCAATTCGACACCTTTATGGACGAGGATCAGTACGTCCCGGGGAGCATATTTGAGTGCCGCTTGATATTCCGCTAAGGCTTCGCCATGCTTGCCGAGGTGCGCGAGAGCGGCACTCCTTTTCACGTGAGCAATTGCCCGGTTCCGATCCAGGCGTTCCGTTGCCAGAAATTCGTTATATACGTTCAGAGCGTCTGCATGCTGACCGCTGTCGTCCAAGGCTTCGCCGAGCCCAAGCAGCGCATCTCTGTAGCCCTGCTTGCGTAACTCTTTGTAACGCTGAATTGCCGTTTCTCGATATCCTTTCAGGTAATAGACCTGCGCTAGCCGCTCCGATACTTCCAGAGAAGAGCTCGGATTCATACTAAGCACCTCCTGATAACACTCGATCGCCTCGTCATATCGACGATTGGCTCCGAATCCCATACATAAATTCAACTTCAAACGCGCATCGGTCGGGTTTAGACTCCGCGCACGGTTAAGCACCGCAAGTCCTTGGTCAACCTGTCCGTCCTTAAGCAGCGCCACTCCGGCAAGAGTGGGATCCTGGGTCGCCAGAATTTTCTCCGCCAGGTCCCTGCTGGCTCGCTTCAAGCCTTCGGCGCTGATTGGGCTGGGAACTGACTCCCAAGGTCCAGCATCCGCCGCCCGGGCGATCAGAGTGAATTCCGCCCCTTTCAGGATCACGTCTCCCGAAACTGTTGTTTCAGTACCCATCACCGCACGTGCGATAGATAGTATTCGTTCATAGGACACGCCCTTAACCTCGACTGCGAAGCGAGGAGGAGCTTGTACGCGCCCGAACTCTGGAATGAGCATGTTCCGCAGGTCTGGCAAGCCCGTGTCCGATGATCTTAGGCCCGGGTACTGCCTCTCTTCATCGATCTCATTGCGAATCGATTTCAAGCCGTCCTGCAGAGCATCGGCGACGATATCCCCACTGAAAGGCAGGTCGGCCTTCGGCAGCTGAAATGGCGCAATCATTGTTACGGGTGTTTTCGCCTCCCACGCTGCATAGCCTGCCATGATGGCGAGAGCGACATAGAGCGGGGGACAGGACCGCAGCCTGCGCCCAGCGCCAGATGATAATCTGTGAACGGACGTCAACGACTGATGAAACATAGCGCGCAGTCGAGGTATTGGGGCTCGGTGCCACAGCCAAAACTGTCCATAAAAGTTGTTTTCAAGCATGGTAGGAACTCCTTCATTACGGTGTATTCTCGTTCCACCAAACGTCAGCAGCAATAGACAGCTGCATAATTCGAGCATTACTCTGGCTTAAGACCTAGTCGGTTGACCTGCAGACCTTTAACCGTATCGGGAAGCGGGTGTCAGTTTCTAATCGTCGCATGATAAGCTAGAGCCAAATGGGGTGTCGGCGGTCCATGACTCTCCAACAGCAAAACTCACTTCGGTACCGGTTTGGTCAGTTTGAAGTTTGCTTAGAAACAGGCGAACTGCGAAAGAACGGCCGAAGAGTCCATCTGCAACACAAACCCTTCCAAATTCTGGTCGCCCTTTTGGAGCAATGGGGCAAATTGGTAAGCCGCGAGAGCTTACACCGGCGACTCTGGCCAGCTGACACATTTGTAGACTTCGATAATGGTCTGAACACCGCATTGAGTAAATTGCGAGAAGCTCTTGGGGATATTGCCGAAAAACCCCGTTACATAGAAACTTTCGAACGGCGCGGCTATCGTTTCGTAGCCTTGGTCGAAGAATTTGGAACTCATCCCGCAACTCAGCTGCGAGAACTAGAAGTGCAGAGAAAGCGCATAGAACCCGACGTCATTCTGGTGGAAATTGTTGGAAAGGTGGTCTACGGACCCGAATGCCAGCAAATCGAATGGCTCACTGCAGAACTTTTAGAAGAAGGGGAAAAGAAGATCATTTTTGATATTTCGCGCGTCCACCATCTCGACAGTACTGGGGTAGGTATCGTCATTATGTGTTCTGGCAAGGTGAAGGAAGCAGGAGGCGAGCTGCGCGTTGCAGGCGCCGAAGGACACGTCAAAGCGGTCTTAAAGATAACCGAAGTGGGTAAGATTCTCGCTTTATATCCGAGCAGTGCAGACGCATTAGAAGGATTTGCCGGCGCGGCAGCCTAAGGCGTTTTGTCGGTTAAAGTGGTCTGTCTAGAGTGTACCCATTCGGCGTAATTCAATCCTGAGCTGCTGAAAGCGCTAGTTCAAAAAACTCCGAACTCAGCAGAAAAGTTCGAAAATCGCCCGCTAGGGCGGAGCAACAACTTCTTGCCTTCGTTTTCGGTTGGCTTACAAGTACAGCGCTTGCGCCGTTTTTGAACTCCTGCTCCCGAGACTACACTAGCCACTCTCTCCGCGCGGTTCAGTTGAGATCCCGCTGACCTCCCACCCTCGCAGGCCGGCTGCGCGCACCTCTTTATGACCTATGGCGGCGACCTCGCGCGCCTTGACTCGGCTCGATACCCTCGACCAGAGCCCTGAACCGATCACAATGGCATTGCGGCCACGCGGTGCGGTTTCGCATAATGCGCTGGCGGCGTTCACTGCCTCGCCCATGATCGTCGCTTGCTTAAGCTGCCAATGGCCCATCATCGCGGGCAGCACCCGGCCGGATTCAATGCCGATACGGTTGAACAGAGGCGGGACTTCGTAGATCTGCCATTTCTTCTTGAGTTTATCGAATGCAATCTGCATCTGAAGGGCGGTCTCAATTGCTATCAATTCATGGTCCGGTATGGCTTTTCCGACGTTGAAGGTCAGCATGAAGCCATCGCCCATGAATTTGTCAATGGTGCCTCCCGTGGAAAGCGCCGCGTCGCACAAGGTCTCAAAGTACTCGTTAACGACATCGATGACTGTGGCCTCGTTCATGCGCAGCGACAGTTCGGATGAATTCGAGATGTAGCTGAATAGGATCGTAGCGTACTCGCCCACGCGTTCCGGGGTGATGCCCAATTGCACAAAATTGTTGGGATCCCCAATGAACTCGCCCACCCTTCGTGCCAGCCGCCCTGACAAACGCTCAGTCAGCACCTGGTCTTCGTTGCTGAATCTGCCGCTGTTCTTCTTGTTCAGGAATTCCGCGACCCCAACGCAAACGCCGTCGCAGGTCAGCGGGATCGCCAACATTTCCTTGGTTGTTGATTTCGAAACCTCATCCGTCTTGCTGGAAAAAGCGGTATCCTTTTGCGGACTGTGGGTAATGCGGGCACTGTGTGAGCGGAACACCTCGCCTGCGATGCTGTTCATGGGCACTCGTACCCGCTTGAGGTTTTCCGAGCCAGGCCCGAGTAGTGAAAGGAAAACGAGTTCATTCGTGCTGCCGCCTTTCAGTGTCGGTTGAGCTACTAGGATGGAACTCGCTTCCGCCTCAACAGCATCGGTTACCGTCATCAATTCATTGTCTATATCGCGTTTCCGCTCAGTTACTGCGCTGCCAGCGCGCAGCGCCGTGACGTATTTCTCTTCCAGTTCTTTGCTCTTCTGAGCTTGCGACTTGATCGTATCTTTAAGGCGCTCGATCTCAATCTTCGATTGGAGCTTGGTGATATAGATTGAAACGGCGACAACTGTTCCGAGGATACTAATCACGCCCGTCACCAAGGCGATGATCTTGTCGGGTCCCATATGTCCTCCCCCGATAATCAGCGCCTGAGCAGGCGCAAGTGCCCCTCTGCTCGTCGAATTATCGTATAAACAGCGGAATTGTCAATTTACAAGACTCGTCGGCCGAGGGCCGAAATCAGCTGGCCTGTTCCAAAGATTCGACAATCTTCTACTAGGGCTGCCCTCTCCGGCGATTTTTTCAGACGCTTCAAGCGCACTCGTGGCTTTTTCGTCTACGTCAATGTAGTCGAATTTTGTAGACGTGCGATTCTCCAGCCCGATGAACCCCAACCAGTGTCTTCCTGCCGCGTACTGCAGTACTGCGGCGCTCGATTACACTGGGTAACGGGCAAACGCAAATTACAGTTCAATTTCGGCACATAAGTCCGAGTGGGTACCCTTCGGACGTTTCGAGGGACGCTAGTTCTGAGTCGCGACGTAGAAGTACGGGATAAGGATGGCCGGCATTGGCCATGGTCAGGATGCCGTTCTCAGCATCGAGAATGAGGTAAGCCATTGTCACAAAGCGGCCGTCTGGGAGGTCTTTCAACAGCGCCTCGTTGAGCTTGGTCAATACTTCTGAGGGCGAATAGAGTCCACCAGCAGCGCGCCTGAAAAGGCTGCGAGTAGCGGCCATAAGAAGCGCTGCAGCTGTACCTTTGCCGCAGACGTCTCCCAAGGCAATGCCCCACCGTCCCTCCGCCAGATGCAAGTAGTCGTACCAGTCGCCACCCACGGCACTGAGTTGCAGACAGACTCCGTCTATGGCATAGCCGGGGATAACAGGGTCCTCGTCCGGCAGTAATGCCCGCTGAAGGCGGCGGGCTTCAGCCTGTTCGCGTAACGCTTTTTCCTTATCCAGGCGTTCCTGCCGAAAGAGACGGGCATTTTCCACCGCGCTCGCGATGTTATCGGCCAGAGCGCAGAGTAGTTCAATCTGTTCGGGCGAAAATGCGTCAAGAGACGAACTTTGGGCGTCGAAGATCCCGATAAATTTCCCACGGCTTATGAGCGGAATATCTACCTCGGACAGTGTGCTCGCTTCACTTGGAACGTAGAAAGGATCTTTTCGCACGTCAGGCGCATATCTCATCTTCCGTGTGGCGCCAACATCGCCGACCATACCTTCGGCGCCAATCTTGAATCGGTAGCCTTTCAGGTGCAGATCGGAAAAACCACGCAGTGCAATCATCTCCATCTCGTCGCTTGCATCGTCCTTGAGAAGCACTGCTGTTCTTGTACAGCCAAACGTCTCTGCCACACTGCCAACAATTTCGTCGAGGAGCTGCTCGAGATCTAGAATGGAATTCACCTTTTTGACAGTCTCTTGCAACAGCAAGAGCTGCCGAAGGCGTTGTTCGAGATCCCTGACTTGTGCCGTTTCCGTACTCATGTTCTGCGGTATCTTACACTCCTTAGCGATTCGGCGGCGCTGCCGATTTTGCGGACATCACCTTGACGTGAGGGAATGCATTGTCATCGGTCAACACAAGCTAGTGGCGGTTCTGATCTGGCTCTCCTCGATGCTTGGAAGAGAATCGGATTGGCAAGTGCGGAAAACGGGTGCAGTCGGGATCGGTAATTGCGGTTTTTGTACAGCACCGCAAACGTTGAGTATTCGTCCTTCTTTGTTGCGGGTTCAGCTAGGAATCATCGCAATCGTGGTATCGAGTATGCGAAGAGCCGAGCGCGATGTCGCCGTCAACGCATCCAGCAGTCGTCGGTAATGGTCGGCGAGTTCATCGAGCGTAGCAGCGTATTTGACCGGGCTGGCAGCCACAATTCACCCCTCTGCTGCGGCATTAGCCTACGTCAGCTCAGAAATAGTGGTCAAGCAGGCTCCGTTGCATATGGGCCGAGCGAGGGCCAAAGCGGTCGTCAACAACAACAAACGCACTCTTGTGCGCCTTTTGTTCCCAAGCGGCACGCAAAATCCGCGACCTAGAACTCCTGAAAAATGCGTGACCCAAACACGCAGAGTTCGTGACCTACTCTCCACGCCTGTGTCGCAAGAAGTTTATTTCAATTCCTCATTTAACAAGTTCGCAAGCCTGACGCCAGCAATCGCGACTCGTTCGCGCGCCAGCGTCTTTGCTTTAGCTCGATACGCCGGAGTAATGGTGAACGGCCCGTCACCATCTCCGATAGGGGAGATGTAGACGTTCTGCTTCGCGTCCTCAAAGCTCTCCTTGATCCAGTCAGCCGCATCCTTCTTTGCTGCCAGCATCGAATCTGCAGCCGGCAATCCACGGCCCACACTGATGGCAGTAGCTGCGCTGGAGCCCGTCCCCAGCAGATCGTCCCAAAAGGCATGTAACTCCTTTCTGCATGGTGGCGCGCATAATTTGACCAAATTCCCGCCATGATCGCCTTGCAGATCACTGCTGCTCACGCGGGTCGAAGCGTGCAGCGGCTGGTGCACATCCCCGCCCAGGTGCTCGAGCCAGACGAGATCGTAAGACTTCTTCGCGTCAGGGTCGTTAGACGCCAGCACTGAACGAAAGGCTGCGATCTGCGTCTCGGCATTAGGACTCGGGAGCGCAGGAAGAGTCGTCCCGTCCGTTGAAAACGGAGTATCGACGAAATGCCAGTACTTGTGGTGCAGGTGATCCGAATATCCTATGTTCTGCACCGATGTGGTTCCATCAGGCCGATTGCCGCCTTCGCTTCCGTCATCCGTATAACCTGTCTTGCTCTTAATGGCATCCGGCCAAGTCGCCGCCATCATAAAGATCATCATCTTTCTTTTCGCCGCCGATGTTCCGGCGGGAACCGCCGCCTTCCACGTCTGATAGTCGGGATTCAGTCTCAATAGTTTATCGACACGTGTCTTCGTTGCCGTATTCAAGTGCTGATATGCAACGTAAGCGACAGCCATGTGGCCAAGGCCGTCCCAAGCGAACGTCGGCACGTTGAACCCCAACACAAATATCAGAACTAGCACGACCAGTCTGTGAGCAGTTGTCATAACTTTTCTCCTACCCATAAGTGGATGTTTTGCGCGATCCAGTTTCGTAATCCTTACAAGACCAGGAGCCAGATAAAGACAAGGGCGTGGGAAGGCGCGGACATACTGCCACAGGACCCATCGAGAGGCAAGCAGATTCTCTCGGACTTCTGTTCCGATTTCGTAACAAAAAAATAAAAAGGTTTCATCCGGCCCGTACCGCGCTATCAAGGCCACATCATTGGCCGAGAGAGCGCGTGGCGACGTGTATCTGTCCTCATCGCGCCAACGTGGGACCTGTTTGGGGGGGCAGCCTCCAAGCCGTAGCGCGATGCGAGTTCCTCTCGCGATTGGGGCTCCTATGAGTAAGGGTCGAGTTACGAGGTTCGGCTGCGCGATCGTTATAGCGATAGCCGCGCATGCCCAGCTCGTCCCGCCATCACCACAATTGCCTGATGTGCGGAGGGGCGAACATGTTGTGCTGCACCTCATTACGATACCGACTGGCGACGCTCGGGTAGTAATCAGTCGCGACGGCAAAGGCGATACCGGTATACCTCTGATTATCGATCAGGCAAACCGGACCGGCACCTTCGTTGTTGATTCAACGTTCGCTGCCGGCCGATATCTCGTCAAACTGTTGGCTGATGGGAGAGAAGAACAGGTACCCGGAGAACTCCGTGTATTACCAGATAATGTGTCTCCCGTTCACATCGACGAGATATACCCTGCCGTTCGGTACCCGGATTCGTCAGACGCCATTGAACTTGTGGGAACCAATTTTGCTGAATTCCCTGCTGACAACCATATCGAATTCGTGGGACAACCTGCGCCTGAGTTTGGCACCGAAAAAGATTGCCTCGGTCCAGAGTATAAGAAAGTCTGCGTCCTCCAGGTAGCCGGAATGAAAGGACATCGTATCCGTCTTGTGGGGCTCAGCAACGCGCTGAAAAACGGTCCAGTTGGAATTCACGTTAGCGCCGGCGACGCACCCTGGTCAAATGTCCTGAACGTCACGACTGTGCCTCGATCGATCAGCGTCATTCGTCTATTTGCATTTGGCGTCTTGGTTGTACTTATATCTCTGACATACTTGCTGGCGAAACGAGCGGCGCAAACGCAAACCCCAGGATCAGGACTCACTCCGCTTTCCGTGCTTTTGCTGGATCCTGAGACAGACACATACAGCTTGTCCAAGTTCCAGGTACTCGTGTGGACGGGGACTTTCATTTTCACTTACGTATATTTGGCACTGTGTCGCACGTTTGTGCAGTGGACATTCGACTGGCCACCTGTTCCGAAAAACATGCCCGAGCTCCTCGGGATTAGCGCCGGTGCCGGCGTAGTCGCCGCGGGTATCAGCTCACTCAAAGGGGCGAAAGGTGCCGGAGGCATTCGGCCTTCCGCGGCTGACTTCATCACAACCGGAGGCATCGTCGCTGGCGAACGTTTGCAGTTCTTCATCTGGACCCTAATTGGAGCGCTGACGTTCCTGTATATCGTGCTGCGTATCAACCCGGCAACGCTGCAGGAGCTTCCGACGATCCCCGACACGTTTTTGTACCTCATGGGCTTTAGCTCCGCTGCTTATCTCGGCGGAAAACTTGCCCGTAAACCCGGTCCGGTCGTCAAAAACATATCGGTGCAACAAGTTACTGATCTTTCTGCTGGTGATGCGGAGATGAGCATACTGCTTGAGGGCGAGAATCTCGCGCAAAATGCCACATTCCGCATTGACGGTGAACTGATCAGGGCCGGTCAGCTGACGGTCAGAAAGAAGGTCCCGGAACAATCACAAGATGGTTTCTGCACGAAATTGGAAGTCGTCATAAGGCAGGCTGCCAAATACGCGGAGGGAGAACACACTCTGACGCTTGTTAATCCAGACGGTCAGAGTGCAGACGTCTCGTTTCCGGTAAGTCCCTTGACTATAACAGGAGTGAAAGTGGCTAAAGATTCGAACGGTGTGCGCCTGGCAGTAAACGGTTCCAATTTTGTCGGGACTATAAACGCGAAGTGGATCTCGGCAGCCAGTGTACCTGTTGAGGGGACCGTCAAGCGAATTTCAGACGTAGAGCTGACAGTCACCTTACCTGTTGGGACTTCGGGTACCGGAAACTTGGTTCTGATTAGCGCGGTCGGATTGAGACGGACCCACCCTGTCGTTATAAGCGCCTGAGTGGGCGGCAGCACCTACTCAGACGACTGCATGAAGAGTGGCGGATGGAGGTGCCCAAATATGACCAGCAAATTGCTAAGCACCGTGACGGTTGTACTGCTTATCGTTTCCTGCCTGCTTCCCATTGGTTGCGTGAAAGTTCCGGCGCAAGCCGTCGTTCTGTCACGAACGGTAGGAGAGCGCTTGCCTGATTTGCAGGTTTCACATGAGGCGTTTGTGAGTGCCTATTTCCAATTGGCCCGCGAGCGAATGGAGGATTTCCTCGATCAACGATGGATCCCGACATTCTTGGGAAACTTCGTGGAAAAGTCTGACCTGATGTCAAAGCTTGAGAATGTACAGCCATTTACCCAGGAACAAAACAACCGTCTGCAAACAAAGCTGCAGGAGGCTGGAATTTCTCCCGCGGATCAAGCAAAGATCATTCGCGCAGTGAATAATACCTTCGGCGATCCAGATCGGGGCAAACAAGTGCTTCTATTCAGTGAAGCAGCGCTGAAACAAATTGAGATAAAAAGAAAGGCGCTCCTAAATCCGATAGATGAACAGGAGAGGCAAAGCTTGGCGGAACTGAGGAGAGTTTATGCGCAGGTTGAACAGGCACAGGGCACAGTAACAGCGCACTTGAGCTCGATTCGCAAAGTGACAGAAGAACAGGACCAAGTCTTGGCACGGTTGGGACTGTTGAAAAGCCGAGATGCAATCATCGAAAAGGCACTCGAGACCAACCAACAAATTATGGGAATCCTGGATGCGGGCAAGGATGCGGAGAAAACAGTCGAGGAACTAGAAGGGGTCGCCAAGAAACTGGGCACTCCTCAGGAACGTCAGCCAAACCAGTAGGAGGCACTCCATGCCGAACGACCCAAATCCGTTTGACGAAGCAGCCAAAGCCGCCGCAGACGAAACTAATGAGGAACTAGCGGGGGAGGAAGCCAAGCTAAAAACCATTAGCTGGGATGAACTCAAGAAGAAGCTGCCCAGTCCTGTTGATCAAAAAAATCTTGATCAGTTGATCGCGATCGTTAACGATGCGACCAACCACAATGAGAAAGTGGCTGCCCTCATCGATAACGTCCAGATGTTGAGTGGAACGATAGTCAAGATTCTGGGCAATATACGGTGACATTGTTGTTTAAGTTGTTTAAGTGTGCCGAAGAGTATCCTGCGAGCGTGAATCTTGGAATTTGGATTACATGGCGATATGCGCCCCATCCGCGCGAAACATCTATTGGACAAAAAATTGACCACTGGGTTAAAGCCTAAATCGCCACGAGTATTTCGCAAGTGGTAAGGAGAGCGAGAATAACCTCCCGCTCTCTTTTTCTTTTCGCTCGGCACGTTCACCCTCGGTAAAAAGTTGAGTTACGCCGCTTTCCTCTGTTTTGCCCACCAAGCTTTCTTTGCAGCGGCTATTTTCTTACGAGATGCAACCGACAGCACTCGCTTGGCAGAGGAAGTTGGAACACTTTGAGATGTTCCTGACTTAGCCTTTGCCCAACGCGCCTTCTGTGCCGCAGCCATCCTGCGGCGCGCTGCCGCAGACACTGTCCGGCCCGCACGCGTTGTTCCAGCTTTTATTACCACGCTCCGACTATCTGCTGCGAGTGGCTGTAACGCGGTGATCGCCTTATCCAATCGATCCCGCTCCTGCTGAAGCTCATTTAATACCGCGGTGATATTCGCCATCAGATCCCCCTCAAGCGTTTTATACACTGCCTAAACAGGCCGCTCTATACTACACACTCTGCCTATCTGTTGGGAATGAGTGGCAGCCATCCGTTGACACTCTCTGCCCCGCCCCATACTGAAAGTACAACCCACTCACGAGCCTCGTGCCACAACCAACATCCACCCAGCCTAAAAAGCACTCGTCCACACTTCCGGAGGTCAAGAAACTGCTGACGGGGCCAGACATCCGACAATCCACCCCCCCTACTCCGAGTAGCCGTTGTCCTCTCGGTCGTCATCATCTTTTTTGCGGTCACCTTCGTCTTCTGCGTCGTCTGGCTCTTGTCGAAGAAAGACACCGGCAACTACCAACTGATCAGAAGGATTGCAGCACTCTGGATGTATTCTGCTCATGTCCAATGGCACCTGTGTATTCATGTCCTTTGGCGGGCACAGGGCGCAATACGAGGCATACCCTGTGCACATTGCTGATCAGTCCAGTTCGATCACAACCGCCACATCGAATTTCAAGTAATACTTCTTCACGTCCTTCGCACCATACTTCTCTCGAAATTTCTCGATCACTGATTTCACCTTAACACTACTGGTCCGCAGTTCCGCCCCAGGCGGTTCCGCAGATTTCGCCGAGACTCCTAACTGATGCCCAAACTCATCGGCAGGGATGCGGCAGCAGCAAAACACATCAAAAGCGCCCCGACGAGCGTCCTTGTTATCGCACAGCCATGATGCGCGCGGTCTGGCGCTGCATTTAGGTTGTAGGTTTTTGTTGACAGCAGCCGTTTTGGTGCATAGACTTACCCTCCTCAGCCGTACCCTCCTACCTTGTTCCTTCGCAGTGGTTCGACTGAACCGGCCCTCCATTGAGGAGGCGAACGTGAAATCCAGAACAAAGCAAAGTTTAATGAAGCGAGTGAATAGTCAAAGCTCATTCACCACAACTTGTAAGCCTTGTGATACCGGCAATTCCTACCAACTTTTGCACCGGACTGTTTGGCAGCACCTCTCGATCGTGTTGTTCCTTCTGCTCTCAATGGGAGTAGGGTTAGACACTGCACAGGCTCAAACCCGAGCCTACGTGCCGAATGGCGGGGACAACACGGTCTCGGTCATCGACACTGGGACCAACACCGTGGGGGCGACCATTCCTGTTGGCGCAGTTCCTGCGGCGGTAGCCATCACGCCGGATGGAACCCGGGCCTACGTGACGAATGCCGGGGGCAGCACCGTCTCAGTCATCAACACGGCGACAAACACCGTGGTTGGAACCATACCTGTTGGTCCAAATCCTCAGGTGGTAGCCATCACACCGGATGGAATCCGAGCCTACGTGACGAATGGCGGGGACAACACCGTATCGGCCATCGATACTGGAACTAACTCTGTGGTTGTGACCATTGCTGTTGGGCAAACTCCTGTGGGGATTGCCATCACGCCGGATGGAACCCGAGCCTACGTGGCCGATATAAACTCCTACCCCTACGCCGTCTCGGTCATCGATACTGGGACCAATACTGTGGTTGCGACCATTCCTGTGGGGCAAATTCCTTTTGGGGTAGCCATCACGCCGGATGGAACCCGAGCCTACGTGACAAATTTCACAAATCCGGGGATGGTCTCAGTCATCGACACCGCGAGCAACACCGTCGTTGCGAACATTCCTGTTGGCCCAAAGCCCGAGGCAGTGGCGATCACCCCGGATGGAAACCGAGCCTACGTCCCCGATGAAGGCTTTATAGTTTCACCCGGTACACTCGTCTCGGTCATCGACACCGCGACCAACACCGTGGTTGCGACGATTCCTGTTGGGCTATTTCCTACGGGGGTAGCCATCACGTCGGATGGAACCCGAGCCTACGTGACGAATGGCTTGGACAACACCGTCTCGGTCATCGATACTGGAACCAACACTGTGGTGGCGACGATTCCTGTTGGCCTATTTCCTGAGGGAGTAGCCATCACGCCTGTGCCACAAGCTCCGAAGAGCAAAGAGGAGTGCAAGCATGGTGGGTATCTGAAGTTCGGTCCGCCTGCCGGACCTTTCAAGAATCAAGGGATGTGCGTCAGCTACGTCGAGCATCATTAGCATCAGGAAGGAAAGGAGTGCTCAAGGACGCGCATCCTAACACCTGGAGAGCACCGTTTTACCGCAACGGAGCGCGATTAGCCTGGTGGCGTTTTGTTAGAAGCACTAACGTTCTTTCAGGCCATATCTCTGCTTCACGTGCTGCAGCCGATAATGCCCCGCCGCTGAGGCTAAAGCTCGCGGAAGATAAGATTGTTCGGGTCGCCTCGAAGTTGTTCGATACAGTACGAGCTGTATGGTGCGGCTAAGGAGGGCAAACCGCCCGAGCTAAGACATCAAAAGCTGTTTCAGAGAAGCTGGCACCAAGGAAAACGGCTGCAATAAACAAGTGGAAGGACTCGCTGCCGAAATGAGCGCTGTAGTCCGCAACAGCACCGAACCAGCGATTGAAGTACGCGGCCGCTGCCACGTTGAATCCGTTCGCATCGACATGCGATGGAGATGCAGAAGGAACATCGGTCGAAATGCTGGCATGAACCAGCGAGTATCCGCCGAAAAATTCAAATCGATTGGGCTTTTTGCGAAAGTTGTTCCTGAATATTGCAGTCGATCAGAAAGACATTTTCACCACCCCCTTTTCATGTGAATCGGCAGAATGGAATGGTTGGTGCCAATGGCCACAACGGAGCATTGATTGCCAGCGACACCCACATCGCGAAGGCATTTGAAAACAGCCGTCGCCAAGCGGCGCAAGACCGATGACTTTCATCTGCTTCCGTTGCAACCACTTGACCAGAACTGTAAATGCGCTAAAGTGAGTGAGTTATGTTTGGTTTTTGTCCGCTCAGGTCCTCGCATTCCTTCCTGATTCTCCCTTCCTGATTCTCCTCAAGTTCTAGGTTTCCAACCATTTTTCCGCCCGTAGTTCAGTTGGTAGAGCAGCGCCCTTTTAAGGCGAGGGTTCGCAGGTTCGATCCTTGCCGGGCGGACAACGACAGGCGTCCCAGTTGAAACATGCCCCAAGCGATTCACGCCGGGGCTTGTTTTTTTCCAGCCAGGATCGCCGTTAGCTCAACGGATGTTTGGATATCTGCGACCGAAGATGTTCGACGCTTGCTGCTAGGTAAATCGTCGTCGTTTTAATGTCCGTGTGTCCCATCATTTTAGAGAGGCTGTAGATATCGCACCCGCCCTCCAGCATGAGAGTCGCAAATGTATGCCGAAGCATATGAGGGTAAAAATCAATTCCAGAAGCCTCTTCAAGATCCTCGATGAGGTCGCGCAGTCAGGTTACGGAAACGGCATTTTTATCGCGCCAGGACGTGAAAAACTCCGGACAAGTCTTCCCGGTCTTGGCGCGCTCGGCAACGTAAATCGTAGCCAGCTTAGGGGACCTCGATTTGATCATCGCAGGCGTGGGCTGCACTTCTAACTGTTAGATCGCATACAGTCTTCCCCGTATTTACGACGGCTACTCTGTTGCGGCAAGCTA
>WNFR01003591.1_pt1 | contig 18182 bp, 14 predicted proteins | sample 5400221 | NCBI WGS metagenome assembly WNFR01 (sample SAMN13153357, study PRJNA577476) | soil metagenome | isolation source: 40 cm soil under Madrone tree | place: USA:California | collected 2016-06-14
ATGGCCAATTCGATCGCTCGCCGCCAGCCCGCCATCACCTTCATCCTCTCGTGCAGAATCAAGCGAGAGGCTACAAGCAAGGTCAGGAAAAATGAATCCCATGCATATGATTGGTTTCATGGAATCGATGAACTAGTCGCTCGCTTCAGCCAATCTGAAGGGATTGGAGCATCGACCAGAGTCGTAACGTTGGGGAGTGCGCACAAGCCGCGTTCCTCCAACCTTGCCCGCTGTAGGGGCGACCCTTGTGGTCGCCCGGTTTGCGCACCGCGCGCCCTCGATCAGATTGGTAGAGCGCGTCATGCCGAGACCTTCTCCGGATTCTCCATCGTCCGCAGGGAGCAGGGCGACGACGAGGGTCGCCCCTAAATCATCCTTAGATCGACACGATCCCCTGTTATCCGGCCTTTGCGGGGCCTACCTCGCTTCCTTCGCCGAAGCGAGGATGAGGCGATCTGCTGCCGGCAGGTCGAACCGCGGTTCAAGCCCGAGCAGCGGCGCGATCCGGGTGATGACCTTCGCGGCAACAGGCGCGGCGTTCCAGCCCGAAGTGGCGAAACCATGGGTCTCGGCGATCGGCTGCGGCTCGTCCAGCATGATCAGCAACAGAAAGCGCGGGTCGTCCGCGGGCAGCACCGCCATGAAATCGGTCATCAATCGGTGCTTGGCATAGTGGCCGTTGATGACCTTTTCGGCGGTCCCGGTCTTGCCGCCCACATAAAATCCGTTCACGTCGGCCTTGGTGGCGGTGCCTTTTTCGGCGTTGAGCCGCATCAGGTAGCGCATCGCCACACTGGTTTCCGGTTTGACGACGCGCCTCGCGATGGCGCGCGCCTCGGCGGGGCTGCGCTTGAGAAAGGTCGGCGGGATCAGGTAGCCGCCATTGAGGATCGCGGCCACGCCCATGACGGACTGCAGCGGCGCCACCGACAGCCCATGTCCGTACGCAATCGTGACGGTGTTGAGCTCGCCCCAATGGTCTGGCACGATCGGCTTGGCGCTTTCCGGCAATTCGGTTTGCAGCCGGTCGAGCTGCCCGACCTTGCTTAGAAATGCCTTATGATTCTCGACGCCCTGGTTGAGCGCGATCTTGGCGGCGCCGATATTCGACGAATAGGTGAAGATCTCCGGCACCGTGAGCACGCGGTTTTGGGCGTGATAATCGCTGATGTTGAAGTGCCCGTAACGCAGCGACCCGCGCGCGTCAAAACTGGAATTGAGCGTGACCTTGCCGGAGTCGAGCGCCATCGCGATCGTCAGCGCCTTGAAGGTCGAGCCCATCTCGTAGACGCCGGTGGTGAGCCGGTTGATCCGGCTCGGCTCCAACGCCTCGCGCGGATTGTTGGGATTGTAGTCCGGCACCGACACCATCGACACGATTTCGCCTGAGCGCACATCGAGCACGATGCCGGCGGCCGCGTCGGCCTTGAACTTGTCGCGCGCCGCGACGAGCTCGTCGTGCAATGCATGCTGCACGCGCAAATCGACGCCGAGGCGGACAGGCTCCTGCTCGCGGTCGACGCCGAAACCGGCGCGGTGCAAATCGGCAAGACCGCGGCTGTCGATCCATTTCTCGATGCCGGCAATGCCCTGATTGTCGATGTTGACGTGACCAATGATGTGGGAGAATTCGTTGCCGTTCGGATAGACGCGTTTGTTCTCGGCCAGGAATCCGATGCCCGGAATGCCGAGGCGGTGCACTTCACGTTGCTGGGCCGGCGAGATGTCCCGCTTGAGCCAGGCAAAACCACGCTTCGATCCGAGCCGCTCGCGCACCTCGCGGCTGTCGAGATCTCCCAGCACACCGGCCAAGAGTTCGGTTGCCTCGTCGGGATCGATGATGCGCCGCGGCTCCGCGAACAGCGAAGGGGTCTTCAGATCGGTCGCGAGAATTTCGCCGTTGCGGTCGAGGATATCGGGCCGCGCCGTCGCAACCGCATCGGTCGATCCGCCGCGGCGTACCATGTGGGCATCGGCCGTGGCCGCATACAGCACGAGGCGACACGCGATAATGGCATAGACAAGAACGAATCCGAAAAGAGCGAGGCCGAGACGCGCCTGTGCCTTGCGGGCGCGATCGACGCCACGGCCGTAAAGCAGCGATTGCATTATCCGGCGAGCCCGGCCACGCCCTGGGACCGCGGGCGTCTCGCCCGCACCTTGAAGAAGGCGGGCGGGACGCCCGCGCTCCCAGGGGAGGCCAGGTTGGGTGGCACGCGCGGATGCGTCGGGACGCCATTTCATGCCAGTCACCTCGGCGCGCCGGCTGCGGGCGGAGCCGGCGAGGGGGCGGCGCCGGGGGGAAGTTCTGCCTCCAACGCATCGATGATCGTCGCGATGGCGTCGACCGGTGGACCGGCTGGCATGGGCGGCCGCTCGGGTCGGCCGCGAGCCTGGCGACCTGCTCTGCCCGTACAGTCGATTCGAATTTGATGGTGTAGACGCCGACCGCCGCCGCGACCAGCGCCGCCACCACGATGAGATGGACGAAGCGCATCACCATCAGCGATTTCCTTGCAATATCGCGGCGAGCGACGGCACCCCTCTCCCGGCGCTCCCCTGCACGCGGGGGAGAGCAGGGACGCCCGCGGCGGTGCGGGCCGGGGCGTCGGTGCGTTCAGCGGCGCGCAATTTGGCCGACCGCGCGCGTGGATTTTCATGGATTTCCGCGGCATCCGGCGTCACCGGCCGGCGCGTGAGCACTTGAAAGGTCGCTGCCTGCGGCGTCTTTTCTGGCAAATGGCGCGAACCGCCACTGGGCCTGCTGCGCGTCGCCAGGAATGTCTTGACGATCCGGTCTTCCAGCGAATGGAATGAAACCACCACCAGCCGGCCGCCGGGCCCCAAGATGCGTTCGGCCGCCGCGAGGCCTCCTTCGAGTTCGTGAAGCTCGTCGTTGACGAACAGCCGCAGCGCCTGGAACGTCCGCGTTGCCGGATGAATGTCGCCGGGCCGACCATGGACGACGCGGCCGACGATGTCGGCGAGCGCGCCGGTGGTGAGGATGGGGCCCTGTCGCCGCGCCGCCACGATGGCGCGGGCCACGGCGCGGGAATGCCGCTCCTCGCCCAGGTTGAAAATGATGTCGGCGAGATCGCGCTCCGAGGCAACCGCCAGGATATCCGCGGCGGACGGCCCATCGCGGCCCATACGCATATCGAGCGGTCCGTCGTGGCGGAACGAGAACCCGCGCTCGGGCGTGTCGAGCTGCATGGACGAGACGCCAAGGTCGAGGACGACCCCATCCGCCACCGCGATCCCGAGACCGGATGCGATAGCGTCGAGCGCGGCGAACCGGCCTTCGACCAGGACGAGGCGGCCTCCAGATGCCTCGACCTGGGCTCGGCCATCCGCGATTGCACTGGCGTCGCGATCGATGCCGATCACCCGGGCATCGGCAGTACCGAGGATCGCGGCCGCATAGCCGCCAGCGCCGAAGGTACCGTCGATATAGACGCCGCCATCCTGTGGGGCGACGTAGTCGATCGCATGGCGCAGCAGCACCGGCACATGCCGCGTTGGCCCGGCGACGGAAACGGCCGAGCCTGTGGGAAATGACCGGTTAACTTTGGGTGCCATGGGGTCTATATGGCATCAATGCAGCCCTCGCGCGCCGGGCGGATGACGCAGAGGCAATTAACAACGGTTAAACTTAAGGAAGCGTTGAGGCCAACCCGTTCGAGAGGTCTGACCAAATCAACCCAATGCAGGTATTTTCCCCCGATTCCGGATCAGTCAGCGAGGTCATACCATCGCCCAACCACGACGAGCGGATGCTTCCGACCGACATCCTGCTGCTCCACTACACCGGCATGACGAGCACGGCAGCCGCTATCGGACGCCTGTGCGATCCTGCCTCGAAAGTGTCTTCGCATTACGTGGTGGACGAGTACGGAGAGGTTCTCCAACTGGTGCCTGAGGCGCGCCGTGCCTGGCACGCCGGTCAATCGTCGTGGGAAGGCGAGAGCGACATCAATTCGCGCAGCATCGGAGTTGAAATCGCCAATTCCGGTCACAGTTTTGGCTATCCGGATTTTCCGCAGGCGCAGATCGCCGCCGTTATCGCCCTGTGCCACGATGTCGTGACGCGCCATCGCATTCGCGCTGACCGCGTGTTGGCGCATTCCGATGTGGCGCCGCAACGCAAGCTTGATCCTGGAGAAAAATTCCCGTGGGCACGGTTGCACCGCTCTGGGGTTGGCGCCTGGGTCACCCCCTTGCCGATCGGGCCCGACGCCGGGCTTGGTCCCGGCGATTGCGGCCCCGCGGTTGCCGATCTGCAAGCTGCACTGCGCGACTATGGCTACGGGATCGCGGCAACCGGCGTTTACGACGAGCTCACGCAAGCCGTGGTGATGGCATTTCAGCGTCATTTTCGCACGGACTGCATTGATGGCCGTGCCGACCGGTCGACGATCGAAACCCTGCGGGCGCTGCGGGCTGCAAACGATCGGGAGCGGTGAAGATCGCGCGCAAATCATCGCGCCAACACCATTGAGGTTGACCTACCTCTGTCGTGTCATCGCCCGGCTTGACCGGGCGATCCAGTAACCACCGACCGGGGATACTGGATTGCCCGGTCAAGCCGGGCAATGACACTGGCGGGACGCCGGAGACGGTGGCTCAATGCCGGCTGCGCCTGTCCCCTACTCTTCGGATTCCGCCTCTTCGTCCGTTTCCAGCGTCGCCTGCACGAACGCAAGCGAGGCGGTGTTGACGATCACGTCTTCGTTGGAAGACTGCCTGAATTTGACAAGGGGCAACGATATCTCGACAACCTCGCAGTTGTCGTAGTCGGCGAGCGTGCCGCCGTCCTCGCCGTCTTCCCACATGCGGATCGTATAGCTTTTTCCGATTTCGAACATCGCTCGTTCCGCTCAGGCGGTCGCCCCCATGGCGCGCTCCATGACGGCGGCCATGTCGTAGCCGGCGGATCGCGCGCGCCCGAGAATATCGGGCAACGGCCGCGTTCCGGCCTCCGATAGGCACCACAGCGTCGCGCAGCGCGTCCCTGACCGGCAATAGGCGAGCACCGGCTTGGGCAATTCCGCCATCAAGGCGCCGAAGGCGTCGGCATCGGCTCGAGTGACACCCCCTGAGCGCACGGGCTGCATGCGCCACGCCATCCCGGAGGCCTTCACGGCGGCTTCGATATCCTCGCAGCAGGGTTGGTCGGAGCTTTCGCCGTCGGGGCGGTTGCAGATCACTGCGCGGAAACCTGCCGCCGCGATTGCAGCAACGTCGTCCGCACGAATCTGCGGCGCGACCGAGAGCTCCTCGGTGATCTTTCGGATATCCATCCCGTTCTCCTTGAGGACCGCTTGATCCAGCGACCGCGCCGGATACTGGCCCGGATCGAGCGGATAATCAATTTCCGAAAGGCACGGCAGCTCTCCGCAAAGGTGTGTCCGGCGCACGAATTCGCTATGCTGCCCGCGTCATCGCCGGGCTTGACCCGTGGGTGACGAGCGAAGGTGGTCTCGAGGCAGGTGCATGAAGGGATTTCTACGTGCGGGTGGCGGGCTCGTCGCCGTCGCGTTGCTGGTCGCGAGCCTTTCCGGCGTCTGGGCGCAGGATTGGCCGACGCGGCCGGTCAAGATCGTGACGCCGCTGGCGGCCGGCGGCGCCGCCGACGTGATCGGCCATACGGTCGGGGATGCGTTCACGGCCGCCACCAGGCTGCCGGTGATCATCGACAACCGGCCGGGCGGGGGCGGTACCTTGGCGGCCGTGACGGTGGCACGGGCGGAGCCGGACGGAACCACGCTGCTGCTTGGCACGGCGGCGGCCCTCAACGTGGCGCCTGTGCTGGCGAAGAATTTCCCGGCCGACCTCGTCGGCAGCCTGACGCCGCTCACGCTCGCAGTCGAATTGCCCATGTGCCTCGTGGTCAACAAGTCGCTGCCGGTGAACGACATCACGGAATTGATCGCCTATGTGAAAGCCCATCCCGGCAAGCTTGCGTTCGGAAGCTCGGGCGCCAACACGGTCCATCACATCGCAGGCGAGTTTCTCAAGCTCCGGGCCGGGATCGACATGGTGCATGTGCCTTATCGCGGCGGCAGCCCGGCGATGACGGACCTTCTGTCGGGGCAAATTCCGATCCTGTTTGCGACCCTTTCCACCGCCATTCCGTTCATCGACAGCGGCGCCGTTAAGGTTATCGGCATGGTCGAAGGCAAGCGCTCGCGCAGCCGGCCGAACATTCCGACCATCGGGGAGGGCCTGCCCAACTACGCAATGCCACAATCCTGGGTGGGCTTCCTTGGGCCTCCGGGGATGTCGGCGGCGCTGGTGGCACGCATGAATGCCGAGCTGGTCGCTGCCATTTCGTCGCCCAAGACCCGCAAGACCCTGGAGGACAACGGGTTCGAAGTGGCGACCAGCACGCCCGAGGAGTTCGCGAGCATCATCAGGGAGAGCCTCGCGCGCTATCGCAAGATCACGGCGGAAGCCGGAATCGATGCCCAATAGGAAAGTTGCCGATGCAGACCTACCGGCTTACGCGCGACATCCCGGTCGAGGAGCACTTCGACGTGATGGTCGCTGGCGGCGGGCCGGCCGGAAGCGCCGCCGCCATCTGCGCAGCGCGCCTCGGCGCCAAGGTGCTGCTCGCCGAAGCCACCGGCTGCCTCGGCGGCATGGGCACGTCGGGCCTGGTGTCGACCTTCGGGCCGATTTCCGACGGCAAGCGCATGCTGGTCGGCGGCTTCATGCGCGAGCTGGTGCTCTCCATGCACCAGCGTGGATCGCTGGGGCCGCATGTGGCGCCGGAATTCCTCTATAACCAGCTTAACCGCTGGGTGCCCTTCAAGCCCGAGGCCCTCAAGCGGCAGCTCGACGAGATGGCACAGGACGCCGGCGTCGAGGTGCGCTTCTTCACCCGCGTGATCGATGCCGAAGCGAAGGACCGCCGCATCGAGGGTGCGGTCATCAGCAACGTGGAGGGCTATCGCTTCATCCGCGCCAAGGCCTTCATCGACGCCACCGGCGATGCTGCGCTATCGGACCTCGCCGGCGCCGACTGCAAGGTCATCCTGCGCGACATCGAGGCAGTGGCGCCGAGCACGCTGTGCTCGTTGTTCGCCGGCATGAACTGGGACGATCCCGCCTACGGCGACGATTGGCGCGGCATCGACAAGGTCAAGGCGTTCTCCAAGAAACAGCTGCACCAGGCGATCGCCGATGGCCACTTCTCCCAGCCGGACAAGTTCATGCCCGGCATGAACAAGATCGGCAAGCACGCGGCCCAGCTTAACGGCGGCCATATCTTCAATCTCAACGGCCTGTCGAGCCGCTCGCTGTCCGACGGCATGATGGCGGGACGCCGGCTCGCGGTCGAATATCTCGAGTTCTTCCGCAAATACGTGCCGGGCTGCGAGGAGCTGGAACTCGTCACCACGGCGCCCGTCATGGGGGTGCGCGACACCCGGCGCATCGTCGGCGAATTCGAACTCACGATCGAGGACTTCAAGTCCGCGCGCCAATTCCCCGATCAGGTCGCGGTCTACAACCGGCCGACCGACGTCCACCCGACCGACACCTCTGACAAGGAATATCAGCGTTTCCTGCACGACTTCGAGGGCTTCCACGGTCTTGGCGAAGGCGATTGCCTCGGCGTCCCCTACGGCATCCTGGTGCCGAAGGGCTGGACCAATCTGTGGGTCGCAGGGCGCTGTCATTCGAGCGACACCAAGGTGCACGGCTCGATCCGCGCCCAATCGGCCGCCTACATGATGGGCCAGGCCGCCGCGACCGCAGCCGTGCAGTCGATCCGCACCGCCGAACCCGCCTGCGATCTCGACACCGAGCAGCTGGTGACCGCGCTGCGCGCCAACGGGGCCTACCTGCCGCAGCGGGAATTGAGCAGGACGATGACGCGGTGAGGGGCTTGGTGCGGTTCTTTGGGGGTCCTTGGAGTTCAAGGCCGGGTGACGCCAAACGTTCAGCAGCGACAGGCATCCGCACTATGGGAGCCGACACATTCGTGCCTAACGAACCACTCAATTCGAACTAAGGTTGGTCCAGGGTGATTCGTGAAGGGGGCAACCACATGGCTGATGCCAAACCATCCTACCAATGGCCGGATAATGCTTCGGAAGCATCGAAGTCCTATTCCCAACTTGACGAATTGGAATTGCTCCGCCAGGAAACCAAGCGGCTGAGGGAGCTTGTGGTTCAGCTGTCCAAAATGGCCATCAAGAACGCGGTCAACGCGAAATAGTAGCCGACACGGCAAGCCGGCTTGTTCGCGATCAACTCTGGCGGCGTGACAAACGGCGTCCTCCAACATTGCCCGTTGCAGGGGCGACCCTTGTGATCGCCCGGTTTGGGGGCGCCACGGGGTGTCTCTGCGCGGGCCTGACCGCAGAGACGATTCGATCTCATCGGTCCACGCCCAATCGGGGACCTCGTCTTCGCGGGCATCCCCGTCTTTCTCGCAGCACCCGTAGGGCGCGGTAGTTCATCCGCCCTGCGGTGCCGCAAGCAACACGTAGATGGCCCCCGGATCAAGTCAGGGGGCGACAAGCCCGCCATGACTCCCGAGAAGTGGTTCAATATGATCGGAACGGGCTAGATAGAACAAGCATCGCAGATCGCAAATCCATCGCCCTCGCAACGACAGAAAGGTCCCCAATCCGTGTCCGTGAATACAAAGCGTGTCTTCTATGTGAAGTATCTTGCGGATCCGGTTTATGCGGAAATTCTCGGGCGCCGCGGCGACGTGCGGCTCGACCGGCTTGAAAACGAAAGCCAGGACGACGTGGCCGCGCCAATCCTTGCCGCGGCCCATGTCTATCAGGTCGGCTCGGCGCGAGACGAAATTGCGCGGCACTTTCACGTCGATACGGCCCTGATCGCGCGCATGCCGAATGCCCTCGTGGTTTCCACCAGCGGCGTCGGCTACGACACGGTCGACATCAAAGCCTGCACCGACGCCGGCATTCTTGTGCTGAACCAGGCGGGCGGCAATCGCGAAGCGGTCGCCGAGCACGCGCTCGGCATGCTGATCGCGCTGTCGAAGCGCATTCCCGAGACCAACCAGGTGATGCGTCGTGCGCGCCTTGCCAATCGCGTTGCCTATATGGGCAACGACGTGTTCGACAAGACGATCGGCATCATCGGGCTCGGCAATGTCGGCAGCCGCCTTGCGCAACTTTGCCGTGGCCTGTTCGCCATGCAGGTGCTCGCCTACGATCCCTATCTCACCGCTGCGGTGTGCGCCGAACGCGGCGCCGAAAAGGTTGATCTCGGCGACCTGATGCGCCGCAGCGATTACGTATCGATCAACTGCCCGCTGACGGCGGAGACCCGCGGGATGGTCGGCGCGGCGCAGTTCGCGCTGATGCGCCCCGGCGCTTATCTCATCAGCACGGCGCGCGGTCACATCCACGACGAGGCGGCGCTCGCCGACGCGTTGCGGGAGAAGCAGCTGGCAGGCGCAGGTCTTGACGTCTGGGCGACCGAACCGCCGCCGTGCGATCACCCATTGCTGCAATTCGACAATGTCCTCGTCAGCCCGCACACCGCCGGCGTCACCCGCGAGACGCGGTTCAACATGGGCAAAATCGCCGCCGAACAGGTGCTCGACGCGCTTGACGGCAAGCCGGTGACGCGAAAGGTCAATCCCGAAGTGTGGCCGGCCTATGCGCAACGCTTCGCACAGCAGTTCGGATTCAAGCCGCGGGAATAGGCGGGCTGGCGACTCTCTTTCGGGCGCTGTCGCTTTCGTGCAAGTTGATCTCGTACCGGCGTTCGTCGACGGGCTTGTCCCGGCGACCGCCCCCTCCCTACCCTCCCCCGCCTGCGGGGGAGGGTAGGGAGGGGGGAGCAGAATAATCGAGGTGGCCGGACAAGCCCGGCCACGACGAGATCACTCCGCCGCTACCGCATGTATCTCGTCGTCGCTCTGCGGCGCATCCGGGACCGTCTTGCCCTGCACCCAGGCCTGAAGCCTCGCGAGGTAGAGATAGACCACCGGGGTCGTATAGAGGGTCAGGACCTGGCTCAGCGCCAAACCGCCGACCATGGCGTAGCCGAGCGGCCTTCGCAGTTCGGATCCGGTGCCGTGGCCAAACATCATCGGCGCGCCGGCCAGCATCGCAGCGGCGGTCGTCATCAGGATCGGACGGAACCGCAACAGGCAGGCCTCGCGAATCGCCGCAATCGGCGGCATGTGGCGTTCGCGTTCCGCCACGATGGCGAAGTCGACCAGCATGATGCCGTTTTTTTTGACAATGCCGATCAAGAGAATAATGCCGATGATGCCTATGACCGAAAGGTCCATATGGCCGAGTTGCAGGGCGAGCAAGGCGCCGATGCCGGCCGAGGGTAGCGTCGAAAGAATTGTCAGCGGATGGATGAAGCTCTCATAGAGCATGCCGAGGATGATGTAGACGACCACGAGCGCCGCAGCGACCAGCGCCGGCTCGCTGCTCAACGAAGATTGAAACGCCTGGGCATTGCCTTGGAACGTGCCGAGTACCGCATTCGGCATGCCGATCTCGCGCGCCGCCTTGTCGATCGCCGCGACCGCTTGACCGAGCGCGACGCCCGCCCGCAAATTGAAGGTCAGCGTCGCGGACGGGAATTGCCCCTGATGATTGATGGATAGCGGACCGATTCGATTCGAATCGGTGTCAACCAGGGTGGACAGCGGCACCACAGCGCCGGTCAATGGTGACTTGACGTAGATGCGGTCAAGCGATTCCAGGTTCGCCTGCAATTCGGGAAGAATCTCGAGAATCACCCAATAGGTGTTGAGCTGGGTAAAATATTGGGTGATCTGGCGTTGTCCATAGGCATCATTGAGCGTGTCGTCGATCGCTTGCGGGGAAATCCCGAATCGGGCTGCCTGGTCGCGATTAATGGTGATCTTGAGCTGCGGGGCGCGCGCCAAGAGGTCGCTTGCGACGTCGACCAGCTCCGGCAGCGTACGCATCTTCTCGAGCATTTTTTGCGACCATTCGACGAGTTCGTCGACGTTCGGGTCCTGCAGCGTATACTGAAACGCCGCCCGCGCTGTGCGGCCTCCGACCGTGATGTCCTGCGCCGGCTGCAGGAACAGGTTGACGCCCGTGACCTTGGCCAATTCCGGCCGCAGGCGATCAATGATTTGCGAGGCGTTGCTCTCACGCTGTTCGCGAGGTTTGAGAGTAATGCTGAAACGGCCGGTATTTCCGGTTTGCGCGCTGGTGCCTGTCGTGCCCATCGACGATCTGAATGCCGCCACATCGGGATCGCGCAAGAGCACCTCGCCGAGTTCCAGTTGCAGCCGCTTCATCTCCTCGGGCGATATGCCCTGCGCAGCTTCGGATATCCCGTTGATCAGGCCGATATCCTGAATTGGGAAAAATCCTTTCGGAATCTGGAACATCATCACGCCGGTAATAGCCATGGTGACGAAAAAGATGGCAAGCGTGAGCGCCTGGTGACGCAGCGCAACGTCGAGTGTGCGTTGATAAAACGAGAGAAGGCCATCGAAGCCCGATTCAATCATGCGAAAAATGCGGCCATGATCGTGGGTCGGCCGCCGCATGAAACGCGAACACAACATCGGCGCAAGCGTCAACGACACCAACGCCGAGATCGCGATGGACGCCGTCACCGTCAAAGCGAATTCGCGGAACAGCCTGCCGATGATTCCGCCCATCAGCAGCAACGGAATGAACACGGCAACCAGCGAAAAACTGATCGACAGCACCGTGAAGCCGATCTCGCGCGAGCCGCTAAGCGCGGCTTCAAACGGCGACTCGCCGTTTTCGATATGTCGGTAAATATTCTCGACCACCACGATGGCATCGTCGACCACGAAGCCGACCGAGATGGTGAGCGCCATCAGCGAGATATTGTCGAGACTGAAATTGAGAAGATACATCGACCCAAATGATCCAAGCAGCGCCAGCGGAACCGTGACGCCCGGGATCACCGTCGCCCAGACATTACGCAGGAACAACAGAATGACCATGATCACGAGCACGATCGTCAAACCGAGCGTAAACTCGACATCTTCTACCGAGGCACGGATTGTCGTCGTCCGATCGTACAGGGTCGTGACCGTGATCGCCGGCGGAATGTTCGCTGTCAGGCGCGGCAGTTGTTCCTTGATCCGGTCGACGATGTCGATCACGTTGGCGCCTGGCTGCTTGAATACGTCCAGCAGGATGCCGGGCTTGTTATTCTGGTAGCCGGCGATGGTGCGATCGGCTTCGGCGGCGATCGCCTGGCCGACATCGCGAACCCTGATCGGACCGCCATTGCGATAGGCTAGAACGATGTCGTTAAAGGGCTCCGCATCGGTGATTTGGTCATTGGCGGCAATCGTGAAGCTCGTCTTCGCGGTATTGACAGTGCCCTTTGCCGCAATCGTCGTCTGCTGGATGAGGGTGCTGCGCACCTCTTCAAGCGTTACGCCGCTCGATGCGAGCTTGGCCGGATCGACTTGCACGCGGATAGAGGCTTTTTGTTCTCCGCCGATGCTGACCTGGGCAACACCGGGCACCTGGGAGATCTGCTGGGCCAAAAAATTGTCGACGTAATCGTCGACGATATAGAGCGGCAGTGTGTCGGACTGTGCCGCTAGGATCATAATCGAGGAATCGGCAGGATTGGTTTTCTTGTAGCTCGGCGGCGTCGACATCTGCTGCGGCAATGTCTTGCCGGCGACCGTGATCGCCGCCTGCACATCCTGGGCGGCGGAATCGATGTTACGATTGAGATCGAATTGAATGACGATCGAAGTCGCGTCCTGCGTGCTCGCCGAGGTCATTTGCGTAACCCCAGGGATCTGTCCAAACTGACGCTCCAGGGGTGCGGCGACCGAAGCCGCCATGGTCTCCGCGCTGGCGCCGTGCAACGTGGCACTGACGCTGATCGTCGGGAAATCGACCTGCGGCAAAGGAGCCACTGGCAGAAATGGATAGGCGACGAGTCCGACGAAGCCGATCGCAGCCATCAGAAGCGACGTCGCAACAGGCCGCCGAACGAAGGGCTCGGAAATATTCATGAGGAACGGTCCCGCTTGGCGATCGTCGGCGCCGCAGGCATGTTCTCGCTCACGAGTGAATTCTGCCGAAGCTTGTATTGGCCGTCCACAACGACGCGTTCGCCTTCCTCCAGACCCGACGTGATGACGGTCAGATCGCCGGACGTTGGACCGGATTTGATGGCGCGCGCCTGCGCGATGTTGCCCGCGGCCACCACCCAGGTGAAAATGCCGTCCGGCCCCCGCTGGATTGCGACCGACGGAATAGTCACGACACCACGCCGCACCTCGAGTGAAACTCTCGCATTCACGAAGTCTCCCGGCCACAGCCGTTCATCCTCGTTCGCAAACACAGCTTTGAGGCGGATGGTGGCGCTTGCCTGATCGACGAAATTATCGATGAGGAGAAGCGTGCCCCGGCTCAGCACGCGGGTGTTGTCCTGGCTGAACGCCGTCACTTCCACCGGACCCCGCGCCAGGGCCTCGCGCACGTCGTTGAGGAAGCGGGCAGACAGGGTGAACAGCACCGCGGCCGGCCTGGTCAAAGTCAACGTGGCGATCGCGGCGGAATCGGAAGCGCGCATGATGTTGCCGGGATCGATACTGCGCACGCCCATGCGGCCGTCGCTCGGGGCGGTGATCAACGTATAGTCAAGTTGCGTCTGCGCGGTTTCAATCGCTGCATCGTCGGCATTGATCGAGGCGATCAGCTGGTCCACCTTGGACTGTTGCTGGTCGACCACCTGTTGCGTTTGAAAGCTTTTGTCGACCAGGGTGCGCGAACGAGACAGGTCCTTTTGCGCCGAGTCGAGCTGCGCTTCGTCCTGCATCCTCTTGGCTTTGGCCAGGTCGAGCGCCGCCACGTAGAGGCGCGGATCGATCCGCGCCAGGACATCGCCCTTCTTGACCTGCTGGCCTTCGGTGAACAGCACGACTTCAAGCTTGCCGTCGACTTGCGGCCTGATGCCGACCGTGAAGGAGGCCTGCACCGAACCGAGGCCGGTGAGGTAGATCGGCAGATCGCGCCTTGTGGCGGTCGCGACGGTTACCGGAATAGCCGCGGGCGCCGAGGAGCGGGCGGCCCGAACGGGCTCCGGACCCTGATGCAGGTACCATGCTCCCGTGCCGCCAACCGCGATCACAACCGCGCAGTAAAAAAGAACGCGTCGACCGCGACCCACAGTCGTCTCCTCAGGCGGCCTCCGGATACAGAGTCACGGAGCCCTGCAATTTTATTCTGTCTCGCTCCCAAATTAACTGTACGCGAACGCCCGCGATTCACAAGTTTCATTGTCATTAACAAACAAACAATACGTGCAGCGGGACGAACACCTGACTGCGCAGCTTACCCACCGACGGCGGCCGCACCTTCGCCCGATACCGCCGGCTGCATCCGCCTCCCCTCCCGCGCAGGCCGGAAGGTAGCGCGGGGCCTGCCCTGAGCCGCCCCCCAACGACTCTTAAATAGTTCAATAGGCTCCGCCTTTTATCGATTCCACGTGAGCCGCGGCAGGTTGGCGGTCGACAATCTTTTGCAGTGTGGCGCAACGGTAACAGACTGGGCTACGAGGCCGTGCGAATATGCCAAAGATCGTCACACAGGATTCGGGGCTGGTATCGAAATGACACGAAGCAATTGCAGCATGCTGCTCGCCGGGGCATCGTTGGTACTCGGCCTTGGCGTACCGGCGCTCGCCGCCGACTTGCCCGTCAAGGCTCCGCCCCGCAAGGCGCCGGTCGTTGTCCCCTATTCATGGACGGGCTGGTATATCGGAGCGAACGCCGGTTACGGCGTCGGGTATGGACAGGGCACCTTCGCATTCGGTCCTATTCTCGAGACATTCAACGCCATGCCGGCGGGCGCGTTCGGCGGCGGTCAGTTGGGCTACAATTATCAGTTTGGCAGCTTCGTGCTCGGTGCCGAAACCGACATTCAGGGCGCGGGCATTTCGGATACGCGCACCTGCCTGCTGGGCTGCGTTCCCGGATCATCCGCGCTGATCGATCAGAAGCTGAACTGGTTCGGCACGACACGGGCCCGCCTTGGATTGGCGAACGGCCCGGTGCTCACATACGTGACCGGTGGAGCGGCTTACGGGGGGACGGAAACCGGCCTCACAACCACCTTTGGCGGCGCCACCGCCGCGTCGTCCGTCTCCGCAACGAAAAGCGGTTGGACCTGGGGCACCGGCGTCGAGGCGGCGCTGGGCGGCAATTGGACCGCGAAGGCCGAATACCTCTATCTGGACCTCGGCAGTTCATCGGCCTCGAACGCAATTTTGGCTCCCAACATCGCCGCGCTGACCCCGGTTGTCAGCACGTTCAACGTGAAGAATCGCGAACAGATATTTCGCGCGGGCGTCAATTACCATTTCGGTCCGGATCAGTCTGCGGGCATCGGGCCGATCTACAATTGGGCCGGCCTCTTTGTCGGCGGCACGTTCGGCTACGGCATCGGCCGCAATGACAGCACATTCATCGCTCCGGCGAACGCGGAGGCCTTCTTCCTGTCGCCGCGCGGTTTCGATGGCGGCGGCATCATCGGGTACAATTGGCAGTTCGGAAGCTTGGTTCTGGGCCTCGACGCCGATTTCCAAGGCAGCACCGGCAGCGGATATCTGACCTGCGTGAACCTCTGCAGCGGCGCCGGCGCAACCACGATCGATCAGAAGCTCTCCTGGTTCGGCACCGTGCGCGGCCGGCTGGGCTACGCGGTCGGGCCGGCCCTGTTCTATGCCACCGGCGGCGGCGCCTTTGGGGAGGTCAAAGAGAGCATCACGCAGCCTGCGACCGGCAGCGCATCGTTCTCCCATAGCAAATCCGGGTTTGCGGTCGGCGGCGGCATCGAGAACAAATTGGATCTTTTCGGTCTGCTCGGCCCGAACTGGACGACGCGGACTGAGTATCTCTATATCGACCTCGGCAGCGTGCGCGATACATTCGGCGCCGCCCAGACGCTCACCAGCAATCTGCACGAGCACGTTTGGCGGACGGTGGTGTCATACAAGTTTGGCGCGCCGTGACAAGCTAAAGCCGTGCCCAGTCGATTTGATCCGCTCGGTCGTGATGCGCGGGCTTGACCCGCATCACGCGAGTGATGCAATCCAATCGGAAAGAGTTCCAGACTTCCGTCGTTACCGTGGCTTTTCGGGAGCTTCGGCCACGTGGCCGGGGCTCTCGCTACGAGCCGTAACTTGACAAGCGCTTGCGCTCAAGTAGAGTTCTTTCTCTAAATCATAATATTTGTGGGAGGTTCCGAAATGAAGAGGGCCTCGTCTTGCACGCTCGTCGTGGCCTGTCTGTCCCTGGCGGCAGCCGGTTTATCGACGCAAGCGTGGAGCCAGCCGGCTTCTTCCACCGCGTCGCCAAAGCTCGATTACGAGTTCTTCAAGGCCAAGGTAGAGCCCGTCTTCCTGGCCAAACGTCCTGGTCACGCGCGGTGCGTCGTTTGCCATACGTTCAATAACGCGCCGTTCAAGGTGGTGCGGCTCTCACCCGGGAGCACGACCTGGACGGAAGAGCAGTCGCGCCGGAACTTCCAGCTGGTCCAGAAGGTGGCGCAGCCCGGCTTCGAGGGGAGCAAACTGGTCGTGCATCCGCTCGCCGAAGACGCCGGTGGTGATCCCCATCACGGTGGAGGCCAGCAATTCAGCTCGAAGGACGACCCGGAGTGGTTGACCCTGAAGGCATTCGTGCTTGGAGCGACGCTGAAATAGCGTCGCGTAACCGACTTGTCTCCTGATGAACGGACGTGTCTCCTGACAAATGCCTCAGGAGAATGACTTGTCGTTGAAAAGAGGGATGACGATGATGACGAGCAAACAAGCGTTTCGTGGGGGTCTCACAGCTTTGGCTGGGATCCTTCTGTGCACAGTGTCTTTTTCCTTGGCGGCCGCCCAGCAATCGAAGCTGCGGATCGTCCAGACGAACTCCGCGGGGGATAACGTCCACATCATTGATGCCGCCACCAACAAGGTGGTGGGAGAGATCAAGGGGATCGAAGCGCCTCATGGGGTCGCGGCAGCCCCGGACGGCAGCCGAATCTACGTCAGCGAACAAGCCGACAATACGGTCACGGTTGTGGACGGCAAAACTCTTCAGGTGACCAAGCGAATTCCGCTGAGCGGGAATCCGAACCTCATCGATCTCACTCCTGATGGACGATGGCTCTATGTGGCGATCGCCCTGACGTGGGACGACGTGTCAGATTTTCCGCAGATCAAAGCCAATGCGAGCGGCGGCGTCGATGTTATTGACACCGCCTCGCTTGCGAACGTCAAGACCATCGCCATCAAAGGCGGCGTCCACGACCTCAACGTCACCCCGGACGGCAAGTACGTGATTGTCGGGAACAGCAGAGGCGCAAGACCGGCCGCAAACGTGATGAGCGTGGTTGATACGCGGACCAACGAGATCGTTTGGACGCTGCCGATGAGTCCCGCCCCCTCTCCGATGGCGCTAACGAAGAATCCCGACGGCTCTACCGATAAGATATACGCTCAAAATGGTAGTCTAAATGGATTTGCGGTCTTGGATTTTGCGACGCGCGTGAGCACCAATCAAATCAAGCTTCCCGATATAGCCCCTGATAAACAAAATCCATTCGGAGGGCCGGCTGCGTCTCACGGCATTGCCGTCACCTCGGACCAGAAGACGCTGTTGGTCAACAGCAGGCTGAACAGTGCCCTCTATGCCTACTCGCTACCGGATTTGAAGCTGCTGGGTGGTGCCACTCTTGGCGGGAAGGGCGCAGGCTGGTTGACGGTGACGCCGGACGACAAGACCGCCTACGTGGCGAATGAACATACGAATAATGTCTCGGTGGTCGATATCAAGTCCATGAAGGAAACCGCTCTTATCCCGGTCGGCTTCGCGCCGGCACGCAACGCCACCTGGATGGCCCCGTAGGCAATCCGAACATTCGAGCGGATTTCGGCCGCTTTGAATCACTGACCGCATCGTCGCCGGGCTTGTCCCAGCGACCGCCCCTACCCTCCCCCGCAAGCGGGGGAGGGGGTGGTGGGCACGCTTCGCTTTGCCCACCCTACGACGCTTGCCTACCTAAGCAGACTCCGGCAGTCTGGCCAACGGATCAAGGTTGTGATTGCGTCTTTGCAGTGATTCGCGGGGGCGTGGCATGGCGGGCAAATCTCCATTGAAGGCAAGCGCAGAACAGAAGCTGGGGTTGGAAACTCTC
>WNFR01002940.1_pt1 | contig 18181 bp, 16 predicted proteins | sample 5400221 | NCBI WGS metagenome assembly WNFR01 (sample SAMN13153357, study PRJNA577476) | soil metagenome | isolation source: 40 cm soil under Madrone tree | place: USA:California | collected 2016-06-14
ACGTGATCTCTCGCTGGCTGCTCAAATGATCAATGCCCCGGCTGAGGGGATCGAGGATAAACCGGCATTTCGCACGTCCTTTCCCGCGCAACGGTGTCTGGTGCCCGCGAGCGGCTATTATGAATGGCAGACGAAAGGCGCTAAGAAGCAGCCGTATAAAATAGCGCTTCGAAATGGAGCATTGTTCGCGTTTGCCGGATTATGGGCGAGGTGGGCGCCGGAGACTGGCGAACCGGTTGAAACCTTTGCGATCATCACGACGCAAGCGAACAAATTGGTGAGTGACGTGCACCAGCACATGCCGGTGATCATTGCGCCCGCCGACTATCAGCGCTGGCTTACCGCTTCCGACCAAACGGCAAAGAGGCTGCTCGTCCCCTACATCAGTGGCATGACGATCGCTCCTGTCAGTGACCGCGTGAACAATATCAAGGATGATGATGTGGGACTAATCGCGCCGCTATAGGGATTACGGTCGAGCCGACAATGCGCCGCCGTATTACAGGATTCGCCCTCAGGCCGAGCGATGCGTCGGCGATGTGATGCGCAGGGCGCCGCGACGCGCATGGGTGCCCGAGGCCGGCACATCGGTTGTTGTTGGTGGCCTCCTGAACTCGGGCATCCTCAGGAGCGCAATCCTGCTACCCGTCGCGGCGCCGCTCGGTTTGACAGCTCGGTGGTTGGTCCATCGCCAGAGACCTGCTGTGTCGCGGGCTTCAAATCGGCTAGCGAAGCGCGGCCCCATCGAGTAAAGTCCCGGATGGGGAATGTTTGTGGAAGTTTCTAGGGATGCGTGAAATGCGGGGGGTCGTATTTATTGTTCTGTTTGGTCTCGTCGCCTGCGCCGCGGGCGACGCCGTGACGCCTGCCAGCGCCTCCTCCGAGCTACGCGAATGGCAGACGGCTAGCGGAAAACCGCCTTCCAAAAACGAATTTGCGGCAGTCGTCGCGGCCTGCGAGGACCGGGCGAAGGGTTCGGATCAGAGCGGTCCAATCGAGGGCTGTCTTGCCGATTACGGTCTACGTCGCGTGCAGTAGCGGCAGCCGGCCCGGGAGACGGGGATGCCGGACATCACGATCTTCAACCCGGCTTCTCTCGGCAAGCCGCTCGGTCAATATTCTCAGATCGCGCGCGTGCGCGCGTCGGAGTTTGTCTTCATCGCGGGCCAAGTCGCCACCAACAGTGCCGGCGACATCGTCGGCACAGGCGATTTTGAGGCGCAATGCGTCCAGGTCTTCGCCAATATCGAGGCGGCGCTCGCTTCTGTCGACGCGACCTGGGCAAACGTCGTCCAGTTCACGACCTACCTCGTCGATGCGCAGGATATCGCCAAGCTCATGGCGTATCGTGGGCGCGAATTCCCCGGGATGTTCGCTAGCGGCGCCTTTCCGCCCAACACCTTGCTGATCGTCGACCGGCTCGTGCGGGAGCCTTTCCTGATCGAGGTCCAGGCGATCGCGGCGTTATAATTTTCCGATTACAACAGAAGCTCCGGCAGGGAGCGGATGATCCGGTCGGGCCGGATCGGGCACCCGGGCGGAAGCCCGGTGGCGTAGCCGTCGTACCAGATCGAATAGATGCCGAGGCGTTGCGGTGCGACGATCTCCCATTCGGGATTGTCGCCGACCATCCATGTCTCCCGCGGCCCGACGCCGAGCGCCTCCATGGCATGGGTATAGGCGCGCTCTTCGGGTTTGCCGAAACCGTGCTCGCCCTCGATCTGAACGTGGTCGAAGCGCTCCGTGAGAGCGAACCGAATCACCTTGGCACGTTGTGGTTCCGCCGCGCCATTGGTGATCAAGGCGAGCCGCACGCCCAGCTGCTTCAGGCGATCGAGGGTCTCGTGAGCTCCGGGGAAGACGCTGAGCTCCTCGTCGCGAATCAGTGTGAAGCGATCGGCCATCGTATCGCCGATCTCGGATGTCGGAACCGCCTTCCCAGCCGCGGAAAGGGCGACAAAGGCGCTCGCCACCACATGACGCCTCGCCTCGCGCACGCGTACCCGCCATTGGCGATTCCACGCCGTGTCGTTCCATAGCAACTGCGACTGAACCTCGATCGCGGTGACGAGATCGATCGGCGATAATGGGGCGAGGGAAGCGGCAAACTCCTCGGCGATCCTTTTCCAGACGATCCGTGCCGACCCTGACACGGCGAGGATCGTGTCGTCCATATCGAACAGAATGGCTCGCGGGAGCTTTGGCATTGCGAATATTCTTAACGAAGGGAGATTAGCTAAGATGGACCGTTCGACGTTATACTAGCCAGCCCGGCAGATACAGAAGTTAATTTCCGTGAAAAGCCAAGCGCACGAGTACGATGCCGATTTTTACCGTTTTCTGGCTTCCTTCGCGGCCCGCTCTGCGGAACAGATAGTTCCATTGCTGACTACCGTGCTGCCGATCGACAGCGTCGCAGATTTCGGTTGCGGCCAAGGCGCCTGGTTAAGCGTTTGGCGAAAAGCCGGCGCCATTGTGATGGGTGTTGATGGCTCCTATGTCGACCGGCAGCATCTGATGATCGATGGCGACGACTTCCACGCCGCCGATCTGAGCCGGCGGATCGACCTCGGGCGGCGCTTCGACCTGGTGCAGAGCCTCGAAGTCGCCGAGCATCTCCCTCGGCAAAGGGCGGCCGATTTTATCGCGACGCTGACCGATCACGGACCCCTAGTGATGTTCTCGGCAGCAGTTCCGGGTCAGGGCGGCGAACACCACATCAACGAGCAGCCGCTCGAATATTGGCGGGAGAAGTTCCTCGATCGAGGCTATGTCGCGATAGACTACATTCGTCCGCAAGTCGTTGATAAACTCCAAATTCAGGATTGGTACCGCTACAACATCGTTCTTTATGCGGAAGAACGGCATCTCGTAAACCTGCCCGATCGCGTGCGTGCCTTCCGGGTCCCTGAGAACCAGAGGCTCCGCAATTATTGGCCGTTCGAAGACAGGATTCGTCATGCACTGATCCGGCAGCTCCCGCGCGGCACGGTCGATTTTCTCTCGCGCGTCAAAGCGCAGCTGCAGGCGAGGAGATTGAGATCGGCCGAGCGTTAACCTTCGAAAGCGAGCCGCGACTGGGCCCTCCGTCAACTGCGCATTGCCGTACTGACGAGCACGATGCCGACCACGATAAACGCTATGCCGAGCCAGGAGGCCGGGGCGATCCTTTCGCGCAGCAGAAGGCTCGCCGCCAGCACCACCGCGACATACTGAACGGCTGCAAAGGCTTGGGCGACATGGAGCGGCAAGGCGCGAAGGACAAAGGCATAAATGACCCCGCCGATCCCAAAGAGCGACAGTCCGACCATCGATTGCCAGCTCAACGCCCCCAACAGAAATCTTTCGGCCGGTGGCGCCATGGCGCCGAGCTTGAGCATCAAATTGGCGCCGACGGTCAAGGCGACCATGCTCGCAATGCCGAGCAGTGGTATGACGGTCACCGCCGTCCTGCCGCTTCTGGTCGCGTCCCGATGGCCGACCACGACATCTCGTTCACCCAGCTAAGCCGGACATCGTCGAGGCCCGCCTCCGCCATCATGTTCGCCACTGTTTCTCGCGGCCAATAGTGAGCGATGCGCGGCAGCATCTGATCAAATACGATTGCACGCAGGTGCGGGAAGTTGAATTTTGCGATGAGGCGGAAATATTCGACCGGGTGCACCCCGAGCCTAAGCAGTGCCCAGACCAGGGCCGCCGGATACAAGGACAGGTGATGCGTCAGCCCGATCGGCAATCGGCTGAAGAGCATCCGGCGCAACGGGTTGAGCACAGAAACCAGCCAGCGGTTATTTTCGCGGCCATAGACCCAGATCAGGACGCGGCCACCCGGTTTGACGGCGTGCGCCATTTTTTCGAGCGCTCGCTCCGGGTGCTCGAGGTGGTGGATTACGCCGATCGAGTAGGCCAGGTCGAAACGGTCTTCGAAGGGCAGGTCGTAGACGCTCGCCCGCATGACCTGCATGGTCGGGAAGGATTTCAGGTTGCGGCGCGCACTCTCCAGCGAACGCTCGTCGACATCGACCGCGACACCGCCGGCTGCGCCGTATGTTAGCGGCCAGAAACTGTTCCGCCCCATGCCGCAGCCGACATCGAGAACTTCCTTGCCCTGCCAATCCTCCGGAGACAAGGGCGCTGTCCACCGCCGAAACTGCTCTTCGTGCTCGGGCAATATCTCGGCATAGGTATCCCACTCGTAGCCGAAGCGGTCGGCCGAACCCGCGAATTCGTCTCTTGGCAGGTCGGCCATTTTATCGCGCGGCCGTGAGTGCAGGCAGGTTTGTGAGGGAGGAGGGCTTTCGCTGACGCCCTGCGACCGAGAACAGGACGTAAAGAGCCCACAGCTTCTTGCCATGGTCGATGCGGCCTGACGCATGCTCGGAGAGCAACGCCTCGATCGCATCACGTCGGTACCACGCGGCTACCGGATTGCCGGTCGACATCAACACATCCCGACACTGGGTCCAGAAGAGGGTTCTGATCAGGCTGCCGATCGGTACGGCGAAGCCGTGCTTTTTTCGATACGCGATCCGTTCCGGTAGGTGCCGGCACGCCAGCTGCTTGAGGATGTACTTTTTTACGCCCCGCCGCAGCTTTAGCCCGGTCGGCAAGCCGCACGCATACTCGGCCAAATCACGGCTCAGAAATGGTGCCCGTACTTCCAGGCTATTGAACATCGAGGCGCGGTCGGTCTTGGTTAGGATGTCCTCGGGCAAGTAGGTCGTCAGGAATTGGTAGGCCAGCCGCTCGACATCGGTCACGTTGCCGGCTTCCGCCGCGCGGCGTTCGACGGCGGCAAAGGCATGGTCGCCGACCGTCTCCGAAGGCAGCGCCGAACGGCGCCACAAAGCCGCCATCCGGTTTGGGCCAAAGGGTGCCATCCACAGAAAAGACTGGCGCGTCACCGCGGCGCCAAAGCCCTGGACCAATTGCGTGGCAAGAAAGCGGCGGTTCATATAATTTTCATCGCCGGGCAGCGCATTTATCGCGTGCTCGATAAATCCGGCTACTGACGCCGGAATTAACCGCATCACCCGCGCAAAGCGCTGCACCGCGAAATTCGGATAGCCGAAGAGGAGCTCGTCGGCGCCATCGCCCCCGAGCGCGACGGTCATCAGGCCGCGCGCTGCCCTGCATACAAGATAGGCGGGCAGAAGGGACGAATCCGCCAGAGGCTCCCCGAGCTTTTCGGCAATGGCGTCGAACGCGACCGTCAGGTCGACATCATCGAGCGCGACCACCTGATGGCGCACGCCCAGATGGCGAGCGACCTCGATCGCATAGGGGGTCTCGTCAAAGCTGTCTCGGCCGATGCGCACGCTGAAGGCGGTAAGGTCGGGCGACACCTTCAGCGCGAACGCGGTGATCAGGCTGGAATCGAGGCCGCCCGACAGGAAGACACCGACGGGTACGTCCGCGATGACGCGGTCTCGGACGGAAGCGGAGAGCAGTTCTTCGAGACGATCCTCGGCCTCTGCTTCGCGACGAGCGGCGACGCCAACCGGCCCCAGCGGAGGCCGCCAATATTGCTCGATGGCGATGTCGCCACCCTTGGCGATCAGGATGGTTCCGGGCTCGAGCTTGGCTATGCCTTCCCAGCCTGACTCCGCTCCGGGCAGGTATTCATAGAGAAGAAAATTGTAGGCTGCCGTGCGGTCCGGCACTACATCCGAAAATCCCGGATGACATTGCAATGCCGTAACCTCCGAAGCGAAGACGATCTCTCCACCGAGCATTCCGTAATAGAGCGGCTTTTCGCCGAAACGGTCGCGAACCAGGTAGAGCGCGCCAGTCGCGCCGTCGCGAAAGGCAAAGGCGAACATGCCATCGATTTGCTGAACGGCGCGCCGGACCCCTTCGCGGCGGATCAGCTGAAACAGCACCTCGGTATCGGAGCGGTCGCGCAGCGCCACCCCGCAGCCCCTGAGCTCGGCGGCCAGAGCGCGATAGCCGTAAATTTCCCCGTTGAACACCAGCGCATCGCCGGAAGCTTGGTCGACGCGCGGCTGCGCACCGCCCGAAACATCGATGATCGCCAGGCGGGTGTGACCAAGCGCGATGCCATCGTCAACGAAGTCACCGGTACCGTCGGGTCCGCGATGACCTAAAGCGGCATTCATCTCGGCAAGGATGCGGTGCGCACCCGGAGCCGGGTTGGTAAACCCGACGATACCGCACATTACACTACCACCGGCTGGCCAATACCGTCGGCCGCATGTCCGCCGATTGTCGCGTGACACTCTTCACTTTGTAAGGCGGCTTGCCGCGCGCCTCGAAATAGATCCGGGCCTGAACCTCGGCGATGAGGCCGAGCAATATGAACAGCACTCCGGAAAGTCCGATCGTTGCGGCGAGCAGCGGCAGCGGTGTCTGGATCAAGGAAACCTCATACCCAAACTTTAGCACCACCGCCCAGACGAACGTCAACCCTGCCAAAACCCAAAATGCCAGACCGAGTTTTCCAAAGAACTGCATTGGCCGATCAAAGGCACGATCGATAAAATACATAATGACAAGGTCGAGAAATACTCTAGAAATTCGGCCCAGCCCATATTTCGACTTGCCATGCTGGCGTGCGTGATGGCTGACAGGGAGCTCCGTAACACTTGCCCCCTCCCACGCCGCGTAGATCGGGATGAAGCGGTGCATCTCGCCATAGAGGCGGATGTCTTCGATGACCTCCCGCCGGTACGCTTTCATCGTGCAGCCGTAATCGTGCAGGGGCACGCCGAGCAACGAGGAGATCAGACGATTGGCGACTACCGAAGGAAGTCGCCGCGAAAATCGGTCATCCCGGCGCTTGCGCCAACCCGATACCACGTCGAAACCCTCGGAGAGCTTGTCCAGCAGGCGAGGAATATCGCCGGGGTCATTCTGACCATCACCGTCCATCGGTATGATCACCTCCCCCGTGCTGTGCTGGAAGGCCGCCATCAGGGCAGCCGTCTGGCCATAATTCCGCCGGAGGTGGAGAACCTGAACACGTCCGTCGGCATGGGCGAGCCCGTCGAGGACGGCAGCGGAACCGTCGCCAGACCCGTCATCCACAAAAACGATCTCGGCGGATTGGCTGATGCGGTCCAGGACGTCGGTCAATGCTTTGTGCAATTCCGGAACGGCTTCAACCTCGTTGTAAACCGGAATGACGACTGAAATGTCCATGGCGGCCCTTGGCCCGCGCCAAACCATCAAAGCCCGGCCAAGCGGACCCATTAGCGAGCTTATGCTCTATCTTTAAACACGGTGTTCAGATTTTGTCAAGAATAAGGCTCATCCCGCGCAGTGATCCTATGCTGAAGCTTGATCAGACGTTGAGATGACCGGGTTCGCCGTTTCTAACAAGCGAAGATTTTACTCGATATCAAAGTTTCATTTGATGCGTCGCACGGCTTCGCCCGCCAGTGGTGCTTTGCTGATCTAGGCGGGCAGCCATCCCGACGCGCTACCGATCGAGCACATCTGGGGGAAGGACCCGAGCAGGCCGATGTGTGCATAGGTCCCGCTACGACAGGTGCTACCGACGGAGCAGGAGAGCCTTATTCTTCGGGCATCCCGGCCTTGCGCAGGCCGACGAAATAAGTCGCTTCGGCCAACGCGCGGATCTTCGGTCGTTGAAGCCATTGTTGGCCTGGAGCGGCACTCAAATGCGCGATGCTCGAGTTGAGATCGCTCAGTTTACGGGCCTCGCCAAGGGCTGCCGAGGCGCGATCCATCTCGCCTTTGAGACCATAAGCAGCTGCAAGCCACCTATGGACAAAGGCGTAGGCCGCATAGGCATTCCGCGCCTTCTCCAGCCAGACAATCGCGTCGTCGATACGTGATTGGAGCAAATGGAGGGCACCCAAATCAAAGTACCATGTCGCTATGATGGGATCGCGCGGGCTCAGGCGGATCGCTTGCTCCTCTAGGGACAAGACCTCGTCCAGTGCTCCGGTCACGAGCTTACACCAACCAAGATATGCATAAGCGTCGGCGAAATTGCGATCGAGTGCGATCACCGTCTCATATTCGAAGATCGCCTCCTCGTACCGCAACTGTGCGCGCATCACTTGGCCCTTCACGTGATGAGCCCATGCGTTATTGGGTGACAGCGCCAAAGCTCGCGTGATCAGACCATCAGCACGTTCAATGTCTGCGTCGAAAGAATTGCTCAGTTGATCAAGCGCGCGGGACACGAGCACCCTCGCCAATCCGATCTGCGCCTCAGGCGCGCGAGCATCGAGTGATAGCGCGCGCCCAAACAGGCTCTCGGCCTCTGCATAGGTTTCTCGGGAGATCGGCTTTGTCAGTGCCGCGCGCCCGCGCAGAATGTAGTCTTGCGCGTCGGGACTGTCGATCGAACGGCCTGCCTCCGCAATCACGAGCTGGGACTGGAGGGCGCGCGCGATCCGGCCGGTAATCTCGTTTTGAAGGTCGAATAGATTACCCATGTCGCGATCGAATCGCTCGGCCCAGAGGTGGGCGCCGGATTGGGCATCGACAAGCTGTGCGTTGACGCGAACCTTTTCCGCCGACCGGCGAACGCTCCCTTCCAGCACATAGCGCACTCCGAGCTCGCGACCGATCCACTTCACATCGACCGATTTGCCTCTGTAGGTGAAGGCGGTATTGCGCGCGATCACGAAGCTTTCGGAAATCCGCGAGAGATCGGTGGTAAGGTCGTCGGTGATCCCGTCCGCGAAATACTGCTGCTCCTGGTCGTCGGTGAGATTGGCAAACGGCAACACGATGATCGACAGGCGCGGCGCGACGAAGGGTTGCACCACTGCCGCACTGGCCGCAAAGTTCCCGGGCGTTGAGCCATCAGCCGTCACCGCCGGAGATGATCTCACAGCGGTCCACATCCACCAGGCGATGACGGTGATGACGAGCGCCGCTGCAACGGCTGCCGCCGATGCGGTAAGGGCGGTGGGGCGATGCCGCGGCGCCGCAGCGGGAACACCCGCTGCCTTCAATTCGTTGGTGGCTTCAGGCCGCAACGCATACACCCGCACCGGCCGCGCGATGTTCTTGACGCTCTGCTCGCCTCTGTCCTCGAAGGGGTAAGGCAGCTTGTCCCGGATCTGGTCTCGCACCACTCGCGAGATGCAGATCCCGCGGGGCTCGGCGAGTGTCTCCAGCCGCGCGGCTATGTTGACGCCATCCCCGAAGATGTCGTCCTCTTCGGCGATCACGTCGCCGAGGTTGACCCCGATGCGAAACTCGATCCGCTGATCGACCGGGGTAGCCGCATTGCGCTCGACCATGCCCCGCTGCACGTCGACGGCGCACCGCACGGCATCGACCACGCTCGGAAACTCGACGAGCATTCCGTCTCCGGTGTTCTTGACGATCCGGCCATGGTGTTCGGCGATCTTGGGATCGACAAGCGCGCGGCGATGCGCTTTGAGGCGTTCGTGCGTCCCTTCCTCGTCCGCACCCATCAAGCGCGAATAGCCTGCCACGTCGGCGGCGAGGATCGCGGAGAGGCGGCGGACAGAAGACATTTCTCGCCCGGCGGTCGATTGTCGCGATGGAGCCTACCCCGAAAACAGCACCGACCCTAGTGCCGAGATGATCCGTCTCGCGAGATCGCGAGGCGATCTCCCAGTCTCATCCGACGTTTAAAACACTACGCCGGAAATCTCCAACCGGCCGCAAATGGTTACGGCACCGTGTGCGCCGGCCCGGCTCACGCCGCCGTTTCGACATACCGGGCGATAATCTCTTCGACGGGGCCGATCGCTTCGGCGACCCCCTGTCGCAGATAGATGGCGCGATGGCACCATTGCTGCACCAGTGCCAGCGAGTGCGAGGCGAGAATGACGACGCTCGATCCGGAGACAAACTCCTCCATGCGTCTTTGCGCCTTGGCGAGGAATTGCGCGTCACCGGCGGCGAGCCACTCGTCAAGGATCAGAATTTCAGGGCGGATGCAGGTCGAAATTGCAAAGCCAAGACGGATTATCATGCCGCTCGAATACGTGCGCACCGGCATGTCGAGATAATTGCCGAGCTCGGTGAATTCGGCAATTTGATCGACATGTTCGCGCATCTCGCGCGGGTGGATATCCATGTACATGCCGCGCAGAAAGATGTTTTCGCGTCCGGTCGCATCGGCGTTCAGCCCGACCGAGGCGTTGATCAGCGCCATCGCGCGGCCCGAGATGTGAACCCGGCCCTGCGTCGGTTTGTAGATCCCCGCGAGGACCTTGAGCAGCGTAGTCTTGCCGGCACCGTTGGCGCCGATGATGCCGATCCTCTCGCCATCGGCAATATCCAAACTGATATCGCTCAGCGCCCGCACGTTGACGCGGTCATGGGCGTCGCGCGCCAAATTGCCCATCGTCGTTCCGGCAAACAGGATCTTTTTCAGCGACCGTGCTCCGGCCTGATAGATCGGAAATTCCACGGAAACGTGCTGCAGGCGCAATGAGGACATCAGCCGAGGGTGCCGTCAGATCCAGTAGGCGATGCGCTCACGGAATCGGATAAAAACGGCCAGGCTGCCAACACTGCCGATTACGGTGCAGGCGAGCAGGATCGGCCAGGACGCGGGTTCGGGCGGCCCGCCGAGGAGCGGCGACCGTAGGACGTCGATCGCGGCAAAGACCGGGTTCAGCGCGAGGAACGATGCCCATGAGCCGGCCGCGGCGAGCGGCCAAAAGATCGGAGTGACGAAAAAGACGACCTGCACGAAATTCGCCACGATCGGCGGTATGTCGCGAAAACGGGTGCTGATCGTGCCCAGCAGCAGGCTGATCCAAAGCCCGTTGAGGCACAATACGAGCATTGCCGGCACGACCTCAAACAGATGCCAGCTCACCGGCACATCGAAGATCACAAGCCCGAACGGGATGATGACGGCGTTGTGTGCGAGGACGATCAGGTTGCGGTAGACGGTGCGATACGCCTGGATCGAGAACGGCAGCGGTACTTGCTGGATGACATCCGCCGCGGCGGTGAACGTGGCGCAGCCCTCGGTCGCCATCGTGGAGATGAATTGCCAGATCGACAGACCGCACATCAGGAATGGCACGTAGATTTCGGTCTTGATATGGAAGAGGGCGCCATAGATGCCGCCCATCGCCACCACCAGGATCAGATTGGTCAGCGTAACCCAAAACGGCCCGAGCAGCGAACCGCGGTAGCGCAGCTTGATATCCTGGAAGGAAAGCGCCGACCATATCCAGCTCCTGGCGAGGCCGGCGGCCAAATCCGCGAGCGCCTCGGCCGTCCGCGAGGCCTCGGGCAACGCCGCTATATCGGCGTCGATCGATGGCGCAGAGGAAGAATAGAGCGCAGGGTTAAGCCACATCTCTCGAGCCGGCTGCAGCTATCGGGTGGGTTCATTGCAACTGCCACAGGGTCGGCCGCGATGAACAACGCAGCGCCCAAATAGCATCGGCTCGACAAGCTGTCCAGTTCGAGGCGGCTGTGATGCGGCACCGCTTACCGGCTTGACGGGGCGATCTGAGAGGCGGTCACAATGGGCGAGGGCCGCCGCTGCTGTCGTCGCAACGTGGCCTCGAGGTGAGGGACAACGCCTGGATCGGCCAAGCATTCGCTGAGCCCACGACGATGCGTCGGCCAGGTCCTCGGCGGTTGTTGAGCTGCGCACCCGTGGCCGGCGGTCTTGCGAGGCCCGTCGCCACGGTGATGACGCCATTTGTCGCGTGCGGTACGCTCAGGCCCCGGGGACACCCTCGACGTCAAGCGCGGTGGTGGCGACACCGGCCGATTGGCGTCGAGATCGCCGCGGACACCGCGGCTAACTACGACGCAAGGGAGGAGGGGGAGATGCGGCGAAATCTTCGCGCGTTCGCAGTTGCGGCGGTGCTGCCGCTCGCCGTGTCGGGGACGGAGGCGGCCTTTGCGCAAAAGGCGGGCGGTATTCTCAGAATTCCCGCACTCGACAGTCCGGCGAGCATGTCGATCCACGAGGAATCGACGATCGCCGTGCTGGGGCCGATGATGGGAGTGTTCAACAACCTCGTCATGTTCGATCAGCATGTAAAGCAAAATAGCGTCGAATCGATTGTGCCCGATTTGGCTTCCAGTTGGTCGTGGAACGAGGAGGGGACCAAGCTGACTTTCGCTTTGCGCCAGGGCGTCGGGTGGCATGACGGCAAGCCCTTCACCGCCCGGGACGTGCAGTGCACCTGGAGCCTTGTCACCGGCAAGTCGAGCGAGAAGCTGCGGGTCAATCCGCGCAAGTCCTGGTACCGAAACCTCGATGAGGTGACGGTCAACGGCGATTACGAAGTCACCTTTCATCTGAAGCGGCCGCAACCGGCCTTTATTGCATTACTGGCGTCGGGCTGGTCGCCGGTCTATCCCTGTCATGTCTCGCCGCGCGATATGCGGTCGCATCCGATTGGCACCGGCCCCTTCAAATTCGTTGAATTCAAGCCCAACGAGGTGATCAGGGTCGCGAAGAACCCCGGTTATTGGAAAAACGGACGGCCTTATCTCGACGGCATCGAATACACGATCATCAGAAACCCATCGACCGCGGTCATGGCCTTCGCCGCCGGCAATTTCGACCGGTATGCAATGGGCATCCTGTCGATCCCGCTGATGAAGCAGATCGAGAGCCAGGCACCACAGGCGATCTGCGAGACGGTACCGTGGAACATCAGCCGCACATTGATCATCAACCGAGCCGCGCCGCCGTTCGACAACCCTGACCTGCGGCGTGCTGCGGCGTTGACTCTCGATCGCCAAACCTTCATCGGCATCTTAGGTGACGGGCAGGGCTCGATCGGCGGAGCGATGATGCCGCCGCCGGCGGGCCGCTGGGCATGCCCCCGGAGGTTCTCGTCACCTTGCCGACTTATGGGCCCGATGTGGCAAAGAACCGCGCCGAGGCCCGCCAGATCATGCACAAGCTCGGTTATGGACCCGACAAGCGGCTCGCCGTCACAGTGACCACCCGCAATGTCCCCGCCTATCGCGACGCAGCGGTGATCCTGATCGACCAGCTGAAAGAGATCTACATCGACGGCGTGCTCGATGCCGTCGACACTACGGCCTGGTACCCCAAGGTCATGCGTAAGGACTACACGGTCGGTCTTACGGTCAGCGAGAACGGGCTCGATGACCCTGACCAGCAATTCTATGAGAATTTCGTGTGCGGAGCGGAACGGAATTACACCGGATACTGCAGCCCGGAGGTGGATAAGCTGATCGATCAGCAGTCGATGGAACCTGATCCTGAAAAGCGCAAGAAGCTCGTGTGGGAGATCGAGCGGCAGCTGGCGGAAGACGGCGCGCGGCCGATCATCTTCTATCCCGTTTCGGGAGCCTGCTGGCAACCCCAGTTCAAGGGGCACACGATGATGGTCAACGGCAACTACAACGGCTGGCGTCTTGAAGACGCTTGGCTCGACAAATAGCAGCTCCGTTATCCCGCGCTATTGCGCGATGAAACCCCCGTCGATCACCAGCTCGGTGCCGGTGACAAAGGACGCTTCGTCGGAGGCGAGGAACAGCACGCCATAGGCCACCTCGATCGGCTTGCCGATGCGGCGCAGCGGTGTGGCGGCGATCTTGTCGGCGCGCTCGTCGGCGTTGGTCGCGTTCAGCATCGGCGGCATGTAGCCGGGATGCACCGTGTTCACCCTCACCCCTGAGGGGCCATAGCGCACTGCCGCCGCCTTTGAGTAGATTCGTACGGCGCCTTTCGAGGCATGGTAGGCGGGATGGCCGCTGGCGCTGCCGACAAACCCCATGATCGAGCTGATGTTGACGATCGACCCGCCGCCGGTCTTCGCCATCTGCTCGGCGGCGAGCTTGGTGCCGAGGAACACGCTGGTCTGGTTGACCGCGATGATGCGGTGCCAGCCCTCGATGCCGTCGGGGCTGCCGACCGAGCTGCCCGAGATGCCGGCGTTGTTCACCAGGATGTCCAGCCTGCCATAGGTCGCCACAGCCTTGGAGATCACACCGCCCCACTCAGCCTCGCGGGGGACGTCTATTTTCGCGGCGATCGCCTCGCCGCCAGCCGCGCGGATGTCGCCGGCCACCCCCTCGGCGTCATCTCCCAGAATATCGGCGACCACGACCTTGGCGCCCTCCGCCGCGAAAAGCCCCGACTCGGCCTCGCCCATGCCGTGAGCACCGCCGGTGACGATCGCAACCTTGTCTTTCAGACGCATGACCGCCCCTCTTTCGTAGGCTGAAAACATACCCAGTCAGGGCCGGCGCTTGCTATGCACTAATAAGCGGCGTGATCGTGGGCTGGGTTCCGATCAATCCGATCGCGGCGCCGCCCACCTCACCTTCCGACGCCTGCGGTGTGGGCCCTCTCTTCGCCGCTGGCCGGGGCTAGGGAGAGGATGTCGGCTGGTGCACCGGGCAGCCGTGGAGTACTCATTCATCGAGGAGGGCGTACGTACATGGCTCAAGCGGCCCGACAATCCATTTTGCTCCAATCCGGGCATTTTGCTCTAATCCGGAAATTGTCGCGTCGGGTGACAAACCCGAATTAGCCGCATCTTGAGTGACGGCCCATGCGCGGCGTCTTCGGCATTTTACTTTTGCTGCTCCTCGCCTGGGCGCTTGGTGAGCGGCGGCACGGCGATGATCCACCGCGCATCCCATGGCGCACTGTTGTTGCGGGCCTGGCGCTGCAGGCCATGCTTGCGCTGTTGCTGCTGCGGTTTCCGCCGGCGTCCCATGCCCTGCTGATGCTGAACAGGCTGGCGCTTGCGCTGCAGGAGGCGACCGACCAAGGCACCGCCTTCGTGTTCGGTTATCTCGGCGGCGGCGCGCTTCCGTTCACTGAGACATCTGCCGGCGCCAGCTTCATTCTCGCCTTCAAGGTGCTGCCCCTCGTGCTGACGATCAGCGCGCTCTCTGCGCTCCTTTACTATTGGGGCGTGCTGCAGGCGGTGACCCGAGCCTTCGCCTGGGTGTTGCGGCGGAGCATGGGAATATCCGGGGCGCTCGCGCTTGGCGCCGCTGTTCACATCTATGTCGGCATGATCGAGGCACCGCTGCTGATCCGCCCCTATCTCGCGCGAATGCAGCGCGGTGAGCTATTCGCCGTAATGAGCTGCGGCATGGCTGGCGTGGCTGGAACGGTGATGGTGGTGTACGCGACGATGCTCGGCCGGGTAATCCCGGACGCGCTGGGCAACATTTTGATCTGTTCCGTCATCAGCACGCCGGCCGCTCTTGCGGTTGCGGCGCTGATGGTGCCGTTCGGACCCGGCGAAGACAAAGCCGAGATCAGCGTTGGCGAGCGGCCGGCAGGCGCCCTCGACGCACTGGTGCGGGGGACCAGGGACGGCATCGCGCCGCTGGTCGGCATTGTCACCGTGCTGGTGGTTACCGTGGCGCTGGTGGCGCTGGTCAACATGGCCCTCGGCCTGCTGCCGGGTGGCATCACGCTCCAGAGCCTCTTCGCCCTATTGTTCCGCCCGGTGATGTGGCTGATCGGCGTGCCTTGGGCGGAGAGTGCGCAGGCGGCGGCACTAATGGGCACCAAAACCGCGCTGAACGAGTTTGTCGCCTATCTGGACTTCGCGAAATTGCCGGAGGGCGCGCTCGGGCCACAAGCGCGGCTGATCGTCACCTATGCACTTTGCGGTTTCGCCAATTTTGGCTCGCTCGGCATTCTGGTCGGAGGGCTCGGAGCGATGGTTCCCGAACGCCGGCGAGAGATCACCGCGTTAGGCTTGCGCTCGATCGTGTCAGGGACGATCGCAACATGCATGAGCGGGGCGGTGGCCGGGCTTCTGGTTTAGAGGGAGATGGCGCCGCGCACATCGCGGTGAATACGGTGGCTTCGGCTGGAGAGCCGCGGCACCCGCCAGCTCACGCGCACGATGCTGCCGCGGGCGAACGCCTATGCGATGATCCGCCGTCGCGCCGCCGGAGCCCAAGCTCGGCAACAACAGCTTCCGGGCGACCGTGATTACCGCTTATTCTCATGCCAGACGCAAATGCCGAAGCCGCTGACGAGCGTCAGCGCCAAAAGGCTCGTTCAAGAATGGGGCGCAAAGACTTCACCGGGGCCTAGGCATTGGCCCGTGAACGATCGGCGGGCGCTGGACGATGATTACCGGCTATCGGTACTGTGGCAGACAGCCACTCCCGTTTGGCAGGCGGCGAGCGATATCCCGACATGGATCTGGTGGCCCCACGTGGAGCGTATCTTCATGGCGGTCGACGATCTCGGGTGCCGCGATCTGCTCGCCTGATAATTGCAACGGCCAAAGTCGGGGACCGGCGGGCGTCAACACCGGACAAATTCCGCCCGCGTCGGTCGCTGAGGACTTCGTGACCCTCCGCGCGCTACACCCGATCCTCACGTATACGCACCCACCCTCGGAGACCGCGGGGCTAGTAAGCAGGTCGTGGGGCGGTCAATTAGGGTGTATGCTCATAAACCGGGGAGCGTCGGGCTGTCCGTGATCCATACAAATGCCGACTAGGTCCTGCACGAAGCAAGAGTCACATGGGTGCCAGAAGCCGCCATTCGCCGATCCGTTCTCACGCGGCCGAATATGGCTCGGGGCGGACATTCGCAAGAGTTTTCATGCCGAACGCGCCGGGTCTCGAGGCCCCTACGGGGCGCAGGCGTTGAAGTGGGTATTGGCGTTCGGGCAGGCCAGCAACAGCGACCAGACAAAATCGCGCCGGATCCAGGCGTTCGACGGCAGGGGCTGCGGGAATCCGACAGGATCGGCGGGAAGGGCCTGCAACAACGTGAGGCCATCGGTGCCGTCGCTTTTGACCGAAGACAAATCGTGGCACGTGGTGCAGGACGCGCGATTGGCTGGTATGGCAGCATTTTCTCCTTCGATGACCGAATTTTGGAGGAGCTTCGGTGAAAAGTAGTCGGTCTGCACCCCGTCCAACCGGTAGTTTCTCCATTCCGGCGCCAGATTGGCGGCATCCATCAGCTGCTCCAATTTTCGGCTCAGCCGGGTATCGCGGCCGGCGCTTTTGGCCGGCTTTGAACCGAACGGATCGTAGCACCCCAACTCCTTGCAACGGTTGGGGTTGGTTATCGAGTTTTGTGGTTCGAATGTCGCCCAGATCCATTTATCGATCAGTTTCGACATGACGTGCATCCCTGTCATAGCAAAGCAATTTCCATGGATGGTTTCGATATGCACCGGATGCGTTGTGAATTCGGCAGGAAGATTGTTGCAATCGAGCCCGAGACTGTTGAGCAAGGTCCAGTCGACCTTCACCTCGACCGCCGCCCGCGGAAACTCGATATCCTCCCCGTTGGCCGCTGCCTCCTCCTGGCCTGTCCGGTTCCACAGGTTGGCGCCGGCAATGTAATCCTCGGCCGCGCCGTTCACCCGCACCTCCTCGCAAAAGATCAAGTTCGGCTGGCCGGGCGGGGGCGCCTTGGCTTTGTTGCAGGGGGCATCCGGGGCTCCGAGCAGCCCGGGAACGATCACCGCCAGCTCCGGGCTTAGCGCTATCGTGAGCGGACTGTTGTGCAATATATGCGTCGCGGTCGGCGCGCCCGAATTCGGCACCTTGAGGCCCTGCGACGGGTTGGCCGGATATAATTGCGCCTGCTCTATCCAGTTCTCCCAGACGACAAACGGATATTGATCGCTGTTGACCGGGCACGCAGCGGCGACCCAAATTTGCCAGGCCGTCTCCTCGAACGAAGGACCGACCTCGTTTGGCGCCGCGCACGGATTCGGCTGCGAACCTCTCGCCGCTTCTGCCATTCATTCCTCGTCTCCTTGTCCATCGGATGAGGATCTATCTCCTGCTGTTTTTGTCAGTTGAAAAATCCGGCGCATCGGTTGGCCGCCCCTCGACGGATTAAGTGGTAAAACCAGCATTGCGGTGATCAGCCCAAATGCTCCACCGATCAGTGTTTCCCAGGCGCGGGAAAGGAGTGTTGTGGCCGAGCTTTCTCCGCCGGCCGCCAGCGTCACGATGAGAGCGAATGCATATGCCCCGCAGGCGATATCGTACCTCTCGGGGAGCGCCATGGCGTAGATGATCATCGCGAGTGCCGCAGCAATCCAGATCACAATGGGCAACTGCAGCGCGAACGGTAGGCAGGCGAGGCCGAGGGGGACGCCGATCGCCGTCCCAATAATCCGGCGGAACACCCTATCAATTGTGCCGAAAGTAGTGCCTGCGATCACGTAAGTGCATGCGGTAATGGCCCAGGCCGACTCTTTGAGGCCAACCAAATCATTCAAGATAACGATGA
>WNFR01002769.1_pt1 | contig 18177 bp, 18 predicted proteins | sample 5400221 | NCBI WGS metagenome assembly WNFR01 (sample SAMN13153357, study PRJNA577476) | soil metagenome | isolation source: 40 cm soil under Madrone tree | place: USA:California | collected 2016-06-14
ACTCCAGGAAGCGGCGGTCCTGGGTCGTCAGCTTTGCCGCCTCTGCCGCAGCCGCGTCGCGTTTTGCCAGCCCGATGGTCGCGTCCAGCTTCAACACGATGTCGTAGCCGTGAGCGCGCACGCCGGCAATCGCACCCGTTATGCGATCAGAATCGGACACCGTGTCGTTGATCGCGTGTCCCAGTTCACGGAGCAAGTTTTTCAGGTGATCGTCGAGTTGCAAGGCAGCTTCTCCCTTACTACATTGGCCATTCTAGGCCCACGTATTGTTGGATACAATAGGGCTTCGTTCCGTTGTCTCTAATCCGTTCACAGTACCTTCGTTCAGGTTCCCCGGGACCTGTTGGCCGGGGCCGCGCGGTCTCCCCCTCTCGGTTGTCCGCCGCGTTTTGCGCTAAGATGTTCGTATGTCGACAGCCGCAAGCGCAACCGCCGCGCCGCAACAGCAAGGCGGTTTCCGGCGTCTCTGGCGCGTGCTCCGCCAGCTTTTTCACGAGGCCATCGGCGCGGTCTTTGCCGTTCTCGCGCTGGGCTGGCTCAACGCCGCGCTGCGCGGCTGGACGCGCGACGTCGCCCGCTGGCTCATCGGCCTCGCCGTCGCCGTTGCTCTCTTATTTGTGTTTTTCGCCGTTACTTCGTTTCGCAAGGCCCGAAAGTTGTAGCGGCAACCTTCTTTAGGCAGGCGCTTTTGTGTTCGATCTTTTCAAGACCGAGTTCATGTCCGATACCAAAACAAAATCCGCCACTCCCGCCGAACGCAAAGAGCATTTTACCACTCTCTCCGGCCTGCCCATCGATCGTCTGTACAGGGAAGATAATCTTGCCGGCTGGAACCCCGATGACGCCCTCGGTTATCCCGGTGAATATCCCTTTATTCGCGGCATCTATCCCACCATGTACCGCGGCCGCTTCTGGACCATGCGCCAGTACGCCGGCTTCGGCTCCGCCGTCGAATCCAACCAGCGCTATCGCTACCTCCTGAGCAAGGGCCAAGCCGGCCTCTCCGTCGCCTTCGATCTGCCCACGCAGATCGGCATGGATTCCGACCACCCTCTCGCTCTCGGCGAAGTCGGCAAAGTCGGTGTCGCCATCGACTCCCTGGAAGACATGGAGACGCTCTTCGACGGCATCCCCCTAGAAAAAGTCTCCACGTCCATGACCATCAACGCCACCGCCGCAATCCTGCTTTGTCTCTATGTAGCCGTTGCAAAAAGGCAAGGCGCCAGCCTGCAAAAACTTTCCGGCACCGTGCAAAACGATATTTTGAAAGAATATATCGCCCGCGGCACCTACATTTATCCCGTGCGCCCCGCGATGCGCATCGTCACGGACATTTTCGCGTGGTGCCGCGACAATCTTCCCAAGTGGAACACCATCTCCATCTCCGGCTACCACATCCGCGAAGCCGGCTCCACCGCCGTCCAGGAAGTCGCCTTCACGCTGGCCAATGGTATCGCCTATGTCCAGGCTGCGCTCGACGCCGGACTCAGCGTCGATGAATTCGCCCCGCAGCTTTCTTTCTTCTTCAATGCCCACAACGATCTTCTTGAAGAAATCGCCAAATACCGCGCCGCCCGCCGTCTCTGGGCCGGCATCATGGCGGAACGTTTCGCGGCAAAAGATCCGCGCTCCTTGATGCTCCGTTTCCATGCGCAAACCGCCGGTTCTTCTCTCACCGCACAGCAGCCGGAAAACAACATCGTCCGCGTCGCGATTCAGGCGCTCGCCGCCGTTCTCGGTGGCTGCCAATCCTTGCACACGAATTCGCTGGACGAAGCGCTCGCACTTCCCACCGAAGACGCCGCGCTCATCGCCCTCCGCACCCAGCAAATCCTCGCCAACGAAACCGGCGTCGCCAACACTGTCGACCCCGTCGCCGGCTCCTACGCCATCGAATCCCTCACCAACGAAATCGAATCGCTCGCGGCGGCTTATCTGTCGAAGATCGACAAGATGGGCGGAATGTTGCGCGCCATCGAAGCTGGCTTTGTCCAGGGTGAAATCCAAAAAGCGGCTTACGAATTCCAGCGTGCCGTCGAGAAAAAAGAACAGATCGTCGTAGGAGTGAACGACTTCGTGGCGGAAGAACCTCGTACCATTCCCACGCTACGCATCGACGCCGATATCGAGCGCTCTCAAATCACTCGCCTCAACACTCTCCGTGCCAAGCGTGACTCCGCCCGCGCAAAATCGGCTCTCGCCGAGCTCCAGCGCCGCGCCGCCACTCCCGAAAATCTCCTCCCCGCCATCCTCGCCGCCGTCGAAGCCTACGCCACCGTGGGCGAAATCTCCGACGCCCTCCGCCGCGTCTTCGGCGAATACCAGGAATCCGTGGTCATCTGATTTCTTGCTATAGTATTCTTCCCCCCCAGGATTTCCCATGAAGCTGATTCTTGCATCCGCATCCGTACGCCGCGCCGAAGTCCTCCACGACGCCGGTTTCTCCTTCACCGTGCTTTCCTCCGCCATAGACGAAACTCCCTACGCCGGCGAATCCGCCCACGACCTCGTTCAGCGCCTCGCCTTCGCCAAAGCCGATCTCGTCGCAGCGCGCGCCCCTGGTCCAGCCATTGTCATCGGCGCGGACACCGAGGTCACCCTGGAAAGCCACATCTTCGGCAAGCCGCGCTCCTCCGACGATGCCCGCCATATGCTCGAAAAGCTTTCCGGCCGCACACACGCCGTCGTCACCGGTGTGGCCCTCATCCGCATTCCCGACGCCGAGCGGCTCACCTTCGTCGAGTCCACGCTGGTGCACTTTGCCACGCTCTCCGCCGAAGAAATCTCTCGCTATCTTTCAACCGGCGAACCACATGACAAAGCAGGTGCTTATGGCATCCAGGGCCGCGCCGGCCGCTACATTCCGCGCATCGAAGGCTGCTATTTCAACGTCGTCGGCTTGCCCCTCGCCCGCCTCCAGCAGGCCCTCACCACCCTCGGCTGGTCAGAAGACTAACTCGCTGAATTTGTAGGGGCGCAGCATGCTGCGCCCCAGTTTGCCAACATCCCAGCGCCTAGAGTGCGTTTGACCGCTCTCGGCATATAATCCCGTCCATGGGCGACCCTCCTCGCGAGTGGCATGACGGCTCCGCTGTTCGCCTGGACCGCCAGGACCCCTACCTGCGCCTCCAGTCGGTTACGATTTACGTCCGCGATCTCGAGCAAAGCCTCAGCTTCTACCTCGATCAACTCGGTTTCCAGTTGATCTTTGACGCCCGCGTTCAACCCGGCCGTCGTTTCGTAACCGTCGCCCCTCCCGACGGCACCGCGAACCTCACCCTCGTCGCTCCGGAACCCGGCTCGGAACAGTGCAAGCTCATCGGCCTGCCCACACACGTCACCTTTGTAACCGAGGATGTCATTGCCAAGTACCGCGAATGGAACAAGCGCGGAGTTCGTTTCCAGTTCGCGCCCCGCCTGAAGCGCCTCAAGTATGAGGTGCACGTGCGCGCCACGCAGCCAGCGGACCCATCGTCGCCCAGTGCAGAGCACGCTCCCATCTGGGGTGGCGTCTTTACCCGTTTCAGGGACCTTGACGGCAATTCCTTTTCGCTGGTGAGCTTCGACGAAGTGACCCACGCCGTCGAAGAGCAACGCCGCGCCTTCGCTCAGAAACAGGAATCAGAGCGCCGCGCTACCCAGGAAATCGAAATCGCCAAACAGGTCCAGGCACGTCTGTTCCCGCAAACACTACCGCCCTTGAAAACCCTCGAATATGCCGGCCTTTGCATCCAGGCTCTCCAAGTCGGCGGCGATTATTACGACTTCCTGAATCTCGGCAAGGAGCGGCTCGGCTTCGTGATCGGCGACATCTCCGGAAAAGGAATCGCCGCCGCTCTCTTGATGGCCAATCTGCAAGCCAATCTCCGCAGCCAGTGCGCCATCGCTTTGGATCAGCCGCAACGCCTCTTGTGCTCCGTGAACCAGCTCTTTTGCGACAACACTCCCGACGGCGCCTTCGCCACCCTTTTCTTCGCCGAATACGACGACGCGGCAAGCCGCTTGCGCTATGCCAATTGCGGCCATCTCCCCGCACTTCTGCTCCACAGCGATGACACCGTCGAGCGCCTCGAGGCTACCGCCACGGTGCTGGGAATCTTCAAGGATTGGGATTGCGAAATTGGAGAGTGTCAGCTTCGTTTGGGTGACACTCTTGCTCTCTACACCGACGGCATCACCGAATCCTACAACTCCGCCGACGAGCAATTCGGCGAACAGCGCCTGATCGAAGCCTTGCTGCGGCATCGCCAAGCATCTTCACAGGCTGCGCTTGCTTCGATTGTGGATGAAGTGCAGCGCTTCAACCCGCACGAGCAGCACGATGACATCACTCTCATCATCGCCAAACATAGAGGGAACTAGTGCCGCTCCCTTTGCGCCACCATTGAAAAGGATCCACGTCCAAGGCTAGTTGGTTCGATGAATACAGTGATCGGGCACTAGCCGGAAATCATTTACCGCGATCGATAAATCTCACGCCAGCCGCCCGCCGGCAGCAGCGCCCCGATGCCTACGCCGAGCAGCGCAAACCCAGGAGTCAATATGGCTTTGCCCTTGTTTCCAGTGCACACAATCACCGTCGGGGTACACTGATCAACCGCAATGCCGGCGCCGAGTCCCCCGCCCGCCCCAATCACCGCCCCGATCAGCGCATGCTTGCCTCGATGGCCGTCGCGTTTGATCGAAACCCGCTGAACAGTTTCGCGGGGGAAGCTCCGGTCCCCACCAGCCAAGCGCAGCACCAGCGTATCATCGCTGACAGATTCTAAATCTCCCTGGGACGATTTCCCGTCTGTGGCTATGACCTTGATCGTTTGGCCCGGCGCCACCTGTTTCAAATTCCCCCAATCCGATTTCTCAGCCGCCCTGAGCGATGGGCCGGCCGCCAGCAAGAGCAGCAGAAGGAGTAATGCCACGTACCCGTTTCGTTTCGCCGTATTCATCACAAGCCTCCTGACACCCGAGCCCATGCGGCACTCACGACCGCCCGCAAGCGACAATGAACGACGTCCAGCCCAAGCAAGGAAATGATGCATCTTGTCACCCCTTGTGACCCTAAAAACTGCGATCCCCAGCCAGGTCGTGCTGGCTGGGGCCCCGCAGTCAAAAGCTACTTGTTCATCCTTTCACTGGAATGGTAACGGCCTTGGCGAGCTTAAACGACAGGTGACTCTGGGCAGGGAGCGTGGTTACGTCCTTTTTGTCCTTCTTGTCCGTTTTGCCCTTCGCCTTAGCACTGTCTTTGGGATTGTTCTTGGCTTGGTTTTTCGCGGATTGAGCCACCGAGTTGGTTTCCAAGTCGTAGGATTTTCCGTGTAGTTCCACCGAAGCGAGAGTTACCTTCAATTCTTTGTTTTTGACCTTGACGATGCGCCCGACCACTTTCGCGCCCTTGGGAATCACGGTCTTTCCCTCTATTTTGACGGGCGTGGAGAGGCTCGCGGCAAAGGTATCACCGACGTGGTTCTTGTTGCTGGCGAGGGTTTGGCCTACTGTCGCGCTGATCGCTGTGCCTTTCGGCACGGTGACCAGGGTGGTTGGCTGCGGTTCTTTGTTTGGGATGCTGGCGGCCTTCGGTGCCTCTGCTTTCTTGGGAGTGGCAGCATCCTCGTTGTTGGTGGCCTGGTTTGAACAGCCTGCTACGGTCAAGAGGCCTGCCGCTGTCACAGCAAGCCAAAGTTTGCGATGGACCTGAGAGTCGAACATTTCGCTCCTCCAGAGGGAGTACCCTGGGGGTGAATCGAAGGAGGTTGCTGGTTGGTCCCCTTCGCCAGGTAAAACTACAAAGCCTGCGAACGGTGGGTATTCCCTGCTTGTATAAATCGTACAAGCCTCCGCGGACGCATTTGCGCTGCGTGTCCTTCCCGGCACCGGCCTATCGGCCAGTGAAGGAGCAGCTCACTCTTCGACTGGACGCCAATGGAGGCGGAGTTGGCGGAACGAGTCAGTCGGACCAATCGGCGAGGAAGAGGTTGGTTTCATGCGGGGCTTTGCCGTTGCGATTGGAGGCCCACACGAGCCGCTTGCCGTCGGAAGAGAACATGGGGAAGGCGTCGAAATCGGGTGCGTAGGTGATGCGCTCGAGGCCACTGCCGTCTTCGTTGATGAGGTAGAGATCGAAATCGCGGCCGCTTTTCGGATCGGCCATGTTCGACGCAAAGATGATGCGTTTTCCGTCGGGATGCCAGTAGGGCCCGAAATTCGCGGCGCCATTGCGTGTCACCTGGTGCTTGTTCGAACCATCCGCGTTCATGACCCAGATTTCCAGATTGCCAGGACGGATTAGTCCTTTCGAAAGCAGATCCTGGTACTCGGCGATTTCCTCGGGCGTTCTGGGATGCTCGGCGCGGTAGACGATCTTCTTGCCATCGTAAGACCAGAAGGGGCCGCCGTCGTAACCCCTCTCGTTGGTGAGCTGCTTCACGTTGGAGCCGTCGGCATTCATGGTGTAGATGTCGAGGTCACCATTGCGCGTGGAAGTGAAGACAATGTGCTTGCCGTCGCGGGTGATGGTGGACTCGGCGTTGTAGCCGCGCGCGTGGGTAAGCTGTTTCAAATCGCTGCCATCCGGCTTCGCCGTATAGATTTGATAGGTATCGTAGATCGGCCAGACGTAGCCGTGGGAGTAATCGGGCTTCGGTGGACAGTCGGGGCTTGCCGCGTGAGTCGAGGAGAAAAGGACGCGATCGCCGGAGGGAAAGAAATAGGCGCAAGTGGTGCGGCCCTTGCCGGTGCTTACGAGCTTGGACGTGGCGGGCTTTCCGCCGGGCGCGTCCACGGCTATCGTGTAAATTTGGTCGCATGGAACGCCTTCGCCTTGGTGCTGAAAAATCAGGTATTTGTCGTCGACGGAGAAATAGGCTTCGGCACTTTGGCCGCCGAAAGTAAGCTGCCGCACGTTTTTCAGATGCTTTGCCTCTTCCGGGGCAGTCAGAGAGCCGGCGGTTGTCTGCGGTGGCGCAGTCGGCGGAGCCGGGTCTCTAATCACCCAACCGCCGAGCACGGAGGCCACAAGGACGAATGACAAAGACAACCCATCCGCGCTTCTTCGGATTATTGAACCTGTCATTCTGTCTCCCTACCTATCTCCGCTGCTCAAGGGTGACCGAGGCCGTGACCGGCTTGCCGTCGCGCAGGACGGTAACTTGGACGATGTCGCCCACTTTGCTGCGGCGCAGGGCGTCGGTGAAATCGTAGAGATTCTTGATGGGTTTGCCGCCGAATTGGATGAGGACGTCTCCGGCTTGGAAGCCGGCCTTAGCCGCGGGAGAACTGGGCTTTACATCGGAAAAGCGCACCCCATTTTCAATTTGGCCGAAGTCGGGGATGGAGCCGAAGTACGGGCCGTAGCCGCCACCGCCGCCGCTCGGCGTGCCCATATGGGGATTGGGATTTTCGACGGCGACGTAGGTGGGGCGATCCTGAGCAGTGTCGATGCGCAAGGCGATGTTGGATACCAGATCGAGCAGATGAGCGGCCCCGGGGGCGTTGATTTTATCCCATGTGTCGGAGGGCTTGTGATAGTCGCTGTGCAGGCCGGAGAAGAAGAAAAGGACGGGAATCCGTTTGGTTGCGAAGGAAGTGTGATCGCTGGAGGAGTAGCCGCCGGGAGAGTTTTCGTACTTGAAGGTGCTGTTGGATTCGGCTTGATCGAGGATGGGTTGGAAGGTCGTGCCCGTGCCGAGGCCGCCGATGTAGACCTTGTCGTCTTTGATGCGGCCGATCATGTCCATGTTGAGCATGGCGACAGCTTTGTCGAGCGGCAGAGTGGGGTTCTTGACCCATTCGGCAGAGCCGAGGAGGCCTAGCTCTTCGCCGGCGAAGTTCGCGAACAGAATGCCGCGTTGGAGCTGGCCCTTGAGCGGGGCAAAAAGGCGGGCGAGTTCGAGAACGCCCGCGGTGCCGGAGGCGTTGTCATCCGCGCCAGGATGGATTTGGCCGATCTGTGAAGGCGCCATCGAATGAGATTGGCCGCGGCCAAGATGGTCGTAGTGGGCGCCGAGGATGACGTATTCGTCGGTCTTGCCGGGGAGATAGGCGAGGATGTTTTTGACGGTGGCGTGAATTCGTTCGATGTCCACAGTAAGGGAAAGAATTAATCTTGTCGAAGTGCTGGCGGGCGAGCTGCTGGATTGCAGGGCGCCACTTGCTGCTGTTTGGATTTCACTGAGAGTCTTTCCCTGCTTTTGAAGCCAGAGATCGGCGACGGAGTTCTTCACTTGCAAGCAAAGGATTCCCGCGTCTTCGGGGCCTTCTGCGTCGCCAAACCGCGGCAGAACATCCTCTTCTCCGTTGGGGAGTTTTCCGTTGACAACGATGATTGCGGCGGCCCCGTGATTCTTGGCGTTTATAGCTTTGGAAATGATCCACTCGTGCGGCGTGTGGCCGCCTTCCGTGGATCTTGCCGATAGAGAGTGAGGTTCACCGCGAAGAGCGAGGACGATTTTGCCTTTTGCGTCCAGCCCTTGATAATCGTCGTACGAAGACTCCGGAGCGGTGATCCCATAGCCCGCGAAAACCAGCGGAGCATCCACCGAACCGCTAGCAGAAAAGCTCAGCGGGATGAACTCTTCAAGGAGCTTGTAATTCCCATGCTCAACGGAGGCGCCTTCCGGCTGAGGAGCTTCTTGAAGGCGATTCCCCGATCTGAGGCGTCGGCCGGTGATAACGTCGAAGGGCTGGAAGAAACCGTTCTTGCCGGCGGGTTCGAGGCCGAGGGATTTGTAGCGCCGTTCGATGACGTGCGCGGCTCTGGTAAGGCCCTTGGCGCCGTCGCCGCGGCCCTCCATCTCTGGAGCGGTCAGCGTTTTGACGTCCGTCAGAAAGCGTTGCTGGTCAGCGGTGCCAACCGTGGTTGGCGTATCGGCGGCGACCAGCGACAGCGCAAAAATTGCAAGGATCACCAGGGTGGGGGCCCAGCTCCTGCGCAAACCACGTTGTTCTTTGGTCCAGGTAGAGTTCATAAACAAGCGATTTCTCCGCGGGAAAATCCTAGGGCGCTGCGGCAATCCTGTCAACCCATCTCGGTTCCGCTTGTTCCTGGTCTCTCCATATTCCAGGCGGCGCTTGCTTGGCTGCGCCACCCTGGTCGCGTGAAGCCTGAACCCGCGCCAGTGGACGATAACAGGCGCCCACAACTAAGGTGTTCAACCCGTCCATTTCAGGGTAGACACTCTATTGATTTTAGGTGTTGTGAATCCTATAGGTAGAATCAGTCTGCGCTTGAGGCATCCTGCCCGTCCGGGAGGTCCCTGAGGGCTGATGGCCACGCCCAGACGAATCTGTGTCTAAGGAAATGACCTTCAGTGAGAACGTAAGCCTTCACGGTGCACGCGTTGTCACGGTGCGGCGCTGACTGCCTAAGACTCGCGTGCTGGTTACTTTTCTCCGGAATGGCGTTCGGTCTGAAGGAAGGGTCGCTTACTGCCAGCGCAAGGAGACTGGCGGCTTCGCCATTGGAGTAGCGCTATCAGGTGCAAGCCGCATAGGGAACCTAACCTGATCTTGGGAGGACGGACGTGCGCACCGATAAGTACTTCCTGGCGGGCCAAAGTATCCCTTCGAGGAGGCAATACTCGCGAGTTGAGACGCCGCACGAAGTCTGGGTCTACTGGAATTGTGAAGGACGTGAGGATACTTCACGAGTCCGAGACCTGAGTATGGGAGGTCTGTTTGTCGAAACAGAAGAAGCGCGGGATGTGGACACGAAGGTGAGGCTTGACTTTCTTGTTCAGGAAGGACAAATCAGGGCCGAAGCAGTTGTCCGGCATGTAAAGCCCGATAGTGGACTGGGATTAAGATTCACTGCGCTGATTGCGGAAGACCGCCCTCGTCTGACCGCATTGATGACAAGACTTCGCGGTTTGTCTCGGTCCCGCAGCAACTCGAAATGAAAGCGCCCGGCCATTCCCTGGTCATTGCGCGTTGAAATAGCGAGAAACGCAACTGCCGACCTCTCCCTGGATTGCGGCGCAACGACCGAAGCGCACTTGTCAATTATTGATTCAGTGTTCGTTTTCTCCACGCGTTCTGGATAGCCAGAGCCGAAATCCTGCGAGAAGTTCAGAAAGCGCATGCCTTTCGTCGACGCCTTTCTTAAGCATCTTCCGACCCTCTCTGAATGCAAAGCCGCGATTGCATAGCGACTCAACGAAGCATTCGCTGAGCCAGTTTACCGCTCCTTGAGGACTTTCAAAGATTTCAGCGCGGCTTCCAGTGCTATCTGTTCCTCATAGTTGTCTATGGTGCTTGCCAGTTCACTGAGTCGCAGGTTGACGATCTGCTCTGCGGCGCCAATCTTACTTTTCAGCAGTTCAGGACGAGTTTCAGTCATTGCCTGTAGGTAGTGGTTCTGCCACAGCGGATATTTCAAAGGTACATCGCGCACGGGTGTTTCCTTCCCCTGACCAACCCTGTCAGTGGGCAACGACACTCTGAGAGACAGTTTCTGTCCGCGGCGTGGTGAGGAATTTGGATTGCTGTATTCGGCCCTTGGCGCGGCGTTTCGTCTTGTGCACAAGGTGCCGTGGCCAGGTTAGAGCTTGACGGAGCATTGTGTATTGACACTTTCAGATTACGCTCAGTAGAAGCGAATGCAACGCTAATTCTGGAGCGTGTCTTTTGCAGGGCTCAAGGATGCGCGCGTGCAATATGCGGCGCTGCGCCCGAAAGCGACAGAAAGACCGACGGCGGCCGGTACAGGAGCAAGCCGGAGAATTTCACACGACCACATGTTTTGGTTAACTTTCTGAACGCTCTGAGGCATCCTCATCAGGCAACATCCGCTGAGGGACGACAAGGCGTTACCTACCTCGCTCAGCAGACGTAAACCTTTCCCCAGCCTCAGGTAATGCGCCTTCCCCCGGCTCTGGGTACGGCTAGCTGCACTGGCCCCGAGTAGGGTCTATGAAACCACTTTCATCCTGTATGCGGTAAACCAAAGGAGGTTGACATGTTTGCTAGATTCGTTTCTATGGATGTGAAGAGCGGTAACCTGGCCGAATTCAACCGCATCCTTGAAAAAGAGGTCATTCCACTACTGCAACGCCAGAAAGGTTTCCGGGAGGAAATCGTCCTGACGTTCACAAGATCGCCGCTCACGTGACGGCGTAAAGACGACAACCTTCAACATTCCATTCGGACGGCGATCTTTCAAGGGGGCGGGCTTGGGAGCAGATCGCTGCTAATACGGACCGCGCCTACCCCAATGCTCTCTGCATCTTCGCCCGGCATATCCGTTGAGGCCTAGCGCTGGCCAGTCGTGAGGCAACGTGGCGAGCGTTCGGGTGCGCCCTCTCGGCGCGGCCCAGAAAACACAGGACTGTAAGACGTCGGGCCGCTACATTGGGTTACGAAAACGCCCATGCGAATTCAGTGGCCAGCACCTTAGCCGCACACGTAAGTTCATTGTTTTGAATCGCTGGCACCGAGCGCGGGATTTCAGCTCGATTCGCCCGTTTTTGCGTGGGATTTCGCATCCGGGTGACGGGGTGTCCAGTCTTTTGGCGGAAAGGCCACGTGCCAGAACATAGGATTGGGCAGTGTGAACTCCACTCCCACCTGAGGATGATCGCTTTGATGCCTGTTAATGTGCGCGACAACGCACTCCAGCGGAGTTCCGGGCCTTCAGATACGGAACGGCATCAAACTGAGGAAGTTACAACTCTACCTGCTTGCCGCGCCTCTGCATTCGTCCAACCCTCTGGATCTTGCTGCAAAGAAGTAAGTTCAACGGTCCAAAGGCGTACTACGCAGTTCACCCGCTGGAGAATTACAGTCTCCACCCAATTGGCAGCCAGTCTGGCTACTGCTATCCATCTCCTGAGATGCCCACACAGGGAGCGCGCTTGCGTCTGGCCCCTGGGAGCTAATCTTTCAATCCGAAGGTGCGATAGGCTCCCCTCTGATTCAGTGAACTGCTGGGGCATGCAGATCGCGTCACGTACGCGCAAAAACGTGGCGATCCGAAACTGGAGACGAACTAGCGGTGAACGTGTCGCCCAGCGGCATGAAAGAGAACAATGATTGCTGCGGAACAGTCGGGGGAGACTATGCCAGTGCCGACTGGCCGATACGAAAAGCGGATTGCGAAGGCAGTGACCGTAGAGATTCGTCCTGAGGACGAAAGCATGCCTAAAGAGAGGACGCTGACCGAAAACGTGAGTCCTCACGGTGCACGCGTCTTGATGGAACGGGAGTGGCGGCCGGGGCAGCAGGTGATGGTTATCTCTCCGAAGGAGGGCGTACGGGCACGGGGGCAGATTGTTTACTGCGAGCCGTTGGCGGAAAGCAGATTTGCTGTCGGGTTGGAACTGTCCGTCCGGGTGGAGTCGTGGGCCAAGTCTTACTAGCGCCGTTCCAACTATCTTAGCCGAAAGAAAAATTCATATTCGCGCTGTCAGCCGAAAGGATACTGTCACAAGACTTGGCCGAAAAAGTTAGAACAGCATTAGCCGGAAGAGGCTGCCGTACTTGAAATCTCCCCATTAGCGTGGATCGCACTACATTCCGGGCATTTCCAGAGACGGAAGCTCTTTCTTTCGCGCTGCACCTCCGCGAGGTACATAAGGCGCCCATCCTTCGGACAACGGACGCTAGGCTTGATTTCCAGCTCGCTCCCGTCCCCATTTTGGGGCTCGATGAAGTACCCTTGCGAGCTGTAGTAGTGGACGAAACAACCGGGCTCCCGGCAGGCATATAGGAACGTGTCTGCAGGTTCGCTCCGGCATTCCAGGAGCATCTCAGTGTGATGCTCGTAGCAAAGTACGTGCAGGTCTTTTCCCGTACTGCTACCCCGCCTTTCCTTCATGGTTGCCGTTTCCGGTTGGACTTTGGCCCTTACACCCCAAGGGCATGGGAGCAATTTTTGGCCCACTGGTGCGCCCACGACATGTTAGTAGACGTATCTTCCCCATAAAAAACACCTTAGGTGCCCTAGCCTACTCCCACGGGAACCACGCTTTACTTGGCTAATGTTCCTGGGTTTGGAAAAAGTTTGGACATTTTACCCAATCCTCGGCGTGGTTTTCCCGCCTAGGCAGAAGGGCAAAGAAACGCCAAGAAAAATATACAGCTGGAAATGTGGCTCCCGAAAGAGGTCTCCGGCAGGCTTGCGCCAGCCAGGATAGCCCCAAAGCACACAGTCGGCCCTGGCAGCGGCAGGCTAACCTGGGGACTGACAACTGAGAACTCAAAAAAGAGAGGGGCCACGACATGGTCGGAGCGCCTATCTTCAGTTAGGGAAGTGGACAATCGCCAAAATCAAATAGCGCACAGCAAACCGGGGACACATTTTCCCTTCGTCACTGAAAACTGACAGCCGATAACAAAAAAGAGGCGCCCCGGCTTTCGCTGAGACGCCTCTTATGCTTCAGGGGTGGAGGAACTTACGGCTTTGGCTGTGCCTGCGGCTGCGTCTTCGCGTTGTGCTTTTTGCGATAGATGTTCTTCGATGCCGCGTTCTGTTCCTTGTTGACTTGCTTCTTCTCGGCGGCCGTCAGCGTTCCGCCGTTGGCCTTGCGGTCCGCGGAAACCTGCTGGTTGATACCCTTTTGCTGATTCTCGAGCTTGGCCGTTTCACCCGCGGTCAGTTGCCCGCTCTTGACGCCCTGGGCGATGCGGTCCTGCTGATTTTCTCGGCGCTGCCCGACTTTGCTGTTGCCGTAGTGCGCGGTATTGGCGTTGTGCTTGTCCTTATAAATCTGCTTGGAGAGCTGGTTTTGCTGTCCGTTGATCTGCTTCTTCTCGGTCGCCGTCAGCTTGCCGCCGTTGGCTGCGCGGTCTGCTTTGGTTTCGCCGTTGATGGCTGCTTCTTTCGTTTCCAGGTTAGCGGTTTCACCGGCCGTCAGTTGGCCGCTCTTCACGCCTTGCGCGATGCGGTCCTGCTGATTTTCTTTGCGCTGCGCAACCGTCGGCTTTGGTTTCGCCGCCGGAGCTGGCGCTGTCGCGGGGGTTGCTGGCGTCGAAGGACTTGGGCTCTGCGCTTGCGGCGCAGGCTGTGAGCTCGGAGCCGGTTGATCCTGCGCCATTGCCACGCTGCCGGCCAACAGCACCGTAACGGGCAAAGCGCTCCACTGCATCCACGTCAATTTCATTTTTCTCTCCTAATCTTTCTGGCTGACTTTTCAGAGTCCCGGGGCACCTTGTAACTCCCGAGTCTGAAGAAAAAGTGGAGACACCGCTACTGGTCGAAAGTCCAGTCTTTGCATATTGGACAAGCATTTTTCGCTACTCTTTGGACACAATCGAGAACCTGTGGAGAGTGGGACCAAGGCTTCCACACCACATAAATCGTTCTTTGAAAATAAAAAGGGCGGCCACACCGGCCGCCCCTTCTCAAATCGCGAGGAATCTTCTGCGCGCCTCGGCGCTACTTCTTTTCTTCAGCAGGCTTCTCGGCCGGCGGGGGAGCCGGCGTCTGTGCCGGCGGCGCCGGAGTTTGCGAAACGCCCGACATGCCGTCCTTGAAGCTGCGGATACCCTCGCCAAATCCCTTCATGATTTCGGGGATTCGCTTACCGCCAAAGAAAATCAGGATAACGGCCAGAACCACAAGCCAATGAAAAATACTAAATTCACCCATGTACCGCCTCCACGCGCCCCCGCTTGGCGGCGCGCTATATAAACCCTAGCGCAGGTAGCCCTGCGCGGCAAGTCTATGCCGCTTCTTGCACCTACAGGATAACACGCTCTTCCCCCACCCGGCGCGTCACACGCTCGCGGTCGAGGTATTCGAGCAGGGGGATAGCGTACTTCCGCGTGATCCCCGTCAATTCCTTGAACGCCGGCACGGAAATCCGGTCGCCCTTTGCTTTTTTGTAAGCCGAAAGTTGCTCTTTCAATTGAGCCAGCGCATGACGGTGAAAAATCAGCTCCGGCGAGACGCGTACAAGGTTTTTCTCTCTCACGAGAATCTGCAAGAGTTTCTCTGCCCGCTTGGCTTCGACCGTAAGTTTTGCCAGCACCTCTTTCACCGATGGCACCGCCAGACTCGCGGAGGCGAACGCCGCTTCAATCTGTTCTTTGGCCTTGGCTTCTTCAGGAAGCAGGGCAATTTCAGATCCCGCTCTTTTTACCAGTTCTCCCTGCGCGTCGAGCTTCTTCTGCGCGGCCAGTTCTTCCAGCGCGGCGCGGAAAGTTTCGCTCCGCACGCGCTTGCCCAGGCTGGCGCGCAAATCCTCGCGCGAGATTCCCGGCAGCAAAGGATTTTCCTTCTGGAATTTGGCGACTTTTTCGGTAATTTTCTTGCGCACTTCTTCAAACAATTTTCCCGAGACCAGCACCAGCGGTTCGGCCGAAACCGTTCTTACGCGTCCCGTTCCGTGAAGTTTTTCTACGGTTCCCTGGATTTCCTTTTCCGTCCATCCCGTCCGCGCCACGATCTCTTCGTACCCCAGCCCCAGCAGCGCCCGCTCCGTCATCGCCGCCAGGGTTTCCTCGCCGTTCTGCCGCTCGATCGTTTCAAGAAACGCCGCGCGTCCCGTATCGCGCAGCATCGGCCGCCGCGCCAGCGGATCCAGCACGGCGCCTCCGCCAATCGTCACTACCGGCGAAAACTGCCGCACGATGAAGCGGTCGCCCGGAAGCACCAGCACTTCATCCTGCAGCTTCAAGTTTGCGACCGCGCTGGCACCCGGCGGCAGTTCTTTCTCTCCGTGAAAAAATACTTCCGCGATTGTCTCCACCGTCCCCGCATGAAAGTGCACCCGCGAGCCTTGCTTCATTTTTCTGGCGGAACGCAGCAACTCCAGCCGGACATCGATCCGGCGCGTCTTCCGGAACTTTCCCGGCGTCGCCAGCACCATTCCGCGTCTCAGCGCGGTGTGCTCGATTCCCGCGAGGTTCACCGCTGTCCGCTGTCCCGGTGTCGCGCGCTCCACGGTTTTTCCGCCGGATTGCACGCCGCGCACGCGCAGCCACTCGCCGCGCGGAAACAGTTCCACTTCATCGCCCGGGCCCACGCTTCCGGAAATCAGCGTGCCTGTGACCACGGAACCGAATCCTTTCATCGCGAACGCGCGATCAATCGGCAGCCGGAAATATCGCGCTGCATCCTTCGCAGACGCGTTTGCTGCCGCATCGCTCAGTGCTCTCTTCAGCTCGCCGAGTCCGGCTCCAGTTTTCGCGCTCACCGGCACAATCGGTGCTTTTTCCAGAAACGATCCTCGCAGGAATTCCTCCGCTTCCAGCCGCACCAGTTCCAGGGTTTCGCTGTCCACCATGTCGCTCTTCGTGAGCGCCACAACACCGCGCTTCACTCCCAGCAACCGGCAAATATCGAAATGCTCGCGCGTTTGCGGCTTGATGGATTCGTCCGCCGCGATCACCAGGAGTAGCACATCAATCCCCGCCGCACCCGCCAGCATGTTGCTGACAAATCTTTCGTGCCCCGGCACATCCACAAAACCGAAGCGCACATCATTTTCTTCCAGGAATGCAAAACCCAAATCAATCGTGATTCCGCGGCGCTTCTCCTCGGCGAGACGATCCGGATGCGTTCCGGTCAGCGCTTCGACCAGCGTCGATTTGCCGTGGTCGATGTGCCCGGCCGTGCCAACAATTACGCTCTTCGTCGGAGTAGACATGGATGAACGTGCGCGGGTCTTGCGCGCTTTGGATGCTACTGGAGGAAAGAATCGGGGGTCAAACTTCGCAAGCTACTTCGCGGCAGCGATTTCCTCGACGATGGCTTGCGCCGCCGCGCGGGGATCTGGTGCAGCAAGAATCGGCCTGCCGACCACTAAGAAATCGGCGCCGGCGCGAATCGCTTCGGTAGGTGTGGCTTTGCGGGCCTGATCTTCTGATTTGGATTCCACTGCCGAATCTTTCGGGCGAACGCCGGGCGTCACGATCAGGAAATCGCGGCCGCAAGCCTTGCGAATCGCTCTTGCTTCCAGCACCGAAGCGACGACACCATCGACGCCGGCTTTCTTTGCAAGTTGTGCCAGTTTCACAACACGGACTTTGGGAGCGCCGCCGATCCCAACTTCCTTCATCGTTTTCTGATCCATGCTCGTCAGGATTGTCACCGCCAAGAGGCGCGGCCGGTCGGCGCCCATCGGCACGCCTGCGCTGATGGCCTGCACCGCGGCTTCAAGCATGGCTTTTCCGCCGAGCGCGTGCACGTTGACGAGCTGCACTCCCGTCATCGCCGCCGAGGAAAGCACGGCGCCGGCAACGGTGTTAGGAATGTCGTGGAATTTCAGGTCGAGAAAAATGCCGGTGCCGAGCGCCGCGACTTCCTTGACGGCAGCGGGCCCCGCGGCGGTAAAGAGCTGGTTGCCAATCTTGAACATACCTACAAGATCGGCAACCTGCTTTGCGAATTTCACCGCGGTGGATAAAGAATCAAAATCGAGTGCGACGATCAGACTGCTGCGGGGATGGGCGTCGAAGGTCAAGGTCATAGTTGACCCCGACTCCTTCGGGGTCAATGCTTCTCGGGTAGTGCCATAAGCTCGAGCCGGACCTGGCTCACGCCCGAATGGATCAAGCCGATTCTCCGGGCGACACGATAGGATACATCAATTTCGCGCCCTTCTTGATAGGGACCCCGGTCATTGATACGTACCAGCTCAAACTTGCCGTTCCGGGGGTTCACCACACGGACGAGAGAGCCAAAGGGCAGATTGGGGTGTGCCGCTGTGAGGGCTTCGGAGTCGAAGCGCTCGCCATTGGCGGTCTTGCGTCCATTGAACCCGGGGCCATACCAACTGGAATTACCCACCCAAGTCTTAATCGGCTTGATGGGTTTATTCAGATGCGCTACGAGGGGTGCTTCCATCGCCGGAGCGATGAGGAACATAAGGAGGACCCAGCGCAGTGCAGCCCAGCTCATGAAAAGTCTATGTCTCATAGTGTGTTCTTTGTGCTACTCGGATCCAAAAAAGTGTAGCGAAAAAGACTCATTATGTCAACCATTTTCTGCTTGAAATTTGTCCTTTATCTCTATCAAAGTAAACGCTTTAGCTTCGAATAGTACGTTAGTAAGGGTGGCGACAAGTCGCTCACTGGCCCTCGGGTCAGCAAAGCTGGCCGTTCCGACCTGTACCGCCGAAGCGCCTATAGCCAGGTAATCAAGCACGTCCTCGACCGTCTCGATGCCTCCCAGCCCTAGGATTGGTGTCTTGACGGCCTTCAGCGTTTCCCAAACCAGCCTCAAAGTAATGGGTTTAATGG
>WNFR01002770.1_pt1 | contig 18176 bp, 13 predicted proteins | sample 5400221 | NCBI WGS metagenome assembly WNFR01 (sample SAMN13153357, study PRJNA577476) | soil metagenome | isolation source: 40 cm soil under Madrone tree | place: USA:California | collected 2016-06-14
ATTCACCATCACCTTGGAGTCGTCTACGCCCAGCCGCTGCTGCATCGCGCGAATGATTCGCAAATTCGCCTGGTGCGGCACCACCAATGCCAGATCGTCGCTGCTAAAACCATTGCGCTCCAGAAGGCACGCCGCCAGCTCCGCCATACGGCGCACGGCATATTTGAACACTTGCGAGCCTTCCTGATGGACTACATGCATCTTTTTGTCGATCGTTTCGTGCGTGGAAGGATGCAACGAGCCGCCGCCCGGCATGTACAAATATTGGCCGCCCGAGCCGTCCACATCGTGGGAAAAATCCAAAATGCCTTCACCGTCCTTCGCCGGCTCCAGCAGCACGGCCCCCGCTCCATCGCCAAACAACACGCAGGTAGAGCGATCGGTGTAGTCCAAAATCGAGCTCATCACATCGCTGCCGATCACCACTACTTTGCGGTGCGCGCCCGACCCCACGAACTGCGCTCCCACCGTCAGAGCGTAAGCAAAGCCGGAGCACGCCGCGGAAAGATCGAACCCCCACGCGCGCTTTGCTCCCAAGCGGTCCTGCACCAGGCACGCCGTCGCCGGAAAAAACATGTCGGGCGTGACGCTGGCCACGATAATCAAATCAATTTCCGAAGGATCGGTCTTCGTCTTTGCCAGCAGCGCCTTTGCCGCTTCGGTTGCCAGGTGTGAACTCGCCGTCCCGTTTTCCGCGATGTGCCGTTCGCGAATCCCTGTGCGCGTGCGGATCCATTCGTCGTTGGTCTCCACCATTTTTTCGAGGTCCGCGTTGGTCAGCACCTTCGGCGGTACATAGCCCGCAACGCCGGTAATCTTTGCCGCTATACGATGGGACATAGCTCTCCTTGAGTTTCCAAAGGGTAGCACAGGCACTCTCGCCTACGCTCTTACGGACCTAGGTTGAATCGGTGAAACAAAACGGAGTCTACAGCGCTTCCTTCTGCGCCCCGCCCCGCACAATCTCATAGCGCCAACTAATCTTCGCGGTCTTCTTCAGCATCGCCGCCACCGAGCAATATTTCTCTTCGCTGAGCTCAATCGCGTGCTTCACAGCGGCGTCGTCCAACTCGCCTCGCAGCCGATAAACTAGCTCCAGTTTCGTCCAAACCGTGGGCGGCTCCGCAGCGCGCTCCCCAGAGCAAATCACTTCCAGTCCATCCAGCTTTTGCCGCTTCTTCTTTAGCACGATCACTATGTCCGTCGCCGTGCAAGCCCCCAGCGCCATCAACACCAGTTCCATCGGGCCGGGCGCGCTGTTGACCTCGCGATCCGAGTCGATGTTGATCGTGTGTCCCGATGGACTTGTCGCCACGAACTTCTGCTCTCCGATCCATTTCACCGATGCCGTCTGCATGAAACCTCCCCACCGTAATATCCAAGAATAACAAACTGCCCGTGCCGCTCGCAGGGTGCCCGGAAGCGCCGAATCCGATCAGGACCGACGCTCAAAGATGACACGCATTTGACGCTGAGATGACAAGCCTGGCTCACCCGCAACGTCAAACTAAACGGAGCCAAGATGAACACAGCCGCAAACTCGTTGCAGCTCTCAGCCAAGATGCGTGCCCGACGGCGCCGCTCATTAAGAACGCCGCCTCCGACAACAAATGTTCCGCAGGCCGGCAAACCCTTGAAACCAGACGCTGCTCCTTTGAAGGAAGCGATCCGCCTCGCTCAGCAGGGCGATGCCGCGGCTTTCGAGACGATCTACGAACTCCACAGCCGCCGCGTGTATGCACTCTGTCTTCGCATGACTGGCGATCCCGTCGAAGCCGAAGATCTGGCTCAGGAAGCCTTTCTGCAGGTTTTCCGCAAGATTCACACCTTTCGCGGTGAAGCTGCGTTTTCCTCCTGGCTGCATCGTCTCACCGCCAACATTGTCCTCATGCGCTTCCGCACGAAAAGGCCCGTCCCTCTTTCGCTGGACGAAATGACGCGCCCCGACGACGAAAAGGGCCATCACGCTTTCGAAATCGGCGCTCCGGACCAGCGCCTAAGCGGCCTCTTCGACCGCTTCGACATTCACGCTGCGCTCGACCAATTACCTCAAGGCTACAAGTTCATGTTCCTTCTTCATGATGTGCATGGCTATGAGCACAATGAGATCGCCAGCATGCTCGGCTGCTCGGTGGGGAATTCCAAATCGCAGTTGCACAAAGCGCGCAAGCGCCTGCGCGACCTCTTGCATGACGCGCGCCGCTACGCTTCTCGACACTTGCCGGTGATTGCTGCCACCTCCGGCATTTAGTGATCGTGGAGGTCTAAGAGTTTCTCGTGGCGGACGCCACTTCAATGATGGGGTTCGGCATCGACTTCATCGTGCGCACAAACGCCGCCACGACCTTGGCGTCAAACTGCGCGTTAGCGCATCGTTCCAACTCCGCCAGCGCCTCCGCGGCGGCTCGCGCCTTCTTATACGTGCGGTCGCTGGTGATGGTGTCATAGGCGTCCGCCACCGCGATGATCCGCGCGCCCAATGGAATCTTCTCGCCCGCCATCGCATTGGGGTACCCGGAGCCATCAAAAAATTCATGATGGTGCAGCACCATCTCTCGTATGCGTGCCAGCGGCGTCAATGGCTCCAAAATCTTCGCGCCAAACGTCACGTGCGCCTTCATTGTGTCCCACTCGTCCGGATTCAACGGGCCGTTCTTGTTCAAAATATTCTCCGGGATCGCCACCTTCCCGATATCGTGCAGCACTCCTCCGAGCCGGATCTCCTCGATCTCCATATCGTTCAATCCCAGCGCCTCGGCGATCAGGGAAGCGTATGCGGATACCTTCTGCGAATGTCCCTGCGTGTAATGATCCTTTGCGTCGATCGCGAACGCCAGCGATGTCACCGTGTCGAGCACGGTCTGCGGCAGCGCCTGCGGCCCCTGAGAAATGGCCGCGGCTTCGTGTGCGCCGTTCGACATCTCCGTGGCCGCCAGCGACTCCGTAAATTGTTTCAGCCGCGAATAAATCTCCTCAAACGCTTCCGGCCCGGTGGCAAACAACCGTTTCAGCGTGACGCCCAGATAGGCTTCCAGTACATCACGTTTCCATTTTTTCGCTTCATTGGGGTCGAAATGGTCGGCCGTCGAAACGGCGTTGCCGCCCTGGTGCTTTGACAAATACATCGAAGCATCCGCCACCTGGATCAATTCCTGCGGCGAGGAGCCATGCAGCGGATAGCAAGCAATTCCGAAGCTGGCGCTGATGTTCTTCTCGCGCAGCAGCGGATCCGCGGCCACCCACCCGCGCAGCTTCGAAGCCAGTTGCCGCGCGTGCTCCATGTTGGTTTCCGGCATCAGGATCACAAACTCATCGCCGCCGTAGCGCGCCACCACATCGGAGCGCCGGCAGTTTGTCTCCAGAATGTGGCCCACGCGCTGCAATACCAGGTCGCCTTCCAGGTGCCCGTAAAAATCGTTTACGAATTTGAATCGATCCAGGTCCATCAGCACCAGCGCAAAGGAGCGCCCCGCGCGCGTCGACCTCTTCCATTCCGCCGACAGCGCCTCCATAAAGAAGCGGTGCGTCTTGACACTGGTGAGACCGTCCGTGATGGCCTGCTCTTGCGCCTTCTGGAACGAAAGCGCGTTGTGCAAAGCACCGGCGATCAGGTCCGCCAGTGTGCGCAGCAGCAGCACCTCTTCCTCGGAAAAGTCCGCCGGCTGCGACGATTCCACATACAAAATCCCGTGCAGTTGCTCCGCATAAAACACGGGCAACGCGATCGCTGCCAGGCTGTCCGGCAACAGTGGCTTGAAGCCGGCATCTGCCGGGATATTGGCGTTATACGCCGCTAGCTGCCCGTTGCGCGCGACGTGCCCAATCAAGCCCGTGCCCAGCGGAATTCGCTGTCCCAACGCGCCGCGCCGCTTGCCCGCTTCCGCTTGAATCACAATTTCCCGCGTCGAATATTCCAGCTGGCCGATGCCGATGTGGTCGTACGTCAGCCCCGCCTCAAGCTGCTCGGTTATCTTCGCCAGCATTTCATCCGGATTCAGCGTGGCGATCGCGTTCCGCGAAATCGTATTGAGCAACGAAAGGTGCCGCGCCTTCGTCCGCTCTTCCTGGAACAGCCGGGCGTTCTCGATTGCAATGCTGGCTTCGCTGGCCAGCACGCGCAACAGCTCCAGGTGCCCTTCGTCGAACACGTGCTCCTGGTCGGAAAAAACCGCCATTGCGCCTATCGCGTGGTCGTACGCCACCAGCGGCACGCAGCAGAAACATCCGCCTTCGCGCAGGGGCTCGACTCCCAGCTTGTTCACTTCCCCCTTGTAGTTGTCGCGAATCAGCACCGGCTGCCGCGTTCGAATCACGTACTCCGTCAAGTGATTCCCCGCGCGACGGGTCCGCCGCGGCTTGCGCTCCCCTCCAATAACCTCCAGGTGAAAACGCATTTCGTCGCGAACCGGGTCGAGCTCCGCAATATAGAAATTCTCTACGTCAAACAACCGCCGCAATTCTTCCCAGATCTTGTTGAGCAAATCTTCTTTGTTCAGCGTCGAGCTGAGCGCCCGGCCGATCTCATTCAGCACGTGCAGTTCTTCGGAGCGCCGCGAAGTCTGCTGCACCAGGTAACTGTTCTCTACCGCCATGCCGATCTGGTGTCCGAGAGCCAGCAGCAAACGATATTCCGCCGGCGCGAATCTCCGGCTATCCGGCGTTCCTAGCAACAGCACTCCGAATGCTTGCTCTTTCGCCTGCAGGCTGATGGCGACCACGCTGCGCAGCCCTTGTCCGATCGCCAGTTGCCGGAATCTTCGAATCGGCTCTTCCCGTTCCAGTGCCGCAACGGAGTCTGCGTTGCGCAAGTCTCGGAAACCCAGCAAGCCTCCCAGCCGCGAAACCAACCCAACCAGGTAATCGTCCAGGCCTTCGTTCTGCGCTACCCGGCAGAAGTCGTCGTTCAGCCCAACCGCCACCACCGATGTCGGCCCCTGCGGATCTCCGTGATGCAAAAACAGCGCGCCCGCCGGCAATCGCACCACTCCCAAAACGCGATCCAATGCCTGCGCAAGCATCCGTTGAATCTCACCGCCCACAAAACTCGAGGTCGCCAGATTCAGATTGGACAGCGCCAGCATGTTGCGCTCGATGCGCCGCTTCTCTTCCTCGTACGCGGCCATCACCATCAGCATCGCCACGAACGCGGAAGGTACCGCCGATATTGGACTGTCAATCGCTAGTTCCGCTGGCGCGCTTCGCAGGAAGAAGAAGACGGCAAGCTGTAAGACGCACCATGCCATGAAGGAGAGCCCCAGCAGGCGATCCGCAAGCGTTTCTTGCCGTTTGCTCTCCTGCCAGAAGATCACCGCCACCGCGCCGAACAGCAGCGCGCCGGGGACGACAGCCGTCACAGAGAAAAGATGCAGCGCATTCGCCACAGCCCAGGCGGCCATCAGCACCGCGACTCCGCCCGCCGCCGCCTTCCAGGGCTTTCGCTGCGCGTAGAGTTGCGCGCCCAAGAAGAAGAAAAGCGCCGCTACGGCGTACAGCCAGCGATCCAGCGCTGCCTGCAGCGGCGTATCCGGCACCCACTGCGCCAGCGCCGGACCCAGGTAATGCAACGCGAATAGCGTCCACCCCGCTGTCCACAGCAGCAGGTACACCTGCCGCTTCAGGCTGTAGATGTACGCGAAAAACCCCGCCACCAGCGACGTTGCCGCCAGCAGGGCCAGCGCTATGAAATTGTTATAGACCAACACGCTTCGATTCTCCGCACATGGTGCGGGACCAGTTGCTCATGCCTGCACCAAAATGCAGCAAGCTACTTAGGGCCGATTGCATATATGCGGACGGCGCGCACACCTCACACCACCAGCAAAAAGGCGCTATGGACACACAAAATCAGCAATTCGATTATGGAACATGAATTTTTCTTGAAGCAAGCGTACCGCGGTACTGGTGGCCAAAAAGGTAGCAGGGCAGCGGTAAACGCCTCTGGGGTAAGGACTTGACAACTGCAACGCCGCCGAGCCGCAAAACTACATACGTGCGGTTTGCGCTTGCAGGCTGCTGAAGACCTGAGTTGGACCATCCACCTCTCTTTCGTTACACTGGGCAATCACACTTTCTGCGAGAAGAACTACGGAAAGCCCAAACGATCTGAAACCAATGAGCGAAACACCCAAACATGCGACCGGTCCCGCGCGTGTGCGCTTTGCGCCCTCGCCGACCGGCTATCTTCACGTAGGCGGCGCGCGCACGGCTCTGTTTAATTGGCTTTTCGCTCGCCACCAGCGCGGCACGATGATCCTGCGCATCGAGGATACCGACGCCGAGCGCAACAAGCCCGAACTCGTGCAAGGCATCGTAGACGGCCTCCGCTGGCTCGGCGTCGATTGGGACGAGGGGCCCTTCTATCAGTCACAACGCACCGAGCTGTACCAAGCGGCGGGAAAAAAGCTTCTGGCAAACGGCAGCGCGTTTTTGTGTTACTGCCCCGCAGAACGCTATGCCGGGGGCGATCACGCCGTTGAGGCTCAGGATGACGAACCCAAGCCCGCGGGCCCGCGCCGCATCGTGCGCTGCACCTGTCGCGACGGCAAGCCATCCACGCCGGGAACCAAGCCCGCCGTTCGTTTTCGCGTCCCCACCGGCGGCACCACCAAGTTCTTCGACGCTGTATTCGGCGAGCGCGAATTTTCCAACGACGAAATCGAGGACTTCGTGCTCTTGCGTTCCGGCAAGGGCGACGAAGAGTTTGGCCAGTCCATGTACCAGCTCGGCGTCGTTGTCGATGACATCGACATGCGCATCACCCACGTAATCCGCGGCGCCGACCACATTTCCAACACGCCCAAGCAGGTGCTGCTCTACCGCGCGCTCGGCGCCGAGCCCCCCGTATTCGCGCACGTGCCTTTGATTCTCGGCCCAGACAAGTCGCGCCTCTCCAAGCGCCACGGCGCCACCGACGTCAACATGTATCGCACCGAAGGCTTCCTGCCCGAGGCATTCCGCAATTTTCTCGCGCTGCTCGGCTGGGCTCCCGGCGGAGACGAAGAGTTTCTGCGCACCAAAGAGCTGCTCGAAAAGTTTTCGCTCGAAGGTGTCAGCCGCACCAACGCCGTTTTTGATCGCCCCAAACTCGAATGGTTTAATACCCAGTATCTTCAGAAGCTGCCCATCGAGGATTTGCTGCCGGAAGTGGAAGCCGAGCTACGGCGCGCCAATTTGTGGAAAGAGGAATGGGCCAGCGGCACAGGCCGCGAGTGGTTCGCGAAAGCGGTGGATCTCCTGCGCCCGCGTATCCGCTTGCTGCCGGACTTTGTCACCTGGTCCCGCGCGTTTTTCACCGACGATTTCGAGATCGATCCCGCCGCCAAAGCCAAATTCTGGAAAGATCCGAAAGTTCCGGACCTGCTCGCCAAGCTGGCGGAAAAATTAGCCGCCATCCCGCCTTCCGACTGGCACCATGACGCCTGCGATCACGCGCTGCGAGCCCTCGCCGAGGCCGAAGGCGTTAAAGCTGGGCTGCTCATCAATGCCACTCGCGTTGCCATCGTCGGTCAAGCCGTGGCCCCACCCCTATTCGACACAATGGTGATTCTCGGTCACGACCGCGTGGTAAACCGCCTGCGCCGCGCCCTACCCATCCTCACCGCCGCCTGAAAGTGAAAGTAACAGGGGGAACGCTACGCTGCTTTAGCCTTCGCCGCCTTCCTCGCCGGGCTCCAGGTGGCACGTGTGCCACTGATCGTCCTCCATGTGCTCGGCGCAAAACCAGCGCTCACACTTGTCGCAGAAGACTGCAGCGGACTGATTGCACGGCTCGTCCAGGCGGGACACCGCTTCACAGGAAGGCTTTGCTTCTTCGTTCGGTTTCTCGCGGGCCGGTTTCGCTTTCATGACAACACCCGTTGCCGCCATTCTACTCCCGAATCGCAGACCTGCAACACATCAGCGGCGCGCCCGGTCTTTGCGGACGGCTTCGTCGATCAACGAGTCCAGCTGTCCGCGCGTGAGTCGTACATGGTCGCCGCTCTCGTTTGCGTCGGAGGTCACCGGCAGCTCCGCTCCCCCGCCCGGTGGCGGGGTAACAAAGTAGCGCGATCGCGCAGCCATGAGCTTGGCGACTTCACGGCCCGACAGCAACGCAGGATTGCCGGCCATTTCCGCGGCCAGCGTAATTTTTGCGAAATGCTCGAGAGTCTCGAGCCGGAAATACGCAGTCAGCAGATCCGGACCGCAGGTGACCGCGCCGTGACTGGCCAGCAGCAGCGCGTCGTAATGCGGCACGTAAGGCTCAAGCGCTGCGCTGAGCTCCGCCGTTCCCGGCGTAGCGTAACGGACAAGCGGAATGCGGCCCAGGCCGACGATAACTTCGGGCAGTAAAGCCTGATCGAGTCCGCGTCCGGCGACGGCAAATCCCGTCGCTGTAGGCGGGTGCGCATGGCAGATCGCGTTCACATCCGGGCGCATGTTGTAGAACAGGAGGTGCATGGCCAGCTCAGAGGAACATTTGCGCTCGCCGGAAAGCTGCCGCCCCTCCAGGTCAGTGACCACCAGATCTTCGGGCGCGAGCATGCCCTTGTTCATGCACGTCGGCGTGGTCAGAATGCGCTTGTCGTCCAGGCGCACCGAGAGATTGCCCTCGCACGCCACGTTGTAGCCCTGCTTGTACATCCAGCGCCCTGCAATGCAAATATCCAGGCGATGTTGCAGCTCGTTTTTGGCGCTGCCTGGTAAGAGTGAGTCCGTGACCATGGTGCGGACTCCTTCCTGGCTCAAAAGTTTCTTCCGAGCCGTTCGGGGACAATTTTTCCTCGGTGCGCGCCAGAAAAGCAGCGCGCCTCCGCGACACCCTACGCGTAAATTCCGCGCATCTTAAGCGCACTGGCCACGCGATCGATCGCCAGCATATACGCAGCGATTCGATTGTTGACCTTGTGCGTTTCGGCGTAGCGTACCACTTCATCGAAGGCGTTTTCCATCACGTCATGCAACCGCTCATTCACTTCGCTTTCGCGCCAGAAGAATCCCTGCCGGTCCTGCACCCATTCAAAGTAGCTGACCGTAACGCCCCCTGCGTTGCCGAGAATGTCCGGCACGGTGAAAATTCCCTTCGCATCTATGATGGCGTCGGCTTGCCACGTAGTCGGTCCGTTCGCGCCCTCGCAAAGGATCCTGGCCTGCACCTGGTGCGCGTTCTTCTCGGTAATTTGATTTTCGATGGCCGCCGGTATGGCGATTTCGCAAGGTTGGAAAAGAACGTCGCGCGCGCTCATCTTCGCGCCTCCGCCCGGAAAATCATGCAGCGTCTTCTTCTGGGTATACACCCAATCAATGACCTTGGGGATGTCGAAACCTTTCTCGTTGTACAGTCCGCCGCCGACGTCGGCCAACCCGACGATTTTGTATCCCGCCTGCTGCATAAGCAACCCGGCCAAAGAGCCGACATTGCCGAAGCCTTGAATCACCACGCGGGTTCCTTCACGCTTCATGCCCAGCTTTTCCAACGCCTTGTCGCAACAGATCATCACGCCGCGTCCAGTGGCTTCGCGGCGGCCGCGCGACCCGCCCAGCTCGATCGGCTTGCCGGTGACCACCGCCGTGGTTGCTTGCCCCACGTGCATCGCATAGGTGTCCATCACCCACGCCATTATTTGCTCCCCCGTGCCGACGTCGGGCGCAGGGACGTCGCGCTCCGGACCAAGCCAGTTCACCAGCTCCGCTGTGTAGCGTCGCGTGAGCCGCTCAAGTTCACCTCGCGACATCTTCCGTGGATCGCAAATCACCCCGCCTTTTGCCCCGCCGAAGGGAATATTCACCACCGCGCATTTCCACGTCATCCACGTGGCCAGGGCGCGCACTTCATCGATCGAAACGTCGGGAGCAAAGCGAATTCCGCCCTTGCCCGGGCCACGCACGGTGGAGTGCAAAACGCGATAGCCGATGAACACATCGAGCTGGCCGTTGTCCATCCCCACTGGAATGTACAGCGTGATTTCCTTACTTGGATGTTTCAGATAGCGGTACAGCCCTTGCTCTAGTCCCAATTTGTTTGCGGCTACTTCGAAGCGCGCTTCCGCGTTCTGGTAGACATTCATCTCTTCCGGTGCAGGCGCTTGCGACATCCGAGGGTCTCCTTTAGACCGGACTGCCCGGCAGGCACGTCCGTCTTTTCGCAGTTCGCCTAGCGGTTTGTGTCGCGGGAGGCGATCTGAAGAGCCAAGAAAGAGGTGATTTCAGCGGGCTACCCACCCGCCTGACCTATCACTTGGCCGGGCCGTCAGTATACGAACCTGTTTCGCGGCTCGCAAGCTGCGGAGCCCAGCGTTGTGCAATCTTGATAGACAGAGAGGGACGCGGCGATAGGGGTTGGCGCGTGACTCAACCGGAGTTGCGATGCATATCACCGCCGGCCAGGGCCGCGCTCACTTTCACGTCAGTAGCCGCACGCTGATTCTTCGCCTGCGCGAAAAACCAGACGAATGCCAGCAGCGCGCCAACTATCATTCCTGCGATCAACAAACTGATAACACGCAGGCCCGTTCGAGCGTGTTTCTTGAACCAGTGAGCGCCCGAGGCTCCAGCCTGCGAGGTTGCCGGCACAATTGCATCCGAAACCGTCTTTACGCGCTCCGCAATCGACGCGCCCGGAACGTTCGAGAATTCCACGCTGGCAATAAAGCTGTAACCGCGCCGCGGAATTGTTTCTATAAACGCGGGGCTTTCCGGAGAATCACCCAACACCTGGCGCAGCTTGTTCATCGTGGTGTTGACGTTGGCGTCCAGGTTGGAAAGAAGCGTGTCCGGCCAGAGGTGGCGGCGTACTTCCTCGCGAGTGACAATGTCGCCGCAGCGGCTCAGGAGCAGCGAGAGGCCCTGGAACACTTTGGCCTGCACCTTGATGCGCTGGCCGTCCTGATACAGCTCTTCGCTCTCAAGATCGGCCTGGAACGCTCCGAAACGCGCATAACGCGCAGGAAATACCAATGTCGTCACGATACTCGCGATGGGGAGTTGGGCTATTGCCTTGGCTGGTGTGCTCATACTGCAACCTCCGTTCTTTCAGGCGGGTGCAAGGCGGGGGGCTTCCACGCGGGCCGGCCATAACGGACGGCCCTTCGGTGCCCTTACTCAAACATAGACGTAAATAGAGTAGCCGTTGAGGCCTCTAAATTTGTCAAATTTATGTCTTTTCGACGGCCAAAGTTACAGGCACAGGTTTGGCGGACATCGCCCAAGGGAACGATGAGGGCAGGCTATTGCAAGCGGAACTGAATGGTAACCGTAAGGTGCATGGCGACCGCTTTGCCATCCAGCGTTGCCGGCTGGTACTTCCATTGACGCAGCGCGTCCATCGCCGCCTGCTGGAGCAAGGACGGGCCAGAAACGACCTTCATTGTGCCCACGCGGCCAGTCGCATCAATCAACGCGTCGACCCGCACATCACCGGCTACGTGCTGGGTCTTCGCCAATGCGGGATAAACCGGCGGGACGGAGGAAATCATGCGCGCGGGTTTAACGTCTCCGCCTACCGCGACGGGGGCTTCCGGAGCAGCGGGCTGCTTTGCGCTTTCCGCAAAATTTGCTCCAAGGGAGCTTTCTCCGGTGGAAGGAGCGCCGTTGCTTACTTCCAGCTCCGGCTCGATCTCGCCATTCGCTTGCCTGCCAGCGCGACCCACCTTCGGCTTAGCCAGGCGAACTGTGCCAATAGAGGGCTTCTTGATCTCGGGTTCGACGGGCTCGGCTGATTTCGCCGATGCCTCGATGACATCGTTGCCGGAACTTGCCTTGGGAATGCGCTCAGTAATCGCCGCGGCCTGCATTTTGCCTTCGCCCGGAGTGGAGACGCGCGCCGGCGCTTCCGACAGCGTGCTCACAGGATTCAATCTCGTCGCCTGAGAAGACGAGTCCGGAGTCAAAGAGGGCGCAACGGACGCAGCAGAGTCCACTGGCGGCGCGGTCGGGCGCGACGCGGGAATCGCGGAAACAGGCGACTCATTCGACGATGCAGTCGTGTGCGAGGACGCTAGAGACGTCAACGAGTCGCGGAAATACCAGGCGCCGCCTGCCGCTGCGGCAATAAGAGTCGCCGCGATAGCCATCCAAAGTCCTTTGCGGTTTCCGCGCGGTTCCGGGACGCTTCCGCCCAGCAACGAATTACCAAATACCGGAGCAGCGGGCGTCGGTCTTGGCGCAGAAGCCGCTTTGTTCGGCGGCGCTGCAGGCTTTGCGACAGAAGCCGGTTCGGGCGCTTCCTTCGCATGCCCCTGCTCAGATTGGATGGTGAAATTGCCTGTGCTCTCTTCTGCAGGCGGCGCAGGAATTGAAGCGTTGCGCGCCAGCGGCTCGAGCCACGCCGGAATTTCCACCTGTTCATCATCAAAGCTGGATGTGAGTGGCGCCGGTGTGCTCTTCGGCTCCGCATGCACTGAGGGGATCAACTCGGCCTTGGCCGGCAACGTTTTCGGCTTGGCCGCCGATGGCTCTTCGCTGGCCAGGTCAAGAATTTTCGCGGCCGTATCTGCAAGCTCCTGCTTCGAGGGCGGCGCCACGGCGACCGGCGGTTTTGCCTCGCTCTGTTGCCGCTCGGCAAAAAGAAGAGCCGACAACTGTTCCTGCAAGCGATTGTCTTCGAGCTTGAGGCCGTCGCTCGACGGCTGCGAGGGCGACAGCAGGTCGGCTTTGCTCTGCGGACGTGAGTCCAACTTGATTTCAGTCTTAAACTCTTGCACCGCATCGGCAAGATTTGTCGTGACCCTTTCGGCTGCCGGCTTCGCGATCCCAACGGAGACCGGTTTCGCCTCCACATTCTTGGGCGGAATCCCCGCGCTCAACGGAGCAGACTCAGATTTTCGCTCGGTGTGCAGAGAGGCGCTGACCTGACCCGCATGGCGGTCGCCGGGGAAGCGCATGCCCCAGAATCCCAGCACCGGCTCGGTAAATTCCAACTCTACATAACCGCTGACGCTGCCATCGTTCTTGGATTTCACTACCTGGCAGACGATTTCCTTTTTTGTTTTTTCGTTCGTCAGGAAAAGAAGCTGTCCTGGCGCGACAGACAATGAAAGCCGGATCACCGCACCATTGGCGAGCACCAGCACCGTGCTGGTGCTTTCCGAAAATGTCTCGCGCTTGTCGCCGCCTTCCACCGCGCGCGTGCCGCTGACCTTGACCGGCACTTCTAGCGCAACCGGTTGTGCGCTGCTGACTTCTTCGGCAGCAGCCGATGTTTCCGTGGAACGCTCCGGCTTGTCCGGTGAGGCGGGAAGTGTGGAACTATCTTTGAATGTCGGGGGCATGTCTGGCTCACTTGCGACAGAGAGTTTCCGCTGAAACCCTGCCCTTGCAGAGCTGCGCGCGAACCTTTTTATATTCAGGCCGCCCCGAGCGAGCTAGCTATAGTACGTGCGTACTACGGTGGAACATCTGGCCTTTCGTACAGGAAGGAAAATTAGAGAAAGCAAATTATTTGTCGAAGGGAAGCTTGAACTGCTCGTCGATCTCGACTTGATATCCAGTGACCAGCTTGTTGGTTTCGTTGGCCATCCCGATCACCGCTTGCAATTCGTGAAACATCGCGTCGGTCATTCCCTTCTTGCGCGCCGACGCCGTGTGTGAAGCGATGCAGTACGAGCAATTGTTGGTCACGCTGACCGCGACGTACAGCAATTCCTTCGTAAGCGCATCCAGCGCTCCCGGCGCCATGATCTGCTTGATGCTTTCCCACGTGCGCTTCAACGTTGCGGGATCGTGCGCGATGGCCTTCCAGAAATTATTGATCCAGTCCGTCTTGCGTGTAGCCATGATGTCGTCGTAAACCGCGCGAACTTCCGGACTCGCGTCCTTATACTCAATCAGCTTGAATGTGGCCATGCCGTTCTCCCGATCGTTTTGAACTCACGCTTTGCAAAGTAACAGGAAGCGTGAACGTCGGTCCAGCGGTCTGTTCACCTCCCATTAAAACGTTATAATTGCGGCCATTTTTGAGGCATCGTCGGCCGGCGTGGAGACATTGATGAACGTAAACAGGCAACGGCTTACCTGGGGGGCCGCATACGCACTTGCATTGGCGATTGCAGCCGGGGCTTTCTTCGTGCGCGATGCCGCCGCGCAAACAGTGCGCGTGGATACTTTGCCGGAGCATGTCATCAAGTTCGACCCGGACGCCGCGTTGGGCAGCTCCATGGACATTCTGCCGCATAGCGTGGTGGACATCGTTTACAGCGAACCGGTCCTGAAGGAATCGCTCTCCGCCGGATGGGGACCAATCACGTACCGGCAGAACACCGAACTAACTGTCGGAGCTTGGCACTGGAATGCCAATGGCACCTGGAGCGATGCCGCGCACCAGAGCGGGTACTTCACTGGAAGCGCCGAACCCAAGGATTTTCTGCGCTATTCCTTCGGCTATCCGCTGCCGCATCGCGGCAATACGCGCGGCGATGCTTCCGCGGACAAATTCTCGCGATTAACCGACGGGAATCCTGCCAGCTACTGGAAGAGCAATCCCTACCTGACACGCAAATTCACGAAGGAGCATGACGCGCTGCACCCGCAGTGGATCTTCGTGGATTTCGAAGCGCCGCAGGATATCACCGCCATTCGCATCGCTTGGGCCAATCCGTATGCGCGAAAATACGCCGTACAGTATTGGACCGGAGGAGAAGCGCTCGACAAGCAGACCAGCGGATTGTGGACCACCTTTTCGTCGGGTGAAGTGCAAGACGGACAAGGCGGCACGGCGCTGCTGAAGCTGTCGTCGCTTCCCGTGCGCACGCGCTATCTGCGAATTTGGATGACGGAATCTTCCAACACTTGCGACACGCACGGAAGCGACGATCCGCGAAACTGTGTCGGCTACGCGGTAAATGAAATTTACGCCGGCAATTTCAACTCGGCGGGAGAATTCGTCGACCTGATCGTTCATGAGGCGGGACAGAATCAGACACCCACGTTTGTTTCCTCCATGGATCCCTGGCACACGTCCGCGGACATCGACCCGCGGCGCGACCAGACTGGCTTCGATCTGTTTTTCACCAGCGGCATCACCAATCACTTGCCGGCGATGATTCCGGTTTCGCTGCTGTACGGAACGCCGGAGGATTCCGTGGCCGAGCTCGCGTACCTGGAGAAGCGCGGCTACCCAATCTCCTACGTAGAAATCGGCGAGGAGCCGGATGGTAAGAAAACCATGCCGGAGGACTACGGCGCGCTCTATCTGCAATGGGCCGACGCGCTGCACCGCCTCGATCCCAAGTTAAAGCTGGGCGGTCCCATCTTTGAGGGCGTCGACGAAGACATCAAAGTGTGGCCGGACGCGCGAGGGCGAACTTCGTGGATGGGGCGATTCGTTGATTATCTTAAGGAGCGTGGGCGACTGAACGATTTGGCTTTCGTTTCGTTTGAACACTATCCCTTTCCGCCTTGCGAGGTAACGTGGGCGGATTTGTATCGCGAGCCGGAATTGATCCGCCACATTTTGCAAGTCTGGCGCGATGACGGCGTGCCGGAGACTGTGCCGCTCATGATTACCGAGAGCAATTTATCCTGGGCGCTTACGGAGCCAATGACGGATCTCTTCGCGGCGCTTTGGCTGGCGGACAATGCCGGATCGTTTCTTGCCAGCGGCGGCGCGGCGTTTTATCACTCGCCCATCCAGCCGGAGCCTCTGCGTCCCGGCTGCCACGGATGGAGCACCTACGGAAATTTTGTGGCCAACGAAAAACTCGAAGTTTCCCAGCACACATCGCAATACTTCGCGAGCCGCATGATTAACCTGGAATGGGTGAAGCATGGCGCCGGCATGCATCAACTATCGCCCACAGTCGCCGATGTAACCGACGACGCAGGCCACACGCTGATCACCGCCTATGCGGCGAAGCGTCCAGACGGCGAATGGTCGCTGATGCTGATCAATAAAGATCCGTCCAATGCACATGAAGTGAAGATTGAGTTTGCCGACGCAAGCAGCACCACGCTGCGGCACTTCGCCGGTCCGGTCACGATGGTGACCTTTGGAGCAGAACAATACGTTTGGCATCCCGATGGCGCGAAAAGCCATGCCGACCCGGATGGCCCGCCGGCAATCACCTCGCTGAAGGTTAGGAGCGGCGAAGGATTTACTCTGCCCAAAGCATCCGTGACCGTGCTGCGAGGAAAGCTAGATCGGGAGTAAGGAAATTCGCCGCGCGGTATACCCCGCTTAGCAGGAGCGCAGCGACGCGGCCAACTCCAGGTTGGCTTGCAGCCGGCGGTCAATCTGCACCGCCGCGTAGCGCGCGCAGACAGCAAGCTCGCGCTCGCTCCACGCAGCAACCGCAGGCATGCTACGGCCGGCCAGCGATGCAATTCCCTCCACCAGCGCGTAGTAGGCGCGCACAAGTGCGAGGTTTTTGCCGCCCGAGCGCAATTCCGGGGTGAGATCGTGGAGGCCCAGCAATGGGCGGAAGTCCTCGCCGGTGAGTTTGCCATTTCGCACACCGGCGGCGGCCAGGATGCGCTCTGACACCGGCTGGGCTGCGGCACCGACCAGCATCGCTCGCCAGTAGTAAACGGCGAACTGTGACAAGGCCACGATAGAGATCGCAAATAGCATAGCGGCGAACATCCCTCAGCCTCTTTCTCTTTGCACGCATAAGTCTGCTAGCACAGTCGGAAGGGGCCAATAGTCCCGGAGTACCAACCAGCTAGAACTACTTAACTTCTTTAGGAACAGCTACTTAGAAGCGAGCGAGCGCGAGAGGCCTTTACTTGCGCGTCTTCCTGCGTTCTTCTATTCTCCGTTCCACTTCTTTGGCTGGAGGCAGCTTCATGAACGCTCCGTGGATCTCTATTTTTGCGGGATTGCTACTCACGCTGTTCCCCGTTTTGAATTGTTCCGTTTTGCTTGGCGACGCTGCGGAAGACCAAGTGGCGATCAGGAAGATTTTGGACGCGCAGCAGAGTGCGTGGAATCAGGGCAATGTGGACGCGTTTCTGGAGGGCTGCTGGCATTCCCCGGATTTGACGTTTTCCGGAAGCGGCGGAATCGCGCGCGGATGGGACGGAGTGCTTGCGCGCTACAAGAAGAATTATCCCGATCGCGCGGCGATGGGCCGCCTCGATTTTTCCGATCTCGAATTTCGCTCTCTTGGCAAGGATGCCGCACTGGTGCTCGGACATTGGCACCTCTCGCGCGCGCAGGGCGATGTCGGCGGAGTTTTCTCTTTAGTGTGGCAGCGGTTTCCGGAAGGTTGGCGCATTATTCACGACCACACCAGCGCCGTCGAGAAGGCCAAGTGAAGGCGCTCAGACCAGCCGCGCAATGCGACGGAGCGCCGCCGTGGTTCATCTAAGTAATGAGTGACCCCGAGCTGATTCGCAGCAAATTCTTTCTGGTGCGAATGTCATGCGCTCATTGAAATTCAATCGCGAACTAACGCCACTCGCGAGGGCTTCCGAATGCTAGCCGAGGTTGTGCACTTCGCTTTGGCGGGCCTTGGCATTGTCGCCGCGATGATGCTTGTGCTGTGGCTCATTCATCTGATTATTCGCAACGCCGGAATTGTTGATGTGGGCTGGGCCGCAGGGTTGGCCACACTCGCGATTTTTTACGCGATGGAAGGGCCAGGATATCCGATACGCAAATGGCTCATCGCTGCGATGGCGGGCTTCTGGGGATTGCGGCTGGCGGTTTATCTGTTTATTTCGCGGGTTGTTGGCAAGCCGGAGGATGGGCGATACGTCCAACTGCGCAGGGAATGGAAGACGCAGCTGCCGCTACGATTTTTATTTTTCTTTGAGTTTCAGGCTGTGCTGGATGTGATCCTGTCCTTGCCATTTTTGCTGGCGAGCCTCAACATGCGCCCATCGCTCGCGAAAGTCGAGGAAATCGGTGCGGCGATTTGGCTGGTCGGCATCTGCGGTGAGGCCGCAGCGGATTATCAACTCAATCGATTCAGGAAGAATCCGGAGAATAAAGGTAAGACATACCGCTCCGGCTTGTGGAGCTATTCGCGACATCCTAACTATTTCTTTGAATGGATGATTTGGGTTGGCTACGCCGTTTTCGCGTTGGGCTCGCCCTGGGGCTGGCTGAGCCTGGTCTCTCCCACGATGATGCTGTACTTCCTGCTGAGCGCCACTGGAATTGCCGCGACGGAGGCGCAGGCGTTGCGTAGTCGGGGAATGGGGTACCGCGCGTACCAGCGGAGCACGAGCACGTTTGTGCCGTGGTTTCGCAAGCACGC